>Ga0209018_1001336_pt1 | contig 20111 bp, 16 predicted proteins | sample YNPBryBLVA2012_FD_185814 | JGI IMG/M metagenome (GOLD analysis project Ga0209018, IMG submission 185814) | Anoxygenic and chlorotrophic microbial mat microbial communities from Yellowstone National Park, USA - YNP Bryant BLVA 2012 (SPAdes)... ...
TGCCGGCTTCCTCGAAGGCGGCGCGGAAGGCATTGTTGAACTCGAAGCGATGGCGGTGACGCTCGTCCACGCGAGAGACGGCATAGGCAGAGGCGGCCTTCGTCCCTGGCTGAAGCAGGCAGGGGTACAGTCCGAGGCGCATCGTGCCTCCCATGTCGGTGATGGCGCGCTGTTCCAGCATCAAGTCAATGACCGGGGCGCTGGTGGCGCGGTCGAATTCGGTCGAGTTGGCGTCATCCTTGCCTAGAACGTTGCGGGCAAATTCGATGCACATTACCTGCATACCCAGGCACAAACCGAGATAGGGGATATGGTTCTCGCGGGCATAGCGCGCTGCCATGATCTTGCCCTCGATACCGCGCGAACCGAAGCCGCCCGGCACCACTATACCGTCCGCCTGCTGGATGACCTCCCAGCCCCTGTTCTTTTCCAGGTCGGTGGAATGTACCCAACCGATTTCGACCTCCACGCCCTGCGACAACGCAGCGTGCTTGAGCGCCTCGCGCACCGACATGTAAGCGTCGTGCAATTCCACATATTTACCGACCAGCGCAATCTTGACGGCCGGCTTGGGTTTGCGGACTTCTGCCACCAGTTTCTTCCACGGCTTCCAGTCCGGTTCGAGCGTGGATTGGAGTTTGAGTTTGTCAATAACGAAATCGGCCACCCCTTGCTTTTCGAGCAGCAGCGGCACTTCGTATAGCACATCGGTCGTCACCATTGGGATGACGGCTTGCTTTTCCACGTCGCAGAACAGCGCAATTTTGTCGCAAATGCCGTCCTCGATGGGTTGGTCGCTGCGCGCAATAATCATATTGGGCGAGATACCGATGGAACGCAGCGCAGCCACCGAATGCTGGGTGGGCTTGGTCTTGATCTCACCGGTCGCGCCGATGTAAGGCAGCCAGGTGACATGGATGAAGAAAACGTTCTCGCGCCCGACCTCGTTGCGCAACTGGCGCAGGGCTTCCAGGAAGGGTTGCGACTCGATGTCGCCAACCGTGCCGCCGATTTCAACCAGCACGATCTCGGCCCCCGTTTCCTTTGCTACCAAGCCGATGCGGCGCTTGATTTCGTTGGTGATGTGCGGGATGACCTGGATGGTGCCGCCCAGATAATCGCCGTGCCGTTCTTTCTGAATGACCTCGGCGTAGACTTGCCCGGTAGTGAAGTTGCTCACCCGCCCCAGGCGGATGTCAATGAAACGCTCGTAATGGCCCAGGTCTAAGTCGGTCTCGGCGCCGTCGTCCAGCACGTACACCTCGCCATGCTGATAAGGGCTCATCGTGCCGGGGTCTACGTTGATGTAGGGGTCCAGTTTTTGTACCGCCACTTTGAAACCGCGTTCTTTCAGCAACAGGCCAAGCGCAGCGGCTGTCACGCCCTTGCCGACCGAAGAGACCACGCCACCGGTGAAAAAAATATATTTGGGATAATTCATGTTGCGCCTCCAGTCTGGCCTGCGGGATTCATCCGCAGAATTACGCAGATTTAAGAGCAATGGGGAGGGCGTTTAAGCCCTCCCCATGCGGGGTTGGTGGTTGTTTGCAGGGACATTGTCCCCGGAAGAGCAGGATTTTCCGCTGGTTCATCCGACCAATTTGACCAGGTCTTCCGCCGCGCGGCGCATCTCCAGGAAGATCAGGCCCAGTTTGGCTTCATGGCGCGCCAGCGCGGTCAGCACGGCTTCCTGGCCGACCGAAGTCAACACGATGGAACCGGCGTCGCCTTTGATGTAGACCTGTTCCAGCCCGCCGCGCCCCAGTTCGCTGGAGATACGCTCGCCCAGACTGAGCATGGCCGCCGACATGGCCGAAACGCGATCTTCCTCCACGCCCTGCTGCAGGGCCGAGGCCATGATCAACCCGTCCACCGAGACGACGGCGGAGGCTTCGATATCGGGGGCGGCGGCCTGCATCGAGCGCAGGCGATCTACCATTTGGTCAGCGCGGGATTTACTCATGGCAGAAACTCTCCTTAGGAATCTTTTTGCTCTCCTAGAGTCTACCATAAAAACATCAATTGCTGGTATCTTTTCGTGTGCATGTAAAGGTCATCAACCACGGATGGATGATTGCCTGCCTGTCTTTGGAACTCAGCCGCACGTTTTGCAGAGTGCGCAGAAGCGGCAGTCGAAAGTCGGGGGACTTTTGACACTGCACCTGCCCGAATTTGGCCCCTTTTCTTCGGCAAGAGGGCAGTATAATTGCCTGCATGAGCATCTTCGTCGCCGTAGACATCGGCGGAACGCACATCCGCGCTGCCGCCTATGAAGAAGACAATCCCCAGCCGCTCACCCATCAACGGGCGCGCAGCCTCGCTCGCCAGCCCGGCATCTTCGACCGCCTGGTCAAGACCATCGAAGCGGCCTGGCCTCATAACCAACCCGTCGCCGCTATTGGGATGGCCTCCCCTGGGCCGCTCGATCCGCAAGCGGGGGTTGTTTTGGCTACCCCCAATATCCCAGAATGGCGTAACTTCCCTGTCACCGAAAAACTCAGCCAGCATTTCGGCGTGCCGGCCTGGCTGGACAACGATGCCAACCTGGCGGCCCTGGGAGAATGGAAATTTGGCGCCGGGCGTGGACACCATCACCTGCTCTACCTGACCATCAGCACAGGCATCGGCGGCGGCGTCATTGTCGAAGACCATCTCCTGCACGGACATCATGGCCTGGCCGCCGAACTTGGACATGTCACTGTGCTGGCTGGCGGACCGCTCTGTTCGTGCGGCTATCCCGGTCACCTCGAGGCGCTGGCCTCGGGTCCCGCCATCGAACGTTACGTGCGCGAACAATTGGCCGCCGGGGCAACGTCTATCCTGCGCAATACGACCGAATTGAACGCCCGCCTCATTGCCGAGGCGGCTTCGAGCGGCGATGAACTGGCCAAGTCTGCCTATGCGCGCGCAGGCGAATACCTGGGCATCGGTGTAGCCGGATTCCTGCACACCTTCGATCCCTCCATCGTCATCCTGGGCGGAGGAGTTTCCATGAGCGGACCACTGCTGTTCGAGCCGTTCGAGGCCAGCCTGCGGAAACACGTCTTCAACTCCCGTTATCTCGAAGGTCTGACCATCACCCACGCCGCCTTGGGCGACAACGCCGGCTTATTGGGAGCGTTGGCCCTGGCCACGCTCAATTCTCGAAAACAAAACGTTCCAAAATACTAGCGACTCCTTATGGACCGAAAAATCATCCTGCTGACCGCCCTGAGCGTCCTTCTGGCTTGCGCGCCTCTTGCTACGCCTGTGCCTGCTACCGTTTCCCCAACGCCTAGCCCGCTCCCGGCCGTTACCGTTTCCCCCCTCCCGCCCACACATACCGCTACGCCCTCGCCGACCGATACCCCCCTCCCCACCTCCACGCCTACTCCCATCCCCACCTACGCTGTTTTGCGCGGTGAAGTCCTGGCCGACAAATTGGCCTGCCGCTATGGCCCCGGCTGGCCTTACCTGTACAAATATGGGCTGGTCAAAGGCAACCGATTGGAAATCATTGGCCGCCTGGACGATGCCCAATGGATCTACGTCCAGGCCCTCGGGGGAAACAACCCCTGCTGGGTCAAAGCCGAATTCATGGACATTCACGGCGACCCCATGAGCCTGGAACCGCTCTATCCAGACAAAGTCAAACTCCCGCTCTCACCCTATTACCCGCCTACAACCGTCCTGAGCGTCACCCGCAGTGCCGACACGGTCACCGTCTCCTGGCTGGATATTCCCTTGCGCGCTGGCGACGAGGAAGACGAACGGATGAACCATTACATCATTGAAGTCTGGCGTTGTGAGGCCGGTCAAATCGTCTTCGAGCCGCTGGCTACCAATGACCTGGAAATCTCCTTCCGAGACGAGAGCGGCTGTGCCGAAGAGTCGCACGGACGCATCTTTGTACAAGAAAAACACGGCTTTGCCGGCCCTACCGAAATTACCCCCTGGCCTCCCCACCCATAACGACCGTTGTAAAGTTAACTGCTGCTGTGACCACGAATGCTTCGAAACCCGTACGGCGCGGCGCTGGGAACAGTCTTGTTAGCCGTTCAGCGTTGGCAGGGTGAAGTAAAATGTACTGCCTTCCCCTTCGCGGCTTTCGGCCCAAATGCGCCCACCGTGCAATTCGACCAGGTGACGCGAAATGGACAGGCCCAGGCCGGTGCCGCCACCTGAACGCGACTTGTCTACCCGGTAGAAGCGCTCGAAGATGCGTGGTAACTCATCAGCCGGGATGCCGATACCGGTATCTTGCACCGCAAATCGAACTTCACCCTGACCTGCCTCTGCCAAAAGGGCCACTTTTCCCCCAGGGCGCGTAAATTTGACAGCGTTATGGATCAAATTTACCAGCACTTGTTCCACCCGCGGCGCATCTGCCTGGACGTTTGGCAGGTCGGTGGGGCAATCCAATCGCAGCGACAGGCCGGCGCGTTCCACTTGTAGACGCATCCGTTCGGCAGCCGACGTTAACAACTTACGCGGCGCCACTGCTCGCAATTCCAATTTCACCTGACCCGATTCGATTTTCGATAAATCCAACATCTCTTGTGCCATTTGAGTCAAGGCATCTACTTCGGTGTGGATACGGCCCAAGAAACGCGGCGCAGCCTCAGGGTCCGAAAGCGCCCCGTCCTGCAGGGTATCTGTCAAAGCCTTGAGCGAGGCCAAGGGGGTGCGCAATTCATGGGAGAGGTTACTGATGAAATCGCGCCGGATGGTTTCCAGCCGACGTACGCGGGTCAAATCCTGTGCGAGTAATAGCGTGCCGCCGCTCATGTCGCGGTCGGGAATCACCACCAATTGCAGGAAATGACGACTGAGCGGCATTTCCACGGTCTCGGTTTGCAGTTCGCCGCTTTCTCGACAGCGCCACCACGCCTCGACCAGAGTGTGATGCCGAATGGCCTCGGCCACCGAATGTCCCAACAACGATCTTCCAAACAAACGATGCGCAGCCGGATTGGCAAATTGAATCCGTCCCTCTGCATCTGCAATCAACACCCCGTCGGTGAGTTGCTCGAGGATGGCAGAGAGCCGGGCGCGCTGAGTTTCGCAGGCCGTCAACTGGGCCTTGTAAGCGGAGCGTTGGGCGCGGATGGCGCCGACCAGTTCTTGCAATGGCAAGCAGACAACAGACGGTTCCTCACCGCGTTCTAACTGTTTGGTCAAAGTGGACAAAGCGCGTCGCAGGTCGAAATAGCGCCACCCCAACCAGACAGCCAGGAAGATGAAAAGGAAGAGTAAGAGTTGCTGATACATTGGAGAAAAATGCCAAGCGCGGTTTGGCCTTTTCACCCTTCGAAGCGATAACCGCCTCCGCGCACAGTCACGATACGTTTCGGCTTGGCTGCATCGGCTTCGATTTTCTGCCGCAGCCAGCGTACATGAACGTCTACGGTACGGCTATCGCCAATGTAATCCCAGCCCCACACACGTTCGAGGATGAATTCACGTGTGAGCATTTGCCCCTTATGCTCAGCAAAGAAGACCAGCAACTCGTATTCCTTTGGTTTCATCACCACGACTTGCCCGTCCAGGGTCACTTCGCGGCGGCTCAAGTCAATAGACAATTCGCCGAAGGTCAGCTGCTCGTGGGGGAGGGGTTGGTTGCTTTTTCCCAATTCTTCCCGCAGCAGACGCGCGCGTCGTAATTGGGCTTTGACACGCGCCATAAGTTCACGCATGGAAAAGGGCTTGGTGAGATAATCATCGGCGCCGACCTCCAGGCCAACAACGCGGTCAATCTCGTTGTCGCGGGCGGTGAGTATGAGTATGGCAGCGGTCATTTCCTTGCGCAGGATGCGCGCCACCTCGAAGCCGTCCATTTTAGGAAGCATAATATCGAGGATGATCAGGTCAGGCTTCGAGCGGCGTGCTGCTTCGAGGGCGGCAAGACCGTCTCCTGCCACTTCGACTGCGTACCCCTCTTTTTTCAAGTTATACGCCAGCGTGTCTTGCAAAGCCAGTTCGTCTTCTACAATAAGGATAGATTCTGTCATCGGTCGAAATATACCATAGAGTGTGCCAAGAACGGTTAAAAGGCTGTTAACAGGAAAAGGCTACTCCTATTTATAAAACCTGAATGCGGGATAAGCCTTCGAACCGTCCCGCGAAGTACCCGCAGGGTGAAGGCTCGATTTTGTCCATACAATTGCTCTACAAAAGCCTTCGGGACGGTTATCCCGAACTGGCGTTATAAAAAATCACACCGCATCCTTGACCATCTTCGATTTCTGCATTAGAATTTCCCCCTGCCCAATGCCCCCGTAGCTCAGTGGATTAGAGCGCTTGCTTGCGGAGCAATAGGTCGCGTGTTCGAGTCGCGCCGGGGGCGCTATGAGAAGCGGGTTTGCCCCGCTTCTTTTATTTGGGAGATGATATGTCGAAGTTACAAATCTTACTTACCAATGATGATGGTATTCGTTCACCGGGTCTGTGGGCAGCAGCAGAGGCGCTTTCCGAATTGGGATATGTCACTGTCGTCGCTCCTCGTGAGCAATCTTCGGGCATGGGGCGCAGCCTGCCTATTTCATCGGATGGGATCATTCGAGAAGAGCGTCTGCAAATCAAGGGTCAGGAATGGCGCGTGTATGCTGTCGGCGGGACGCCTGCCCAGGCTGTCTTGCATGGCATCTTGGAAGTCATGCCGCACAAGCCAGACCTGGTGGTTTCGGGCATCAATTATGGCGAAAATCTGGGAACCGGCATTACCATCTCTGGAACGGTGGGGGCGGCGATGGAGGCAGCCGCGCTAGGATACCGCGCTCTGGCCGTTTCTTTAGAAACATCCCCGGAACATCACTTTTCCTATTCGCGCGAGGTGGATTTCTCGGCAGCGGCTCATTTCACGCTCTTGTTTGCCCGGCTGTTGGTGGAGAGGCCTTTGCCCCCCGATGTGGATTTGCTCAAGATAGACGTTCCAGACAGCGCAACCCCCAAAACTGCTTGGCAGTTGACGCGCCTGGCGCGTCAACGATACTACGACCCGGTGGCTCCACAGCGCGAATCCTGGTCTATTCCAGCGCAGGTAAGTTACAAGGAAGCAGCCATCTTGGAGCCTGAGGCCTCTGATAGCGATGTGGCAGTGATGCGCCAGAAGCGGCTGGTCTCGGTGACTCCCATCAGTCTGGATATGACCTCCCGCACTGATTTTGCCACCATCGAAGCCATGCTGTTCGGGAAGAAAGACCGCCAATAAGTCCGTAACGCGGCCTCCATCCCAACAAAACCGGCGTTGGGCAAACGCCAGCCTGTCCCCTGAATACCTGCCAGGACAGGCTGGGCGGACAGTCCAGGGGGCAGACAACTGCGGCGCGAACCAGGATGGTATGCAATCGCCGGGCGTTTTGCCTGACGTGGAGGCGTTTTCTCAGAGGTGTGGCGCAAAGCGGGCAATCAGTTTATCCTTGGGTTGATAGCCAGTCACTCGTTCTGCCACGATTCCCCCTTTGAAAAATAACAAAGTGGGTATCCCCAACACGCCATAGCGCGTCAAGAGATGGGGATTCTGGTCAGCGTCAATTTTTACGACTTTGACTTTGCCGTCCCATTCTGCCGCCAGACGTTCGACGAGGGGATCGAGCATTTTACAAGGGCCGCACCATACGGCGCTGAAATCTACCAGCACGGGTATTGTCGAGGCTATCACCTCTGCCTCGAAAGTTTCTTCGGATACGTTGAGAATATGCGTCATGTTCAACTCCTAAGCAAAGTTCAACAGGGGGGTAGTTTAACCTGAATTCGGGATAAGCCTTTGAAGTGTCCCGCGAAGTACCCGCAGGGTGAAGGCTCGATTTTGTCCATACAATTGCTCTCAAAAAGCCTTCGGGACGGTTATCCCGAACTGACGTTAGTTTACTCCAACTTTAACATTTTTGGCTTACCTTGACACGTCTTTTCCTTCGCCTTATAATCTGCCACACTTTCCTGGCTAGCTCAATCGGCAGAGCGGGCGGCTGTTAACCGCTAGGTTCGAGGTTCGAGTCCTCGGCCAGGAGCCTGAGCCCCTGGAAGGGGCTTTTTGTTTGCTTCGAGGCCCTCGTGAGGCAGCGACCAGGCTTGCCATGGGGCCCTTGCGAATGGCTTGTAAAACCAATGCAGTTTAGATAGGCACTCCGAAGTCTTATCATCCCCCTAGGGGACCAGGCTTCGGGCAAAATTGGGAGATTTCGCACTCCAGAAAGGGTATCTAAACGGTATTGTTTCAGGCCATGGGGCGTTATCTGGAAAGAGAGGCTAGTTACTGCCAGGAGACCACTATGCCCGATTCTGAGTTCACACATTTCCTGCAAGTTTACCCTGCCTATGCTTCTACCGAAATCATCGATTCTCTGCGTCGGAGCGATTATGCCCGTCTGGACCAGGCCAAGCATGTCTACCTCGACTATACGGGCGGCGGCCTATATGCTGAGTCGCAAATTCGCGCCCATCATGAACTGCTTCGCACGCAGGTTTTTGGCAACCCGCATTCGTCGAATCCGACCTCGCTGGCGGCTACCAGGTTGGTGGAAGATGCCCGCGAATACGTCCTTGCATTCTTCCATGCCGACCCTGAAGAATATTTGTGCATCTTCACGCCCAATGCCAGCGGCGCACTCAAATTAGTGGGCGAATCCTACCCCTTCCCTGGCGGCCATTACTTGCTGACCTTCGATAACCATAACTCTGTCAACGGAATTCGTGAGTTTGCCCATGTGCGCGGCGCAGAAGTGACCTATATTCCGCTTGAACTGCCGGACATGCGCGTCAACGAATCCAGCCTGGACGAGTACCTGGCGCTTGCCAAAGCGGGGCATCGCAACCTGTTTGCCTATCCTGCTCAATCCAATTTTTCCGGCGTCCAACATCCACTGGCGTGGATCGGACAAGCGCAGGCCGCCGGCTGGGATGTACTTCTCGACGCTGCCGCTTACGTTCCTACCAACAAACTGGACCTATCGGCCATACATCCCGATTTCGTGCCGATTTCGTTCTACAAGATGTTCGGCTATCCCACCGGGTTGGGAGCGCTGATTGCCCGCAAAGAAGCGCTGGCCAAACTGCACCGTCCCTGGTTTGCCGGCGGGACCATTACAGTCGCCTCGGTGCAAGGCGGCAAGTATTACCTGGCCGACGGCGCGGCGGCTTTCGAGGATGGCACCCTCAACTATCTTGACATTCCTGCTATCAAGATTGGGCTGGAACATCTCGAATCCATTGGCTATGAGATTATCCATGAAAGAGTGCGTTGTCTTACCGGTTGGCTGTTAGACAATCTGACGCAAATGAAGCATAGCAATGGCGAGTCGCTGGTGCGTATCTATGGCCCAACGACGACGGAGGGACGAGGCGGCGCAGTGACGGTCAATTTTTTCAACAAGGAGGGTGTTCCCATTGACCATCGCACCATTGAAAAAGCCGCCAATCAGGTCAACATTTCGCTGCGGACGGGCTGTTTTTGCAATCCTGGCGCAGGCGAAATTGCGTTGGGCATCTCCAGCATGGAACTGGCGGCCTGTTTCTCCATGCCCGGCCACGAACAGCGGTTGTCATTGAATGATTTTCGTCTGTGCATTGATGGCAAGGCCAGCGGCGCTGTTCGTATTTCGGTTGGGCTGGTCACGAACTTCGACGATGTGCAAGCCTTTTTGTCGTTTGCCAGGGGATTGTTGGAATGAAAGCACGAGTCTCTTTGGCTATTCGCGTTTGATTTGGAAGACATCGAAATCGCGTGCTACAATGGCTTCGGGGAAGACAGCCTGGGCTTCGGCCAGCACATCCCGTTCACGGTAGCGGCGTGAGAGGTGAGTCAGGATGAGACGTTTGACGCCAGCCTGTACGGCGAGTTCGGCGGCTTGCCTGGCAGTCAAATGCATGAATTCATGCGCCATCTCGGCCTCGCTCTCCAGGTAAGTAGACTCGATGACCAGCGCATCGGCGCCGCGGACGTGCGGCAGGAGATCGTCGGTGCGGCCGGCGTCGCCCACCATCACCAGTTTCACGCCCGGTTGCAGCGCGCCCAGTACATCCTCTGGCGTGATGCGCCGCCCGTCGGGCAGGGTCACATCTTGACCGTTGACCAGTTCACGCCGTTGTGGGCCAAAGGGAACGCCCAGCGCGTCCGCTTTTTCGGGTAAAAATGGACGGCGCGCCTTTGTCTCGAAACAAAATCCCAGGCAGTCCGGGCCGCGATGGGTGACCGGAAAAGCGGTAATGGTAAAATCCTCAGCCTCGAAGAACACGCCCGGTTTGACCTCGTGCAGAGTCAGCGGCATGGGAGGCTGCTTGCCGCGCAGCACCACGCCATACAGCAGATCGTGAACGCGCTCGAGGGTCGAACGTCCGCCGAAGATTTCGAGTTCCTCGATGGCCTCCCAGCGCAAAAAAGTGGACAGCAGGCCGCCCAATCCAAGAATGTGATCGAGGTGACCATGCGTGAGCAGGATGCGCGTCAGACGTTTGAAACCCGCTCCCGATTGCAAGATTTGTCGCTGGGTGCCTTCACCGCAATCTACCAGAAAACGATATTCGTCATGGCTGACCAGCGCCGCCGAAAGCCCACGTTTGGCTGAAGGCGCAGAAGCCGAAGTGCCGAGAAAGAGAAGTTCGAACAAAGAAAATCCTTTTTAATTTTTTGTACCCCAATTGTACCTCGCACCTCGCTTTGTTGTGAGGATACAAAACAGACCATTTGTGCTATAATTCAAGCGCGGTTTCCCCCTTCACCGCCCTGTTCTCATGCCCATCAGCAAACCCAAATCGCCTCCTAAAAGCGCGCCCGCTAAAGGCAAGAAGGTTGCCCCCCAAAAGGGAGCCTCTGCCAAACCCAAAGCCTCGCCCCGCCCGGCCCAAAAAGCAGCCGAGCCGCCGGCCCCGCCCCCGCGCGCACCCAGTCTATGGGAATCGCTGCCTCCAGAGCGACGCCTGGATGTCATCGGCGTATTGTTGGGACTGACGGGACTGCTCACTTTGCTGGGACTGCTCTCGGCCAACCGCTCTACCCTGACCGGAGGCCTGCTTCGGTTTCTCGGGCAGATCTTTGGCTGGGGCATTTACATCCTACCTGTGGGGCTGATCGTTGTAGGCTTCTGGCTGGTGCTGCGCAATATCGAGCGCATCCCGCCTCTTTCGGTGGCGCGCGCTACCGGCGTCGTATTGCTCTATCTCTGGCTGCTGGCCTGTATGCACGCGCTTTTCGTACCCTACGAATTGGCCGAGCGGGCCGCTCTGGATGGCGCTGGGGGCGGCTACTTCGGCAGTCTATTCCAGCGCCTCTTGTGGGGTTGGTTTGGTTGGGCAGGGGCTATTGTGGCGCTGATGGCTTGGCTGCTGATTGCCCTGGCGTTCACCCTCGACAGACCCATCCGAGATTTGTTTGGCTGGCTGGCTCCTCTAGGAGAGGCTCTGCGCCGGAGATGGACAGCCTTCCAAGAGAGTAGACGGCCTGAGATGGCCTTGCATCCGCCCGATGTGCAAGCCAATGGATATACCCCTTTGCAGCGCCCCCCCGTTCAGGCTGGCACACCGCCGGTGGGCGTGCCTGTCACGACCACCAGCAGCGGGCAGCCGGTCATCCAGTGGACGCTCCCCAAAATCAAAGACATCTTAGACGAAGGCAATGCGCCGCAAGTCAACGAGGAGTTCGTACAACAGCGCGCGCGTTTGATCGAAGATACGCTGGCTTCCTTTGGCGCGCCAGCCCAGGTGGTGGAAATAAGCCGAGGCCCAACGGTCACGCAATTTGGGGTGGAGCCGCTCTTCGTCGAGGGGCGAGGCGGGCGCACACGGGTGCGCGTCAATAAAATTGCCTCCCTGTCCGATGACTTGGCGCTGGCGTTGTCTGCGCCGCGCATCCGCATTCAGGCGCCCGTGCCAGGACGTGGCTTCGTCGGCATCGAAGTCCCCAACGAAGAGATGACGCTGGTGGCCCTGCGCGACATCCTGGAGAGCGAGGCCTTCCAACGCAAGCGTTCGAACTTGACCTTTGCGCTGGGACGCGATGTGGCCGGTCTGCCGCAAATTGCCAGCCTGGAGGGCATGCCGCACTTGCTGATTGCCGGCACGACCGGCTCCGGTAAATCGGTATGCGTCAACGCTATCCTGACCTGTTTCTTGCTGCACAACACCCCCGACGATTTGCGCCTCGTGCTGGTGGACCCCAAACGTGTGGAGTTGACCAGTTACAACGGCGTGCCGCACCTCCTGGCGCCGGTCATCGTAGAGGTGGATCGCGTGGTAGGCGCGCTGCAATGGATGACGCGCGAAATGGACAAACGCTATCATACCTTTGCCCAGGTCGGCGCGCGCAACATCAGTGACTACAACGCCCGCGTCCAATCGCAGGGCGGCAAGAAATTGCCTTACCTGGTCATCGTCATTGACGAACTGGCCGACCTGATGATGATTGCGCCTGACGAAACCGAGCGCACCATCACTCGCCTGGCGCAACTGGCACGCGCCACCGGCATCCACATGATTTTGGCGACCCAGCGCCCTTCGGTGGATGTGGTCACCGGCTTGATCAAGGCCAACTTCCCGGCCCGCATTGCCTTTGCGGTGGCCTCCAACACCGACAGCCGCGTCATCCTCGATCAGCCTGGCGCCGAGCGGTTGTTGGGGCGCGGCGATATGCTCTATCAAGCCCCCGACGCGCCCTCGCCGGTGCGCTTGCAAGGGGTGTTCGTCTCCGACCCCGAAATCCAGCGCCTGGTGGAGTTTTGGCGGGCGCAGATGGGCGGCGGCAGTCCATACGCGGCCGTCAGCGGCGCCATAGATACCCCCCTGCCGCCTGGCGTTCCCCTCAAGCAGCAGCCGCTTTGGGAGGATCTGCAAAAAGAAGAGGGCGATCCGCTCTATACCGAAGCAGTGGACCTGGTGCGCCGTGAGGGACGCGCGTCGGTGTCCATGCTTCAGCGCCGCCTGCGCATTGGCTATACACGCGCTGCCCGCTTGATAGACAAGATGGAAGAAAAGGGCATCGTCGGCCCGCCAGAAGGCAACACCCAGATACGTTCGGTGCTAGATTACGGCCCGGCTGCTCCGCCAAAGGAACCTTGAACAACCTGCTGTAGGACAAGCCTGATGACCTGTCCTACATGAAGGAGCAGGGAGGCAATAGGCGGCGCCCACCCCACCCCCGCGCCTCGATTGATCGAGAGGATGCTTTTTTCTTGCCGTCCGTCAGGATTGTGGTTTAATTAAGACATGTGGAACTCATACTATACTGCCGCCTCTGTCGAAGAGGCCATCCGTATCCTGGGCGAACAGGGGGGGCGCGCCCGCATCGTAGCCGGGGCCACCGACCTGATACTCGAACTGGAACGTGGCCAGCGGCCTGAAACCGATACCCTCATTGATATTACCCGTATCCCTGGCCTGGACCGTATCACCCTCGATGAAGATGACATTTTGCACCTGGGGCCGCTCGTGACGCACAATCATTGTGCGGCTTCCAGGCTGCTTCGAGAGCGCGCCTATCCCTTGGCCAAGGCCGCCTGGGAAGTGGGCGCGCCGCAGATTCGCAATCGCGGCACGGTGGCCGGCAACCTCATCACCGCCAGCCCTGCGAACGACACCATCACGCCGCTCATGGCATTGGGCGCCTGGGTGGTGTTGGCCTCTTCGCGCGGTCAGCGCAAAGTCCACCTGACCGAGTTTTACACCGGCGTCCGCAAGACGGTCATGCAGCCCGATGAGATGTTGGTGGACATTGCCTTTCCAGCCCTGCAGGGCGGTGGATTGTTCAAAAAGAGACGGCAGCGCGGGACGTTCATCAAACTGGGTCTGCGACGCGCTCAGGCCATCTCGGTGGTGAACGTAGCGGTCATTCTGGACCTCGAGGCTGCTACCGTGACCTCGGCCTCTATTACGCTGGGAGCGGTAGCCCCGACCATCATCCATGCTGAAGAGGCGGAGCGCTACCTGGCCGGCAAGAAATTGAGTGAGCCGGTCATTGCCGAGGCGGCGCGCCTGGCCATGGAAGCCTCGCGCCCCATTGATGATATTCGCGGCTCGGCGGCCTATCGGCGGGAGATGGTGCGCGTCTGCACGGCGCGCGGGTTGAGGTCGCTGCTCAAGGGTGAGGAGCAGGCCGATTTCCCGTCTGAACCGGTGCTGTTGTGGGGGAATCCCTCGCCAGAGGGTGACCGTCCGCCAATGTCGGCGGCTTTTCCGAAGAGTCCCATCGAAACAACCATCAACGGTAAGAAATATGTCTTCCATTCCGGCCATGAAAAAACGCTCTTGCGTCTGTTGCGTGAAGAGGCCGGCCTGATCGGTTCCAAAGAAGGCTGTGCAGAAGGCGAGTGCGGCGCTTGCACGGTTTTCTTGGACGGCAAAGCGGTGATGGCTTGCCTGGTACCGGCGCCGCGCGCGCATGGCGCAGAAATTGTTACGGTGGAAGGCCTGGCAGTGAATGATAAACTGCATCCTGTTCAACAGGCTTTCATCGAGGATGGCGCGGTACAGTGCGGTTATTGTACGCCCGGCTTTTTGATGTCGGCGGCCAAATTACTGGAGGAGCGTCCGCGTCCCACCCGTGACGAGATCGTCCAGGCCCTGACCGGTAATCTGTGCCGCTGTACTGGCTATTACAAAATTGTGCAGGCGGTCGAGGATGCCAGCCGCCAGAAAGTGTAGAGGAAGAAATGGGCAAGTATAGAAGCGCTGTGAGGCGCGAGGAACCTCGCCCCATACGGCAACAGCATCCCATCTGGCGCGGGATTGGCTGTTTGATGATGATCATTGTGCCTATCCTGTCGTTTGGCATTGCGGTTTTGACTCTGCCGTTTTTCAGTTCGACAGGCTGGGTGCCGTATGAACTGACCTCCCCTATACAGGTGCCTGCTCTCTTGTGGAAATTCGTGCCGGTGCTGGCGCAGTTTTTACAGCCCATCCTCGGCTTCCCCAAGTTGAAAGCGTACCTGCTGCTCACAATGGTTTACACTATCCTTTTGGGTGGTTTCGTGTCGTTGTTTTACGCTTTGATCTACCAACTATTTGGCCCTCCCCGCTACGGGCCGTTGGATGCGCCGCCTCCCAGAGTCAAAGTCAAGAAATATAAACGATAGGGCGAAACATGACTACCAGCCAGATTGGGCAATCCAAACTTCGCATAGATGCCTTGGGCAAGGTCACCGGTGAAACGCAATATGCCGGCGACCTTTCTATGAAAGGCATGTTGCACATGAAAATCTTGTTTGCCGGCCGGCCTCATGCGCGCATCAAGCGCATCCTGGTTGACCGCGCTCAGGCCGCGCCTGGCGTAGTAGCCATTTTTACTGCCAAAGATGTGCCGGTCAATGAATATGGTTTACAGTGGAAAGATCAGCCTGTCTTGTGCGGTCCCGGTTCTTCCAAGCCAGGCGCAGATGTCGTGCGCTTCGTGGGTGACCAGGTGGCGGTCGTCGTTGCGCAGACCGAAGCGCAGGCTGAAGCGGCGCGCAAGTTGATCGAGGTCGAGTATGAGGACCTGCCGGTGGTGACGGACGCGCAAGAGGCCATGCGGCCCGGCGCGACGCGCGTGCATGAAGAAATTGGCGATTCCAACGTCTGCGTGCATTACAAGATTCGCAAAGGCGATGTCGAAGCGGGTTTCCGAGAGGCGCAGGTCATTGTCGAAAGCGAGTATCGGACGCCGGTGCAGGAACATGCCTATTTGCAGCCAGAAGCCGGCCTGGCTTACATAGACGACCAAGGGCATGTGACCGTGATGGTGGGCGGCCAATGGACGCATACCGACCGCGAGCAGATTGCCCATGCTCTGGGGTTGCCAGACGAAAGCGTGCGCGTGGTCTACCCGGCGATTGGCGGTGCGTTTGGCGGTCGAGAGGATATGTCGGTGCAAATCGTGCTGGCGCTGGCGGCCTGGAAACTTCAGCGCCCGGTTCGCATCCTGTGGAGCCGACAGGAATCCATCATTGGGCATGGTAAGCGTCATGCGATGGTGATGCGCACTAAGTGGGGCGCCACCCAAGAGGGCAAAGTGGTCGCTATCGAGACCAGAATCATCGGCGACGCTGGCGCTTACATGTATACGACCAATAAAATCTTGGGCAACTCGGCCATCACCTGCACGGGGCCGTATTTCATCCCGAATGTCAAGGCGGATGTGTATGGCGTCTATACGAACAATGTGCCGGGCGCGGCCTTTCGCGGATTTGGAGCGCCGCAGGCCCTGTATATGGCCGAGATGCAGATGAACAAATTGGCGGAGAAACTGGGCATGGACCCGGTCGAACTTCGTTTGAAGAACGCCTTGCGAGAGGGCCTCACCCTGGGGGTTGGCACGCCGGCGCCGAGTCCGGTCAGTGTGCCTGAAGTGATCCAGGCGGCTGCCGAGCGGTTTGGATGGGCATCCTACGGCGCGCAGAAGGACAAAAAGCTGGCTCCTCATCTGAAGCGCGGGCGCGGCTTTGCCGCCGGTTTCAAGAACGTCGGTTTTTCGTTTGGTTATCAGGAAAATTGCTGGGCGCGGGTGGAATTGCACGGCGGAAGCGAAATCGAGCAGGTGGTGTTGCTGCACGCTGCGGCAGAAGTAGGTCAGGGCGTGCATACGGTTATGGTGCAGATGGCGGCTGAAGCCGTGGGCGTGCCGGTCGAAAAGGTAACGCTGGTGGCTTCGGATTCGGCCATCATGGGCAATTCTGGCTCTGTTTCGGCTTCGCGTATGACGTTCATGGCCGGCAACGCCATTCGCGGTGCGGCAGAAGCGGCCTTGGAAAAATGGCGCAAAGAAGAGCGCCCGGCGGTAGGCGAGTTCAAATACCTGGCGCCGCCAACCACGCCATTCGAGAAAGAGACCGGTTATGCCAAACCCAATTTTGCCTATGCCTATTCGGCTCAGGCGGCTGAAGTGGAAGTGGACACCGAGACCGGCGAGGTGCGGGTGCTGCGGGTAGTGGCGGCCGATGACCTGGGCAAGGCCATCAACCCCAATCTGGTAGAAGGCCAAATCGAGGGCGCGGTTGTGCAGGCGCAGGGCTATGCCATGTTGGAGGACTTCAAGGCCAAAGATGGCTATGTGTTGACCGATCAACTCAGCACGTATCTGATTCCTACCATTCGCGATATTCCTGGAAAGGTGGAATCGGTCATCCTCGAAATTCCCGATCCAAATGGCCCTTGGGGGGCGCGCGGCGTGGGCGAATTGCCCTTCCTGCCCACGGCTCCCGCGATTTCCGCTGCTGTGCATGACGCTACCGGTGTGTGGTACGACGAGTTCCCGCTCACCCCTGAACGCATCTTGCGCGGGTTGGGCAAGATTTGAGGCAAACCTATCGCCGATTCTTTCTCCGCAGAGTACGCAGATTTCGCTGATTTTTTTCTCCAATCTGCGCACTCTGCGAACTCTGCGGATGATTTCCGAAGGTGACTAGGCAGTGACTATGCCTTGGACATTCCCTTACCTGGACGAAACCGAAGAATTGGACGAGGCGGCCCGTGCCAGTGCAGCCGGTCATTTCGTGCGGCTGCCGGATGGATATACTCATTATGAATTGGGCGGCCCGCCAGAGGGGGAAGTGGTTGTTCTGGTGCATGGTTTTTCCGTGCCTTACTTCATCTTCGATCCCACCTTCGATTTCCTGACCCGCTTTGGTTTTCGTGTCTTGCGATATGACCTGTTCGGACGCGGCCTTTCGGACAGGCCCAAATTGCGCTATGATGTTGATTTGTTTTGCAAGCAATTGCAAGATTTGTTGGATAAACTGGGCTTCGATGGTTCCGTCAATTTGGTTGGGCTCTCTATGGGCGGGGCGATTGCGGTGACGTTTGCGGCGCGTTTTCCGCAGCGTGTACGTCGGCTGGTCTTGATTGACCCGGCTGGCGCAAAAGCCGTAGCGCTTCCCTGGAGTCTGCGGGCGGCGTCTCTGCCGGGGGTGGGGGAACTGGCCCTCGGTCTGTTTGGAAGCGTGACGCTGCTCAAGGGCGCGGCTTCGAGTTTGTTCGGCCCCGCTGCGGTGGCGGAGTTCCAACGCCGTTACCGTGTTCAGATGAAGTACAAAGGTTTCCGCCGCGCGCTGCTGTCTACCATGCGAAGTGGAATGCTGGGAGATTTTTCGGCGGCTTACCGCGCCGTGGGGCAAAACGGGACGCCGACTCTGCTTTTTTGGGGCGAGAACGATACGGCTGTACCTTTTGTGCATAGCCAGATTGTGCGTCAGGCCATCCCACAGGTTGTTTTTGAGCCGCTGTCTGGCTGCGGTCACATTCCGCATTACGAGAAGCCGCAAGAGGTGAACGCCAGGCTGTTGGCTTTCTTGCAGGCTGAGTCTTGAAATGAACAGGATGCTGGTGCGTTCTTTTCTCATCCGCAATCGCTACAAACTGGCTATCTTCGGTTTACTGCTGGGCGCCTCTTTTGTCAGTGTGATGTTGGTGTTGGCGCGCATGGTTTATAGCGATACGCTGCAATATCGCGGCTTGATTTGGAACTTGTTCCTGGCCTGGATTCCCTTTTTGTTGGCCTACGGCGCCTATGCGCTTTCTTGGAGACGCCTGTGGCTCTATGTTGCTATCCCCATCTTTGCTTTTTTGTGGTTGATTTTCTTCCCCAATGCGCCCTATATTTTGACTGATTTGCAATATTTGAGCCGCTCTTCGCCCCATGCTCCCTTGTGGTATGACATCATCTTGCTGGTATGGTTTTCGTGGACCGGAATGCTGCTTGGCCTGGTCTCTTTATACTTGATGCACGATATCGTCCAACGTCATTTTGGGCGCTGGCTAGGCTGGTCTTTCGTGCTGGTGGTGGCGGGGTTGAGCAGCGGCGGTATTTACATAGGACGTTTCTTACGCTGGAACTCGTGGGACATCTTGGGCAATCCGGCCGAGGTGGCCATGGATCTGCTTGGGCTGGTCATTGATCCCAGCCTGCGCTTGTTTGCCTTTACCACTCTGTTTGGTGTGTTCTTTATTTTCATCTATCTCACCCTCTATTCCTTTGGTCACTTGCTGCGCGAGCAAAGCGAACATACCACGCCCAATACGGTGGTTCGCCATTGAGTTCTGATAATGAAACTATGAGGCATCCTCTATGAACAATTCACCTTTCTGGGAAGATGAACTCGAAACTCAAGCCGTTACCCGCTTTCCGCTTAAAGGCATGGAACGTCTTTTCAGAGCCTATCAGGTGTTTCTTTCTAGTCTCGTTTTATTGGGAGTTTTTGTTCTCTTGTATTTTGGGGTCGAACCGTTGCTGGCCTGGCTGTGGTTTTTCGTCATCTCTTTCACGATAGGATTCGGTTTCTATCAGCGCAAGCAAAGGCAAGAGAAGGTTAAGAAAAGTATCTTGTTACAGGAAGAAGCCAGGCGACGCACAGGCGCCTCGTTGATGGGGAGCGCTGTTCATGTTGCAGGACATCCCTGTCTGGAACGAGAACAGGCAATTGTTATGGCTATGGTCGGTTCAGAGATATGTTTTTTTGCTTATGATGGCGCGAAGATAGATGTTCTTCCTGTCCAGGAAATTGTATCTTTGCATACTGTCGTCTATGACGATGAAAGAGTTCCTCACATAGAAGCCGTAGATAGCACGGCGCAGGCCTTACAAATCACATTTCGACGCAAGGATAAGGATTTTACGGCTCTTTTTCGCAGCATGAAGAAGGTTCGCCCAATAGATTGGTATCATGCAATCCAGAAATTGCGGTCTCTCTAGGAAGCGCCGTGATTGTTGCGCCAGCAGTCCCCAAAGGGGACTGCCGCCAGAACTGGAGGTATACCACGCCAATTCCCAATGAACCGAAGTTTAACAAAATAATCCCGTCATGTTGCGTAGGGCGCGTTCTCTAGCGTTTGGACTCCGAAGTCTGGAGACGTTGGTTTGCTCCGCAGTTGCCTGTCTCCTGGGCACCCGCCAGCCTGCCCTGGCGTTTGCCCAGGGAACTGCGGAGCAACACCAGTTTGATTGCGGCAGGAGGCCGCGCTACGCGATCGTGCATCGAAAACTTTCTGCTCCTCTCCAACGTGAATTACGCTCATGAGCGAATTTTGCGAATGAAATCCAGGAAAATTTGCGGCGTTCGCTTGTTCGCGATATTTGCGTGGAGAACGTGTACGGTAGAGAAATCACTCCACGAATCTTTGCAATCGTGATAGATTCCTGAGTGTCATCCTATCCATTTCGATGAAAAAAATTTTTG
>Ga0209018_1001338_pt1 | contig 20091 bp, 15 predicted proteins | sample YNPBryBLVA2012_FD_185814 | JGI IMG/M metagenome (GOLD analysis project Ga0209018, IMG submission 185814) | Anoxygenic and chlorotrophic microbial mat microbial communities from Yellowstone National Park, USA - YNP Bryant BLVA 2012 (SPAdes)... ...
GGGGGGGGGGGGGGGGGGGGGGGGCGTGTTGTCGCTTGGGCGGGAATGACGGACGAGCGGCGAAGATGCCCGAAAAGGCTGCCGCGGCGATAAGGGGGATCGCACCCCGGTTTGCCCGCGCGGGCACCGACGGGTTGGCGAACCACGAGGTCTTTCAAACGCCTGAAGTCGTCCGAGGCGGCGGCGTGAAGGCGCTCAGACTCGTCGGGAGGCCGGCCGACGTGCTGCGCGAGAGCAAGAAGGAGAGGATGTTCGCCGCATGGCCGCGGCCGGTGCTTGTTGCCCGTGTGACGATGGTTGAACATGTGAGACCTGGAATCTGGAGATTTGGAATCACGCCGATGAAGTACGAGCGCTTCGAGGATCTGCCCGTGTGGAAGGCCGCCGAGGATCTGGCCGAGCGCGTGTACGGTCTGACGCGCGATCGCGCGTTCTCTGAGCCCGGTGATCTGCGCGATCAGCTCCGCCGCGCCGCCCTCTCGGTTTCCAACAACATCGCCGAGGGCTTCGAACCCGGCACGACGGCGGAATTGCGCATGTTCCTGGACATTGCGCGCGGGTCGGCCGGCGAGGTCCGCTCCATGCTGCACTTGTACGATCGCCTGCCCGAAAGCTCCAATCTCAAATCGGAAATCTCAGATCTCCGGTCGCTGGCCGAATGCTGCTCCCGCCAGCTCCGCGCCTGGGCGGACTCGCTGCAGAACATGGACATCCAGGGTCAGCGGCACCTGAACGATCGGTCGCGCAAGGTCTACGAATACCAGCGCGGCTCGGCCGCCCTGTGGAGACAACTTGAGGCCGACCAGCGCTGCCGTGTTGAGGAATGGTCGCACGGCATGGGGGTACACCGAGGTGCCGCCTTGCCATCCGATCCGCCGGGCGAACCGGAAGCCCGATGAAACCCGCAATCCCAAATCTCGAATCCGAATCCGCCCTTGCCCCCGGCTGGCGAGGGGCGCGGCTTTCGGATGTGTGCGAACCGAATCCCCGAAGGCCAAACCTGAACGGCAGAGCAGATGATGCCGCGACGACTTTGGTGCCCAGGCCGTCCGTGAACGGGGGAGCGGTTTACTGGAACTCCAGCACGCCGAACCACCTGGGTTGATGGAAGTCCGGCCTGGGCAGCTCGATCGGGGCCCACATCAGCCAGTGCGGATGCGAAGTGGCGTCGGCGCACTTGTAGAAGTTGGCTCGCCAGGTGACGCCCGGTGCGGGCATCCGGGCATCCAGATAGAACCTGGGCAGGATATCCAGGGGCACCCTGTATTCCACGGTCCAGACGGTGGGCTCCTGAATCTCGGGATCGACGATGCGCGGCATCGTATGGGCGACCTCGATGCGCTCGAGGTCGGCCGCCGGTACCTCCACCGGGTTCTTGCGCGGCACGATCTGAAAGTGGAACAGCATCGTCCCGCCACAGTTCATCTCGATATTGAAATAGCCCTTCGAGACATCCTGGCCGGGCGTGAAAAAGAACTCGACGCAACTGTCCTTGCACACGGCCGCCTGATGCCTGGGGGCGACGGCCCGCACGTATCGGTCCTCCACGCGGAAGATTGCGTAAAGGGCGTGATCGTCGTACAGGAGCTTGGCCTGGACGCCGGGGATGTGCTCGGGCCGGGCTCCCATGTAGCGATCGATTCGGACGGCCGGCACGTTCCGCCAGGCCGCCTTGTCCCAGTCCGCGTCGATCTTCATCGGCCTGGTGAGTCGCTTGACCTCGTATGTCATGCGTGGGCCCTCGGGAGTCTGCGTCATCCTGGGCGGTCGGGACGCGCAGCCGGCCAGGCCGGCCGCGACCAGTCCGACGACAACGCTCTTGACCCGCGTCAACATGGCGGCACCTCGCGGCATGTGACCTGTTGCGCGGGAGTGTACCGGTCCCCTGCGGGCACCTCAAGCATCGGGCGTTTCGTCCGCGAGGGCCGGTGGGCTTTCCGCCCGGGTGCAGCCGACGTGATGGTGGGCGCGGTCGGGCCGGCGGGCGGCGGCTGGCGGGGCTCATTGACGGCCGCTGCGGCTTCGATAAGCTCCATTCCATGCAGCCGTTGGATGCCAAGCACACGTGCTGGTACGTGTCATTCGGTACGCACGGATCGCGGCCGGAAGGGGCCGGGGGTCCGGGTGCCGGCCTGCCGGCCGGGGCCGTTCGAACGCTGACGACCGAGCAGCGTGTGTTCATCCAGGAGCAGATCCCCGTGCTGTGCAACAAAGGGGGCTGGCGTCTGCGGGGCTGTGCAGCCGGCCCCCAGCGGGTGGAGGTCCTCCTGGACGCCCGGCGGAGCGTCCACGGCAATCAGATCCGGCAGCTTCTCAAGCGTTGGCTGACGCAGGTCCTTGACGCCAAGTGGCCGCGACCGGATGAGACCCCCTGGTGGGCCGAGGGCGGCTCGATCAAGCCGCAGAAGGAGTTCGTCAAGGCCCGCGCGCTCTTCATGCAGATCCAGAAGCACCGGGCCAGCCTCTAGGGGCAGCCGGGGGTCATCGGCGGAGGTCGAAGGCCGCCTTCACGACCCTGGAGTGCCGGCGCGAAGTCAGCAGCGTGAAGGCCTGCCGGTAATCTTCCAGGAAGAACATGTGCGTGAGCAGTCCCGCGAGCCGGAGGCGCCCGGCCGCTGCCAGCTCGAAGACGACCTCGTACGTGTGCAGCGTCCGGCCGTCGTACCGCTCGAACTGCCGCCCGTTGCAGCCGAGGACGTTCAGTTCCGTCAGCCAGAGCGGCGTGGTATCGAGGACTGTGATCTGCGAGGTGCCCGCCAGGATCACCGTGCCCCGGGCCCGCGTGAACTTCATGGCATCGGTGAGGCTTCGCCCCGTTCCGATGGCATCGTAGGTGACGTCGTAGCCTCCGATGAATGCCTGGTTGCCGAACATCGAGTGCACGCGGCGTCCTGCCACCCGGCCGGCGACGGCATCGTAGAGCTCGCCCCTGGACTGTCCGCGGGGCGATACGATCACATCCTCGGCGCCGGCCTGGCGCATCCTTTCGGCCTGGTGCTCGTGGCGGACCAGACCCGTGATCCGCGCTCTGGAGCCGAGGGCCCGGATGGCCATGGCAAGGCCCAGGCCGATGATTCCGCCGCCGATGATCAGGACCCGTTCGTCATCGGCCGGCACCCGTCGCAGGACCGCGTGCAGCGCGGAGGCGATCGGATCGACGAGGATCGCCTCCTCGTCCGAGAGCGAATCGGGCACGGCATGAAGCTGCGTCTCGTGGGCCACGAACTCGGGCGACCAGCTTCCGCCGGTAAAGTCGTTCCAGCCGATCATCATCCCCGGCGGGAGGCCGGACGGGCCGGGATCGAGAAACCGCTCGCACAGGCTGAATGTGCCCGCCCGGCAGGGGGCGCACGGCGGGTGAATTCCGCGCACGGCGCAGGAAAGGGTGGGCTCGACGACGACCCGCCGGCCCGGTCGCCAGCCGACCACCCCCGGGCCGACCTCCTGGATGACGGCCACGTTCTCGTGTCCCAGGGTGACGGGGAAACGGGTCATGACCCGGAGGATGCTGGCCGGATGAGTCCTCTGGAGCACCGCCGCCAGATCGGTGCCGCAGATTCCGCCGAGCCGAGTGCGCAGGCGCACCCAGCGGCCGTCGGGCCCGCCGGGCCGTCCGCGGGCGGTCCACAGGGGTGGGGTGGCGACCTCCTGAAGGCGCAGGCCCGAAAGCGGCGACCAGTACACCCGCCGCGTAACCCAGCCGGCCACCTTGCATATGGGCCAGCGGACGCGGTGGATGTCGAACGTGAGTGCCTTCATACGGGTGCGCCGCGGAGCAAGCTTGCCGGCCGGAGAGGCGGCCCGCCAAACTGCCTGGCAGCTCGCTGGGCCCGCCCGTCGGCGTGCCTCGTTCGTGCGGGGCACGGCACAAGGCGTCGCGGTCGGCGCGCCCAGCGGACACGAGGCCGTCAGCCGGCGCGGTTCGCCGACGGCGCAAGGCAGTAGTATAGTCGTCCGCCGTTGGTCTGCACCCTTCAGGAGGCACCATCATGGTGCGGCTGAGAGTCGTGGCGATGATCGCAACGGGGACGGCGGCGCTGGCACGGGCCGAAGTTGTGTTGCCGGCAGGAAGTGCGCCCAAGCCGGTCGATGTGCCTCACTTCCCCGATCGGGTCCACGCGTTTGTGTGGCGGAACTGGTCGCTCGTGGACCCGGAGCGGATGGCCGATCTTCTGGGCAGCTCCGTGGACAACGTGACGGCGCTGGCCGCGTCGATGGGCCTTCCGCCGGCTGCTCCCATTTCGCCCGAGCAGAAGGTGCGGGGCTACATCACGGTGCTGAAGCGGAACTGGCATCTGCTGCCGTACGAGCAGCTTCTTGCCGTCCTGGATATGACCCCGGAGCAGCTTGCCGAACGTCTGCGCGAGGACGATTTCCTCTACCAGAAGCTCGGGTCACTCAAGCCGGCCTGCCCGCCGCTGCGGTACTCGCCGCCCGACGACGCCGCGAGGGCCCGGGCCGCCGAGATCCGGCGGGTGGTGAGCGAGGTCTTCGGGCGTGAGCTGACCGAGCCGGGCGAGCCGAGGTTCGCGTTTGTCCGGGAGCTGGGCCGTCCGCTCGACTCGGCGACCCCGACGTCCGCCCGGTCGGGCAAAGAGCGGTTCTCACTGCGTCTGATCTACTCGTATTTCGCGCTGTACGGCGACCCGCTGATGAATCCGGAACTCGATCCCTTCCCGGAGGGGCTGCTCCAGCGTCTGGCCGGCCTGGGCATCAACGGGGTGTGGATGCACACGGTTCTTCGCGATCTGGCGCCCAGCCCGATCTTCCCGGAGTACGGAAAGGGGGCGGATGTGCGGCTGGCCAACCTCCGGAGGCTCGTGGAGCGGACCGCCCGGCACGGGATCCGGATCTATCTGTACATCAACGAGCCCCGGGCCATGCCCGAGAGTTTCTTCGCCGGCCGTCCGGAGATGAAGGGCGTCCGCGAAGGGGACTACGTGGCGCTGTGCACTTCCGTTCCGGTGGTGCGGCAGTGGCTGGCCGACTCGCTCACGCACGTGTTTCGGGAGGTGCCGGGGCTGGGCGGTGTCTTTACGATCACGGCCTCGGAGAACCTCACGAATTGCGCGTCGCATTACCGCTCGAAGGAATGCATCCGCTGCCGCGACCGCCGCCCGGCGGACATCATCGCCGAGGTGAACGCCGCCATCGAAGCGGGAGTGCACCGGGCCGCCGCGGAGGCCCGCGTGATCGTGTGGGACTGGGGCTGGCCGGACGAGATCGCCCCGGACATCATCGCGGCCCTTCCGAAGTCGGTGTGGTTGTCGTCCGTGAGCGAGTGGTCGCTGCCGATCACGCGTGGGGGCGTGAGCACGACGGTCGGCGAGTATTCGCTCTCGGCCGTGGGTCCGGGGCCGCGTGCGACCCGGCACTGGCGGCTCGCACGGGCGGCGGGGCTCAAGACGGTCGCGAAGATGCAGATCAACAACACCTGGGAGTGCTCGGCCGTGCCGTATCTGCCCGTGCTCGACCTTGTCGCCGAGCATTGCCGGCGAGTGGCGGCCGAGTCGGTCGACGGCCTGATGCTGAGCTGGACGCTCGGAGGATATCCGTCGCCGAATCTGGCGGTGGTGCAGGGTTTTTTGCAGGATCCGCCGCCCGACCCGCAGGCCATACTGGAGGCGGTTGCGCAAGCCCGATACGGCCCGTCTGCCGCCCCGTGGGCCCGTCGGGCGTGGAAGGAGTTCAGCGAGGCGTTCCGCGAGTATCCCTATCACGGCGGCGTACTGTATAACGCGCCGGTGCAGGTCGGCCCGGCCAATCTGCTGCATCCGCGTGCGACCGGCTACGCCTCCACGATGGTGGGGTTTCCGTACGATCACGTGGACGGGTGGCGGTCCGTGTACCCGGCGGACGTCTTTGCGAGCCAGTTCGAGAAGGTGGCCGATGGGTGGGACCGCGGGCTCGAGCTTCTGCGGCGAGCGGTGGATGCGGCCCGGCCGGAGCGCCGGGCCGAGGCGCAGGCCGACCTCAGGCTCGCCGCGGCGGCGGGGCTGCACTTCCGCAGCGTGGCGCACCAGGTGCGGTTCACGATGCTCCGCGACGAGCTGGCGGCCGGGGCTTCGAAGCTGCCCGAGGAGGTGCGGAAGCGGCAGATCGAACGCGCCCGGGGGATCGCGCGTGCGGAGATCGAAGTGGCGCGCGAGCTGTTTCGGCTCGCGCGGGACGATTCACGGATCGGCTACGAGGCGTCCAACCACTACTACTACGTGCCCCTGGACCTGGTGGAGAAGGTGATCAACTGCCGGTACATCCTTGATCACTGGCCGGAGGGTACGGAGTGACCGGCTCGGCGGGAGGGCGTGCGTCAGGCCCGGCGGCGGGCGCCCCTGCAAGGGGGGCCGCCGAAGGGGCGCGGGAGTCGGGGCCGGTCTGGGGGAGGTCATCTTCATCGGGGTCGAACCGGAACCCGAACCGCCGATGACACCATTGCTCGGACCGCTGGAAGAGCCTGGTGTGGCGCAGCTTTGCGAGCAGCCATCGCCGGCCGGGCCAGTCGATCAGGAGCAGTCCGGCCACTATGAAGAGCCAGCCCTGGAGGATGGGGATGAATCCTCCCACGATTCCGATGGCGATCAGCAGTGCGCCCACGAGGTTGCGAATGATTCGACGCCAGATGCGTTTCATAAGGGATTCCAGCCCTCACCGGGTCGGCAGGCTTGCCGCTGCGGGCGGCCCTACGCCGAGCCGGTACGGAGCAGCCGCAGCCGCAGGAGGTTGAGCGAGAATTTCATCGCCCGTTCGCGGATTTCCTCCCGCGTCAGCTCGCTGCCCAGCCGTCGCTCCTGCACCTCGCATCCGTCCTCGGCGGCCAGCCCGAAGTACACCAGGCCCACGGGCTTGTCCACCGATCCGCCTTCGGGGCCGGCGATGCCCGTCGTGGAGAGGGCATAATCGCTGCCGCTGATCCGCCGGGCGTTGACGGCCATCGCCTCGGCGACGGGGGCGCTCACGGCCCCGTGCCGGGCGAGCAGCTCTTCGGGGACGTTCAGCAGGCGGACCTTCGAGGCATTCGAATAGGTGATGAAGCCGTTGAGCATGTAGCGGCTGCTGCCGGGCACGTCGGTGAGGCACTTGGCCACCAGCCCGCCCGTACAGGACTCGGCCGTGGCCACCGTGCGGCCCCCCGCCTTCAGGAGCCGGGCCACGGCCTCCGCCAGGGTTTCGTCATCCTCGCCGAAGATCAGCTCGCCGAGCCGTCGCCGGATTTCGGCGGCGTCGGCCTCGAGCAGGTCGCGGGCCTGTCGGGGGTTGTCGCCGATCGCGCAGATCCGCACGCTGATGACGGTCTGGCGGGCCGTGGTGCCCACGGCGGGGTTGCGGCCGCGTTGCATCAGGTCGGCGAGCCTCGAGCCGATGTCCGATTCGCCCGCGCCGTACGTGTGGAGCGTTCGGGTCAGCAGGATGCGCCCGCGCGCCCGTGCCGCCAGGGCCGGCCGAACGGCCCGCTCGTACATCACCATCATTTCCCGGGGGACGCCGGGCATGGCGAAGACCTCGGCGCCGCCCAACTGCGCGTGAAGGCCCGGAGCCGTTCCGCAGGTATTCTCGATCGGCGTCGCCCCGGCGGGGACCATCGCCTGCACGCGGTTGGCCTCGGGCATCGTCCTGCGGCGACGGGCGAAGAAGGCCTCGATCTGATCGAGGCTGGGCCGATGCAGGACGAGCGGGACGCCCATCGCCGCGGCCATCGCCGACCGGGTCAGGTCGTCCTCGGTGGGCCCGAGTCCGCCGGTGAGGATCACGACATCCGCTTCCCGGGCCGCCCGTTCGATCGCGGTGCGAATCTCGTTCAGGTCGTCGGCCACCGTGATGTGCATCCGGACGGGAACGCCGATCGCGGCGAGCTGCTGCGAAAGCCAGGGAGAGTTCGTGTCCAGGCACTGCCCGAGGGTCAGTTCGTTGCCGATGCTGATGAGGATGGCGCGCATGTTTTCCGTGGGGTCGCCGCGGTCCGTCCCGGCCTGACCCTCTGGCGACGGCCCATTATAATCCGCCCGATGCTCGGGGCCCTATTCGGAAGAGGCGTACGCGACCGGCCGCCCGGGACGAGGCTGTTCCTGGCCGCTTGTCTGGCGGCCGCGGGTTGCAGTGCGCCGGCTGCGCTACAGGTGCACCAGCCGCACATGACCGGCCTCCAGAGGGATATGACGCTTACGAGCACCGACGCCCTCTACGGGCGGGCCGAGGACGCGGATTACTGGCACATCCTGATCCGGTATCCGCTGCCCGGAGCCGCGTCGGGCACGACGAGCTATGTGCTGTATCTGAACGTTCCCGATCCCGGCCGGGCCGAGAGGGTCGCCTATCCGATCGGCCCGCGGGGCCCCGCTCGCGGGTTTTTCTATCAGGCTCGAGGGACGGCCCGCGGTCGCGAACTGATCGCGAGCGGCTTCGTCTGGCTGCGACGTCGGGCCGGGGATCGGTGGCTTGTCACCCTGTCGGCCGAAGGTAAACTGGGCACGCGGCTGAAGGGCCTCGCGGTCCTGAGCCGCAGCGATCTGGCCGTCCGCGACTACATTGAACAGCGCCATGCCGGCGACGTAGCGGACCTGCGCGAGACGGCGACGTCGCGGCCGCCGTGAGGTCCGGCCGCCGGGGTTTAACGTGACTGACATTGCGCGTGGCGGTGCGGGTGCGGCACCGCTGCGGGCCGGTAGCGTCGGGGCTCGACAGACGCCGGGGAGCCCCGAATGAAGGGCGCCAGCGTGAGACGGGGCCTCTTGGCCGGGTGCCGGGTGCTGCTCACGACGGTCTTCCTGAGCGGCTGCGAGGCCTTCCTCCGGGATGCCGATCGGGAGGTGTATCGTCTCGTCGAGGCGCGTCAGCGCCAGGCCGTCGGCACCTCGCATGATGTGAACCTGGGATCGGTGCACGCCCCCTCGGACATCACCGGTGAGGGCGGGAAGCGGCAGGAGCCATACGCGTTCCTGCCGAATCCGCTCGACGACAAGGTCCCGGCCGCGTTCCAGCGGCCGGCTTCGCAGCCCGCCGAACCGGGTCCCGACAGCCGGCCGGCCGCGACGGTTCCCTCGACGCCGCCGGCCCCCGTGGCGACAAGCCGGCCGTCGCGGGAAATGAGCCTGTCCGACGTGCTCGCGTACGCGTTCCGGCACTCGCGGGAGTATCAGACGGCCAAGGAGGCCCTGTATCTGGCGGCGCTGAACCTTACTCTCGAACGGCACCTCTGGACGCCGCGACTGTTCAGCACGCTCAAGATGGATTACGAGAATCTCGGTCGGATCACCGACTTCGACCAGACCTTGCGTGCTGTGGCCGACTTCGGTGTGCGCCAGCGGCTGCCGTACGGGGGCGAGATCACGGCCAGCATCATCAACACGCTGGTCAAGGACGCCCGCCGACGGATCGTACTGGGCGAGACGGGCGAGATGCTGCTGCAGGCCCAGTTGCCCCTGCTGCGGGGAGCCGGGCCGGCCAACTACGAATCCCGCTACCGGGCGGAGAGGGAACTCATCTACCAGATCCGCACCTTCGAGGAGTTCCGCCGGGCCCTGGCCGTCGACATTGCCGACGACTACTTCCGGCTCCAGACCCTGCGGCAGGCCATCGTCAACGCCGAGTACAGCATCCTCTCTCTGCGCGAGGAGGAGCAGAAGGCCGAGGCCCTGCTGAACACCGGCCGGTCCACGCGCCTCGATGCGCAGCGGGCCGTCCAGCAGCGGCTGGCCGCGGAGAACAATCGCGTGGCGGCCATTGAAGCCTACGAGACGGCGCGCGACCAGTTGAAGATCCGGATCGGGATGCCCGTCAAGACGCCGATCGACGTGGCCTATCCGACGATCGCCGGGACGGAAACGGAGGCCCCGACATCCCGGAGCGTCGAGCCGCTCCTGGAGGCCCTGCGCATGCCGGCCGTCTCGCAGGAGGAGGCGATCGCGGCGGCCATGAAGTACCGGCTCGACCTGGTGAACGCCTTCGATCGTATCGGGGATGCCGAGCGGGGCATCGAAGTCGCCGAGAACGCGCTGCTGCCGGATCTGAGCGTGAGCGGGGCCGTTTCCATGCCCACGAATCCGGCGGAGACGGATTTCCTGGCGTACCAGGCCCGGCGGACGAACTACCGGGCCGGGCTGGATCTGGACCTGCCCCTGGATCGAAAGGCGGAGCGCAACGCGTTGCGGGCCGCCCACATCGCCCGCGACCGCGCGGCCCGGGAATACGAGGAACTTCGGGATCTTGTGGCGCTGCAGGTGCGGCGGGCCATGCGGGCGGTCGAGCGCCAGCGGGAGACGCTCCGGATCCAGCAGATGAGCGTGGAGATCGCCATGGACCGCCGCGAATACGCCCGCGTGATGGTCCGGCAGGGTCGGGCCGAGAGCCGCGACATTGTGGAGGCCGAGCGTGACCTGCTCGATGCCCGTAATGCCCTCGCCGACGCCCAGGCGCGCCTCAATCTGGCGATCCTCCAGTTCCGGCGCGATACCGGGACGCTCCGCATCGACGACGAGGGCCGGTGGGTCGAGGGCCAGACTCTCGTGGAGGCCGCCGAATAGTTGCCGGTTTTCGGTGGCGGGCGCCGGGGCGAGACGGTACAATAGAATCGGCCCGCCGGGCACGGGGCGGGCCGGCAACGGGGTGGTCGTGAGGAGGGAACCGCAGAAACCCGCATTCCGACGGGTGGGACCGTGAGCCTTGCCAGGAAAGACGCGCTCGCGAGCTCCGTGTCGACGGAGGAGGCGCCCCAGCCCGGGCTGCCGGTGACGGACATCGAGGTGGCCGCGACGGCCGCCACCGATACGCCGGCCATTCCGCTGCGTCCGGAGGAGGACGTCGGCGATTGGGCCGCAGCTCCGCTGCCCTCCCGGCTGGCACGTCTCCGGTCGCGCCGGGCCGCCGTGTTGGCGCTCGTTGCGGCGGCCGCGGCGGGGGGGGTACTTGGCCTATACGCGCCTGGGTCGCGCCGTGCCGACGCCGAACGTCCAGTTGTACACGGTGGCGCGGCGCAGCTTTCCGATCGTGCTCGAGGAGAAGGGGGAGCTCAAGGCGATCAACACGACGGACATCCGGTGCGAACTGGAGGGGCGCTCGACGGTCATCTGGGTGATCGAAGAGGGCACGCGGGTCCGGAAAGGGGACAAGCTGGTCGAACTGGCGTGTGACGAGATCGAGAACAAGATCCGGCAGGCCGAGATCGACGTGACCGCGGCTCAGGCCGCCTACGAGGCCGCCCAGAAGGACCTTCAGATCCTGATCGGGAAGAACGAGAGCGAGATCCGCGCCGCTGAGGTCGCCCTGTGGCTGGCCGAGCAGACCCTCCTGAAGTACAAGGAAGGCGAGGCCGTCGAGCTTCGCCAGAAGCTCGACCTGGCTCTCAAGAAGGCCGAGAAGCAGTACGAGCAGGCCCGCGACACGCTGAAGGACTCCGAAGAACTCTACCAGAAGGGATACATCACCCGCATCGACCTCGAGCAGGACCGCTTCCGCGAGTACTCGAGCCAGATCGAGGTCCAGACGGCCAAGCTCGCGCTCAAGGTGGCCGACGAGTTCACCATTCCGATGAACATCGCCGACCTGCAGTCCAAGGTGGACAAGGCGCGACAGGACCTGGACCGCGCCCGCAAGGAGGCGGCCGCCTCGGAGGCCAAGAGCCGCGCCGAGCTGGAGTCCAAGGAAGGGCAGTTCAGGCTCAAACAGGAAAACCTCGCCAAGCTCAAGGACCAGAAGTCCAAGGCCACCATCCTGGCCCCCACCGAGGGGCTGGTCGTCTATTACAAGGAGGGTTTCTGGGATGACTTCCAGATGAAGGCGGGCGCCAGCGTCCACGAACGCCAGATCCTCATCCAGCTGCCTGATACCTCCCGCATGAAGGTCGTGGTCCGCATCCACGAGGCCAAGACGGAGATGGTCAAGCCCGGCCTGCCCGCCACTGTGGAGGTCGAGGGACTCGCCGGCCAGCAGTTCCACGGCAGGGTGACGAAGATCGCCGTGCTGGCCGCCCCTCAGATGCGGTGGATGAACCCCAATCTCAAGGAGTACGAGACCGAGATCGAACTCGACGGGACCTTCACGAACCTCAAGCCGAATGTCACTGCCCGGGCCCCGATCCTCGTGACGGAGCTGCGCAACGTCCTGGCGGTCCCCGTGCAGGCCGTGTTCAGCAAGGGAGACAAGCACTACGTCTTCGTGGATCAGAAGGGCGAGCCCAGCCCTCTGGAGGTCCGCCTGGGCCTGGCCAGCAGCGAGTACGTGGAGATCAAGGACGGCCTCCGGGAGGGTCAGACGGTCTACCTGGCCGTTCCCGAAGAGGCCCGACTCAAGCTGCCGGAGGTCCAGGACGCCGGACGCGAACGCCGTCGCGGGCCGCGACCTCCGGTCATGACGCGTCCGGTCGGCGCCGAGTCCCGGCCGGCAAGCCGCCGTGCGCGATGGGAATGACGGGTACGCTGGACGCTGCTTCTCGTGAACCGCCCGTCCTGCGCGGGCCGCGGAGGGTTCTGGCGCGCCTCCGGCGGCTGGTGAAGATCTACGGCGTACCGGGGACCAGCGTCGAGGTGGCGGCCATCCGGGGCGTGACCCTCGATATCGGCGAAGGCGAGTTCGTGGCCATCTGCGGACACAGCGGCTCCGGCAAGAGTACGCTGTTGAACATCCTCGGGTGTCTCGACCGCCCCACCTCGGGCCAGTACATCCTGGGCGGGGCCGACCTCTCCCGCCTGACGGACGACGAGCTTTCGGAAATCCGAGGCAAGCGCCTGGGTTTCGTCTTTCAGAGCTTCAATCTGATCCAGCAGCTTACTGTGCTCGAGAACCTCGAAGTGCCGCTCTTTTACCAGGGCGTTCCGGCCCGGCTGTGTCGGGAAAGGGCCATGGCCCTTATTGCAAAGGTGGGGCTGACCGATCGCATCCACCACCGCCCCATGGAACTGTCCGGCGGCCAGCAGCAGCGTGTCGCCATCGCCCGGGCCCTGATCAATAACCCCCTGCTGATCCTGGCCGACGAGCCGACGGGCAACCTCGACACGGCCACCGGGGAGGTCATTCTGGACCTGTTCGAGGAACTGCACCGCGAAGGCAAGACGATCGTGATCGTCACGCATGAGAAGAGCGTTGCCGCCCGTTGCCGCCGGGTGATCACCCTGCGGGACGGACAGGTCGTCAGCGACGTGAGGCCGCGGGGAGGCGGCGAGGACACCTGAACGCGCGGGCCGGAGCGCAGGCATGTACACCGGATTCGTTCTTCAGACCGCCCGCCTGGGCATCAAGAACATCTTCCTTCACAAGCTCCGCTCGTTCCTGACGACCCTGGGCATCATCTGCGGCGTGGGCGCCGTCATCTGCATGCTGTCGATCAGCGAGGGGGGAAGCGAGGCCCAGATGGCTCTCATCCGGATGCTCGGAACCCAGAACGTCATCGTGAAGTCCGTCAAACCCGAAGGCGTCCGGTCCGTTTCCGAGAACCGCTCGGAACTCCTCGAGTACGGCATCACGTCCGAAGACCTCAGCATGATCCAGCACACGATTCCCGGCGTGGCCCGCGTGGTCCCGATGCGGGAGGTCGGCTTCGAGGTCTCCTACAAGGCCAGCGTCTTTCCCGCCACGGTTGTCGGAACCGAGCCCGCCTTCTTCGAGACCATCCACGTCGAGCTCGCCCGCGGCCGCCCCATCTGCGACATCGATCAGCGCGACCAGGCGAAGGTGTGTGTCATCGGCGACGAGGTCCGCAGGCAGCTCTTCTCGCTGGACGACCCCATCGGTCGGTCGCTCACCGTGTCCGCCGGGCGCACGCTCGTGCCCTTCGAGGTCGTCGGCGTGCTCAAGCGCGTCGAACAGGCCGGCGAGCCCGCCCGCGGCCTGGGCGAGCGGAACCTGAACACCGACGTGCTTATTCCCTTCGCCACGGCCGACGCCCGGTACAGCGACATGCAGTCCAAACGGACGTCCGGCACCCACGAGCACACCCGCTGCGAGTACAGCGACCTCTACGTGCAGGCCGACTCGCTGGAGAACGTCGTGGCCGTTTCGGAGATGGTCCGCCAGGTTCTCCAGCGGAACCACCGCGACAAGCTCGACTATCAGGTCCGCGTGCCTCTCGAGACCCTCCGCATCGCCGAGACCCAGAAACGAAACCGCCAGATCATGCTCGGAAGCATCGCCGGCATCTCGCTCCTCGTCGGCGGAATCGGCATCATGAACATCATGCTCGCCACGGTGACCGAACGGACCCGCGAAATCGGCATCCGTCGCGCCCTCGGTGCCAAGCGCCGCCATATCACGCTCCAGTTCCTCATGGAGTCGCTGATCCTCAGCACGGCCGGGGGTCTCATCGGCATCCTGACCGGTGCCACCGGGGCTCACCTGATTACCCGCTGGGCCGGATGGCCCACCCTCATCCACGAGTGGACGATCTTCGTCAGCCTGGGACTGGCCCTCGCCGTCGGCGTGTTCTTCGGAATCTATCCGGCCGCCGCCGCCGCCCGGCTCGATCCCATCGAGGCCCTTCGACATGCCTGAGGGGGATGGCGCTCGCTTCACGCCGCCCGGTCGCGAGACCCCACGCGTGCCGCGGCCTGTCGGCCGGGGTCACCCGTCCGCTTGCGGACCGCCCGGTGCCTGCTCGACAATACCCGAATGACCGACTCGTCCGAGAGCGCTGCGCCCGCCAAGTGTGCCGCCTGCCGTCGGCCGATGGATTCGCCCGTGTGCTGTCAGGCGTGCCACACGCTGTATCCCGTCGACCCGTCCGAGACCCACTTCCGCCTGTTCGGTCTGCCCACGCGATACGACATCGACCCGGCCGAGCTGCACCGGCGATTCCTGAGCATCAGCCGGCAGGTCCACCCGGATTTCTTCAGCGGCCGGCAGCCGGAGATGCAGGCCCTGGCCCTGCGTCTCAGTGCGCGGATCAACGAGGCCTACGAAACGCTTCGCGATCCTGTGCTGCGGGCCGAGTACCTGCTCGAGATCAGCGGCGGCAAGAGTTCCGCCGAGTGCAAGAGCGTTCCCGGGTGTCTGCTGGCGGACATCATGATGATGCGGGAGGACGTCGACCGGGCCCGGTCCGCCGGTGATCACGCCGCCATCGCCGCCGTGAAGGCCGACGTCGAGGCCCGTCGGGCCGCCGCTCTCGATCGCATCGCGAGCCTCAGCCGCCGCCTGCCGGAGGAGCGCTGCCCCGCGCTGCTGGACGAGCTTCGGCGCGAAATCAACGGCATGAAGTTCCTGGATAACTTCGCGGCTCAACTATGATGGAGGCGGCCGCAGGGGGCGCGAGTCGTCCGCCGGAGGTCCCTGCGGCCCTGGAGCGACTGTCCATGCCGGAACCGAACGAGACGATCGTCGGCATCGACCTGGGCACGACCCACTCGCTCGTCGCCTGGTGCGACGAGGCCGGACCCCATATCGTCCGCGACGAACAGGGCGAGGGCCGCGTGCCCTCCGTGCTCTGCTTTTCGCCCGACGGCCGTGTGACCATCGGCTGGGAAGCCCGGGCGCATGCCGTTGAGAATCCCCTCACCACCGTCTTCTCCATCAAGCGGCTCATGGGCCGGGGCTTTGCCGACGTGGCGCAGAGCGAACTGCGGTATCTGCCTTACCGCGTCGTCCGGCTGGAGTCGGATACGCCCGGCCGGGACGTGGTCGCCGTGGAAATCCACGGGCGATCGCTCACCCCGCCGGAGATCAGCGCCCTGATCCTTCGGGAACTGAAGGACCGGGCCGGACGAGCGCTCGGGCGGGAGGTCCGCCGGGCTGTGATCACGGTCCCGGCGTACTTCGACGACGCTCAGCGTCAGGCCACCCGGGACGCCGGCCGCATTGCCGGTCTCGAGGTCGTTCGGATCATCAACGAACCGACGGCCGCAGCCCTGGCGTACGGTCTGGGCCTGCGACCGGACGCGCCCCCGTCCGTGATTGCCGTGTACGACCTGGGCGGAGGCACTTTTGACATCTCCATCCTCCGGATCGAAGGGGGCGTCTTCGAGGTGCTCAGCACCCACGGGGATACGCACCTGGGCGGCGACGACATCGACCGCGAGATCGTCCAGCTCCTGCAACGCGAGGTGAAGGAACGTTTCGCCCTGGACATCGACTCACCCCGGATCCGGCAGGCCCTTCGGAATTTTGCCGAGGATTTGAAGATCCGCCTGAGCGATCGCGAACAGGCCGCGATCTGCATCGACCTCGGGGCGGGGCGCCTGTACGAGCGCACCATGGAGCGGGCGGAACTGGAGCGGCTTGCCGACCCCTGGGTCGACCGGACGCTCGCCTCGTGCCGCCAGGCGCTCCGCGACGCCGGCCTGGAGCCTCGTCACATCAACCATGTGGTTCTCGTCGGCGGTTCGACCCGGATGCCCCTGGTCCGCCGCCGCGTGCAGGAGTTCTTCGGCACCGTCCCGTACACCGCCCTGAACCCCGACGAAGTGGTTGCCCTGGGGGCGGCCATCCAGGCCGGCACCCTGGCCGGGCAGAAGCGCGACATGCTGCTGCTCGACGTTGTTCCCCTTTCTCTGGGCATCGAGACCCTGGGGGGAGCGATGGGCAAGATCATCCTCCGCAATACCCGCATTCCCTGCCGCGCCCGCGAGATGTTCACGACCTTCGTGGACGGTCAGACGGACATCCGGATTCACGTCCTCCAGGGCGAGCGCGAACTGGCCCGCGACTGCCGCTCGCTGGGCTCGTTCGAGCTCCGCGGCATTCCGCCCATGCCTGCGGGCCTGCCCAAGATCGAAGTCGAGTTTCTCATCGACCACAACGGCATCCTGCACGTGTCGGCCTGCGAGCTTCGCAGCGGAAGGCAGGCGGCGATCCAGGTCGTCCCGGCGCACGGGCTGACGGCCCAGGAGGTCGAGCGGATGGAGCTGGAGTCCTATCGCTTTGCCCGCCAGGACATGACGGCCCACCGGCTGATCGACCTCCGCAACCAGGTGGCCTTCGACATCGACAAGACCCGGCAGATGCTGGGGAAGGCCGGGCAGCGCCTCGCGCCCGAACAGCGCAGCCGGATCGAGGCTGCCCTGGCTTGCCTTCAGGCCCTCGCCGATTCCACCTCCGACCCGGATGAGCTGCACCGGGCGCTAAGCGAGTTCGGGCGCCTCACCATGCCGTTGGCCGAAGCGGCCGTCACCCAGGCGCTGCAGGGCGACGACGCATAAGGCCGGCGCAGCGGCCCGCGTCTTTGATGGTTTGTCTGGGCGGGCGGCGGAGCCAGGGCTGCGATACGCAGGCCGGCTGCGGCGGCCCGGTGGCCTGACTGTCATTGCGCCTCTGCGGTATGCCCGTCCCGCGGGGAGCGCCTTGTCCCCGCACGTTCTCCGCTTGCGACTGCCCGCGCCGGCGGTGATTCGGACCTCCACCGCGAGAGAGCGGAGGGGCGATCTTTCATCGGTAGAGCAGACAGGGTTCGCGCTCGCTCCGGAACCGCTCGACGCCTTCGCGCCAGATGGAGAGGATCTCCTCGATGTTCCGGCCGTCGAGGAAGGCCCGGCGGATGCGGTCGGTACCGCACACCTTGTCAAACATCGCGTCCCGGTCCTTGCCGAAGAGGGCCACGTCCGGGTGATTCTTCCGCACGTAGTCCATGACGTGGAACTGGAGGGCCGTGAGCTCGACGGCGTCGCGATCGGTGATGTAGATCTGCACGCCGCGGCAGTTCTGGTCCTTGAACCGGAAGTAGTACGGTGTGTACGCGAGCGGGCGGAATCGTACGCCCGCCAGCCGCCGCCCGTTCAGATCGGCCGCGAGTTTCTGCTCATCGAAGAACGGGGCCCCGAACAGATGGAAGGGCATCGTATAGCCTACGCCTTCGTTGACGACGCCCAGCTCGCCGAGGATGCCGGTCGCCGCGTACAGAAGAGCCGTCTCGGCCGTGGGGACGTGCGGCGAGGTCATGACCCACGGGAGCCCCGTATCGGGGAAGGTCATGTTCCGTTGCCAGCCCTCCAGCGGAACGACGGTAAGCCGGCACTTGAGGCCGTTGCGGAGCCAGCCACGGTCATTGATCATCCGGGCCAGCTCGCCACAGGTCAGGCCGTAGACATAGGGGATCTCGTAGTAGCCGACGAACGAACGGAACTTCGGATCGATCGGGCGGCCTTCCAGCCTGTTTCCCCCGATGGGGTTCGGGCGGTCGAGGACGACGAATTCGAGGCCGTTCTCGGCGGCGGCTTCCATCGCGGCGCCCATTGTGCTGATGTAGGTGTACGACCGGCAGCCGACGTCCTGGATGTCGTAGACCAGGGCATCCAGCCCCCTGAGCATCTCGGGCGTGGGTTTGTGCGTCCTGCCGTAAAGCGAGTAGACGGGCAGACCCGTCCGCGAGTCGACTTCGTTGGCGACCTGTTTCCCGGCAAAGACGTCACCGCGGACACCGTGCTCGGGGCCGAACAGCGCGACCAGCTCGACCTGCCGGGCCTCGTGCAGGACGTCGATGGTCGAGCGGAGATCAGACGTGACCCCGGTGGCATTGGTGATCAGGCCGATCCGCTTGCCCACCAGGGGTGCGAAGCCGCGCCGGATCCATACCTCAATACCCGGGCGCACGCGGGGTTGCGCCTCGCCGAAGGCCGGGTTCGAGGCACACAGCAGCATGAGCGCCATCGCTCGGCAACGGGGCATCGGGTTCCTCCTGCGCTGCCGGCCCGTGGCCGTCATGTGGCCAGGTACCCCAATGTATATCCGAGGTTCCTGATGCAGCCGGCCACCACGCTGAACGGGGCGGCCGCAACCAGCAGGGCCGCTCGAACGAACCACGTTCGCCGCATGCTTGCCTCCGTGTGGAGCGCCAGGGACATCGGTCACCGCGGGCGGTGATCATCGCCTCAGCGCTTCGAAACCGCAACGGGCGGCGTGGCGCCACGAATCCGCATCGCCCGGCGCGTCGGATGGGGCTTCACTGCGGGGCACCCGGTGGCGGCCGGCGGCTCGCGAAACAGACTCACCGCAATACCTGTTTCAGCACGAACGGCTCGAACAGGCCGTATCCGACCACGGAGTATTGCGTGCCCGGCGGCGGACCGGATTCGGGGGCCTTGTGGAACGAGCCCGGCCAAGCCCGGCCCAGCGGGGGGTTGCCGTGGTGCGGCCCGAGCGTGTTCTTGAGCGTGCCGATCACCACCACCTCGACCGCATTGACTCCCCGGCGGATGTGCCGAGTGACATCGCACTCGTACGGAGCCGAGACGATATGGCCGGCCGATCGGCCGTTGACCGTCACCCTGGCCACGCTGCCCAGCCACTTCGGAAGGGCTACCACGTAGCGGCCGGCCTTGCGGGGGACCTCGAACGTTTGCGTGTACGAGACGCCCTGGGCGTAGAAGGGGCAGCCCTGCTCGTTCCAGGGACCGAGGTTCAGGCCTTGCTCGGGGACGATCACGAAGCCCTTTTCGGCGGGGCGGAGGGCGAAGGTGCCGATGACGTAGGCGGCCTCCAGCTCGTGCCAGATCGTCATCGGCGCGGCCTTAATGACCACCTCGTTTGCACCGACCCGGGCGGCGGACCGGATGTCGATCCGGCCGAAGGCCCTGTCCAGCCACCAGTCGTTCCTGTCGGCGGTGACGGGCGTGCCGTTGCAGGTGATCGCGTACAGGTCGGGACGCTCGATCACGATGGCGATCGACTCGGGAACCCGCTCGGCGATCGTGAAACGATAGACGGCTTCGAAGCCGCTGTCGGGCGGAAAGGTCTTCGCGATCAGCTCATTGCTGAACTGAACGGCGCTGTCCCAGGGATTTCGCGGCATCCCGTTCTTCTGGAACACAAACTGGGCGGCCGCATACACGTAGGCGTCCTTCTTCGTCTGGCCGCCGGCGGTGACATCCACATAGTCGAGCGTGAGGACGTTGGGGCCGATCCGCCGAATCGCGGGGGGCCCGCCGGGCGCGAGGACCGACACGCTTTCCCCGGGCCGGGGTACGGGTGGGCGGGGCTCGGCGGGCAGGAACAGCAGGAGGCTTCCGCACGGGGGGAGGTCGAAGTCGAACCGGATCCCGGTCGGGCTGCCCGCACGGTGCTCGAATGGGTACGGTTCGGTCTGACCGGTGTAGGGATCCCACCGTTCCGCGCCGCCGGCGGGGCTGCGGACGGTGCCTGCGGTGCGGGCCTGGTTGCTGGTGTTCACGAGGAACAGGA
>Ga0209018_1001339_pt1 | contig 20091 bp, 15 predicted proteins | sample YNPBryBLVA2012_FD_185814 | JGI IMG/M metagenome (GOLD analysis project Ga0209018, IMG submission 185814) | Anoxygenic and chlorotrophic microbial mat microbial communities from Yellowstone National Park, USA - YNP Bryant BLVA 2012 (SPAdes)... ...
TGGGGCGGCCGGCGTTCGAGGACACGAGCCCGATCGCGATTGCGACGTCGAAGCTGACGGACGGTGTGCCGCTATTGGAGACGCAGGCGGGGGCCGAGGGGATTCCGCGTGCGCTGTGCGAGGTGGTGAACCGCGCGTGCAGGACGGAACCGTCGAGTCGATTCTCGACCGCGGAAGCGTTTGCGTCGGCGCTGCGGCAGGCTGTCCCCGCAGGTGGGGGAGAAGTTGCGCCGCGTCGTTCATGGGTGCCGGAGCCCCTGGAGCAAGCCACCACGGTGGTGGCTCCCGCGGGCGGCTTTGCGCAGGTCACCGAGCCTGCTGGCCTGGCCACCGAAGTGGATCCGTCGAACTCGGTGGGTGCTGGTGAGACCCTGCCGGCGACGCCGGCGGACGAGGCGCTGCGGGAGCTGACGGAGCGGATTGCCGTGGCGCAGACGGTGGACCGCGACCAGCCGACCAGCGTGGCGCCGGCGCCGATGATGCGGGGGCCGACGGGCACGCAGATGCTGCCTGCGGTTGCGGCGCAGCATCGGGCGGCGTCGATTCCGGCGCCCCCACAGGCTCAGCCTGGCGCGGTGGCGATGCGCGAGGCGGCCACGATGGTCTCCACGCAGGTGCGGCACCCGGCGGCCGGCCCTCGTTCTGGTGTGAACTGGAAGGGCATGGCTGCGGGGATCGTCGCGTTCGCCCTTCCTGTGACCGCCGCGGCAATCGTGGGGTACACCCGGTTCGACCTCTTCAGGAAGCCATCGGATACGACCCAGCCGCCGCTGGTTTCCACCGTCGAGTCTGGCGCTGCGGTCGTACCGGGCGCGGCGCTGCCTGCCGAGCCCGAGGTGGGTACTGCGTCGGCGATGCCTGCCGGCTCCCCGTCATCGTTCGAGGTGTCGCTGCCCGAACCATCCGCGACACCATCGGATACTGCGCCGAAAAAAGCCTCGAGTCCCCCTGCGCGCACCGTCCCTCCGCCGGTTGGCGGGACGCGGACATCCAGGCCGCCGCCGACGCGGACCGCGCCTGCCGGACCGATCGACAAGCGCCTGCCGACGATGCCGGCTTCGGGGCTTTGAAGGCGCTGGCGCGCGAGGATCGTGGTGACGAGGGGCGAGGCGTGGGGTAAGGGGCTTGCCCGTAGATCCGATGGTCAGCGTCGATCAAGCGCCCCAGCGAAGCGGCCCCGATGGGTCCGAGCGGGAGTCGACTGTGCGCCACCTCATCGCGGTGGGGGGCGGTCGTGGTGGCGTGGGCAAGAGCCTGCTGACGGTGAACCTGGGCGTGTACTTTGCCCAGCTCGGACGGAGGGTGCTCGTCGCGGATGCGGACCTGGCCGGGTCTAGCCTGCACATCCAGCTTGGGCTGGACCGTCCGCCGCTTGCGGACCGCGAGGCGGTCGAGCTGATGACGGTGGAACCGGTGGCGACGTCGGTGCCTGGTCTGCGGCTGTTGCCGTCGCCTTTCGACGCGACGGCGTCGTCGCCGTTTCGGCCTGGCCGCAAGGCGCGCTGGCTGACCAGGCTGCGGAGCCTGCCTGCGGACTACGTGTTGCTCCATCTGGGAGGAGGAACATCGCCGGCGACGCTCGACCTGTTCCTGGCAACGGACGTGGGTATTTGCGTTACGGCGCCGGACCCGGCGGCCGTGGAGGCGACCTACCGCTTCTTGCGTTCGCTGTACTTGCGTCGGCTGCGTCGCGCGTTGATGAAGGAGCGGTTCAAGTTGCGTCTGGTGGAGCGCGCGTTGCAAGACCTCGGGCCGCTGCCGGCGCCGCTGGACGTGGTTCGTGCCATCGGACGGCACGACTCCTCGGTGGCCGACATGGCTGCTGCCGAGATGCGTCGCGTTCGTGCCAAGCTGGTGGTGAGTCAGACTCGTCTGCGCACGGACGTGGAGCTGGGGCCCACGATGCAGGCCATGGCGGAGCGGTTCCTCGGCCTCGGCATCGAGTACATCGGACACGTAGAATACGACGACCAGGCATGGCTGACAGCGCGTCGTCGTCGTCCGCTGCTGATCGACAGCCCCACGGCCAAGAGCGCGCGCAACCTCGAGCGGATCGCGCGTCGTGTGGTGGCACTCGCCTCAGCGATGGAGCAGCGCATGAGCGAGCTGCCGCCTCCTCCGCCGGATCGCCGCGCGACGCTCTATGATGTGCTGGGCGTTTCCCGAGGCGCGTCGGACGAGGAGGTGCGCAGGGCGTACAAGCGCCAGCGGGAGCTGTTCCAGCCTGGCAGCCTGCCGCTCGTGTCGCTGCTCGACGAAGCCCAGCTACGGGCGGAGCTGAGCCTGGTGCAGGAGGCGCACGACACCATTTTGGACCCTGCGCGACGCCAGGCGTACAACCTCTCGACGTTTCCGGAGCTGTCTGAAGACCAGGAGTCGAGGCCGTCGCGTTCGCCGATCTCGCAGGATCAGCTCCTGTTGCAGGCAGAGCTGGCGAGGGAGCTTCATCCGGAGACGGAGTTCACCGGAGCGTTGCTCAGGAAGGTTCGGGAGTCGCACGGCATCGACCTGTCGGAGGTCGCCAGCAGCACGAAGATCTCGCTGGCCCATCTGTCTGCGCTCGAAGAGGAGCGATACGACGACCTTCCGGCCGAGGTCTATGTGCGCGGGTTCATCCAGCAGATCGCGCGCCAGCTCAAGCTGGATCCCGCGCAGGTCGTCAAGACCTACATGCGCCGGATGCGCGAGACGATCGCGGCGCGCCGGCAGAGCTGACCATGGGTCTGCCGGCGGACCGGGACCTGGCGTTTACGTGGTGGGCGGCTGTTGCCTCGCTGGTTCCCCGCCTGTACGTGGCGGTCGCGTGGGCCCGCGAGCCGGTCTGGGACGGCCACTACTACGACTACGGCGCGAAGCGAATCGCGGCGGGGTTGGGGTACTCGGACGACATCGTCGTGGGCGGCGCGACGGTGTGGCACCCGTGGTGTCACTATCCGGTGGGGTACAGCGGGTTTCTGGCCGGGGTCTACAAGCTGTTCGGCGAAGGGGGGCATGCGGGAACGATTGCGAACGCGGTGGTGGGGGCGCTGACGGTGGCGCTGGTTCACCGGATCTCGCTGTACATGATGACGCCAGCCAGAGCGAGGCTGGCCGCGGTGCTGTGTGCTCTGCACCCCGGGCTGGTTCTGTACAGCGCGGTGCTGATGACGGAGCCATTGGCCGCTGCGGGGCCGCTGCTCGCGTTGTGGGTTGCGCTGCTGGGTCGAGGAGCGCACGCGCTTCGCGGTGCGATCCTGTCGGGCGTGGTGCTGGGGCTTTCGACGCTGGTGCATCCCCAATCGATCCTGCTGGCGCCTGCGCTGGGGACCGCGCTGGTTGCGCGGCCGAGCCTGGCCTCATGGCGGACGCTGGTTGCGCGAACGGCACTGGTGTCGGCGTGCGCCCTGGCGGTGGTGGCGCCGTGGACGATCCGCAACTGCCAGGTGATGGACGGTTGCGCCTTCGTGTCGACCAACGGCGGATGGAACCTGGCGATCGGGGCGTTTTCGCGGGCGACCGGGCGCTTCGAGACGATCCGGGCGTCGGACGGTTGCGCGGTGGTGACGGGGCAGGTGCAGCAGGACCGATGTTGGGCGCGTGTGGGATGGGAAGCGATCCGGCGGGATCCGTGGCGCTGGATACGGCTGGCGCCCAAGAAGCTGGCCTACACGTTCGACCACGAGTCGTTTCCGGTGGAGTACCTGCGCGAGGCGGATCCGCAGGCGTGGCCGGAGCCTCGGCGGGTGTGGTGGCGCGGCCTGCTCACCGCGGCGCACAGGTTGCTCCTGTCGGTAGCGGTCTTCGGCTTCGTGGCGCGGGCGAGCCGGGGATGGCGGGCGGTCGCGTGGGAGACCGCGCTGCTTTCGGCCGGTGCCGGGCTCGTGGCGTGGGCCTACTCGGACGACGTCCCGACGTTCTACCCGCTTGCGATTGCGCTGCCGGTGATGGGGATGATTCCACGCCCCAGCGCGCCCTACCGCGGTCCGGTCGGTTCGTTCGTGGTGTTCAGCTTCGTCGCGGTCCTGGTGACCCATGTCGTGTTCTTCGGAGAAGACCGGTATCACATGGTGTTGTCACCCCTGCTGTGCGTGATGGCGGCCGCCGCGCTCCGCGTCCCGCAGAACGTCGATCCGGTGCTGCAAAGCGCTCGCGGATCGGCCTAGGATCGGTCGCGTGAACAACCTCCGACGATTGTTGCAGACGGCGTGCGCGGCGGCTGCATGCATGGGCATCGCGTCGCAGGCGTCGGCGTTTTCATACGTGGTGCGGAAGGGCGATACGCTCGCTGGGATCGCGGAGCGGATGTACGGACGCATCCACTACGAGCGTATCCTGGTGCATGCGAACGGGCTCGAAGCCTGCGGCGGCGTTCCCATCGTGCCAGGGATGCGGCTCGAGATCCCGGCGGTTTCCCACTACCGCGTGACCGCGGGAGAGACCTGGCAGGGGTTGGCCACGGAGCTTCTTGGCGATCCGACGCGTGCAGAGAAGCTGGCGAGCGCCAACGACGCGAAGTCGTGGACGCCGCCCGACGACGGTGCGGACATTCTGGTACCGTACAACTTGCGATACGTGGTGCAGGACCGGGAGACGGTGCCGGAGGTGGCCGAGCGGTTCTTCGCGGACAGGGAGAGCGCGTGGATGCTCGATCGCTACAACCACGTCAACGGCGCGGTGCTGCAGCGAGGGGACGTGCTATTGGTTCCGCTGACGGACCTGCCGTTGACGGAAGAAGGGAAACGGTACGCGCGGGCGGCGGAGGGCAGCGCGCGTTCGGAGCTGGAGGGTGCGGCACGGGAGGCGCAGCGCAAGGTTGCCAACGAGATGCCGGCGCTGATGGCCGAGCAGCGTGGGGGACGCTACCTGGAGGTGGTGGTCCACGCCAATCGCATGCTCGCCATGGGCGAGCTGACGAGGCCGCAGATCGCGGACATCCACCGTGTACTGACCGAGGCCTATGCGGCGCTGGGTGCGAAGGGGCTGGCAGCAGCAGCCTGCCAAAAGTGGCGTGCAGCCGACAGCTCGGTGGTCGTCGACCCGGTGCTCATGAGCCCGAAGATCGTGGATGCGTGCAAGGCCGGCGAGCAGATGAAGTGAGCGAACGCGGGGAGGATCCGGAGCGGGTCGTCACGGCGTCGAGTGCTTCTCGACCCAAGGCCGCGGGATGGACACCAGGACGACGTCCTTCTTGACCTGGACCGTCGCCCTGGTGATACCCGCTTTCTTCAAGAGCGCCTTCACCGTCTTATCGAGGATCTTCTCCGCCTTCTGGCGGGCCCTGGCGGCCGGCGTGAGCGGCTTGGCCACGGTCGCGCGCGCAGCCTTGGCGGCGTCTTGCAGCTCGCGTTTCGACATCTGGGACAGGGGCTTGCCGTCGATCGTGGCGTTGCGGCGCACGAGCGCGGCGGGCACGTCCTGTTCGGGGGTTGCGGCGGTATAGGTGACGAGCGCGTAGGCCTTCTCCTGGCCGAGGCGCAGGGCTTCGTCGCGCGGGATGCTCTCCACCAGGCGGATGAGCTTGGCGGCCTGAGCCCGGCTCATGACCTTGCGCTCGTCGAGCATCTGCTCGAAGGTGTCGAAGCCCAGGGCGACGTACAGCTTGTCGTTGAGCAGCTCGCGCAGCGCCTCGCCGATGTCATAGAAGTCCTCGGTGATGCGGTCCTTGCGGCGATCGATGAGGGCGAGCAGGGACAGGGCGCGGCGCTTGCGGGCGGCGATCTGCTTCTTCGAGTCGGCGGCGACCGCGTGCGGGGTGGTCTTCGTGGCCATCGGGGCTCCTTTCGACACGAGCACCAGGCTACGCCTGTTCGCGGTGGCCGTAAATCAGCCTGCGAAGCGTGTCCACCCGGGTAGACGTGCGTGTCTACCCGGGTAGACGTGCGTGTCTACCCGGGTAGACGTGCGTGTCCACCCGGGTAGACGTGCGTGTCCACCCGGGTAGACAGGGAACGCGCCGCGGGCCTGGTGAGACACCGATGCTCGTCGGCGCCGTGGCAGCGGACGCGCCAGCGATGACTCGCCCAAGGACGTCCACGCGCACAAGGGGCGCGTGTCGAGGCACGACGAGCGTCGCTGGACGTTGGTGCTGCGACCGAGTCCGCGAGCGCCAAGCGCAAGAAGATGCCGTGACACCGATGGCTCGGGCGGGTTGGAAGTCGCTTTGCGCGGCAGGCCATCCGGGGGGCAACCAAGCTGACCGGAATCGGTGGCGAACCGACCGACAACGCATCCAGGACTACTTCACGACACTCGTGATCTGGTTGAGGTTCAGACCAGCCGGATAGGCATAGGAAGTGTAGCTTCCCAGGCCGTACGCGATCATGCCGAAGGCTTGATCGGACGCCATCGTGTGGGTGCCGCCTCCGACGGGCACGATGGCGACCTCCTTGCCGCCGACGGGTTGCCATTGCGCGTTGAGGGGCTGACCGTCGAGGGAGAGCTGAGCGCCAGGCGGTCGGATGACGAGCACGAAGCTCTGACCATTCGTGTTCGGGTTGTAGGAAGAGGGGGTGACGAAGATGTAGTCCTTGCGGAACTGCTCGCTCGGCACCAGGACGGTCATGGCGGGGTCGCCACGGTTGGCGGGCGGATTGGTGTAGTTCTGGCCGAGAAGGAACTGCCCGACCAGGATGGCCTCGGACCCGGTCACGCTGAACGGCGTCGACGCGATGAACTCCACCCACTGGTTGGCGTTGAGCGTCGTTTCACTCACGCCACCTTGCGGCGGGTCGACGTGCACATGTGTGTTGTCGAAGGCGGCCACGACACGCACGAGGTTGTCGCCCGGGCCGCCCCCGTCGGTCATGGGGCGCGAGACGTACTGCTTGCCCCAGGTCTGGATGGGAGCGAGCTGCACTTCGAGGTGATCGCATGCCTGGGACCAGTACGGTACGTAGGCACAGACATGGCCGCCGAAGACCTCGACCGGACGGTTTGCGTGGATGCGCGTGCCGGTCATGTCGAATTCGTACTCGTAGCAGGTGTCCAGGTAGTCGCACATGTTGAACTGGCACTCCTGCTCGCGGCGATAGCCGGGTCGGCCATCGGCGCAGTCGGGCGGAGGGGCCGAAACGACGTAGGCGACCTCGCCCTTCTGCAGCGTAAAGTGCACCGGATTGAAAGGAGGTGTGTAGGGGAATCGGCCCGACGATTCCGGCGCGGTGTTCGCGGTCACCCACGCCTCCACCTCCGTCGGCTCGGGTGAGATGCCCACCACGGCCACGTAGTCGCCGTACTTCGAGGCGTCCGGAGGCTGGGGGAAAGGCCCGCCGGTCGTACCCGTGGACCGCGAGAAGGGAACGTACGTGAGCGCGGTGTAGTCGCCGGTCATCACGTGCGACGGCAGCAGCAGCGTGGCGTCGTTGGTGTACGAGAACACGTCGTTGACGGAGTACTCGAACGGGTTGAACTGCGCCACGGTTACCGGTTGATCGGATTTCAGCCGGTATGCGCCCTGGCTCTTGATCACGCTGCTCCAGTCGTTGAGTGGAAGCGCGAAGGACTCACCGTCGATCCACTGCAGCGTGATCTCCGTCAGCCCGCCTGCGGCGACGGTGCCGTTGTACACCTCGCTGCCTGCCAGCTCGACCGTCACGTTCGCAACCGACGTGTTCGGGTTGCCCACGATGACGCGGTAGTCGAACTGCGAGCTGTCGAGCTCGGATGTGTTGGCGAGCGGGACAGGCCAGTACTCGCAGCCCACGTAGGACTGGGTGATCTCGGCCTGGCCACACGCGTCTGCGCAGTAGCCGTTGCTGCCGCAGGTCGATCCCCACTCGGCGCAGTCGCGTCCATAGACGAGGGCGCTCGCGTCCGCATTGCAGATCATCGAGACCGTGCCCTGGCATTGGCGCGTGCCGGGAATGCAGAGCACGCATCCCTTGTTCGGATCGCACGCATTCGGACACTGCTGCTCCTGAAGTCTGCCCACGCCGTCGTCGGCGCACAGGTAGTAGCTGTTGCCCGAGCAGCTCCACTTGCCCGGCGAGCACTTGATCGAGCCGTCACCCGAGCCGCCTCCGCCGTCATAGATCGTGGCGCCGCCCGCGCCGGCACCGCCTCCCGAACCCGATGTCGGCCCCCCGCTGCCGCCCCCCGCGGAGCAGGCAGCGACGACGGTTGCGAGTGCAACGGCACAAACGGAAGGGGAGAGATGCATCGGGACCTCCTTGGCAGGGGGGCATTAGTGTACTCGCTGGCTGGGCTGGTTGTGGGGGCGGAGGGAGTGGAAAACGTTGCCAAGCGGGGCGGAGCGACGTACGACCAGAGGGCGAGACGATGCTGGTGAGAATCGGCACCATTGCGCTGAACACGTACCGTGAGGCGGCCCGAGCGCGCATTTTGTACGGGCTCGTTGGGCTCGCCATCGCCACCGCCCTCTATTCGCTGGTGGTGGGGGCCTATACGCTCCGGTCCCAGCCCCGGGTCGTGGCCGACTTGGGCGGTGCGTCCATCTCGGTCTACTCGATCGCGGTGGCGATCCTGCTCGCCGCCACCTCGCTGCACCGCGAGCTCGAGTACAAGACCATCTTCCCGATCCTCGCACGACCGGTTCGGCGCCACGAGTACCTGATCGGCAAGTACCTGGGCACGCTGCTCACTCTCGCGGTGTTCATCGCCATCGACGGGTTCGTGGTGTTGCTGACGCTCGCGGCGGTGGGTGGGAGGTCTGTGCCGCTGGTGGCGGGGGTCGGTGTCGGCGGTGTCGCCCTGCTCGTGCTGCTCGTGGCCAAGGTCAAGCGCCTGGGCACCTTCGCGCCGATTCCCTGGGCGTTTGCTGTGCTGCCTGTCGCCGCCTGGCTCGCGTCGTCGTTGCCCGACGAACGGCGGGTGGTGCTCGGCATGAGCGTGCTCACCTTCCTCGAAGTCGCGATCGTCACCGGTGTCGCAACCGTCCTGGCTTCGTTCTCGTCGCCGTTCCTGACGGCGTTGCTGACGCTCGGCGTGTTCGTGGTCGGGCGTCAGGCCGACTCGCTCGCGCAGCTTCCCGAACGCGTGTTCGGAAAGGCGATCCACAACGCGGGGGTCGTGCTGTCGAAGGTGGTTCCGAACCTGCAAGTGTACGTGCCGGCCCGTCCGCTGCTGACAGGCGAAGCACTCGGCGTGTCGCTCGCTTCCCACGTTGGATGGGCAGCGCTGCAGTCGCTGGGTTGGAGCGCTGCGCTGCTGGTCATCGCCATCGTCATCTTCCGGAAACGCGATTTCCTGTGACGAGGCCGGGCGTGGTGCGGCGGTTGCTCCTGCCTGCGATCGGCGCGCTGGCGGTCGTTGTCTGCACCATCGGTCTGCTGTACGGGCGTGTCCGGATCGAAGGCGACCGGGAGCTACGGACGGCCGAGGCTCTTTCGGCTTCCGGCAAGACCGAGCAGGCCATCCTTCATGCACGGCGCGCGGCCGAGTGGTACGTGCCGGGTGCGCCTCACGTGCCTGCGGCCTACGACAAGCTCGTGGCGCTGGCACGCCTGTCCGAATCGCGAAGCGACTCATCCACCGCGTTGCTCGCGTGGCAAGCGGTGCGGCATGCGGTCCTGTCGAGCCGTTGGGCCCGGGTCGCCTACGACGACAAGCTCCTGCAGGCCAATGCCGCCATCGCGCGGATCGCGGCGCGGAGCCCGTCGGCGGCGACCATCGCGGCGCCGCCTCCCGAAGAGCTGCGGGATAGCCTGGCCGAGGGACTGGCGCGCGACGTTCACCCGCGTACGCCCTGGGTGATGGCCCTGCTCGCAGGCTTCCTGCTGATGGTTGGCGGCGTCGGCTGGTCGCTACGCAACGGCTTCGACGCGGAGAAGCTGGTGTGGTCGCGGGCGAAGTGGGGGATCCTCCTGGCCGCTGTCGGCGCCGCATCGTGGGCGGTGGGCGTCTGGCTCGCGTGATGTCGCGGCTGTGTGCTGTCGCGCACGGGGGCGACCGGTCGGCCCCGCGCGCCGCGTGCGTCGCGGAACGCTCGCCGAGGGCGTCGGAATTGGAACGAACGCGGCGTCGAAGGCGCCTTCTGGGCCAATGCGCCCAAGGGGTCGCGAATCGCCCCCCGCCCTGGGGATGGCCCGCGTTGTTGGCGAACACGCGAAGCCAGCGCTTGATCGCGAACGGTGGTAAGCTCGACGCGTTGTCATGCGTCCGACGGTCCAACTGCTTGGCGTTGCGGTTTCGGCCGCGACCATCCTGGGGATGTTTGCGCAGAGCTGCTCGGCAAACGGCGGCGCGGGCGGATACGACGGCACGGGGGGGGCGGCCGGAAGCGGCTCCGAAGCCGGGCCCGACGGCCAGATCCTCGGGTGCAATAGCTGTTCGGGGGACACGTTTCTGCCCTGCGACAGCAACGGCATGCCGCTGCCGGAGGTCAATTGCTGGCCGCAGATGTGCGTGACGAGCCTGGGATGCCGTGATTGCCAGCCCGGAGCCAACACGTGTCTCGGCAACGAGGTACACGAGTGCGGCCTCGACGGCACCCCGGGTGCCCTGGTGCAGACGTGTGACCTGGCTGCGGGGCAGATTTGCAGCGGCGGCAAGTGCGGCACGGAGTGCGAGCTGGTCAGCGATTCCCCGTCGAACATGGGCTGCGAGTTCTGGGCGGTGGACTTGCCGAACACCCGGGGCGTCGACGACGCCGCGTCGGACCCGTGGGGCGTGGTGCTGACGAACGCGGGCAAGGCCACGGCAACCGCGGTCATCGAGATCAACAAGGCGCTGCCCGGTCAGGCCCTCGATCTCGAGGTCGTGCAAACGGTCGAGATCCCGCCGGGCATGCTCACCCAGGTCACGTTGCCCATGCGCGAGGTGACCGGGTACTACCCGAACTATCCGGACCCGCCCGGCCCGCCGATGACTCAGCTTTCCTCCAATGCCTTCCGTATCCGGTCGAGTTCCCCGCTCATCGCGTATCAGTTCAACGTCTTCACCAACAGCTACTCCAACGATGCATCGCTGCTGATGCCGCGTAATGGTCTTGGCAAGATCTACCGCGTGCTCGGGTTCCCGACCGCGAACCCCAAGCAGCTCGAAATGCCGGGCATGCCGTGGATCAAGGGTATCCCGGACCACAACTGCGTGACCGTGGTCGGTGTCGAGCCGGGCACGTCGGTCTCGGTGAAGGTCGCGCACGACATCATGGGCGACGGCGCTGGGATCCCCGCCGCCAAGGCGGGAGACACCGTCTCCGCGACGCTCGGTCCGTTCGACGTTCTCAACCTGTGCAGCTACTGCGAGAAGATGCTCTGCACGGGGGACATGACCGGAACGATCGTGACGTCGTCGCAGCCGGTGGCGGTCTTCACGAGCGGCGAGCGCATCATCGCGCCGTTCACACAGGACTTCCCCCAGCCGCCGGGTGGCGTGGAGAACAACTGTTGCACCGATCACCTCGAAGAACAGGTGTTCCCGGTCACCGCGCTCGGCCTACAGACGCTGATCACGCGAAGCCCACCCCGCGGGTCGGGATGGGTGGAGCCCGACATCATCCGATTCATGGGTGTCGCGACGGCGTCGCACGTCAAGACGAACATGCAACCGCCGTGGAACGAGTTCGACATCCAGCCAGGCCAGATGATCGAGGGCTGGGCCTACACGGATACCATCGTGGAGGCCACGGAACCCATCATCGCCGGGCAGATCCTGGTCAGCCAGGGCTATACCGAAGACGTCATCGGCGATCCCGCGCTCACGTTCTTCCCGTCCGTCGAGCAGTTTCGGCAAGACTATGTGTTCCTGGTTCCGCCCTCGTGGACGGTGAACTACTTCGTGCTCGCCAGCGAGACGGGCAACACGATCTCGTTCGACGACGGACCGATGCCGGGAGGATGCGTGACGACGCCGGCTGGCGCGATCGGGGGCAAGAGCTACGAGTCTATCCGCTGCGAGGTGCCGGAAGGCGCGCACAAGGTGGCGGGCGACAAGCCTTTTGGGATCACGGTGTACGGGTACGGCCCTGCAGGGTCGTACGCGTATTCGGGTGGAGCCAACGTGCGAGAGATCTACGAGCCGCCGCCGCTCAAGTAGCGGCCCTTCGAACGAGTATCGGCCGGAACGCAGGTGGATGGACGGCAGCGTGGGAATCGGGGTGACCTGCCGGTGCCTCCGGTGACCATGCAGGTTGAGGGCTTCCGTCTGCGCCTGGACGGCAACGAGCGACGCGCGCCCAGGACAGGGCTGCCCGCGTAGAGGGGAGCGCGGTGCGGTCGTGACCGTGGGTGTCGTGCGGCCCCGCAACGACGCTCGTGGCACATGCTGCATCCAACTGTCCGAGGCCCATGACCATCGCTCGTGCGCTCATCAGGATCGGATGCATCGTCGTTGCGACGGCAGGGCTTGGGGCCTGCCGCTCGAGCGACAGAAAACCGGCGGGGGAACCGTCGGTGGCAGACGGTTCCCGGGAACGCGTGGTAGTCGATCAGCCTGCGGAAGGCGGGTTCGCGTTCCCCGAGTCGGCGCGGGCGGCGGCAGCATCCAACCGAAGTGATGTGGCGACGGGGCTGGAGGTCGCGATTTTCGGAGGCGGGTGCTTCTGGGGGATGCAGGAGCTGCTGCGCCAAGCGCCGGGGGTGGTGTCGACCGAGGTGGGCTACACGGGCGGCACCACGGACAGTCCGACGTACGAAGAGGTGTCGAGCGGGTCGACCGGCCATGCGGAGTCCGTCAAAGTCGTATTCGATCCGGGCAAGACCACGTACGAGAAGCTGGTGCAGTGGTTCTTCCGGATCCACGATCCGACAACACCCAATCGACAAGGCCATGACGTCGGGAGCCAGTACCGGTCGGTGATTTTCTATCAATCACCGGAGCAGGCGATGGTCGCCGCCGCGGTCAAGGTTCGACTGGACCGGTCGGGAAAGCTCTCGGGTCCAGTCGTCACGCAGGTCGTTCCGACGACGAAATTCTACCGCGCCGAGGCGTATCACCAGGACTACCTGCGGAAGCACCCCGGCGGGTACACGTGTCACTTCGTGCGGCCGGACGTGTTTTGACCAGTCTCGAACCGTATCCGGGCCACGGATCGCGCAGGGCGGGGTGCGTGGCTGTCCGCCGGGCCTGGCGGTGCGACCGGCGGGTGCTCCGCGACCTGGATCGCTCTGCGTTCAGAACTGGTAGCCCACGCCCAGGTGCACGGTAGTCTGGCGCATCGCCACCGCGAACTCGTATCCGTTCGGCGTGCCCGTGCCCGGCTGCTGCGCCATCTGGTTGCTCGCGTTGCTCTTCACTTCGTGCTCCAGCGCCATCTCCCAGGCAGCGTCGACGGTCAACCCCTTGATGATGGTCACCCCCGCGCCGGCCGTGACGTGGTCTTGTACCACCGCTGGGAAGAGGGGATTGATTCCTTCGCCGTCGACGGGGCTGCTAGCGTGGTTGTACCCGGTGCGGATTCGCAGCCGGTCCGGCAAGACCGCGACCTCGGCCCCTACCGCGAACACGATCTGATTCTTCCACTTCATCTTGAACGGCATTTGGAGCTTCTCGTAGCCGGGCGGCACCGCGCCCTTCGCCGTCCCCGCGAACGTCACCTCGTCCATCGTGTCGGCCCAGTTGATCCAGCGCGTCTCGACCGACAGCAACAGACGGTCGACGGGCCTCGTCGACACGCCCACGGCCGCTTCCTGAGGCCATCCGAAATCCGTTTCGGCGTCGTATTCCAGAATGGAGTCCATCTTCAGCGGGCCCTTGTAGGTCAAGGATGCCTTGCTCTGATACGAGACCCCCACTTGCAGCCGGCGCTCGAGGAACGACGCGAGCAGGCCGGCGCGCACCGCATAGCCCATCGCGCTATCGCTGTCGAACTCTACCTTGTGCGCCTGGTAGACACCGTCGTTGTCTTGCTCGGGAAACTGGAACCCGCTGTGGCTGAACTTCATGCTCGACATGCCGGCGTTGAACGCCACGCCGAAGGCCAGGTCTGTGCCTGCCGCGACGTTCTGCAGTCGATAGGCGACCGTCGGCGTGAATTTGAAATAGCTCACCTGGCTGCTCAGGTCATAGGTGGCGGGCGAGGGCTGTGCGGCCAAGGGTTGCGTCGGATCGTCGTCGACGAAGGTGTGCGCTCCCTTGAACTCGGCGCCCATCCCGCCCTGTACGTAAAAGCCCAAACCCACGTGCAGGCCTTGCCACACGCGCTGTGCGTACCCGACCTGCATGAGCGGGAAGAGCTTGGATTCCCCCTCCAAGTCCTGGTTGAGATCCATCGTGCCCTGCGGCGTCACCACCCGGTCGTTGAGCTTGAGCTTGGGCATCAGCAGGCTGATGCCAGCGTCCGCGCCGTGCTCGAACTGCGTGATGCCAGCCGGGTTGGTGTTCATCGCGTTCGTGTCGGTCGCGACCGCGGTATCCGCACCGCCCAGGCCAGCCGCACGGGCGCCGAAGGAGATGGGGTCCATGCCGTTGGTGGCCAGCGCAGCGGCAGGGGTCGATGTGATAACCAGGATGACGGGTAGCCGGATTGGAAAGCGCATGATGTCCTGGATGCTGGTGTGGGGGCGCAGCACGGCCAGGGGGACGACGCTGCTCGTGTGAACGGGGCGTATCGACGTCGTGTCTTGGGCCGTGTCGCGGGCAGCCGGGGGTTACGATCCCTCACTGGGGTCGATCGCAGCGCCTATCAAGAATTGGGCCATTGGCAGCGACACGGATTTGCCGCATTCCGGCGAAGCACCGGTGCAACCTTCGGGTGCAACACCCTGGGTAGCAACACTCGGACTCAACCAAACAATGCATCCGTGCATCCGGGCGCTTCCGTCCCGAAACCGCGCCGCGTGCGTCCGCGCCGCGTCCACCAGACCGTCCCCACCCGATGCCCGGCGGATGAGCTACCCGGCCGACCGTGCGCAATCCGACGGTACCCCCGACGCCATCTCCACCGCATGCTCCAGCACCGGCAAGAGCACGTCGAGCTGCTCGTTGACCGCTCTGGGGCTGCCGGACAGATTCACGATGATCGTCGTGCCTCGAAGGCCGGCCACGCCGCGCGAGAGCATCGCCCGGGGCGTGTGCTTCATGCCGCCCGCACGGATCGCCTCTGCAATCCCAGGGATCTCCCGGTCGATCACGGCCCGCGTCGCCTCCGGCGTCGTATCCCGTGGGCTCAGCCCTGTCCCGCCCGTGGTCAAGATCAGGTCCACGACGTCTTCATCCGCAAGGCGCACCAGCTCCGCAGCAAGCTTGTCGCGGTCGTCGGCCAACACCCGTCGCGCCACCCGGACCGCGGGCAATCCCGCTTCCACCCTCCGCTCGATCTCGGGCCCTGCGCGGTCTTCGTACTCCCCCGCGGAGGCTCTGTCGCTCGACGTGACGATGGCATATCGGATCCTGTCCAGCTCCGGGTCGGTTCGGATGACGTCGCCCGGAGACACGGCGCCGCCCCTGACCACCCGAGCGAAGATACCCTGCCTCGGCATGATGCAATCGCCCGCACGCTTGTAGATCTCGCAGCGCGTATGGCACTTCTTGCCGTGCTGGGTGACCTGCAGCACCGTCGAGTCGCCCACGCGCACCCGCCGCCCCACCTGGAGCTGAAGCAGGTCGATCCCCTTTGTGACCACGTTCTCGCCGAATGCCCCATAGGCCAGATCCAGCCCCAGGTCGCGCATCTTCTGGATGTCTTCATCCGCCAGCAGGCTGACCTGCCGGTGCCAGTTGCCCGCGTGCGCGTCGCCTTGCAACCCATGCCCGCGCACAAGCGTCGCTGCGCCCACGACAGGCAGCTTCTGTGTCCCCTTGCGCTCGCTCGTGCAGACCGCGATGACTGTGCCTTGCATGCTCCTGCCCTTCAGCGTGTTGCGCCGCGGACGAAGTGCCCGCTGCGCCCTCCCGACTTCTCTTCAAGCCACACTCCTTCGATACGCATCTCCCGGTCCACCGCCTTGCACATGTCGTAGACCGCCAGCGCCGCGACCGATGCCGCCGTCATGGCCTCCATCTCCACACCGGTCCGATCGAATGCGCTCACCGTCGCCCGGATCCGGACCGCGTCGCCGTCGAGCCGCAGCTCCACGGCCACCTGGTCGATACGCAACGGATGGCACAGCGGAATCAGTTCGTGTGTCTTCTTGGCCGCCATGATACCAGCAACCCTTGCGACCCCGAGCACGTCTCCCTTCGCAAGCTCGTTGTTCGCGATCCGGTCCACCACGTCGGGCCGTGTTCGCACGGTTGCGGCGGCGACGGCGACACGCCTCGTCGGCGGCTTGTCGCCCACGTCCACCATGCGCGCCTTGCCACTGTCGTCGACATGGGTCAGCTCACCCATCCGCGCCTCCCATCCAGTAAAAGGGAACCCGCGCGCCAGCGTCGAGCTTGTGCTCGCCAGGTGCAAACCGCACGTACGCGTTGGCCCTCGCGATGTTGTAGATGTCCGCCGACCCCCGCTCATCGAACGGTACCACCGCGTAGGAGCCATCCGACGCCGTCTCGACACGCATCGGTACGAACAGCGTCCGGTCGCTCTTGCAGACGTACGGCCGCGAGAGACTGCCGAACAACGGGTCCAGGACGACCGCCCGACCCGTCCACTTGTGCATTGCGGGAATCACGTATCGTACGAAGCAGAAGTGTGTACTGCGTGGATTGCCCGGCAGTCCGAAGAACATGCGTCCTGGGCCAGCGGCCACGAACAACGGCTTGCCAGGCTGCTGTGTAATCTTGTGCAAGACGGGCTCAGCCCCCATGGCCTCCAGGATGCGCGGCACCAGGTCGTAGCGGCCCATCGACACGCCACCGGTCAGCAGGATCAGATCCCGGTCGCGCAGCTTCTCAATCTCACCCTGGAGGGACTCGCTGGTGTCGAGCGCACGGGTTCTCACCACGTCGAGCGCGCCAGCCTGACGCGCCATCGCAGCCAGCATCGGACCGTTCGAGTCGCGGATCTGCCCCAGCGATGCATCCGCTTCGCCATGCACCAGTTCATCGCCGGTGCTGATCACGCCCACGCTTGGTGGGCGAAACACGGACACCTGGTCCAGGCCGAACGACGTCAGCACGCCCAGTACCAGCGGCGTGATCACGGTGCCGGGTTGCAGGATGAGCGCCCCCTGCTTGCAAATCTGGCCGCGCTGCTGCACGTGGCGCCCGGCCCGGATCTCGGGCGGCAGCGCCACCCGGTCGCCCTCACGCGTCGTGTTCTCCACCGGCACCACCGCCTCGGTACCTTCCGGGCACGGCGCGCCGGTCATGATCTCGACGCAGCATCCGGGCTCTACCCTCGCGTCGGTCGCGTGCCCCGCGGACGCTTCGCCCACGATGACCACGGTCTTGCCTGCGTCGCTCACGCGGACCGCGAAGCCGTCCATCATGGCGCGCTGGAAGGCCGGGTAGTCCGATGGCGCAGACACCTCGGTGGCGAGCACCCGTCCGACGGCGTCGTCGACGAAGCACGACGCCACCGACGGGGCTGGAACATGCTGCAAGACGAGATCGAGCGCCTGTTCTGGCGAAACGAACTTGTGCATGAGATACCTCCTGGTCAGCCTCCGATGGCGACCATGCGGCCAGGCGCCCAGCCGCTGTCGGGAGCGCGTTTGTGCGTCAGCACCGTGCTGAGCAGGTCGGCCAACGCCTTCGGGTCACCGCTGCGCAGCGCCCCGACGAGATCCACCTTTGCGCTCTGGCGCAGGCAGCCCCACAGCGCACCGTGGGAGTCGAGCCGGAGCCGGTCACAGCGATCGCAGAACGGCATGGACACCGGCGAGATGAATCCGACCACGAAAACGCGGTCGCCGTCGCGGAATCGGTGACGCTCCGCGGTGCCGCTGCGACCCGCCGGGCCTTCGTACCGGAACACGCGCGCGAGCCGATCCAGCGCGTCCGACGCACCGAGGCGCTCGCGGTCGAACAGGTGACGGCCTTCACCCGACGGCATCAGTTCGATGAACCTGGGTTCGGCGCCATGTGCGAGCGCAACGCGGACCAGCTCCGCGAGATGGTTGCCGCTATACGATTGCATCAACACCGCGTTGATCTTGAGCCGGGCGAACCCTGCATCGCGCGCCGCCGCCAGCCCCCGCAGCACGTCGCCCACGCGGCCGCCGCGCGTCACCTCGGAGAAAGACCGTGCGTCGGGCGTGTCGAGGCTGACGTTGACCGCGTCGAGCCCGGCGTCTCGCAGGCTCTTCGCAACCGTGCCCAACCGTGTCCCGTTCGTCGTCATCGCAAGCGTCGCGGCTGGTAGCAGCGCCCGCAGCTCACGAACGATGTCGACCACGTCGCGCCGCAGCAGGGGCTCTCCGCCGGTGATACGAACCTTGCGAACCGGTACGACGTCATGGGTCGCGGCGACCAGCCGCAGGATCTCGTCGCTCGAAAGCGGTTCCTGAGACGAGCACGCGTCACCGGACGCGGGGCGGCAGTACGCGCAGCGAAGATTGCAACGGTCGGTGACGGACAGACGGAGGTAAATCGACTTGAGCATCGGCGTCTCGAACGATGGAAAGGCCGCCGATGCAGAGCACATCGGGTCGACTCCTTTCCAAAAGAACGGGAGGCATGACCGTTTCCCGTCATACCCTATCGGTCCGAACACCATGGCCGGCAGGCTACAGGTGTAAGGACTCGGAGTCGTGCGCGGGCTGACCGCGTGACCACGAATGTAGCAGGTGGGGCCAGCGTGACAAGGCGCTTGCGGTTCACCTCCTGCCTGTCCGGGTGGTCACGTCCAATGACGCGGCCGCCAACTACTCACGCGCCCGCCAGGCCAGCCGATGTTCGCAGCCGAGCCCGCTGGACCCACGCATGCCTGCCGAGTGGCCCACCTCGCAGCAGGTTAGAAGAGTCGCAACCCGCCCACCACGACCCGGGGCGAACCCATACCGCCTGGGCGACCCCACCGTCCCGTGCCCTTCCAACGTCGATTCGTGTGCGACAGGCCGCCGCATCCGAAAGCGTCGATCAACCGATCGCCCGCGGCCGGGGCAGCGCCAGCCCAAAGCACGGCAGCAGCACCGTCAACGCTTCGTACAGCACGATCGCGCTCGCCCCGTACAGCCGCGTCCGATCGTCGATCTCGAACACCGGCACCACGTACTGACCACCCGCCCACGGCACCGACATCGTGCAGTACGCATGCGTCCCGTCGACGAGCGCCGCCAGGCGCAGGTCCAGCACCCGTGCCACCTCGCCCGACGGGGTCCAGGGGCCACGGTCCGCTGCGACGATGCCGACGAACGGGTTGAGCCGGTAGCGGCTGGTGGCGACCGGCACGGGCGACAGCCGCCCCACCACCTGCACATGATCGGGCGACAACCCCAACTCCTCGCGCGCCTCGCGAAGCGCGGTCCCGACTAGGTCGGCGTCGGCGGGGTCGGGTTTGCCCCCTGGGAATGCCACTTCGCCGGCGTGATGCCGGAGCCCGGCCGCGCGCACGATCATGGTCACGGTCGGTTCAGGCTCGATCTGCAGCGGCACGAGCACACCGGTGTCGATGCGCTCGGTCAGGTTGCGGATATCCGGCAGGTCGCGCGGACGATACCCTCGCACCGCATCGATCACGCACGCACGTCGTTCATCGTCATGGGCCATCGCGTTTCATTGTGCGGGTCGCGCGCATCGGAATCCAAGGCCCGGCACCTGATAGCGCTCGGTCGCCTCGCCCCGGAACCAGGTCGTGATGCCGATATGCGATCGATTCCATCCGCCGCCGCGAATCGATCGGACCGTCATGTCCGGCTTGCCCGGCACCTCGCTGACCACTGGATCCTGCTGCGGCGAGGCCGGGTACGGCATCGCGTAGTCGAGCGTCCACTCCCACACGTTGCCGGCCAGGTCATACAGCTTGCCGCCGGGCCACTCTTTCGCACCACGAGGGTGGGCCTTGACGGCCGACGGGCCGCCGCCATGGCAACCCACGTCGCCTCCGGGGGTCGACTTGGGCGCGCCGCCCGGTGTGAAGTCCGCCAGCCCGTTGAAGCATGTCGGCTTCTCATCGCCCCAAGGCCACTCTCGCCCGTCGCCTCCGGTCGCGGCCCATTCCCACTGCGCTTCGGTGGGCAACGTCTTGCCAACGTGCTCGCAATACGCCTTGGCCTTGAACCAGTTGACCATGTTGATGGGCTGATCGGGAAAACGCGGCCAAGTCGAGTACGGATCCCACTTGTAGGGCTCGGCGCACTTGCCCTCCTCCACGCACGCTCCGTACGCCCC
>Ga0209018_1001340_pt1 | contig 20083 bp, 13 predicted proteins | sample YNPBryBLVA2012_FD_185814 | JGI IMG/M metagenome (GOLD analysis project Ga0209018, IMG submission 185814) | Anoxygenic and chlorotrophic microbial mat microbial communities from Yellowstone National Park, USA - YNP Bryant BLVA 2012 (SPAdes)... ...
GGCTGTCACCCGTTTTTCACGCCGCACGGTCCACTGGGGGGCCTTGCGAAACCGGGTGACAGGCCACACAGCCAGGCGGCAAACGCCGCCTTAAGACAGTTTAGCCAGTCCCGGAGGTATGGGGCAGGGGTGCGCGACACAGACGTGTGCACTGAGCTGGATCTCTCTTTTGTGGCATGAAACCGAGCGCAATGATACGCTAGGCAGCGCAGGTTCTGGTTGCGGTTGCGCGGTTCGGGAATCCGGCGGACGGGACCTTGAAGACCTTGGGTTTCCCATCCACGAGGACGGAGAGCGGCGCACCGCCTCCCATCCTGGTGAGTCAAGATGTACGTGGAGATGTCACTCCAGCCGGGCGGCGGGCAGCGGCCAGCGGCGCCGCTGCGCTCTCATCGTAGAGACGCACCTCGTAGATCCGCGCCGACCGGCACCCGTTCGTTTCGTGGACCACAATCCGCACCCGGTCCGCCGTCACTGGCGCGAACGTCAGCACGCGGCGGCGCATGTAATTGTCCTCTTCGCCCGCCAGACGACGCCAGCCGCCCCCCTGTGGTACCAGGACCTCGTACCGCTTGACGCAGTCCGGGTAGCGGAAGAGCCTTTGCCGCGAGTGGCGGTTGATGTCCGTGTCGAAGGTGAGCTGGACCGTGTCGAAGCGCCGGGCGCCGGCAAGCCGGAGCTCGATCCAGGCCGGTAACGGGCGGGCCGGGTCCGAAATGTAGATGTTCGGCCAGCGGTCCGGCCGGTTCGTCCCACGCACCACATTCCCCGGGCCGTACGGCATCTGCACCGGCGTGATCCGCATCCCGAAGTGACAGCCTCCGGTGATCGGGCGCCACCGGGTGGGGCCCGGCAGTTCGGCCGCCGTGCACCCCACCGGCGACAGAGCCGGTTCATCGGGCACGTCGGAAAACAGTGCCCAGGAGATCCCTTCGACGCGAGGCAAGTGGACCACGTACAGGCGGCCGGGCGTCACATCTCGCCGGAAGTCGAAGCGCACGTACCCGCTCCACCGCGCCGGCACCAAGGCCGACGCCGCCGCCAGATCCGGCCTGGGCCGCACATCATAGACCGACTCCGCCGGCCTGAGACCGCAAGTCAGCGTGACGGCCGAGTCCCTTTCGGACTTCAACAGCAGCTCGACGCTCTCGATCCGGTCTCCGGAAACCGGGAACAACTGCGCTGCCGGTGTGCGCAGCTCGAAGAAAGGCGTCGAGCCGCCCTGCGGGACGATCTCTGGGAACTCCAGCGGCGCTTCGCTGGAGGCGGTGACCGTGGCGCCGCGCGCCAAGTCGCGTGGGTCCTCGTTCTCGTGCCCCGGCAGGAAGGCGTCCTGCCGCAGCAAGAGCTGGCGCAGCTCCGCCATGTGCTTGCGGCCCACCTCCCGCGGCAGGCACCGGTATTTGGCGCACAGCGCGGCCGCCGTGCCCACCCCTTGGCCCACTATGGCCCCGGTCCGCAGCACCCGGGTGGAGGAGAACGCCACGTAGGAGGCGCTGATGGGACGCCCTGCCATCATCAGGTTGGTGACGTTTCGTGAATAGCACGAGCGCAGCGGAATCCCATACACCGTCGTGTTCGCCTCCTCCCAGGGAGGCTTGACATTGGGCTGGGACCGGGCCAGAATGCCGCCCGGCTTGTGGATGTCAATATACCAGCACCCGAAGGCGATCGCGTCGGGGTGCACCGGCGGATCTTGCAAGTCGCCCTGGGTCAGAATGTAATCCCCCACCAGCCGGCGCGCCTCCCGCTTGTACAGCCAGAAGCTGACGAACTCCAGGCCGTAGTTCCGGGCCTGCTCCTTGCGCGGGCAGTGATTCTTGATGTGATCCCATACGCCGAGGAGCTGGCGCAAGGCTTCGCGCTTGATCTCTTCGTTGTCGCGGATCTGATGCATGGGCAGGCCCACTTCGATCCACCAGTACCCGCGATCGAATGCCTCGTGGCTGCGGCCGGTCAAGTCCTCCTCGGTGGGAAAGCGCGCCGCCCACGCCGGCGCCCGGAAAGGAACCGGAACGCCCGCGTCCCGCGCGCGGAAGAACAGCGTGCTGCCCATCTGCGGCCGGTCGCTCGCCCGCTCCGGCGCGTTCGATTCCCCGAACTCCGACCGCCCCTCCATGCCCCAGCGAAACTCCGCCCCGGCCCGGTATCCGAGCACTCCATCCCCGGTCGCGTCCACGAACAGCGGCGCCGTGAACACAAACTTGCGCTCGCTCCCCATCTGGTAGCCGTGCACGGCGAGGATGGTGGAGGGGTCCCTCATCTCCACCTCCCGCACCGTGGTGTTGAGAAACAGCGTCAACAGTTTCTCCTGCACGGCCCATTCATACAGCACCAGGTCCCAGACCGAATTCATAAGGCCTTCCTCGTAGGGCTCGTGATTGCGGACCCGTTCTTCCACGTGGATCTCGTCCAGGATCCCCGTCTCCTTGCACCAGACGTTGTGGCTACAGCTTACCTCCGGGTACAGCCGCACCTCGCTCGATGAGTTTCCTCCGAGCATGGCGCGCTCGTGCACCAGCGCGGTGCGGGCCCCGTTGCGCGCCGCGGCGATCGCCGCGCAGGTTCCGGCAATGCCTCCGCCCACGATCACCACGTCGAAGTGGCGCCGCAGGACCTCCTGCTTGCTCTCTAGGATGTACCCGCCCACAGCCCCCGGGCGTTTCTCGCCTCCGGCGCCTGAAAATGCCGGCGGGCGCACCCCCAGCCATGCGCCCAAGCTCTCCAACAGCTTGCGACGAGCGAAGCGCCACATTTCAGAAGATCAGCTTCAGCCCGAGTTGCCCGATGCGCGCGTCGCGGGCCGCCGTGATCACCCCGAACGTGCCGCTGCGGTTCAGTCCGTCCGGGCCCGGCACGAAGGTCGTGTTGGGAATCCCCAGGTTGACGTGGTTGGCGATATTGAATGTCTCGGCGCGGAATTGCAGCCGCAGGCCTTCCCGGATCCGCGTGTCCTTTATCACACTGAGGTCGATGTTGAACGCCCCGGGAGTCCGTGCGTCGGGCACCACCCGGCCGAGGTTGCCCAGCGTGAAGTCCGCCGGGTTGCGGAAGGCGGTCGTGTCGAACCAGCGCGCGGCCGTGCGCGTTTCCAGCCGCGGGCTCACGCCGGTCGAGTTGGGCCGGTCCGCCCGGAAGTTGTTCGCGCCCCGCACCAGAAGCGGCAGACCCCCTTGCAGGGTAGTGATGGTGTTCACCTGCCATCCCCCGGCCAGCGCCTCGGTCACCCGGCCGGCCGGCGCCCACTTCCGGCCCTTGCCGAAAGGCAGCTCGTAGACCGCGCTCCAGACGAAGCGCTGCGCCGTATCGGCCGGATCGAGGGAGCGCTCCGACCGCCGGTCGAACTTGCCGTTCTGGTAGCTGTAGATCCCCACCTGCTCGGCCGAGCCGAACCGGAGCGGCGAGACGACGCTGTCGCTGATCAGTTTTGAATTGGTATAGGAAACCAGCATGCCCAGGCCTCGCCCCAGCCGCTTCTCGACGCTCACCAGCAAGGCGTGGTAGATCGAGTTGCCCATGTGCGGCGTGCGCACGTTGACCGAAGTGTAATAGGGATACGGTTTCAGCAACTGGCTGCGCGTGATGGTGGCCGCCCCCAGCGCCCCCGGCACGATGCCCGCGTACGGGTTGGCTACGCGGTCCTGAAGGCGCAAGCCAAGAGCCCAGTGTTCCGGATCCAATTGGGCAAAGTCGTAGCCAGCCGCCACCAGCTTAGTGCCGTGGTTGGCGCTGTAGCCCACATCGATCAGCCATCCCCCCGGCAACTGGTGCTGGAGCGAAGCCGTCCACTGCTGCGACATGGGCACCCGCGCGTTGGACTGGTCGTAGTCGACCGCCGACCCTAGAAAGGCGCTCGGCCCCAAGGCCGCGCCCTGAGGCTGGATAAGGGGGAACGGAAAGCCATCCTTAAACTGAAAGGCGGGGAAGTTGGCGTTCCCACCCGGCGGCTGGTACTGCGTCTGGGTGACCGCAAAGCCGGCACTATTGCCAAAATTCTCAAAAAAGAAGATGCTTGGGTAGAAAATGGCGTAGCCGGCGCGAAAAACGGTGCTACTCTTGCCGGTGAGGTCGTAGGCCAGCCCCAAGCGCGGGGCAAAGTCGTTCCGGTCCGGCTGAAACGCGCTGCGCCCGTAGTCTATACCGGCGAACTCGAGCCGCCCCAGCAGCTTCGTCTTGGGATCGATGGCGAACGGGTTAAAATTGGTCGCCCCGTTATGGCGCTCCACTGGCCACTGCTGGTAGTCGTAACGCAGGCCCAAGTTCAAGGTCAGCCGGCGGGTCAGCTTCCAATCGTCCTGAACAAAGTAGCTCAGCGAATAACCGTGCTGCGCTTGACCCAGGTAGGTCCCCGCGGTGGCGCTGCCCACCGCTCCCAGCAGAAAGGTGGCCGGCGAGTAGCCGGTGCCGGCCGGCGATTGCGGATTGCTGGTGAGCGCGGCCGGGAACTGGAAGGTGCCGGATGGCTCCGTCTCCTGGAAATTGTTGCCGCGCTGAAGGCGGACGTCCGTGCCGAATTTTATGGTGTGACCGCCCCGGATGTGCGTGGCCATCTCGAAGAACTGCCAGGTCAGCGTTCCCCGCACCCCGCTGGTCCCGGTCCGAAAACCCGGCAGCCCGTTCACCGGCCGGGGCATGGTCACGTCGGGAACGCTTTCCGGCAGCCCGATCTTGCGGGCCCAGCCCCCTCCGTAGTGTGCGGCGCGGAACACAAAATAGTGCCGGTTGATCCCCAGCCGGAACTCGTTGATGAGGCGCGGGGAGAAGGTGTGCGTGTCCGAGAGCGTGAAGTTGCGCGATTCGAGGTTGTCGAACCGCTGCCGCACCACTGGATTCGGCAAGTCGCCCCCTCCCGCCCCTCCGTCTGTGGCGTGGCGGTAGTAAGTGTACCGCCCGAACAACGCGTTCCCCGCTGAGAGGCGATGATCCAACTTCGGCGTGTACTGCTGCATGGAACGCTTTTCCTGGTTTGAGGCGATGAAGTTGTTTGAGTTGGTGTACGGATCCGTCGGCGCGCGGTTCGGCAGCGGATAGAAGGGCAACAGGTTCAGCGAAACCGGGTCCAGCCTGGGCCGCGGCAGAAGGTTGCCGGGAAACAGGTCCCGCACGTAGCCGCTCCCGGCGGGGTTGACGCGGGTCGAGGCCGGATCGTAGAGCGCAATCAGCCGGCCGGCCGAATCCCTCAGATTCGAGAAGTTCCCTTCGCGCTGCTCCGCCGTAAGCACGGTCAGAATCGGGTTGAAGGTCTTGCTGTATCGCCACCCTTCGTAATTGATAAACAGAAAGCTGCGGTTGCGGCCGTTGTAAATGCGGGGCAAGTATAGGGGAGCCCCGAAGGTCCCGCCGAACTGGTTGTAGCGAAAGGGCGGGCGCGTCTGGGAAAAGGTGTTCCGCGCATCGAACTTGTCGTTGCGCAGGAACTCGTACAGATTGCCGTGCGGCGTGTTCGTCCCCGATTTCGTCACTACGTTCACGATCCCGCCCGCGGTGAATCCGAACTCGGCCGACATCGTGTTGGCTTGCACCTTGAACTCCTCCACCGCGTCCACGGTCGGGTTGGCGTTGATATCCGCAAAATACGAGATGTTGTTGGTCACACCGTCCAGCAGGTAACTGTTCAAGGCGTTCGGTCCCCCGTTAATGCTCACCGAGGAGAGTTCGATCCCCCGGTCCGCAAAGCCGCTGTTGGTGGGTCCGGCGTTCGATTTCACCCCTGGGGTCAGCATGACCAGCGCGAACGTGTTCCGCCCGTTCAGCGGCAGGTCGCTTAAGCGGCGGTTCTCGACCACTTTCCCAACGGTGGCGGTGGCCGTGTCTACTAGCGGCGCCGCACCCACCACTTCCAGGCTCTCGGTGACCGTGCCGATCTCGAGCTGGAAATCCACGCGCGCCCGGCGCTCCACTTCCAGGACGATGCCGCTCCGGACCGCCCTTTTGAAGCCGGGTTGTTCGACCGTCACCCGGTACGAGCCCACCGCCAGGCTCGGCGCGGTGTAGTAGCCGTTCTCCAGTGTCGTGGTCGAGAAGGTGGCGCCGGTGTCGACGTTGAGCACCGTGACGGCGGCGCCGACAATAGCCGCGCCGGACGCGTCAGTCACCAAGCCGAAAATGGTGCCCCGCGGCTGCTGCGCCCAGACGGGACAAAGGCACAATCCAGAAACCACGAGTCGGACAATAATCCTGCTCATTGTCCATACTCCTTGGCAAAGTTTATCAACCCCTGGCTCGGGCTGTCAAACTCCGTAGCGCGGATGCCCCATGGCCGTCGGCTGAGCCGCGCGCGCAAGCAAGCGGCTGGCGGCTCTGGCGCGGTCCTCCCATACGTGACCGTAATTCCGAAGTGGGGTGCTAACGGGGATTTCCATTTTGGAGTCCCCGACACGAGAAATACACACCCAACCCCCCACGTGTCAAGCCGCACATCATTCTTTGCGCACCTCCCCCTTTGGCACGGCCCCGGATCGGGCGCTCCTGCTGCCTCCAGGCAGCTCCAGCGGCGAAAAAAAACGGTCCGAAGGGCACTTCTAGGGACACCGCCCCATCCTCCCGCACTCTAAAAGCTCGAATCTTGACCGGCCAGCTTTGGTTGCCGCGGCCTTGGCCCCCGCTATCCCGCCGGCGCTGGCAACGCCGGGGCGCCCTCTGGGCCCCGTCGCAGCATCGCCCCGAACAGCCGCCGCGTCAAGTGACCCTCCGCCAGCAACAACCAGTAGTACCGGGCGTGCTTGATCAGCCGCCCGCCGGTCTTGACCAGCCGTTGTTGCAGGCTGGTCAGCGACCACTTGCCCACGCGCAGCGGCAGCACCAGACGCCGCCACAGGTTCCCCAGGTTGTGCGCGATCACGCTGAGGTACAGGCGCACTTCATTGGCCCGGAAACGATGGCAACTCAAGCGCGTCATCTTCACCGCCTGCTTGCCTTCCTTGATCCACTGCTCGGCCGTGCCGCGCTTGTTGTAGGACCGCACCACCGCTCGGCTGTCCGTCTCCAGGTTGGTGATGATGAACCCCACCCGCGGGAACAGTTCCCCACAGTGGTACTCCACCTTGGCCACCACCCGCCGGGCCTTGGTCCAACTGGCCGCTTGGTACAGGAAGCTCTTGTAGCGCACCACCGGTTTGGAGCTTGCTTGCCCCGGCGGCCGGCTCAGCAGATCGGCGATGTCTCGCTCCGGACAGTCATTGGCTGGCAGCCGGATGGCATACTTCACGCCGCGCTCTTCCAACGCCTCGTAGAGCTCTGGCTTGGCAAAGGCGGCGTCCGCACGGGACACCACCTCCTTACCCTGCTTCCCTTGCCGCTCGATCTCGGGCAACAGGAGCTCCTCCCAACCCTCGGCGCTGTGCGCGTTGCCGGGCCGCAACTTGGCCCCCAGACAGTCCCCCTCTCGGTTGAACAGCAGCAGCGGATGGTAGCAGGTGGACTCGAAGTGACCGTTGTAGGCGCTCCTCTCCTGCTGGCCGTGGACCGGAATCTCGGTTGAGTCCATGTCCAGCACTACCCGCTCCGGGGAGTCGACGGCTTCTGCTTTGCCGATCAGCTCCCGGTTGATCCGCGCCAAGCCGGCGAAGTTCTCGTCTTCGGCCAGCATCTCGGTCTCGAAGGATTGCAACCGGGAAGTCAGCGCCGCGCCGCGCTCGTGAGATCTTCTCCGAGCCGATCAGCCGGAAGGTGGGATCTTGGCTCAGGCGCTCGGCGTCATTGACGTCCTCGTAGCCGGCCAAGCGACTGTAGACCGACTGGCGCAACAGATCGGCCAAGGGAAACTGGGTGTTCTTGCCGCGGCGCGGGTCCCTCAAGTGCTGTTCGATGAGCTCTCCCAAGCCGAGCCGTTCGTCCAACTCGCGCACCAGAATCAGGCCGCCGTCGGAGGTGACCCGCGATCCCTGGAAATCGATCTTCAAAGCAGCGTTGAAGGAAAGCTGAAACGGCTGATTCTGTTTCTCACCCATTGGGTTTGGCTCTCCAGAAGGGGTTGATCACGCTGGAACCCGCATGAATAAAGACGTTGAAGGATATTACAAAGTTTCGCTGAAATGTTTAAAACGGAAATCCGGGTTCAAAACGTTACCCCCAGCACAAGTTGCACCCGGTTGGCAGGGACGCCGGAGCTGACCTTCACGCCGGGCGCCGGCTGCCGGTCCGGCCCCCAGCGCGTGTAGCGGACCGCAGGCGACAGACACAGGCCGCCGAGCCGCATCTCCAGTCCCAACTCAGCCGCCGCCCCGTAAATCGCCAGCCATCGGCCGCTCGGGCCTTGCGGAAGACGAAACGCCGGGCCCAGAGCCGCGAACGGGCGCCGGCGGCCGGCCGTCATGCGGTACTTCACCAGCACCGGGAACTCCCAGGGTTCGGCGTAACTGGAAGTCCATGTGAAGCCCTCCCACGGCCCTACGGTTGCCCGGATGCGACTGTATGAAGAACGCGAGACCGCGCTGCCTTCAATGGAGAGACGATCGGATAGAAGCACTTCGATCAGCGGGCCGATCTCCCAGCGGCGCAGCCCGCTCGTGGTCTCGTGGGTGAACAGCGTCTGGTAGGGCTCGTAGATGCCGGTGTAGCTCACCCGCTGGATGCGTTCCGTGACCGTCGTGCTGAGGACCCCGCCAAGCCGGATGCGCGGCCCCAGCGGGTGCAAGTTCGAGGCCGGCAGGTAGCCGGCGCGGGCCAGCAACTCGACCTGATCAGGACGGGTCTCGACACAAAACGGGCGACAGCCGTCGCGCGCCCAGCGCGTATAGCGGACCCCGGGCTCAACCCGCCATCGGCCCCACCCGAATTCCAACCCCGCTCCGGCAGACACGCCCACGTGCGACGGGTCCGCGGCATTCAGATTCCCGGCGGTGCGAAACGACGGTCCGCCTTCCATAAACATTCGTGTGCCGCCGAGCGTGAGCGAGCGCCTGAGCAGCACGGGAAACTGCCAGGTCACCACCGTCGCGCGCCCATAACCGATCAGCCTTCCGTAGAGCCACGTGTTTGGGGCCCGGTAGCCGAGCAGCTTGTAGAGGGCCTCCGTACCCAACTGCCAGTCCCCCCATAGGCGGACCGAGAGGCTGGGCCCCAGCAAGAATCCGCCGCCGTCCGGCTTGAGCCTGCCGGGTTCCAGACCGGGGATGTCGGTCGGCGGGCCGGGGATGAAGTCCGGGGTCGCGTAGCCCCCGGCCACCACTCCGAAGGATAACCGTTGGGCTGGTGCGACAATGGCCATCCAACAAAAGACCGCCGCCAGGCGGCCGCTTCTGCACCCGGGGCGACGCCTCATAATCTTGTCGGACGGCCCCCACCAGGCAGGCGTTCCATCCGGTTCCCGTCGAGTTTCCGCCGACAGCGCTATCATGGTGGCCGCTATGAGACCACGACGTTGGATTGCTCCCATGCTGCTTCTGGCTCTGGCGGCGGCCGCCTTGGCGGCAGCCGATGTCACCGGCAAGTGGAAGGCCGAGATGCCCGGGCCGGGCGGGGCCACACGCGAGGTCACCTTCACTTTCAAAGTGGAGGGCGACAAGTTGACCGGCACAATGAGCACGCCGCGCGGTGAGCGCGAGATCTCCGAAGGCAAGGTTTCCGGCGACGAGATCTCGTTCGTGATGGTGATGCCCGGCCGCGAGGGCGGACAGGTGAAGGTGGTCTACACCGGCAAGGTCGCCGGCGACGAGATCAAGTTCACCAGCCGCCGCGAAGGGGCCGAGCGGAGCTTCGAATTCACCGCCAAGCGCGCGCAGTAAGGGCCCAGGGACGCTCGGCCGCAGGCGAACAGGCGGAGTTGCGCCGGGGCGCTCAGCGCGCCGGCGGCCACTCCAGGACCGTCGTCCGCGTGACGTGCCGGGCGAGCTCCCGGCGATTCAGGAAGTAAGTCGGTTTGGCGCGGCCCGCGCTGAAGAGTTTCTCGGCCTGGTCGTCGAAGTGCGGCGATCGCGGATCGTCGCTCTCTCCCAGGGGCAGGACCATGTAAGAGCGGGGCGGCTTGCTGAGGATCACGATCTGGGTGGAGGTCTGCCCGCCCCGGCCGATCATGCGGTCGCCTTCCCGGGCGAAGCTGATGGCGCGCGGCGTCGCCATGCCCGCCTCGGCCAGCGTGCCGCCGCCGACCGGCCAGTGCCGTGGGCTGCCCTGCCGGCCCACCCGGAACAGCGTGCCGTAGACCGCATCGGGCGGGAATTCCCGCGTCAGCCGCTCCTCGGCCTTCCCGAGCGCCTCGCGCACCTGCTGGTCGGTGAGCTGGCCGGGAGGTTCGACCGCCCGGCCCAGCGGCCCCAGCGCCGTCTTGAACAAGTAGAAGGCCAGGGCGGCGCGGGAATCGGCTTCCGCCAGGCGGTTCCAGCCCAGCAGCAACCGGGCGAATTCCGAGGGCGTCTCTCCCGCCGCCCGGCGGATGCGTTCCTGCCAGGTCTCCGCCCGCCAGACCAGCGGTGAAAACGCCAGCCGGATGGCCTCCTCTTCGCCGACCTCCCGGGCGGCGTCGAGCAGCTCGAGCACGGCGGCGGCGCGCTGGTGCGGCGGGCCGGGAGGCGCATTGTAGAGGTAGAAGCGCTCGCGGTATTTCTCAGGGGCCAGCGGCGAATCGCGCATCAGCCACTGGGGCGAGATGTTGCAGTTCTGCATGTAGCCCTGGGGCGGGTTGGCGATCTGGACCAGATCCTCGAAGGGATGCAGTCCCTGCCACTCGCAAGCGCCGCCGGAGCCGGGCAGGGGACGCGAGGGATCGCACCCGGCCGGACGCACCGGCACCCGCCCGTTGCGGACGTAGTAAATGTCGCCGTCCACCGTGCCGATCATGACGTTCTGCGGCATCAGTTGCAGCATGGCCAGCGCCCGCCTGGCTTCCCCCAGGTTGCGCGCGTTCATCAGATCCCAGCTCTGCTCGACCAGGCGGAACTCCTCGGCGTAAGGGGTGGCGGCCGCGTAGGCTTTGCCCTCCCTGCGGGCCACGATCGGGCCGTGGTGCGTCGCCTGGATGGTGACCTCTTTGAATTCGACGCCGGCGGCGGTCTTCACCCCGATTTTCTCGCGCCGCACCGAGAGCGGGCGCCATTGCTCGCCGAAACGGTAACGATCCCCGGAGACTTCGACCTCGAAAACATCCGAGGTGTCGGGGCCGCCGGTCGTCATGGCCACCGAGAGATAGCGGTTGTGGCCGAGCACCGGGAAGGGCAGGCCCAGGATGGCGGCGCCCGAGACGGCGAAACGCCCGGCGTAGGCCCGCATCTCGTAAAAACGGAACTCGCCGTACCAGCTCAGGTGGGGGTCAATGAGCGCGATCGGCACGCGCAGGGCGGTGCGGCTGGGCGCCAGCAGCCATTGGTTCGAGCCGCGATAGAGCGCGGGGTCGGGCCGGAGGCCGCCGCGCATCAGGTCCGCGCCCAGCTCGCCTTCCAGCCAACCCCAGATGATGAATCGGCTGAGGGCCGCCAGCCGCCAGGGGGCCAGTTTGGGCGCCCAGGAGGGAACCCGGTCGGGGTGTTCGCGCATGTGCCGCTCGACCCCGGCCAGGAATGCCTCCAGACCCGCGCGAATCTCGGGCCGCAGCCGCTCATAGTTGCGCTCGGCCACCTCGCGATGCCGCCAGAGCCGCTGGCGCAGGTCGTGCTGGAACCACTCCGCTCCGAAGGCCTCGGCCATTGTGCCCTCGGCCTTGCGGTAATTGCGCAGCAGCTCTTCCAGGCGGTCTTCGGCCTGGGCGTAGCCGGAGGCGTAAAAGGCCGCGGGCGCGCTCCGGGCGAAGATGTGGGGCACGCCGAACTCGTCGCGCAGGATGCGAACTTGTTCGGCAGGCGCGAGGGCCGCCGCCAGAGCCGCCCCGAGCAGCAGGCGGTTCAACTTTGCTTGGTTCCCTTGATGACGCCCTGGCTGGTGGCGCCTTTCCAGACCCCGTCCAGTTTGTCGCCTGAAATCTTGGCCTCGATGGTGTAGGTCTGACCTTCTATTTGCACCTTGAAAGTGAAGACGCCGTTGTCGAACTGCGGATCCACCATCGGGTATTCACCCGGTGCGCCGCTAATGATCCCGCTCAGCTTGCCGTCGGTCTCCTTCACGGTGACCGTCCAGCGGTATTGTTCGCCGTCCGGGCTGTCGGAGACGCACTGCCAGGAACCCACGACGGGTTTCTCGGCTGCGGCCAGCGCGGCCGCCAGCACAAGGATGAGGCTTAGGGTCAACAGTAGTCTCATAAGGCCGTTCCGTGCCCGCCGGCGCCCCGGCAGGCGGTTCTGTTGTATGATAACATCCCGTCCGGAGATAGAGGAGGCCCCATGCGAAGCCTGGTTCCCGCCGCCCTCTCCTTGCTGCTGGCGGCCGCCGCGGCCGCTCAGCGGCATCGCGTCACCATCAACACCGAGACTCCCGAAGGGCAACTGCTCCAGCAAATCGGCGAGCAGGAGGATCCCGCCCAGAAGCTGGCCCTGATGGAGAAGTTCGCGGCGCAGTATCCCAAGCATGAAGCCATCGCCTGGGTGTACGCGCAAATGGTGCCCGTCTGCGCCAAGCTCAATCAATTCGACAAGGCCTTGGAGGCCGGCGACAAGCTGCTGGCGCTCGATCCGGGCGATCTGGAGACGGCGCATCTGGCCCTGAAGGCAGCCGAAGCCAAGAAAGATCCCGCCGTACTGATCCCGTGGGCCGGCAGGGTCTCCGCGGCGGCCCGCAAGGCGGCCGCGGCGCCCAAGCCCAAGGAGGAGGACGAGGTCGAGGAGTGGAAGACGGCGGTGGAGTTCGCCAAGCAGCTCGACGTCTACACCGAGTACTCGCTCTATGCGCTGGCCCTTCAAACCACCGACCCCGCCCAGCGGATCGGCTTGATCGAAGCCCTGGAGAAACAGAACCCCGACAGCCAGTACCTGCCTCAGATCGCCAACCTGCGCTTCGTGGCCTACCTCCAGGCCGGCCAGAGCGACAAGGCGGTGGCTCTGGCCGAGAAGGTCCTGGAAAAGGACCAGTCCAACGAGGACATGCTGCTGGCGGTGGCCGACAGTTATCGCCTCAACAAGAAGGAGCCCGAGAAAGTGCTGGCTTACTGCGCCAAGGCCCTGGAGCTGGCGGCCAGCAAACCCAAACCCGAAGGGGTGACGGAGGCGGCCTGGGAGACGCGCAAGCGGCAGATCAGCGGCCGGGCGCACTGGCTGGCCGGCCTCACGCACGCCGCCCGGGGCAATTGGGCGGAAACCGACAAGGAGTTGCGCGCCGCTCTGCCCGGCATCGCCGATACCCCCGCGATGTCCGCCGAAGCGTTGTTTTACCTGGGCCTGGCCAACTTCCGCTTGGGGGAGAAGGATTGCGAGCCCACCCGCATTCTGGACGCCATGAACTTTACCAAGCAATCGGCCGCCATCAAGGGACCCTATCAGGCGCCCGCCCGGCAGAATCTGAAAGCCTTCCAGACCAAGTGCGCCGTGCGATGAACATCCTGGTTCCCAACCTCGGCTCGACCTCGCTGAAGTACCAGATCCTGGAAATGCCCGCCGAGCGCGTGCTGGCCCGCGGCCGCTTCGAGCGGGTAAGCGATTACCGGCAGGTGATCGCACAGATCCCGGCCGGGCAGACGCCGGTGGATGCGGTGGCCTTCAAGACCGTGCTGGCCGGCCCCCGCTATTGCGGCACCTTCCTGATTGACGCCGAGCTGATCGCCGCCCTGGAGGAGTACCTGCCCGCCGCGCCGGCGCACAACGCCATTTATCTCACCGCCATCCGCGCTTTCTCGGAGGCCATGCCGGGCGTGCCGCTGGTGGCGGCTTTCGAGACCGAGTTCCACGCCACCATGCCGGAGTACGCCGTCCGTTACGGCGTGCCCGCCCAGTGGCGCGAGAACTACGGCATCCGCCGCTACGGCTTTCACGGGGCTTCCCACCAGTACGTGAGCTGCCGCGCGGCCGAGTTGCTCGGGCGGCCGGTGGAGAGCCTGCGCCTGGTGAGCTGCCATCTGGGCGGCAGCAGTTCGATCTGCGCCATTCAGGGCGGGCGTTCGGTGGATACCACGATGGGCTTCTCGCCCCAATCCGGCTTGGAGAACGCTACCCGCCACGGGGATCTGGACGTGTTCGCCGTGCTCTACCTGATGGAGCGGTGCGGCTGGACGATCCCCGAGATGCGCCGGCAACTGGCGCGCCAGGGCGGGCTGGCGGGCCTCTCGGGCATCCCGGGCGGTGACGTGCGAGATCTGGAGGCGGCCGCCGCCCAGGGCAACGCGGACGCCGCCCTCGCGCTGGCGGTCTTCGCCTATCAGGTGCGCAAGACCATCGGCGCCTACGCGGCCGCCATGGGCGGCCTGGACGCCGTGGCCTTCACGGGCGGCATCGGCGAGAACTCCGCCCGCCTGCGCGCCCGCTGTTGCGAGGGCCTGGAATTCCTCGGGGTGCGTTTGGATCCGGTGCGTAACCAGCAAGCGAGCGGGGATCGTCTGCTCTCCGAGCCGGGCTCGCCCGTGGCGGTGCTGGCCCTGGCCACCAACGAAGAGCTGATCGTCGCTCGCCGGGCCTACCGGTTGCTCGCCGGGCCAACCTTGGGCGGGGGACCCTGAGCCGGCAGGCGGGCGGTTGCCCGCCTGCGGACGGGCGAATTACTATCGGTAGTCCTGATGGGAGGGAGGTCAATGAAAAGGGTTTCGCTTTTGCTGCTGCTGGCCGCCGGCGCGCCGGCTGCGGGACCGCCTTCGGTGTACGCCATTCGCGGGGCCAGGGTGGTCACCGTCAGCGGTCCGGTGCTGGAAGGCGGCACGGTGCTGGTTCGCGACGGCGTGATCCAGGAGGTGGGAACCAATGTGGCTGTCCCACCCGAGGCCTGGGTGATCGAAGGCCAGGGTCTCACCGTATACCCTGGGCTGATGGACGCGCTGAGTTCGCTGGGGATTCCCGAGGCGGCCGCCCCGGCCGCTGCGGTCGGGCGCACCGCGGCGCGCGCCACGCCCGCTCAGCCGGCGCCCGCCCAAACGCCGGCCGCCGAGAGCCGCCCGGCGCAGGGGCCCGAGGACCGTCCCTCCACCACAAGCTGGGTGCGCGCCGCGGACTTGATCAGTCCCGCCGATCGCCGGCTGGAAACGGCGCGCAGCGCCGGTTTCACCACCGCCGTCACGTTTCCCCAGCGCGGCATTTTCGCCGGGCAGGGCGCCGTGATCGCGCTGGCGGGCGAGCGCCCGGGGCAGATGGTCATCAGTTCGCCCGCCGGCTTGTACGCCAGCCTGACGACGGCCGGCTTCACCAGTTTTCCGGGCTCGTTGATGGGCGTGATGGCTTACATCCGGCAGGTCTACCTGGACGCGGAACATTACCGCCTGGCCAAGGAGTTCTACGCGCGCCACCCGGCAGGCAACCGGCGGCCGGCCTATGACCGGGCGCTCGAAGGCGTGCTGGAGGCGCCGCGCGTGCTGCTGCCGGCTTCGCGCGCGGTGGAGATTGACCGCATGCTGCGCTTCGCCGCCGAGCTGAAGCTCAACGCCGTGCTCTACGGCGCGCACGAAGGGCACCGCGCCGCCGCGGCCCTGAAGAAGGCGGGCGTGCCCGTGCTGGTCAGCCTGAAGTGGCCCGAGCGCGAGCGCGACTCCGATCCCGAGCAGATCGAGAGCCTGCGCGTGCTGGAGTTCCGCGAGCGGGCGCCTTCGACCCCGGCCGCGCTGGCCAGGGAAGGCGTGCGGTTCGCCTTCTACACCGAGGGAATCTCCAGCCCCCGCGAGTTCGTGCGCGCGGTGCGCCGGGCTCTGGAGGCCGGCCTGACGCCGGAGGCCGCCCTGCGCGCCTTCACCCTGAGCCCGGCGGAAATCTACGGCCTGGCCGACCGGCTGGGCAGCATCGAGAAAGGCAAGATCGCCAACCTCGTCGTCACCGACGGCGAGCTGTTTCAGGAGAAGACCCGCGTGAAATACGTCTTCATTGACGGCGTCAAGTACGAGCCGCTGCCCGAAGCGCCGCCGGAGGAGGCGGGCCGGCCGGAGCCTTCCGGGGAGGTGCTCCCATGATGCGCTTCGGCCTGGTGTGGGTGGCGGCCGCCGCGCTGGCCGCGCCGCCCATCGTGATTCGCAACGCTAACGTTCTCACCGTAACCAAAGGCCGCTTCCAGGGTTCCATCCTGGTGCGCGACGGCAAGATCGTCGAGGCCGGTCCGAAAGTGCTGGTTCCCGACGACGCCCGGGTGATTGACGCCAGCGGGCAGTACGTAATGCCCGGCATCATTGATCCGCACTCGCACATCGCCTCGGAGAGCACCAACGAGGGCAGCATCTCCGTCTCTTCGATGGTTTCGATGGAGGACGTGCTGGATCCCGAGGACATCGCCATCTACCGCGCCCTGGCCGGCGGCGTCACCACCGTGGCCGTGCTGCACGGCAGCGCCAACGCGGTGGGCGGCCAGAGCACGGTGATCAAGCTTCGCTGGGGTCGCGACGCCCGCGCCTTGCTGTTCGAAGGCGCTCCGCCCATCCTGAAGTTCGCCATGGGCGAAAACCCCAAGCGCCGCGGCGGCACGCCCTCGCAGATTCCCGGCGTCACTGTGACGCCGCGCTACCCGGCTTCCCGGATGGGCGTAGAGGATGTCATGCGGCAGGCCTTCCTGGAGGCGGCCGCCTACCGCGACGCCTGGCGGCAATACGAGGCCAGGCGGCAGCGCGGCGAGGCCGCCTTGCCCCCGCGCCGCGACCTCAAGCTCGAGCCGCTGGTCGAGGTCCTGGAAGGCCGGCGCCTGGCCCACGTGCATTGTTACCGGGCGGATGAGATCCTGGCCGTGCTGCGCCTGGCCCAGGAGTTCCATTTCAAGATCGCCGCCCTGATCCATGTGCTGGAGGGCTACAAGGTGGCCCGCGAGATCGCCGAAGCCGGCGCCGGCGCCACCACCTTCACCGACTGGTGGGCTTACAAGGTCGAGGCCTACGACGCCATCCCCTACAACGCCGCCCTCATGCTGCGCAAGGGCGTGCTGGTTTCCCTCAATTCCGATTCGGCTGAGCTGATGCGCCACCTCAACCAGGAGGCCGCCAAGGCCGTCAAGTACGGCGGCCTCTCGGAGGACGAGGCGCTGGCCCTGATCACCATCAACGCCGCCAAGCAGCTCGGCGTGGATCGGCGCGTGGGTTCCATCGAGCCGGGCAAGGACGCCGACCTGGTGATCTTCGACAAGCACCCCTTATCCAACTACGCCCGCGTGCTGCGGGTCATGATTGACGGGGAATTCTACTTCGACCGCGACCGCGACATGAGCCGGCGGGCCGAGCTGGAAGCTCGCAAGAAGGCCTTGCTCGAGCGAGCGCGCGAGCGGGAGAAAAAGCAGGCGCCCAGCCGCAGGAGGCCCTCGTGAAGACGCTGATCCTTTCCCTGTTGTGCGCCCTGACGGCGGCCGCCGCCGGCGACGGTTTCCTGCTGCGCGGCGCCGTCATTCATCCCGTCAGCGGCCCGGAGATTCCCAACGGCATGCTGCTGGTCCAGGACGGCCGCATCGCCGAGGTAGGGGCCAAAGTCCCCGTCCCCAAGGGCGTCCGGATCATCGAGGCCAAAGGCCTGCACGTCTACCCGGGACTGATTGATTCCGGCAGCCAGATCGGCCTGGCCGAAATCAGCTCGGTGCGCGAGACGGTGGACGCCGTCGAGATCGGCGACTTCAACCCCCAGTTGCGCGCCATCGTCGCCGTGCATCCGGCCAGCGAGCACATCCCGGTGACCCGGGCTAACGGCATCACCGCCGCCGTCACGGCGCCCGCCGGCGGCGTCATCTCGGGCCAAGCCGCTTTGATTCATTTGGACGGCTGGACCTGGGAGGAAATGCAGGTGCGCTCGCCGGTCTCGATGATGCTTCAGTTCCCGGTGATCGAGACCCGCGGCGGGCGTTTCGCCGCCCAGCGGGCCCGCCGGCCTTTCTCGGAAGCCAAGCGCGAGTACGAAAGTCGCCTCCAGCAGCTCCGCGAATTCTTCGAACAGGCGCGGCGCTACCAGAAGGCGAAGCTGGCGGGCGGCCCGGGCTTCGCCACCGACGCCAAGATGGAGGCCATGCTTCCCGTGCTGGAGGGCAAGCTGCTTCTGGTCGCCCATGCCGTCCGCGAGCGCGCCATCCGCGAAGCAGTGGCCTTCGCCGAGAGCCAGAAGGTGCGCCTGGTGCTGGCCGAGGCGCGAGAGGCCTGGAAGGTGGCCGACCTGCTCAAGCAGAAGAATATTCCCGTGATCCTGGGGCCGACGCTGGAGCTGCCGCTGGAAGAGGACGACCCCTACGATAAGGCCTACACCCTGCCGGCCGAATTGCACAAGGCGGGCGTGAAGTTCGCCTTCGCCAGCTTCTCGACCTCCTTCGCGCGCAACCTGCCCTACCAGGCCGCCATGGCGGTCGCCTTCGGTTTGCCTCACGCGGAAGCGCTCAAGGCTTTAACGCTCTACCCGGCCGAGATCTGGGGCGTAGCCGACCTGCTGGGCTCGATCGAGAAAGGCAAGCTGGCCGACTTGATCCTCACCGACGGAGACCCGCTGGAGACCCGCACCCAACTCAAGCAGTTGTTCATCCGGGGCAGGGAAGTGGATCTGGACAACAAGCACCTGCGGCTTTACGAAAAGTACCGGCAGCGGCCCTGAAGCGGCTGGGGGCGGCCCGCCCTCTATAATCAAGAACAGGTGGGCACGTTCTTCCTGGAAAATTTCGGTTGCCGGACCGCGCAGGCCGAGGGCGCGGCGATCGCCGCGGATCTCACGGCCCGCGGTTACACGCCGGCCGGGGCGGATGAGGCGGACTGGGTGATCCTGAACACCTGCACCGTGACGGCGGCGGCCGACGAGGACGCGCGCCAGGCGGTCTATCGGGTGCGGCGCCGGAATCCCGCGGCCCGCATCCTGATCACCGGTTGCTATGCCCAGCGTGCTCCCCGGCAGGCGGCGGCGCTGCCCGGAGTGCTCTGGGTGGTGGGCAACTCGCACAAGGCTCAAATCGCCAGTCTGATTGCCGAAGAGGACGCCGGGCCGGGCTGCCCCACTCGGATCTGCGTGGGGGATGCCGGCGCGGGAGCGTTCTGGACGGCGGCCCCCTCAGGCGACCGCACGCGGCCCAATCTGAAGATCCAGGACGGGTGCAGCTTCCACTGCTCCTTCTGCGTCATTCCTGCCGTGCGCGGGCACAGCCGCAGCGCGCCCGAGGCCTGGGTGATCGAGCAGGTGCGCCGCCTTGCCGGCCGCTATCGCGAGATCGTGCTGAGCGGCATCAACCTGGGCCGCTGGGGCCGCGACTTGCCCGGCCGGCCCCGCCTGGCCGCCTTGCTGCGGCGCTTGCTCGAGCAGACCGAGGTAGAGCGGCTGCGGCTCAGCTCTCTGGAGCCGATGGATTTGAGCGACGAGCTGCTCGAGCTGATGGCCGGCTCGCCCCGCATCGCCCGGCACGTTCACGCGCCCTTGCAAAGCGGTTCCGACAGCGTGCTGCGCCGAATGCGCCGCTGGTATCGCGCCCGGCATTACGCCGAGCGCATCCGGAAGGTGCGGGCCTGGTTGCCGGAGGCCGCCATCGGGGCCGACGTCATGGCAGGCTTTCCGGGCGAAACCGATCACGAGTTCCAGGAGACTCTGCGCTTCATCGAGGCCCTGCCCTTTACCTACCTGCACGTGTTCACCTACTCGGCCCGGCCGGGCACGCCCGCAGCCGCTCTCCCCGATCAGGTGCCTCCGCCGGTGCGCAAGGAGCGCAATCGCCTGCTGCGGGAGGCGGCCGCCCGCAAGAACCGCGAATTCCGCGCTCGCATGCTCGGCCGCAAACTGTCGGTCGTCACCCTCGAGCAGCCGGGCGTGGCGCTGAGCGACAACTATCTGAAGGTCGAGCTGGCCCGCCCGCGCGAGCCCAATCGCATTGTAGAGGTGGAGATCGGCGGTCTCACCGCGGATGGCCTGCGGGAGCGCCCCGTTTCCTAGCCTTGATCGGCGGCGCGGTCCGCCCGCGCAGCCCAGGGGCCGGCCGGTATCGCGCCTGCGCCGCTGTCCGCGGTTGCCGCCCGCGTTCGCCATCAGGTAAGCTAACGATATTCAGGTCCTCTTTTCGGTTGAGGGAATCCACATCACAATGTCGGAGAGCGTAGTGCATAAGAAAAGTCCCTATGAAGTAGCCCTGGAGAATTTCGACGCGGCCGCCGACGCGTTGGAACTTCCTC
>Ga0209018_1001342_pt1 | contig 20073 bp, 15 predicted proteins | sample YNPBryBLVA2012_FD_185814 | JGI IMG/M metagenome (GOLD analysis project Ga0209018, IMG submission 185814) | Anoxygenic and chlorotrophic microbial mat microbial communities from Yellowstone National Park, USA - YNP Bryant BLVA 2012 (SPAdes)... ...
GGCGGGAGCGGTCACAGACCCGGCGGGAGCGGTCGCAAACCCGGCGGGAGCGGTCACAGACCCGGCGGGAGCGGTCACAGACCCGGCGGGAGCGGTCGCAAACCCGGCGGGAGCGGCCACAGACCCGGCGGGAGCGGTCGCAAACCCGGCGGGAGCGCTTGCAAGACCTCCCCGGTCTCACGATCTCTCTGACTTTGACAGGGCCCTACAGCCGGAACCTTCCCTCTTGCGCGAGGGGCCGAACCGGGTTATAATTCAGGTCAACATGGTGCAGGCCGGCTACCTGGTGTTGACCGACACCTTCTACCCCGGCTGGCAGGCGACAGTGGACGGGGAACCGGCCGAGATTTTGCCTGCCGACCACGCCTTCCGCGCCGTCAGCCTGGAGGCCGGGGAGCATACGATCCGGTTCGAGTACAGGCCGCTCTCCTTCCGGGTGGGGGCGTGGGTATCCCTGGGAGCCGGGTTGTTACTGGCGGCAGCCCTGATCGGGGGCAGGCGGCGACCGGTCGGACGGGAGAACAGAGGGTCACATGCACAAGGCAGGCGCTGACAGGGGGCTGGCTCAGCCAGCGTTGCTCCTCTTTGCCTCCCGGATCCTGGCCTTGGGGATGAACCTGGCAGCCGGCATCCTGCTCGCGCGGGGATTGGGGCCAGCAGGGCGGGGCCTCTATGCCCTGGCCGTCCTGATCCCACTCCTGATCGCCCAGATCGTCTCGCTGGGCTTAAACGCCGCTGCCGTCTATTTCACCGGCCAGGGTCGCTATCCCCTGCCCCAGATCGCCTCGACCCTGTTTTGGACCGCCCTGCTGTTCGGGGGTGGAAGCGCTCTGCTGGCCGGCTGGGGATTGAGCTCCTGGGGGCAGGGGCTGTTGGGCGAATTCCCCCGGCGGCTCCTTCCCCTGGCCCTGGCCTCCCTGCCCTTCCTGCTGTGGGCCGATTTCCTGGGGCATATCCTCCTGGGTCGGGAGCAGACCAGGGCCTTTGCTCTGCTGGGCGTTGTGCTCAGTCTGACCCTCCTGGTTGCCCAGGGAGCGGGCTTTCTGCTGGCGCGGGGGCGGGTCGAAATCGCCCTGGCCGGCTGGCTGATCGCCCAGATCGTCACGGCGTTGAGTGCGATGATCCTGGTCGGGAAGCAGACCCGCCTGCTCTGGACCATTGACCGGGCCTTTGTGCGAGAGGCGGTACGCTACAGCCGGGCGGGCTACCTGACCAACTGGCTGCAATATATGAATCTGCGCCTGGATCAATTTCTGGTCAACGCCTGGGTCGGATCGGCGGCCCTGGGCCAGTATGCCATCGCCGTCTCCCTCAGCGAAGCGTTGTGGCAGTTGCCCGCCTCTGTTTCGGCGGTGCTGTTTGCGCGGGTCGCAGCAGCGGGCCGGTCGGGCCGGCCTGTGCCTGCCGCCCAGGTTTGCCGCCTGACCATCGCCCTGATGGCCGGGCTGGCCGTGCTGGCTGCCATCGCTGCCCAGCCCCTTGTCACCTTCCTGTATGGCCCGGCCTACGAAAGGTCCCTGCCGGCTCTGTATGCCCTCCTGCCGGGGACGGTGGCCCTTGTCCTGCCCAACGTCATCGGCGGATACATGGCCGGACGCGGGACGCCGCAATACACCACCTATGGAGCCGGGATCGCGCTCGTGGCGACCCTGCTCGCCGACATCCTGCTCATCCCCCGGTATGGCATCGTTGGAGCGGGGGTGGCCTCCTCGCTGGCCTATGCGGTGTACGGCGGGGCGATGATGACCATGGCCCAACGGGTCAGCGGCGAGCGGTGGTTTCACTTTCTCCTTCCTGGCCGTTCTGATCTGCCATGGCCAGGGCGCGGGTCTCGATTGTGGCGAGCTCTGGCCGTGATCCGGCTGACAGAGGTGCCCTGGCGCAGCCGTTGGGAATTGCTGGCGCTGGCCTTTGGCAGGCGGCTGTTGCCGGCCAGGGACTATCGAGTGCACCTGCCACCGGGGCAGGTCTATTTCGCCGCTGCCGGCCTGACCTTCGACCAGCGGGCATTCGACGAGATCTTTATCGAGCGCTGTTATCTGACCGACTATGACAACGCCCTCGTGGTTGATGTCGGTGCCCACAAGGGATACTATGGTGCCTATGCGCTGCTCCACGGGGCAGCCGCTGTCCTGTCATACGAGCCGGAGCAGCATAACTTTGCCTTTCTCCAACGCTGCGCCGATTCGTTCAACGCCCACCGCCCAAGATGGCACCTCCACAAGGCGGCAGTGGGTTCCCGTGCTGGAGAGAGGGCCCTGCACCTCAGCGAGCAATCGTGGGCACACACCCTGCTGACCCTGCCTGGTGCCGGACCGGCGCAGGTTGAACAGGTGACCGTCGTGCCGATGGCCGAGGTCCTGGAGCAGGCCCGCTCTCTGCCCGGCGACCGCCTGCTGGTCAAGGTGGATGCCGAAGGCGCCGAATGTGACATCATTCTGGGCACCCCCCCCCAGGCCTGGCAAGCGGTGGACGAGATCTTTGTTGAAGTGCACCCCTTCGCCCCCTGCTCCCCGCAGGAACTGGTGGAACACCTGCAAGGAGCGGGCCTGGTGCTTGAGAGGGAGCAGCCAGGTGGGATCATGCACCTGCGACGGCCGGAGAAGCGACCATGAGAAGCTCGGTGATCATCGCCACCCTTGACCGCCCTCAAGAACTGGAACGGTGCCTCCATTCCCTTGCCCGTCAGGAGCGTCTGCCCGACGAAGTGGTGATCGTGGACGCTTCGCTCCACCCGTGGCAGAGTCAGGAGGAATTTCCCTTCCCGGTGCGCCTGTTGCGGGCCGAGCCGGGCCTGACCCGTCAACGCAATCAGGGATTTCAGGCCAGCCAGGGAGAGATAATCGTGTACCTGGATGACGATGTCGAGCTGGAGCCGGGCTATCTGGCCGCTCTGCTCGCTGTGTTTGAAGCCGACCTGCAGGGGGAGATCGGCGCGGCGACGGGCCGCATCACCAATGTCAGCCGCCCGGGTTGGCGGCATCCGCTGCGCTCCCTGCTGTGGCTTTTCAACCGTCTGTTTCAGCTTCCCGACCTGGGATCGGGCCGCTTTCGCCTGTCCGGGTTTCCAACCTTCCCCTATCACCGCGAAGAGAGTGGCGAGATCGAGGTCCTGTCCGGTTGCAACATGGCCTTCCGCCGCCAGGTGCTGCAACGATTCCGGTTCGACGAACGGTTGCCGGGGTATGGCTATATGGATGATGATGACATGGCCTACCGTCTCTCCCGCCATTCCCGTTGCCTGTACGTCCCCCAGGCCCGCCTGGCCCACCATTCGGCCCGCAAACCCAGGTCTGGGCTGCGCACCCATAAACGGACGCTGGCCTGGATTCACACCTATCTGTTCCACAAGAACCTGCCCCACTCCCTTCGCCACCGCCTGGCTTTTGCCCTCTCCCTCCTGGGCCTGATCCTGGCCGCCTTGATTGTGGAGCAGAGCCCGGCAGGTGCCTGGGGGATTGTTGAGGGGTGGCTGGAGGCCCGGCGTGGCCGGTTCGGTAGCCCCACAGCCGGGAGCCAGACACCACCTGAGCCGGAGTAGGAACCATGTCCTGCCTTTGTTACCTGGCCGATGCCAGCAGCATCCATACCTGCCGTTGGGCGGCCCACTTTGCCCAACGGGGATACCAGGTGCATGTGATCTCTTTTCTGCCAGGCGAGATCCCCGGCGCGACGGTCCACCTGCTGGACGCCGGACCTGTCAGGCAAGAAGGAGGCAACTGGCCCTACCTGCTGCGCTGGCCGGCTCTGCGCCGCCTGCTCCGCCGCCTCCGGCCCGATCTGGTGCATGCCCACTACCTGACCAGCTACGGGCTGCTGGGGGCGTTGAGCGGCTTCCGCCCCCTGGTGCTCACCGCCTGGGGCAGCGATGTGCTGGTCACGCCGCGCCAATCCCGGCTCTATCGCCTCCTGCTCCGTTTCACCCTGACCCGCGCCGACCTGGCCACCTCCGATGCGACGGCCATGAGCGAGGAGATGATCCGCCTGGGCCTGCCGGCCGAACGCCTGCTGACCATCCCCCTGGGCGTGGACCGGACCCTGTTCAACCCGGCAGGACGGGACTGGCCCGACGAGGGCCGGCGGCTGATCAGCACCCGCCAACTGCTGCCCAACACCAACCTGGACACCTTGCTGGCAGCCCTGGCCCTGGCCCGTCGCCGACATCCCGGCCTGACGCTGGACATTGTCGGCGACGGCCCGGAGCGGGGCCGCTGGGGCGAACTGGCCCGGCAACTCCGGGTGGAGGACTGCCTCCGCTGGCATGGCAGCCTGGACCACGGGCAGATCCCCGCCCACCTGCGCCAGGCCGACCTCTACCTGGCCCTCACCCTGTCCGACAGCACCTCCGTCAGCCTGTTGGAGGCGATGGCCTGTGGCCTCTTTCCCATCGTCAGCGACCTGCCGGCCAACCGGGAATGGATCACGCCGGGCGTGAACGGCTTTCTGGTGCCGCCGACCGATGCCCAGGCCGCCGCCGAAGCCATCCTGTCCGCCGCCGCCGACCCGATCCTCCGCCGCCGCGCCGCCGAACAGAACGCCACCCTGATCGCCCACCGCGCCGACTGGCAGAAGAACATGGATCAGGTAGAGGCTGCCTACCGTGCCCTCATGGGGAGGGACCTGGCCCGATGACCGACACCGGCTTCCCCTATCCCACCGTCACCCTTATCATGCCGATCCGCAACGAAGCGGGGTTCATCGAGCGCTCGCTGGGGGCGGTGCTGGCCCAGGACTACCCTGCCGACCGGCTGGAGGTGCTGGTGGTGGATGGCATGTCGGACGATGGCACGCGGGAGATCGTGCAGCGGATGCTGGCCGGCCGGCCCAACGCCCGCCTGCTGGACAACCCCCGACGCATCGTGTCCACCGCCCTGAACCTGGGCCTGGCGGAAGCAGACGGCGAGGTGATCGTGCTGGTCGGCGGTCACACTCTCATGATCCCCGACTATGTGCGGCGTTGCGCCGAGGCGCTGGCCGAGACCGGCGCGGATTGCGTGGGAGGGGTTTTGAACACTGTGGCCGAAACCGAGGTGACTCAGAGCATTGCCCTTGCTCAGAGTTCCCGCTTTGGCGTGGGCGGCGCCTCCTTTCGGATCGGCCGGAACAAGGGAGGAGAGGTGGACACGGTGGCCTTCGGGGCCTACCGCCGCCAGGTATTCGACCAGATTGGCGGCTTTGACGAAGAACTGATCCGCGACCAGGATGACGAATTCAACTACCGCCTGCGGGCGGCCGGCGGGCGCATCTGGCTGGACCCGCGCATCCGCTCCACCTACTATGCCCGTTCCACGCTGCGCTCGCTGGGACGACAGTATTTCCAGTACGGCTACTGGAAAGTGCGGGTGTTCCAAAAAGTGCCGGGATCGGCCCAGGCGCGGCACTGGGCGCCGCCGCTCTTTGCCCTGGCGGTGGTGGGGGGGGTACCGGCGGCCCTGTTGCTCCCGGCCCTGCGCCCTTTTTACATCGCCGGGCTGGCCCTCTACCTGCTGACCGGCCTGATCGTCTCGGTCCGCATGGCAGCGCGGGCGGGCTGGCACCACCTGATGCGCCTGCCCCTGGCCTTTGCCACGCTGCACCTGGCCTACGGGCTGGGCTTCTGGGCCGGGATGCTCCATTTCGGACCGCCATGGAACAGGGGCATTTTCAGGCGCGGGCGATTGGAAATCGCGCCGGTGAGGGCAGAGCGGCGCCCTGCCCCTGGCCGTCCGCCCGCGCAGACAGAGGCGTCCATGCCGGTGGACGCCCGGCCGCAGGCCCCTGAGGTGCGACTTGAGTCGCTTGACGCCTGGGGGACCGCCGTGGAACAGGGAGAACGACCATGGATGAACTGAACCGCATCCGCGCCGAATATGCCCGCCGGGCGCAAGACCCTCGTCTGCGGGGACTGTACAGCCTCTTCCGACCGGATGCCCTGTTCACCGTGCAGACCCGGGAGCGAACCGCCCTGCGGCTGTTACGGCAGGCCGGCTTTGAGCCGCTCGACCGCTTTGACATCCTGGAGGCAGGCTGCGGCGAGGGGAGCGTGCTGCTGGACCTGCTCCGCTGGGGGGCCGACCCGGCCCGGTTGCACGGCTGTGACCTGCTGCCCGACCGGGTGGTCCAGGCGCGGCGGCGGCTCCCGGCTGCGATCCCCCTGGCCGTGGCCGACGCCGGTGCCCTCCCCTACCCATCCGCCTGCTTTGACCTGGTGCTCCAGTTCACCGTCCTGACCTCGGTGCTGGATGAGGGGCTGCGACGGCGGATCGCCCAGGAGATGTGGCGTGTGTTGCGGCCGGGCGGGGCGGTCCTGTCCTACGACTTTCGTTTCCAGGGGTTCGGCAATCCGGCGGTGCGGGCCATCCACCCCCGCGAACTGCGGCAGCTCTTCCCCCACGGCGAGTTCACCGCCCGGCGGGTGACGCTGGCCCCGCCCATCGCCCGCCGGCTGGCCCGGTGGAGCTGGTCCGGCTGCGAGCTGTTGGCGCACCTGCCCTGGCTGCGCACCCATGACCTGATCCTGATCCGCAAAGAATGACCAAAGACGAATGACCGCCTCGACCATGTTCGATTCGACCTCCCCCCATCCCCCAACCCCCTTCCCCTCTCCGTGGCGGAGAGGGGAAGGGGGCCAGGGGGTAGGGGTGAGGTCCACCTTGACCGCCATTTACGTTCATTGAACATTGTCGAGCTAATGACCAAAGGGGATGAGCAATGGGCAATCATCAATCGTCAATCGCCAATCGCCAACCCTTCCTCCCATTCGACCGGCCAGACATCGGCGAGGAAGAGATCGCCGCCGTGGCCGAGGTGCTGCGCTCCGGCTGGATCACCACCGGGCCGCGCACCCAAGAGTTCGAGCGACGTTTCGCCGATTATGTGGGGGCCAGCCACGCCCTGGCCCTGAACTCATGCACGGCGGCGATGCAGGTGGCCCTCGCCGCCTGGGGCATCGGCCCCGGCGATGAGGTGATCGTCTCTCCCCTCACCTTCTGTTCCACCCTGCATGTCATCGTCCACCTGGGGGCCACGCCGGTCCTGGCCGACGTTTCGCCCGACGACTACAACCTGGACCCGGAGCGGGTGGCCGAAACGATCACCCCCCGCACGCGGGTGCTGTTGCCGGTCCACCTGGCAGGGCTGCCCTGCCGGATAGAGAGGCTGCTGGAGCTGGCCCGGTCTCACGGCCTGAAACTGCTGGAGGACGCAGCCCATGCGGTCGGCGCGCAGGTCGGCGGGCGGATGGTGGGCAGCCTGGGCGACGCCACCGCCTTTAGCTTCTACGCCACCAAGAACCTGACCACCGCCGAAGGGGGGATGCTGACCTCGGAGGATGGGGGGTTTATCGAGCGGGCGCGCCTCTGGCACCTGCACGGCTTCAGCCGCGATGCCTGGAAACGCTACACCGCCGAAGGATCGTGGCGCTACGACGTGCTTCTGCCCGGTTTCAAGGCCAACATGACCGACCTCCAGGCGGCCATCGGCCTGGTGCAACTGGACAAACTGGAGCGCAACCTGGCCCGCCGGGCAGAAATCGCGGCCCGCTACACCGCCGCCTTTTCCCGGTTGCCGGAACTGATCCCGGCTCCGCAGGCCCGGCCCGGCGACCGACACGCCCATCACCTCTACATCCTGCGCCTGAACCTGGAACGGCTGCGCATCGGCCGCGACCGCTTTTTCGAAGAGTTGAAGGGGCGGGGCGTCGGCGCGTCGGTCCACTTTATCCCGGTCTATCACTTTACCTGGTATCGGCAGCGGTTCGGCTGGCAGCCGGACCGATTCCCCGCCACCGAGGCGGTCTTTGCTTCGGCCCTCTCACTGCCCTGCTACCCGCGCCTGAGCGACGCCGAGGTGGAGCGGGTCATCGCCGCCGTGGAGGAGCTGGTGGAGGCCCACCGCCGATGAGCCACAAACTGGACGAGCTGCTGCGCCGTCTGCTGGATGTGACGGCCGCCGGGATGGGACTGGTGATCCTGAGCCCGCTCCTGCTGCTGCTGGCCCTGCTGGTCCGGCTGACTTCGCCTGGCCCGGCGCTGTACCGGGGCCGGCGGGTGGGCCGGGACGGGCGGGAGTTTCGCCTGCTCAAGCTGCGCACCATGCAGGCCGGCGCCGACCGGCTGGGGCCGGGCCTCACCCTGGACCAGGACCCCCGCATCACCCCGCTGGGCCGCTGGCTGCGGGCCCACCGCCTGGACGAGCTGCCCCAGTTGTGGAACGTGCTGGTCGGCGACATGAGCCTGGTAGGGCCGCGCCCGGAAGACCCCCGCTATGTGGCCCATTACACCCCGGAGCAGCGGGAGGTGCTGCGGGTGCGACCGGGCATCACCGGCCCGGCTCAGATCGCCTTCCGCAACGAAGCGGAGCGGCTGCGCCACGCCGCCGACCCGGAAGCCACCTATCTGCAGGAGATCATGCCGGCCAAACTGGCCATAGACCTGGCCTATCTGCGCCGCCGGACCGTGTGGAGCGACCTGGGCCTGCTGGTCAGCACCCTGCGCCTGTATGTCGGCAACCGGCTTCTGCTCCCCCTGGACCTGCTATGCCTGGTCGCAAGCTACCTCTTTTCTTTCGCCATCCGCTTCGACAACGTCCGCTTCTTCGAGCAACTGGGGCTCTACTGGCCGTTGTTGATCCCGCTGCTGGCCATCAAGCTGATCGTTTTTGAACTGCTGGGCCTCTATCGGCGGCTGTGGCGCTATGCCAGCGTGCGCGAACTGCTGGCGGTGACCTGGGCGGTGGCCCTCAGCTCGACGTTGGGAGGGCTGCTGATCCTGCTCCTGTGGGTCTGGCCGACGCCGACCCTGGCCACCGGCTTTCCCCGGTCGGTGATCGCCATTGACGCCATGTTGAGCCTGCTGCTGGTGGGAGGGGTGCGCTTTGCCGCCCGCTGGCGCTACGAGAGGCAGTCCGTCGCCGCCCAGACAGCGGCGGGCCGGCCAGAGGAGCGCCGGGCGCTCATCGCCGGGGCCGGCGACAGCGGGGCCATGGTCGCCCGCGAGATGCTGCGCAACCCCCAATTGGGCTACCACCTGATCGGTTTTCTGGATGATGACCCCGACAAGCAGGGGTTGCGCCTCCATGGCGTGCCGGTGGTGGGCACCCTGGCCGACCTCCCCCAGCGGGTCCGGGAACTGTCGGCCGACGAGGTGCTGATCGCCATGCCCACCGCCCCAGGCGCGACGGTGCGCCGGGTGGTGGAACTGGCCCGCAGCGCCGACGTGCAGGTTCGCACCCTGCCCGGCTACTACGAACTGATCGGCGGCCAGGTGAGTGTGCAGCGGGCCCGCGAAGTCCGGCTGGAAGACCTGCTGCGCCGCGCTCCGGTGGCGATAGACCTGGAAGGGGTGGCCGCCTATCTCACCGGCGCGGTGGTCCTGGTCACCGGCGCCGGCGGGTCCATCGGCTCGGAGATCTGCCGTCAGGTGGCCCGCTTCGGCCCGGAACGGCTCCTGCTCTTTGGGCATGGCGAGGACAGCCTGTACCGGATCGAGATGGAGCTGCGGCGCACCCTCCCCGGCCTGGACTGCCTGGCGGTGTTGGGCACCGTCCGCGACCGGGCCAAACTGGATTGGATCATGGCCCACCACCATCCGCAGGTGGTCTTTCACACCGCCGCCTACAAACATGTCCCGGCGCTGGAGGCCAACGAGGACGAAGCGGTGCTGAACAATGTGGTCGGCACCCGCCACCTGATCGCCGCCGCCGAAGCCGGTGGGGTGACCCGCCTGGTCTTTATCTCGTCCGACAAGGCGGTGGAGCCGGTCGGGGTGATGGGCGCGACCAAGCGGATCGGGGAGTTGATCGTGCAACACGCCGCCCGACGGAATGGCCGGCCCTATGTGGTGGTCCGCTTCGGCAATGTGCTGGGCAGCCGGGGCAGTGTGGTGCCCCTGTTTCAGGCCCAGATCGCCGCCGGCGGCCCGGTCACCGTCACCCACCCCGAAGTCACCCGCTACTTTATGACCATCCCCGAAGCGGTGCGGCTGGTGCTCCAGGCGGCGGCGTTGGGCCGGGGGGGTGAGGTCTTTGTGCTGGATATGGGCCAGCCGCTGCGCATCTACGACCTGGCCTGCGACCTGATCCGCCTGCATGGCCTGGAACCGGAGCGCGACATCCCCATCATCTTCACCGGCCTGCGGCCCGGCGAAAGGCTGCACGAGGCGCTCTATACCCGGGCCGAAGAGGTCCGCCACACCTCCCATCCCGGCATCCAGGTCGCCACCGAGGAACCTCCGGTGCCGGCCCGCGAACTGGAGATCGTCCTGGACGAACTGGAGCGCCTGGCCCAGGAGCGCCGCCTGGCCGAACTGCGGGACCTGCTGACCTGGGTGACGGTGCGACAACAGATGGCCAGAACACACCTGGCGGAGGAAGCCTGATGTCTGTGATCGTGGTCATGCCTGCCTACAACGCAGCTAAAACGTTAGAGCAAACCTATCAGGGCATTCCCCGCGACATTGTGAGCAAGATCATCCTGGTTGACGACGTCAGCCACGATCAGACGGTGGAAATCGCTCGCCGGTTGGGGCTGGACACCGTGATCCATGTGTACAACAGAGGCTATGGCGGCAATCAGAAGACCTGCTACCTGGAAGCGCTCAAGGCCGGGGCCGATGTGGTGGTCATGCTCCATCCCGACAACCAGTATGACTCGACCTGCATCCCGCAGCTCATCGCCCCGATCCTTGAGAACAGGGCCGATCTGGTTCTGGGTTCCCGTTTCCTGGGGGGGGATCCCCGCGCCGGCGGGATGCCCCGGTGGAAGATCGTCGTCAACCGCCTGTTGACGCTGGTGGAAAACCTGGCCCTCGGCCTGCACCTGTCGGAATGTCATACCGGCTTCCGGGCCTACAGCCGCCGCTTCCTGGAAACGATCCCCTTTGTCCTCAACTCCGACAGCTTTCTGTTCGACACGCAGGTGATCTTTCAGGCGGCCGCCTTTGGCTTCCGCATCGCCGAAGTGGGCGTGCCCACCCGCTATTTCGAGGAGGCCTCGTCGGTGGGCCTCAAGGCCGGCATCCCCTATGGCCTGGGCACTCTGTGGACCGCCCTGCGGTATCTGGCTCACAAATGGGGTCTGGCCCGGGTCAGGCTGTTCAGCCAGCAGCTCCGGGAGGTCGTCAGTTCGCACCATTATCCCCTCCTGTTCAGAGAAGGGGGGGCCAGGCAGCCGTGAAGCGCAGACAGGTGCTCCCTTTGCTGGCGGTGCTGGCCCTGGGCGCGATCCTCAAGCTTGCCCTGGTGCGGGCGGGTGCGATTGACTTTACCTCCGACGAAGGGGTGATCGCCCTGATGGCCCGCCACATCACTCAGGGCCGGTGGCCGTTCTTTTACTACGGCGAAGCCTATGTCGGCAGCCTGGGGGCGACCCTCATCGCCGGCGCCTTCCTGCTCCTGGGCGAATCGGTGACCACCCTCCGCCTGGTCCAGATCGCCTTCTACCTGGGAACGGCCCTCTTCACCATCCTTCTGGCCCGGCGGCTGTATGATGGGCAGGCCGGTGTGGTGACCGCCTGGATGATGGCCCTGCCGCCGGTGATGGTCACGCTGTACACGACGGCCGGCATCGGTGCCTACGGCGAAACCCTCTTTTTCGGCGCCCTGCTGTTATGGCTTGGACATCGGCTGGCCCATGAATGGCAGGACAGGCAGCCGGGATGGTGGCTGTGGGGAGCGGTGGCCGGGCTGGGCTTCTGGTCTTTTGGCCTGATCATGGTTTATGTCATCCCTGTCGCCCTGTTGTGGCTCATGCGGCTCGACCGACGACGATGGCGTTTCTTTCTGCCGGCCGCGCTGGGCTTTCTGCTTTTCAGCAGCCCGTGGTGGCTCTATGACGTTACCCATCATCATGCCGCCTGGCGCGTGTTCCTGAATTCCTCCGATCCGCTCCAGGGCAAATGGTCCGCCCCCCTGCTGGCGCGATTGGAGTGCTTCTGGTTGCTTGGAGTCCCCGCTCTGCTTGGGCTGCGCTTTCCCTGGGCAGCCGGCTATATCCTGGTCTATCTGGCGCCGTTTGTGCTGAGCTTCTACCTCCTCCTCCTGGTCGGCCTGGGGCGCCAGGGGCCTGCCCTTTCGGCCACAGGCCGAAGCGGAGTCCTGCTGCTGGCGTTGACGGCAGCCGCCTCCACCCTCCTGCTCCTGGCCACCCGATTCGGCGTTGATGTGACAGGCCGATACCTGCTGCCCCTCTATCCCCTGGTATGCATCGCCGGGGGAGGCTGGTGGTCAGGGTTACGCCCCTCTGTCCGGCCGTGGGGGGGGCTGGCCCTGGCCCTGATCCTGGCCTTCAATCTGGCAGGCGTATTCCTGGGGGCCAGGGGGCCTGCGGGTTTGACCACCCTGTACATCCCCGCCCAGCAGACAGGCAACGCCTGGGATGAGGAATTGATCCGCTTCCTGCTGGACAACAAGATGCCCTACGGCTATTCACACCATTGGGTGTCCTTCAAGATCGCCTTTCTGTCCCACGAACAGGTCATTCTGGCCCCGCTTTTGCCCTACCAGAACGCGCCCGGCCACGACCTGGACCGGGCAAACCGGTATCCGCCCTATACCGCGCAGGCCCAGGCGGCAGCCAATCCGGTGTATGTGACCAGCAATCAGCCGTGGCTGGATGCCCTGCTGCGCCAGCGTTTCACCGGGCAGCAGGTCACCTTTGAAGAAACCTCGATCGGGCCCTATCACATTTTCCATCACCTGTCACAGCCGATCACCCCCTGGGCCCTTGGCCCGCTCTGGACAGAGGAGTGAAGCAGCCTGTGAGGATCGGTGGGGAGATGGTGCGGTGAAGTCCTGGATTCGGCCCTGTGTGTATTCCATCGCCCGCGATCCGCTTCAGGGATGGCAAGATTGCGATGTGCCGGCCTACCGCTACCGGCGCATCCTCTCCCCGTTGCTGGGCCGGCTGCTGGCCTGGAGCGCGCTCAGGCAGACGGTCACAAGGAGCGAAGCGGCATGAGACCGACCGGCACACGGCACTGGAGGTGGCTCCTGCCCCTCGCTCTGTATGCCCTCTTTCTGTGGCGCACACCCTACAGCCTCAAGAGTTTTCCGCTGCGGATCCTGGATTGGGCGGCGCCGGTGGCCCTGCTGGGTGCCTGGGCGCTTTGGCGTTGGTGGCGACGTGAGCCGTGGCCCCGCACCAGCCTGGATTGGCCGCTCATCTTTTTGGCACTCGCCACCGGCCTGACCGCCCTCTTTTCGGTCAATATGCGGACCAGTCTGCGAGGCGTGTGGGAAGTCGGGCTGAGCATCTTGAGCGTGTGGGCCATAGTTGACGCCGTGCGGCGCGGCTGGGGAGGCGTGCTCTGGCGGGTGCTGTATTTGATGGGTGGTGTCGTTTGCCTCATCGGGGCCATCGAGTTCCTGGCCTGGTACTTCGGTTGGCCGCTGCTGTCCAGCTTTCAGCAAGGGTGGCCGGCCATCGGTGGGTTGGCCCATCCCTTCCCCCCCACTGTGCACCGCCTGGGCCTGGCCCTGAGCAACACCACCGCCCTCTCGGCCTTTGTGGCGATGCTGATCCCACCCGCCATCACCGTTCTGGTAAGCACACGCCAGCGCGATGTGCGCCAGGGGACGTTGTTATGGCTCATCGCCGCGAGTGTGGTCGAATTGCTGGCCCTCTCGCGCGGCGGGTTCCTGGCGCTGGCAGCGTCTCTGCCCCTGCTGCTCCTGGGTGGAACGCGCGCGCCCGGGTTCCGCCGCCAGTGGTCCGCCATGCCAAGATCGCGCCTGCCGCTGGCTGCCGTTACCCTGCTCGCCCTGGTGGCCGTGCTCGGCGCCGGATTCTGGTTGGCCACGCGGCTGAGCACTCATGGCTCCGGCGATGCGGTGCGCCAGGATCTGTGGCGCAGCGCCCTGGCCATGTTCGGCGATCGCCCCCTGACCGGGGTCGGACCGGCAGCCTATGGCACGGCGCTGCGCCTCTACCGCGACCCATGGCTGGCCCGCGACCACATCACCACCGCTCACAACCTCTACCTGAACACAGCCGCCGAGGGCGGTTTGCCCGGCTTGCTGGCCGGCGCCTGGCTCCTGCTTGCTCTGGGGCAGGCCTGGTGGCGGCGCTGGCGAGCCGAGCCCCCGGGCTCAACCTCCTGGTGGAGGATCCTGGGCGTCGGCGCGGCGCTGGCCGGCCTGGCAGCTCAGTCGCTGGTTGATACGTTCGTCGAGCCGGCCATCCTGCTGCCGGCGACCTTCTTCATGGCCCTGCTCCTGGCCCCTCAGCCGCCGGCGTCCACGACAGCAGAGCGAGCCCGGCGCTGGCCGTGGATCGTAGCTCTGGCAATCCTGGCTCCAGGAGCAGTGGGGTCGGCCTGGGACGATTGGGGGGCCGCTTCCTTCGAGCGGAGCCTGGCCTGGACTCAACGCGGAGAGGTGGAAAAGGCCCTGTCCTTCGTCGAACAGGCCCGCAGCCACGATCCCGGAATGCCGTTGTACGCCTGCCAGGCCGGTTACCTCTACGGCCTGCGGGCAGCCGCAGGGGATGAAGAGGCGCTGACCACCGCCCAGGAGCGGTACCGCGATTGCCTGGCCCATTTCCCGGTGCCCGGTTGGGTGGATCAGTTGAACCGGGCCACATTGCTATGGGCCGCCGGGCAGCAGGCCGAGGCCCGGGCGGCCGTGGCCCAGGCAGTGGCCCAGACGCCGCTGGAATGGATGCCCTGGCTGAATCAGGGGTTCTGGGCCGAGAGGATGGGGGATCAGCCAGAGGCGGTCTCTTCTTACGGCTGGGTCCTGGCCCTGGACCCGGAGCTGGCCGGGTCTCCCTTTTGGCAGCAGGGGGAGCGGGCAGCCTGGTGGGACGAGATTGTAGCCGCCGGGGAACAGGCAGCCAGCCGGCTGGGAAACGATCCGATCCGCTGGCGATGGCAGGCGGCCATCGCTGCCGGCCAATGGGACACGGTGGTCCGGCAGGCCGAAGCCTGGCTGCAGGCCCACCCCGCCGACCCCGAAGCGATGGCCTGGCTGGGAGAAGCCTGGCTGGGCCTGGGCCGGCCGACCGAGGCGTGGGTCTGGCTGGACCGGGCAATCACGGCACAGCCCGGCCGGACCCGAAGCTACCTGGCCCGGGGCCGGGCGGCCCTGGCTTTGGGACGCCATGCCGACGCAGAGCGCGATTTTCGCACCGCCCTCTTTCTGGAGCCGGGCCAGCGAGCCCACCTGGAGCTGGCCCGGCTGGCCCGTCAGGCCGGTCAGGTGGAAAGGGCCTCCCACGAATATTCTCGCGCCCTGCGCGGGTTGACGGTGGTCCACGCCTACGACCTGGTGCTCTTTAACCGCATGGCCTGGCCGATGCCGCTTCCCCAGGCGATCCGCATCGGCTACCGGGCGGATGGAGAGGTGGCCCTGGAGTGGGGGGAGCTTCTGGAACAACAGGGAGACCTGGCAACCGCCCGGCAGGTCTATGCCGCCACGCTGAGCCTGGATCCGTTTCTGACAGAGGTGCGGCAGAGGCTCATGGATCAGCGAGGGGGCGACGACCTGAAGATCAGCATCCCGTCGCTGCCATAGATGTCGGTCTCCAGCCTGTGGACCAGGGTGTATTCCTGCTGAAACCAGGGCAACGGCAACAGGCTGCGCCGCCCATAAACCTCCAATATGACCAGATAGGCAGGCCGTTGATCCCGGATCAGGTCGGGTGACAGGGCATAGCTGATGACCAGAAGCGAAGGGTCCAATGGATAGTAGGGCAGGGCCTCCGGCGAAACCAGGCCCAGGGTGTCCAGGATCGGCGCAGCGGTGAACCAACCCAGCGCCCCAATATCGCCGGCCGCCACCACCTCCCCCGGCTGAAGGCGCGGTTTCAGCCAGTCGGCCGCCTGACGATAGAGCAACTCCAGCTTGAACCAGGCCATTTCAGGCGCAGGGCGGTCCGGTCCGTGATCGGGGTGGAGGGTGTAGGCGTTCAGCGAGGAGAGCAACAGCAGGACGATGGCCAGGCCGGCGGCCCACAGGCCGGCCCGTTCCCGGCGCAGGCTATGGGCCAGGCCGGTCAACAGGGCGACCACGCCGGTCAGAATCCCCAGAAAGTAGAAGGGCAGAGGGGGGGCCAGATACCAGCGAAAGAGGAGCGGGTTCACAGCACTGAACACAGCCACGTAAACCGGTGGGTACAGGATCATCGGCAGCGCACGGCCTGCCTGCCGGATCAACCGCCATCCGCCGGCCAGATACAGGGTCAGATAAAGCGGCAGGCCCACCGCCGGCCAGAAGCGGCCAAACAGTTCATGCTCAAAAAAGGGCGTGCTGAGGTGCTGAAGCAGCCGGATCAGGGCCGCAAACCGGTCCAGATGGTAGGCATTCACCTTGGCCTGCACCGACTGGGGCAGCGGCGAGCCAAAGTAGAGCGTGGCAAACAGCAGCCACGGGGCCAGTGTGGCCCCCCAGATGGCCACTTCGGCCCACGGCAGGCGTCGCAACCGGGCCGAGAAAGGGCCACCGTCCCGCGCCAGCAACGGCCGGAGCGCCATATCGGCGAACAAAAGGCCGGCAGCCAGGAGCGCATCCGGCCGGGTCAAAACCGCCAGGGCCATGAACAGCGCACTCCACCGCGACCGACCAGCGACATAGGCGGCAAAGGCGGCCACCAGGAGCAGGATGACCAGCGGGGTTTCCATGCCGCCGATGGCAAAGGTGACCTCCATCGGCGAGATGGCCCAGGCCAGGCCCACACCCACAGCCAGGACGGCGGCAGGTTCAAACCGGTGGAGAGGCGAAGCAGACCGGCCCGCCCGCAGGCCAGGTCCGAAAGAAGCGCCCAGCCGCCAGCCCAACCCGCAGAGCAGAGCAGCCGTGGCCGCGTCGGCCAGGGCGTTGAGGACCAGCGCCGTGGCCGGCAGATCGTGCAGGCCCGCCAACCAGGCCAGGGTCAACAGCAGAGTGTAAAGCGGCGTGGTCGTGCCCAAGACCCGCTGGCCGGGGTTGTAGACAAAACCCAGGCCACCGGCCAGGTTGCGGGCATAGCGAAAGGTGATATAGGCATCGTCTATCGTCCGGGGCCCGGCCACCAGCCGGATGGCCAGCGCCAGGGCTGCGATCCCGGCCATCAACCACCCGTTGAGCCGGGGAGTGGGTTCCTCAACCTCCTGTGGTGGTGACAACTCTTGCCTCCTCCCCATGAGCTGAACGGCAACGATTATACCACGAGAGAGGCCATCAGCACAACCGGCAGGGCAGGCCCTCCAGCCTGGCTGGACTACCCCATCCTCCCGCAGGTTTTAGAACCTGCGGGAGGATTTGTATGCCCAATGTGATACGCTCACGCAGGGCAGGCCCTCCAGCCTGCCTGGACAGCCTGGAAAGGCCGTCCCACACCTTGTGGGGTTTGCATCACAGCCGAATTGCAGTTACAATGGGGACAATCTCTCACCGGGAGACAGGCTTGGACAGACATACGATTGTCATCCCGACCTACAACGAACGGGAGAATCTCGGCCCGTTGGTGGAGGGGATTTTGAATCTGGGGCTTGGCTCCCAGATCATCATCATAGACGACAACTCGCCCGATGGCACCGGGGAGCTGGCCGATGAACTGGCGGCCCAATACCCCGGCCTCCAGGTGCTCCACCGGCCGGGGAAACTCGGCCTGGGCACGGCCCACATCGCCGGCATGAAAGCAGCCCTGGCCAACGGCGCAGCCTGCATCCTGACCATGGACGCCGACTTTTCCCACCATCCCCGCCACCTGCCTGACCTCCTGACCGCGTTGGAATCGCTGGATGTGGTCATCGGCTCGCGCTATGTGCCGGGTGGGGGGACGCGGTACTGCACCCTGCCCCGCCGGGCGCTCAGCCGGGGAGCCAACCTCTTTGCCCGCACCGTGCTGGGCCTGCACGCCAGCGACGCCACGGCCGGCTTCCGCGGCTACCGCCGCGCCGTGCTGGAAAGTATCGCCCTGGACGAGATCCGCTCGGATGGCTACTCCTTCCTCATCGAACTGCTCTTCCGTTGCCAGCGGGCAGGCTGGCGCATCGGCGAACTGCCCATCCTGTTCGAAAACCGGCAACGGGGCGCATCCAAAATTTCCAGGGCCGAGATCCTGAAGGCGATCCAGACGGTAGCCCGGCTGGGGTGGGAGCGGGTGAGCAACCGATCATGTCCCGCAAAATCGCCCTGGACCGCCTGAGCACTCAACACCTGCTGGTCGCCGTGCTGTTCGTGGCCATCTTTGCCCTGGCCGTCCGCCAGCCGGCCGATACCGATACCTGGTGGCACCTGAAAAGCGGGCAACTGATGTGGGAGACAGGCCGGCTGCCCCGCGCCGACCCCTTTTCTCACACGGTCGCCGGACAACCATGGATTGACCACGGCTGGCTGGTGCAACTGCTGCTGTGGCCGGTCTACCGCGCAGCGGGCCTGGGCGGGCTGGCCCTGCTCCTGGCCATCATCGTCACCGCCGCCTTTGCCCTGGTCTACCGCCAGTGCGCAGGCCGGCCCTATGTGGCCGCCTTTGTCACCCTGTTCGCAGCCGTGGCCTCCTCCGTTATCTGGGCCGCCCGCCCCCAGATCATCTCCTTTCTGCTGGCCGCCATCGTCGCCTATCTGCTTGACCGCTATAAACGCAGCGGGGACAGGCGCTGGCTGTGGGCGCTGCCGCCCCTGGTGGTGCTGTGGGTGAACAGCCACGGCGGGTTTGTCATCGCCTTTCTGCTGCTGGGCTGCTATCTGGCCGGCGAAACGCTGAACCGGCTGACCTCTTCTCCTTCCCAGAACGAGGGGGCAGGGGTGAAGATCAGACCCTTGCTCCTGATTTTCCTGATCAGCCTCCCCGCCGTGCTGCTCAACCCCAACACCGTCAAGATGATCCCCTACGCCTATCAGACGGTGAGCATCGGCCCGCTGCAGGACTTTATCCAGGAATGGGCCTCGCCCGACTTTCACCGCCTGCAATTCCATCCCTTTCTCTGGCTGCTGCTGCTGACCCTGGCGGCGATGGGCCTCTCCCGCCGGCGCGCCGACTGGACCGACCTGGTGCTGGTGAGCCTTTTCGGCTACCTGGGGCTGCTGGCCGTGCGCAACATTGCCCTCTTTGCCCTGGTGGTCGCCCCGGTCCTGAGCCGCCATGCCACTGCCGCCGTGGAGGAGCTGGCGAGCACGGTACCGCGCCTGTCGTGGCTGGCGGTGGCCGGCCATACCCGACCCGCGCCCCCCTCCCGTCGCCTGGCCCGGCTGAACCTGCTGCTGCTGGCTCTGATCCTGGTTGCTGCCGCGTCCAAAATCGGCCTGGACCTGGCCCGCCTGCGGGCCCCGGCGGTGTGGGGCCGGGGCCTGCCGCTGGCCGCGACCGACTATCTGCGCCACCATGAACTGCCGGGGCAGATGTTCAACACCTACAACTGGGGCGGCTATCTCATCTGGAGCCTCTACCCCGACAAACCGGTCTTTGTGGACGGACGCACCGATCTGTACGCCCTGCACAGCCGGGTTCTGGACGATTATGTGACGGTACACTGGACGCGGCCCGGCTGGCAGCAGGTCCTGGACCGGTACAAGATCGGCTACGTCATCACCGAGCGCACCGGCCTGCTTGACAGAACGCTGTCCGAAAGCCCGGGCTGGCAACTGCTCTACCAGGACAACGTGGCCGCGATCTATGGGCGAGCGGAGGCAAAGCCATGAAACGCCCCCCCCTGCGCTGGACGCTCACCGTGGTCGGAGTGCTCCTGTGGCTCATCGCCGTCCTGCCGGCCTACTATGTCGTCCACAAACCGCTGCCTGGCGAGACAGCCCCCTCCCCCCTCTCGACACCCATTAGCGTTTCCAAGACAGTTGCCTGCACCATCGGTCTGCTGGCCGATCTGGGCCTGCTGGCCCTGACGCTGCTCATCGCCGCCGCCTGGGGGGGCCGTCTGGGACGCCGGCTCTGCGCCGACCTGACCCCCGGCCTGGAGCATTGGGCGTTGGGGGCCACCCTCGGCCTGGGGCTGCTGGGTAGCCTGGTGTTGGGACTGGCAGCCGTCGGTGGGCTGTATCGCTGGTCGGCCTACGGCCTCCTGCTGACCCTGGGCCTGGCGGCCCTGCCGGAGCTTCGGGCGCTGTTCACAACCGGCCAGCCTTCCGCCTTCCGCCTTCCGCCTTCCGCCTTCCGCCTTCCGC
>Ga0209018_1001343_pt1 | contig 20064 bp, 13 predicted proteins | sample YNPBryBLVA2012_FD_185814 | JGI IMG/M metagenome (GOLD analysis project Ga0209018, IMG submission 185814) | Anoxygenic and chlorotrophic microbial mat microbial communities from Yellowstone National Park, USA - YNP Bryant BLVA 2012 (SPAdes)... ...
GAAGTGCGGCTTGACCGCGAACCGTATCAGGCGGCGATCGTCGCCGCCGATTTCGACGGAAACGCGCATGTCACCTTTGACGGCTACGGTCTGCCGAACGCAGGCGGCAGCGTCGTGCTGCGCGTCGGCGACGAAGTGCGGACTGTGACCCTGGACTCCCAGACCGGGGAGGCGACCTGGTGATGCGGAACGGCCGGCAGGTGATCAGGTGATAAAGGAGCGAAAGATCAGGGCACCAGGGGACCAGGAGGCGCCTGCGTCCCGCCCGCGGTCCCAGCCTGGAGCGGCAGCGCGCCGGCCGGGCGGCCAGCCGCGTACCCGCCGCCGGGACCATGCGGCCGACGCGGCATCGGTTCTCCGCAGCAGAAAAGTCGCAGGTGAGAGGTGAGACAACGGCGTCGGCACAGTTCGGAGTTGCGCGGTGCAGCGCCGGTTCCGCCCGCCGCGCTGCCCCTCAGGCGGCCCGGGCGCCTCGCTCACCGGGCCCACGCCCCGGATGGCATTTGCGGCTTCACGCTGGTCGAGCTGGTCGTCAGCCTGGCGATCATGAGCATCCTGCTGACCGGGCTGGCATCGGCGATCCTGATCGCCAGCCATGCCCTGCCGAGCGACGCCGACCCCGTCAACACGGTGGTGGATGCGGCGCGCGTCGTCGACCGTCTGGCCGAGGAGCTGGCCGCCGCGCTCTGGATCCGCGAGCACACCGCCCGCAGCGTGGAGTTCACCGTTCCCGATCGCACGGGCGACGGCGTGCCCGAGCGGATCCGCTACGCCTGGTCCGGGACTGCCGGCGACCCGCTCCAGCGCCAGTACAACGGTGGCAGCGTGATCACTGTCCTCGCCGCCGTGGATGAGCTCGACCTGAGCTATGAGCTGCGCGCCGAGACGGAAGAGTACCCCGGCCCGCCCACCGAGAGCGCCGAAGGGGTATTGAAGAGCTACACCGCGGCGACCAGCCTTTCTGATGCCCCTGTGCACGCTGATCAGTGGTGGGCCGAGTATTTCAAGCCGGCGCTGCCGGCGGAAACCGTGAGCTGGAAGGTGACGCGCGCCCAGTTCCGGGCCAAGCGCGACAACAACAAGGCGGCGACCACGACCATCCAGTTGCGTCTGCCGGACACGAGTCTGATGCCTTCGGACACGATCGTGGATCAGACCACGATGTCCCAACTCTCGCTGAGCACCAGTTACCAGTGGGTTGAGAAAACGTTTACTGCGGCCGCCGGGCTCAGCCCGGACACCGGTCTCTGTCTGACCTTCATCACCAGTAATCCCAAGTCGGCGCGGCTGTGCTATCGTAGTGGAGGCGTGGTGCTGGCAGATGCGGGCTGGATCGAGGGCGATCCGGACTGGAAGAGCATCGTCACCGACAAGGCCCTGCTGTTCTACATCTATGGCACGTACACGACGGCCGGTGTAACGCAGACCGCGACGCGCCACTACGTGACCGGCGTGCGCATCGCGCTGGGCGCGTCCGCCGACGCCAGTCGACGGGTGGTCACCACCATCCAGACCCTCAACGAGCCGGAACTGCTCTCGGGCCTCTGGGAAACCGGGTTCGACACGAACCCGACCGGCGATCTCAACGGCGACGGCGTCGGCGACTGGCAGGTCAGTGGCGGCGGGCCGTTTGATACGGCCTCGCTCAGCGGGGGGGTGTGGAGCGCCGACGGCGTCCTGGAGACCCGGCCGGATTGTGACTTCGATCGCCTGACCACGGTCGAGGTCCGTTTCCGGGACACGGTTCTGGCGGGCGCGACGCCGGGTATCTGGATCAACGCCGACTGGTCGAACGGAACCTGCGCGCCGCTGCTGGCCACGCTGGAGCTTCAGCTCGACGGCACGCAGACGCTCACCGTCTACCACAGTCTCGACGTCGCAACGAAGCAGACGCTGCTGACCGTGCCCGGCCTGCCAGCCGACTTCGTGACGCTGCGGCTGCTGATCGTCCCCGACTCGGACACCGTCAACATCAAGGTCAACGGTCAGGAACGCGGCAGCTTCGTCTACAACACAATCGTGCCGCTGCTTGATCAGCGTTTCGTGGCGATTGGCACGACCGGGGCGGGCGCGGAGTTCGATTCCGTCTCGATCCGCATCAGCGAATGAGGACGATCCCGTGTACGCTCGCACCCGCATCCGTCCAGTCCGCCGCCTGCGGCCGGCTCTGACGCTGGTGGAGTGCGTGATCTCGATCGCCATTGTCGGCGTCATGCTGGTCGCCGCCCTCGATACCGTCGGCGCCGCCCGCAGCACGCAACGCAAGACCGCCGATCGGACCCGGGGCACGCTGCTGGCCCAGGACCTGCTCTCCGAGATCCTTCAGCAGGACTACGAGGACCCGTCCGCCGGCGCCGGCAGCTTCGGCCTCGAACCCGGCGAGGCGGGCAGCGGCGACCGCAGCCTGTTCGACGACGTGGATGACTACGACGGCTGGTCGGACTCGCCGCCCCGACAGAAGGACGGCGCCGTGCTGACCGGCTTCAGCGGCTGGGAGCGCAGCGTCGCCGTGCGCTGGGTCCCACCGGGCAACATCGGCGCGGTTCAGCCATCGGACACCGGCGTCAAACAGGTTACTGTGACCGTGACCCGCGATGGCGCGGTGGTCACCACGCTCGTCGCGCTCCGGGCGCGCGCCATGGATCCGCAGTAGGAGAATGCGTCATGCGCATCCGGCAAAGCCAGCGCCGCGCCGGCCTCTACGTCGCCGTGCTGCTCACCGCGACGATCGTGGCGGTCATCGGCCTCTCCGGCCTGACGGTCGCCCGCCTCCAGTTCCGTTCCAGCGAGGGCGGCAACAGCGTGACGGCGGCCCGGCTGTGCGCCCGGTCGGCGGTCGAGCTCGGCATGCACACCGTCGCCAACGACCCGAGCTGGCGGACCACCTACACCCACGACGCCTGGACCGCGCCGCAGGCCTTCGGCGGCGGGACGATTGCCTGGAAGCTCTTCGACCATCTCTATGGCGATCTGACCGCGGACTACTCCAGTCCCGTCTGGCTGTACGGTAAAGGGACCGTCGGCAACGCCGTCCGTATCTACGGCGTTCTGATTCAGCCGCCCGACACCAGCGCTCTGAACCTGCTACAGAACCCCGGTATGGAGAGTGGGGCCAGCGGCTGGTTCGGTCACGGTTGCACGGTCGCGCAGCACACGGCGGACTGCCACAGCGGGAGAAAGTCGCTGGTCGCCAAGAACCGGTGGGCCTATTGGAGCGGGCCATACCAGGACGTCACTGCTGCGATTGAAATCGGCACCGATTACTACATCGAGTGCTGGGTGAAAATGACCGGCGGCACCTACCCTACCCGGATCGTGATGTGGGTCGGAGAAGAATGGCCCTGGGAGGGTTACACCGGCCAGTGGCTGACCGGCGACAATATCTACGCCGGAACCGCAACCTGGACACGGATCACTGCCACGTTGACGCCGACGTGGGGCGGTTCGCTGAACGCGGCCTACGTGAAGGTGGACACGGCCAGCGGCTCGGCGGACTTCTACGTGGACGACTTTCTGATGAAGGTTGCTGACAGCGGCCCGGCTGCGGTACCGCTCGCCGGCACCTGGCGGCCGGTGGTCGAGTAGTGCCCCGCGTCCGGGACCGGCTCGGGCGACGGGGCAGGTCAACCGCCGTAGTGCACGCGCCGGACGGCGTCTTGCCCGGCCCGCCTGCCGCAGCGAAGCGCATACTCACAACGCCGCTAACCGCCCGCCCCTCGGTTGGTGTCGGCGTCCCGCGCCAAGGCTCACATGCTCCGATCCAGCCGCCGGTACTGGATGGCCTCCGACAGATGTGTCGCACTCACGCGCTCTTCGCCGGCCAGGTCGGCGATCGTGCGCGCGACACGCAGCACCTTGTCGTGCGCCCGGGCGCTGAGCCCCAGCTCGCTGACCGCCTGCCGCAGGATACGCTCGCCGTCGGCGTCGATCGCCGCATGCTTGCGCAGCTCGCGGCTGGTCATGCGGCCGTTGGTCGTGGTCGAGCCGGGCCCGAAGCGCCGGCGCTGAATCTCCAGCGCCCGCTGCACCTGGGCCCGCATGCTGGCGCTGTCGGTGCCGGGTTGCAGATCACGCAGGGCCGCGATCGGTACCGCCGGAACCTCCACGTGAATGTCGATCCGCTCCAGCAGCGGACCGGAGATCCGCGACAGGTAGCGGTCGATCTGCGGCGCGGAGCACTTGCAGCGGCGACGCGGGTCCGTGAAGTATCCGCAGGGGCAGGGGTTCATCGCCGCCACCAGCATGAAGTCCGCCGGGAACTCGACGGCACTGTGCGCCCGGGCGATCGTCACGCGGCCGTCTTCCATCACCTGCCGCAGCGACTCCAGCACGCTGCGGGCGAACTCCGGGAACTCGTCGAGAAACAGGACGCCGTGATGCGCCAGCGAGACCTCGCCTGCGCTGGGGATCGTCCCGCCGCCGACCAGCGCCGGGACGCTGATCGAGTGGTGCGGGTGGCGGACCGGGCGCGTGGCCAGCAGGCTCCTGTCGCGCGGCAGCTTGCCCGACGCAGAGTAGATGCGCGTCGTTTCCAGCGACTCCTCCAGGCTGAGCGGGGGCAGCACCGTAGGCAGGCGTTGGGCCAGCATCGTCTTGCCCGTGCCCGGCGGACCGATCATGAGCACGTTGTGGCGACCGGCTGCCGCCACCAGCAGCGCCCGCTTGACGTGTTCCTGCCCGCGGACGTCGGCGAAATCCACGTCGTAGCGCGAGGCGGTCTCGAACAGCGCCGCCAGGTCCACCGCGGTCGGCTCCAGCGCCAGCGTCCCGGTCAGAAAACCGACTGCCTCGGCCAGCGTGCTCACGCCGTACACGTCGATCTGGCCGACCACGGCCGCCTCCTCGGCGTTTTCGCGCGGGACGATCAGCCCGGAAAACCCGTGCTGACGGCCCAGCAGCGCCATGGACAACGCGCCGCGGATCGGCCGAAGGCGCCCGTCGAGCGCCAGCTCGCCGGCCAGCAGATAGTTGTGCACGGTCTCGCTGCGAATCTGGTCGTCGGCCAGCAGCATGCCCAGGGCGATCGGCAGGTCGAAGGCCGGCCCTTCCTTGCGCACATCCGCCGGCGCCAGGTTGATGGTGGTGCGCGTGCGCGGCGGCGCAAAGCCGGAGTTGCGGAGCGCACTGCGGATACGGTCCACGCTCTCCTTGACGGCCGAGTCCGGCAGGCCGACGAGCGTGGGCGGACCATAGCCGTGGCCGGTCACGTCCACCTCGACCTCACACGTCAGCGCCTCGATCCCGGCCAGCGCCATGCTGTGGATTCGGGCGAGCATGGGGCGGATTGTAGGTGACTGTTAAGGCCACGACCACAGGCTGACGCTCGCGCCGCCGCGGGATCACTCCCAAGGTGCCCGGCCACAGGCCGAAACGGACCGCCACAGGTCCTCTAACGGCATGCCCGAGGCGTCGTGCATCCGAGCATGCGCGCCGCCGGCCGGCGAATGCCACGCAGGCAGGCTGGCACATGGCCGCGCAGCGCCTCGCGGCCGACCGCCTAGCCAAGTGTCGTGCGCTTCGGGTCGATATTCATTCTGTGCGGCGCCGGCGCAGTGGGGCCCCTGCCTTTATCGGACGGCCGGAATGATCGAACTCGACACGATGCAGCTTCCGCGACGCGTCGTGACCGCGCTGATGCTCCGTGGCGCCGAGCTGCCGCCGCTGCAATGGCAACTCAATCCCAACCGCGCTGCCAAGACGGCGCTGGACAGCGTAGCCGACGACGCCGAGCTGCTCGATCGCAGCCCCCCGCTGGCAGACGAGGCGATGGCCGCCGCCGTGCGGGCCCTGCTGTATCACTGGAACGGCTGGCCCGGAGACGCGGTCATGTACGCCCAGGTAGCGCGTGAACCGGAGCGCATATACATCGAGGCGCTGGTGAAGCGCCAGGCGCCCGATGCGGCGGGCTCCAAACTGCTGTTCCAACAGCTCGGGCAACACCCCGTATTCACGCCGCTGGGCCGATTCGCGATCGACGCGATCGGCCTGGCCACGGCCCGCGGTCTGAAGCGCCTGCGTGAGGTGATCGCCTTCGGCGAGCAGTGGGAGCCGTTCGCCTATAGCGACGTCTACGAGCAGGCTCTGGGCGAGGAGCTGGACCCGGCGGGCGAGCACGTGGTTCGCACGCTGCAATGTCGCGAGTTCGAGCTGCTGCTTGCCTATTGCCTTGAGGCCGCGACGGGCCAGCAACTGACGAAGCGGCCTCGCGCCGAGCACGCACGCCACCGTGCCCCAACCACAAAGTCGAGCAAGAAACGCAGCGAGCGCGACCAGCGCATCGAACCCCTGCGCACAGAGCCAAAAGCCTTGCCGAAGCTCAAGCCGATCATGGCTGCTGCGGGTATCGCCGTGATCTGTCCCTCCTGTCTCTCCGCGCTCGTCGTTCCGGAGACCAGCCGGGGGCAGATTGAGAAATGCGCTAGATGCGGCGGCGTGTTCCGCGTGCCGCTGAAGCCGACGCCGGCCAAGTCGAGCGGGTGATCGCCAACGGCCCGGCAGTCAGCCCCAACTCCGAGGTTGGCTTGGTCGCTGCGCGTGCCGGGTCGAGCGGATGATTGCACACGGTCGGCGAGTTTGCCTCCGCAAGCGGCGGTGGCATCATCGCCAAGGCAGGACGACAGGCCAGGCCCGGCCAGGCGGACAACAGGCTAGGCCAGGCAGGACGACAGCCCATCTTCCGGCTTGTCGGCCGGCGATCGGGCTCAGAAGAGGAAGCGAGGGGGTGGTTGCACGGCGATGCTGTCGGTCGTTCGGGAAGCGCGGACCCCGGCGTGCCTTGGCCTCGTGCTCAGACTGGTCGCGGCCGGGTCAGGAGATGCCCGGCGACGCGTCGTACTACCGTTTGGTAACGCCTTGCAGTTGCAGGTCTTATCAATACGGCGAGCGTGTCCGCGACAACGGGAGCGCTGGCACCAGGCAGGCCGCCGCCACCGGACGACAAGCGCCACGGTCAGCCGGCTCCGGCGAGGACGCCGCTCCCGTCAAGCGCCGCGGCGACCGTCGGCGGTCGGGTCGACGGCGGTGGGTGCGCCCCGGCGCAACCTGGCGGCGGACAAGGGCTGACGGGCTCTTCAAGAGTCGAGGGGTTGAGAACCGGCTCTTGTCCCGTGAAAACTTGGCGGAAAACACGCGGGAACCGGCCCGCTCATGGCCGGTTCCCGTGTACAGGAGGAGGAGTTACCGTTCACCACATTGATAGGCACGGTTAAGGCGCGATTTCCACTGCGGCGAAGATTTTTTTTGCGGTCGTAGCCCGCATGCGTGCGGGCCACCAACGTGCCTGCCGACGCTCTGTCGTCCTGCCCTGCGCTCATGCCGGGCACCGCCAGCGATTGACACGGGGCATCCGGCGGACTACAAGGTCGCTGGTCCGAAGTGTCGCCCGCAGCGGGGGCGGCGCTCTGAGCCGGCGGCCCCCGCTGTCCGTAAGCGCCCGTAGCTCAATTGGATAGAGTAGCAGACTTCGAATCTGACGGTTGCCGGTTCGAGTCCGGCCGGGCGCGTGGCGGTAAGTCTCGGGGCGGGCAAGGGTTGTGAAACCTGGCCCGCCTTGGCTTCTTATGCCGCCAATACAGTTTGCCTCCCCCTTGCCGGCCGGCCCTATAGCCGGCGGAAAGTCCGGCAGCCGCTTGGTGCACGACACGAGCGTGGGCGCGCTGTCGGCAGCTACGCAGTGGCACTGACCGCCGCAACCGTCAGGTCGTCGAGTGCGCGGCCCAGTCGGCGCAGCAGACTGTGCCGCCAGCGCACGTACTCCAGCGCGGCGGCTGTGCCCCCGGCGCGCAGTTGCTGGAACCAGCGCGTCAGCGTGATGGTTTCACCCGGTGCGGCGTGTCTGGCGCGCTCGCCGAGCAGCCGGCGCGCGCGGGCCAGCCCGGCGGCCAGCCGGCTCGCAAGCCGTCCGTCAGCCGTCGTTGCTGAGGCTGAGCCGGCGTCCGGGGCGGTTTGTTCGGGGGTGCCGATTCCGCCCGGCTGGACGACCTGCTCGACTCCGTCGCTGTAGAGGATGAGGGAATCGCCCGGACGCATGTCGAGGGTCTGCACGGCGAACTGCGGGCGTGGCACCACCCCCAGCAGGATTCCGCTTGGACGAAGAAGCCTGATCCTGCCGCCGGCACGTCGCAGAATGGGATACGGTGCGCCGGCCCGGGCGAGGGCCACGCGGCGGCGGCGCAGGTCCAGCAGGGCGTAGACCGCGGCGGCGAAGGGCGCGTCGTCCGGCTCGCTTTCCAGCAATTCCCGGTTGAGCCTGCCCAGCACCTCGGTTGGTCGCAGGGGCGTGGAGTAGCTGCCGGTCGGCATGCCATCAATGAGGGCACGCTTCAGCAGGCCGCTTAACCGCGCGGCACAGGCTCCGTGTCCCTGGGGATCAATCAAGGCGACCGCCACGTGATCGTCGTCAAGCCGGCGGACAAAGCAGAGGTCGCCTGAAACGCCGTCCGCGGGCCGGTAGACGGTCGCGAATGAGAACGCGTCGCAGGTTGGTATGGCATCGGGCAGGGGATCCCATTGTACCTCGCTGTCCAGCGGGAGCCGCGGGCGACGCTGTCTGGCTGCGGCGCGGTCTGTCCGCACTCTGCGCTTCGATGGCGGGGCGCTGGTGCCGGTCGACGGCCGGAGCCGCATCATCGTCGTCAGGCGGGCTGCGAGATCGTCGGCGTCGGTCGCGGCGCTGAATGCGATCGGCAGGGCCCTGGCGATGGCCGGCCGGTGCGCGAGGCGACCTTCGGGCTCCAGCACCAGTGTGGCTCGCGGCCGGGCGGCGACATGGTCGAACAGGACTTGCAGACCGCGCTGCGCATCAACGTGCCCTGTGCCCGGCGCGACCACCACGATGGCGTCGGCTGTCGGCTTCAGCCCCGCACGAACCACCTCGGACAGCGGACCGAAACTCGCTGTGGCGCCTACCCGGCGCAGGGCGGCGTTGAGACCGGCGGGCAGCGTCGGTCCGCCGAGCACCACCTGTACATGTGGTCCAGGCATGGCGCCTCCGGTTGGGGGCGCGCGGCGCACGAGTGCTCGCGCCCCTGATGACCATCGGCAAACGGGTCAGGCTCGTTGCCTACGACCCGGCCTGGGCGCAGGTGTGGTGCGGGTTGTAGCCCCCGGGACCTGTCCGGCCTGGGCCGTGCGGAGGACCGGCAGGCTGCCCCTTTGCTGTGCCGCCGGCGCACAGTCAGGGCTTCCTTGCCCGATAACGTCGGGCGGGTGTCCTGCGGAGTCGCTGTGCGGCTGGAATCAGACTGCCTCGCGACCTTCGAAAGCCACTATGGCGGCGTGCAGCTCCTCGGCGGACCTGGCCTTGTCCACCGCGTCGCGGAACGCTTCCATGTTCATCAGGCGGCTGATCTTCGCGAGGGCCTGGATGTGGGGGCCGGTCTGATCGGGCGGGCTGACGAGAAGAACGATGAACGTTACGGGACGGCGGTCCAGGCTCTGGAAGTCGATCGGCTGGGCGGGCTTGCCGGCGGCCATCACGAGCTGGCGACACCCGTCGCTCTTGCCGTGCGGGATCGCCAGCCCGTAGCCGATGCCGGTCGTGCGTTCGTTCTCGCGCTTGAGGACGGCTTCCAGGGCGGCGTCGCGGTCGACCAGCGCCCCGGTTTCCGCCAGCAGGTCGATCAGCTCCGTGATCGCCGCGCGCTTCTCGGTGGCCCTGATCGGCACGCGCACACGCTCAAGCGTGATCAGCTTCGAAAGCTGCATCTGGCCGCCTCGCAACGGTGAGCCGGAAGCCGAAGTATAGCCGCCGACGCAGCGCCACGCCAGCACGCGGGTGGGTGCAGCCGGCAGCGGCGGCCGGCACGAGGCGGAGCAGCGGCTCAGCGGCACCGCGACGACGTGGTCGCAGGCGGAGACGCGGTGCAGCCTGTCGATATGGCGCGCCTCGGCCTGGTAGCGCGCTGGGTGCCTCGGCGAGGGAGCGGGCCGGTCGGCGGGTCGTTTCCGCCTCTGCGCGCGTGCCAGCGTGGTGCGTGCTCGCCCGGCGGAGGCGGAGGCGGTATGATGCCGGTTTCGGAAGGCGCCAGGAGTCGCGTACCACTCCCATTCGCGAGGTTGGAGCAATGAAAAAGATCCGTCTGTTCACGCCGGGGCCGTGCGCGGTTCCCGAGGAAGTCCTGGTCGAGATGGCCCGCCCGTTCGAACACCATCGCACCGACTGGTTCAAGGGCTACATGAAGCAGTGCCAGACCAAGCTCAAGGAGGTGCTTCAGACCAGGAACGAGGTGCTGATCATCACCGGGTCGGGGACGGCGGCGGCCGAGGGGGCGATCGTCGGCTGCAACCCCCCCGGTTCGAGGATGCTGAACATCGAAGGGGGCAAGTTCGGGCAGCGCTGGGGCGAGATCGCCCAGCAGTTCGGCATCGACGTGATCCGCCACGAGATCGAGTGGGGCACGCCGCCCACGGCGCAGATGGTCGCTGACTTCATCCGCAAGGATCCGAAGATCACCAGCGTGATGGTGGTGCACAGCGAGACCTCGACGGCCACCGCGTGCGACCTGGAGGCGATCGGCAAGGTCTGCAAGGAGAACGGCAAGCTGCTGCTGGCGGACTGCATCACCTCGGCCGGGTGCCTGCCGCTCAAGCCCGACGAATGGGGGGTGGACGCCGTGATCACCGGGGCGCAGAAGGCGTTGATGATCCCGCCCGGACTGGGGTTCGTGGCGCTCAGCGAGCGGGCGCTGAAGATCGTGCAGGAGAACAAGAGCCAGCACGCCTACTATCTGAACCTCGTGAAGGCCTACAAGAGCGGGCTGGAGAACGACACGCCGTTCACGCCGGCCCACGTGCTCATCCGCGGGCTGGCCAAGGCCCTGGATATCCTGCTCGAGGAGGGCATCGAGCACGTCTGGAAGCGCATTGCCGCCATGGCCGAAGCCACCCGCCAGGCCGGGCGGGCCATCGGCCTCCAGGTCTTCAGCAAGCGGCCCAGCGATTCGGTCACGGCGTTCAACGCCCCGGCCGGCATCACCGTCAAGGATATCCGCAACGAGCTGGAGCGCCGGTACGGCATCCAGTCGGCGGGCGGGCAGGATCGGCTCAAGGGCAAGATCTTCCGGCTCGGGCACATGGGCTATGTGGACGAGATGGACACCGTGCTGGCGATCGCGGCCCTGGAACAGGTGCTCTACAAGCTGGGGCACAGGTTCGAGCTGGGCGCAGGCGTGACCGCGGCCCAGAAGGTGCTGGCGGAGCGCCTGTAGCGTCGGGTCCCCGTGCCCGGCGTGGAATCGGAGCCGCCAGGTGCGGGCGGACGCAGCGTCGGGTCCGCATGTCGCGGTGCCGCAGGGGCATCCGGCGGGCTGACCCGGGGGGATGCATTTCTTGCGCGAAGCGTCTGTCGGCTCTAGTCCGTTCGGTATATGACCGATTGCTAAGCAGGCGCTTCCCGGGGACGGGAGTGCCACTTGAGGCGTTGTCAGATCTCGCCGGCCGGCCCCGCCGAAGCAGATGTGAGTGGGCGCAGCGGGCGACTGCCCGCTGCGGGCGGCTCGGGGTTGCCGGCGCCGGCGCGTGAACACTGGAGGCAGACAGCCGGGACTGGTTCGGGACACAGACCCGCAGCACGCCCTCTCGCTCGAGCTGAGGGCGGAAGGCGCGTGCGGCGCGGCGTGGGACTGACCGGCGCGCCAGCCTCGGTGGCCGGCGGCAGCGCGCGGTCGGAAACCCGCCCGCGTCTATGGTGACCGTGGAGGCAAGCGTCCGGGTCGCGGCGGCACACGGCAACTCAGTGTCGCCGGGCCTGGTGCAGTACCGATCCGTGGCGCGTCGGACATGCCCTGTTATCCCGGGCGGAGAACTTTGAAAGTCGTCACTGCGGACGCAGCGAGGAAGTGGCCGGCCAGTGCGCGAGGATGCTTCGCCCGGCCCGGCACGTCCGACGGTTTGCGCTCCGGTCAGTATGTCGTCACCCGGCTGAAGGCGAGCAGCCCGGACTGGAGGTGCAGCCGGCTGCCACGTGGCCCGGCATCCGACCGGCCGGGCAGCGGCCCATCGTTCGCCCAGGACGCGCACGCAGGGAAGTGCGCAGGACGCAATCAGAACCAAGAGGAGATGTGAGATGGCAAGCCGAATTCTGGCGGTAGGCGTCGCCGGCCTGATGCTGGCGGCAACGGCGGCAGTGGCCGAGGACACTGTAAAGATCGGGCTGAACTATCCCAAGACCGGCCCGTACAGCGCCCAGGGTCTGGATCAGTGGCAGGCCACGCAGTTGGCGGTCGACGAGATCAACGCCGCCGGGGGCATTCTGGGACACAAGGTCGAGATCGTATGGCGCGACTCGCAGTCCAAGGCGGATGTCACCACCAGGAACGTGACCGAACTGATTGACAAGGAGGGGGTCAAGATGGTGTTCGGCGGCTCGGCCAGCTCGGTGGCCATCGCCGCCGGCAAGGTATGTCAGGAGAAGGGGATTCCGTTCTTCGCGACGCTGTCATATTCGACGGAGACGACGGGAAGCGAGGGGCACCGCTATGTGTTCCGCGAATGCTACGATTCGTGGGCGGCGGCCAAAGTGCTCGCCGACTACATGAACAAGAACTTCGCCGGCAAGAAGTACCTGTACATCACGGCGGACTACACCTGGGGGCACACGACGGAAGCCTCGTTCCGCAAGTTCACCAACACGACGGACAAGGAGACGCACAAGGGAGTCCTGACCCCGTTCCCCAATGCGACGGAGCAGGATTTCGCCAAGGCTGTCGCCTTCGCGAAGATGGTCAAGCCGGACGTGCTGGTGCTGGTGCTGTTCGGCAAAGACATGGAGATGGGCATTCGCGAGGCGACCGCGCAGGGACTGAAAAAGAATATGGCCATCGTGGTTCCCAATCTGACGCTGGGCGCGGCTGAGGGCGCCGGACCCAAGGTCATGGAGGGCGTCGTCGGCGCCCTGCCGTGGTGCTGGCGCCTGCCGTATGAGAAGAACTACCAGCGCGGCAAGGAATTCGTCGAGAAGTTCGCCGCCAAGTACAACCGCTATCCCTGCACGTCCGGCGCCTCAGCATACACCATCCTGTACGAGTACAAGGCTGCCGTCGAGCGCGCCGGGTCCTTCGACCCGCCGGCCGTCGTCAAGGCCCTCGAAGGCCACAAGTACACGCTGCTGAAGGATGAGCAGCAGTGGCGCGAGTTCGATCACCAGTCCATACAGTCTGTCTATGCCGTACGCTGCAAGCCCGAGGCGGAGGTGCTGCGCGACAAGTTCAAGCTGGACTTCTTCGAGATTATCGCCAGCATGCCGGGCGACCAGGCGTTTGTGACGCGCGAGGAGTGGAACGCCGTCCGCACGGCGGCCGGGAAGCCGACCGAGCTGGAGCCGCTGGTCGGCAAGTAACTTGCCGTCTCGCGGCAGACGGTAACCGTAAAACCAGTAGCACGGAGACGGCCCATGAACGGGGTGCGCAGAGGCGGTCTGGGGTTGAAGCACCGGATCATGTTGTGGATGGTGCCGACGGCAGTGCCGTTGCTGGTCATCGTTGGTCTCACGTACCAGCACAGCCGCGCGGCGTCGCTGAGGGACAGCCAGAGCGTGAGCCGGCTGATCATCCAGGCGGCGGCCCGCGAAGCCGACGACTTCCTGGTCCGGCAGAACGCGACGTATCAGCAGTGGATCAAGGAGGACGTTTACGGCCTGGCGATCGAGTTCAAGACCACCAGTGAGATGGCCGGCAGGTTCCGGAGCATGGCCGCGGACGCGCCGGGGTTCGCGCTGCTGGCACTGGCGGACGCCAGCGGCAAGGTGGTGGCCGCGGCCGACGCCAAGGCAGAGGCGGCGGCGGTCATAGGTCAGTCGGCGCCCGAGGCGCAGACGGCAGCCGGGGCCGGGCGCTACTGCGTGAAGCTGACCGACACCAGGCTGACCGCAGCGGCCGGCCTGCCGTTTACGCGCACCTGCGTCTTCAGCTTCCAGTGCCGCGACTCGTCGGGCAACCCGAACGGAACGTTTCTGGCGTACCTGGACTGGACCCAGATCGAAGGGCGCGTCCAGGCGGCGGCGGAGCTGTTCCGGGCCAACGGACTGCCCAACGCCGAGGTGGCGTGGGTCGACACCGCAGCGTCGCTGATCCTGACCCACTCTGACAAGACCAGAAGCAACACCCGGCTCGAGGCCGGCTCCGGGCTTGCCGACTGGTGGACAAGAGAAGAGCACGTCGGCGCTGTCGAGCAGTTCGTCGCCGGCGACGCGACGCGCTACGTCACCTTCGCGCCGGTGCGCGACCCGGCGTCGCTGGCGTCCGGAGAAGCCGACAAGAAAGCCGGCTGCGCGACCGTCCTCGCGGCCTTCATTCCCGGCGCCGATATCATGAGCGGGGTCACTGCCCTGCTGCTGCGCAACGCCGTGACGGCGGCTGCCGGTGTAGTGGTGTTGCTGATTCTGGCCTGGGTCGCCGGTGCCCGCGTCGCCGGTCCGCTGTCGCAGGTCAGCCGTACGCTGGGCGAAGCGGCGCACGCGGTGGACGACGCTTCCGCGAGCGTTCTGAGCGCGGCTCAGCAGCTTGCCGAAGGGGCCAGTGAACAGGCCTCGTCGCTGGAGCAGACCAGCAGCGCCATGGAACAGATGGCGGCCATGACGCGCGCCAACGCGGAGAACGCGCGGCGGGCCAACGAGCTGGCCGCGCAGACACGGAAGAACGCCACCGAAAGCGACAAGACTATGGGTCAGCTCAACCAGGCCATGACGGCGATCAACGACTCGGCCACCAAGATCAGCAAGATCATCAAGGTCATCGAGGAGATCGCCTTCCAGACCAACCTGCTGGCCTTGAACGCGGCGGTGGAGGCGGCGCGGGCCGGGGAGCACGGCAAGGGCTTCGCCGTCGTTGCCGAAGAGGTGCGCAACCTGGCGCAGCGCGCGGCGCAGGCCGCCAAGGAGACCACCGGGCTGATCGAGGATTCGGTCAACCGGGCCAAGGAAGGCAGCAACGTGGCGCAGACGGCCGCCAAAGCCCTCCAGGGCATTGTCGGCGACGTGACCAAGGTGGCCGACCTGCTGGACGGCATCAACAAGGCCACGACCGAACAGGCCCAGGGCATTGAACAGATCAACAGCGCTGTGTCGCAGATGGACAAGGTCACGCAGCAGAACGCCGCCGGCGCTGAGGAGTCGGCGTCCGCCGCCGAACAGCTCGCAGCGCAAGCAGCCAGCGTGAAGACCATAGTGCGTGATCTGGCGGCTCTGGTCGGCGGCCGTGCAGCAGAGGAGCTCGACGCAGCGCCGGGCCGCGGGAGCGAGCAGCGCCAGTCCGGCCGCGAGCAGGTCAGACTGAAAGAGCGCCAGGCGCAGCCCGGCCGGCCGAAAGCTCGCCAGAAAGGCCACCAGGCGGTGCGCGCAGAGACTGGCGGTGCGCCGTCAGAGCGTCCTGCGGGAGATTCGTGCCCGGGCGAAGGTGAGTCTGATACACCGTCCGCCGAGGGGCTGGAATCCTTCTGACGCGGAACAAAGTGAGCAAGACCCGGGCCCGCAGGTGGCTGCCGGCTGTAGCAGCGGCCTGCGGCCCGGGTCGTTTCTTTGCGCCCGGAACCTGCCGGGACTGGCGCCAGGTCGAAGGCTCCCGGCAACACCCGCACTGCTTATCGAGGAGCAGTGCGGGCAGCTTATTGCCCGATCGCGCTCAACGGCGCCGCAGGGCACCAAGCAGGGCGGGAACCAGCAATGCCAGCGTGGCCGGTTCGGGGATGATTCTCAGCGACGCCACGTCCACGTAGCCGCGCACGCCGGCCGGCAGGGTACTGTCGTCGTACCCGAGCTGAGCGACGATCCAGCGCGTTCCGACGGGTACGCTGGCGGTGAACAGATACGGCTCCCAGGTGTCGGGAGAAGCATCCAGACTGAAGCTTCCGAAGCCGCTACCCAGCGGGCTGCCCCAGTCGTTGGCGCCGGCGAAGAACAGCAGCCCGGGCACCGTCGTAGGGCCGGCCACACCTCCCGGCGAGTTGTAGTAGGCCGTCAGGTAGGCCACTGCGCTGCCGGAATCGATCAGACCCGCAAAACTGTTGACATCCACCGCCTGAAACGCCTGCGTGACGGCCAGGCCCTCGTTCTCCATGTAGAGCATGTACTGACCGGCCGCCGGAGAAACGCCGAATTCGGCAGTGACTTCACCGCCCAGTTCCGCTCCCCAGAAACCCGGGCTGAACGGCGGGCCCACCACAGGCCCCAGCAACGGCAGAGGGTCGATGCCCGACTCGAAGCTGTCATCCGCCAGCAGGTTAGCCTGCGCGGCGGCGGACGTCAGCATCGCGCATAAGCCGATGGTGGTCAATGAGCGAATCCAATACTGCAACATGTTTCCTACTCCTTCTCCTTGTGGTCCGAAGGGCCGTGACCAGAACGTGCGGTCACCGCTGGCCCGACGCGGAACCGCATCAAATCACACCACGCACTTGCAGCCCAGGCTGCAAGTGCTGCATCCGCACTCCGTGGTGGCAACGTCCCCGGTCGAAACTGCGAGCTGCTTGCAGGCCTTCTGGGCCGCAGCCTTCAAACTGCACGCGACCGGCGCGGGCCCCAACCCCAGCCTCGGGAGGTTCTGCTAGCTGCTCTGACCCGAACGAGGCGAGATGCTAAGGTACCGAATTCGGCCGTGTCAAGGCCGGCCTGCGAGATTTTTGAGACTTTTTTGATCCGGTTTCCGGCCCCGCTTCAGGCCCGGGCGGCGCGCGCCTCGCGGCCGCGCCGGCGACGCGTGCGCGCTGCGGAGCTTGCTCGCCGTCAATCGTGGCCCGACAAGAGTACCAGAGGGGCGCGCTGCGTCAGGCGCTGCTCCGTCGCTAGACGGCCGGGGCAGGCCACCGGCGGGCCGACCGACGGGAGCGGCGCCATCCGCCGCGCTGTGGCAGCGCCGGCTGCGCTAACAGCCCGTTGAAGAAAACGTGGCACGGGCATCCTGCCCGCGTTTTCATGGCCTGGAAGGCCATGCCACACCGGTGCGTCGCCCTCTTTCAACGGGCTGCTAAGCGCCCGGGGCGTGCTGGCGAAGGTATTCGGCCTGGACTTTCCGGGCTGCTTCCGCGTCCGGGATGTTCTCGCTGTGGCAGGGGGGCCGGGCGGACTCCGCGCCGACGCGGGCGGCGGCGCGCCGGCGCAGGAACTCCCGCTGCTCCGCGGTGAGCTCCGGCGCCCTGGTGGCGACACGCGGGGGCTGGAAGGCCTCGGCCTTGCCGCTGGCGAACTGCTCGATCTCCTTGCTGATGCGCATGCTGCACCAGTCGTGGCCGCACATGGCGCAGAAGTCGGTGTCGACCGGCAGGTCCTCATCGTGCAGGGCGCGGGCCGTCTCGCCGTCGAAGGCCAGCTCGAAATGCTTCGGCCAGTTCAGCGCCGCGCGGGCCTTGCTCAGGTCGTCGTCCCAGCGCCGCGCCCCGCGGATGCCGCGGGCGATGTCCCCGGCGTGGGCCGCGATCTTGTAGGCGATGCAGCCGGCCTTGACGTCCTCCAGCCGCGGCAGCCCGACGTGCTCCTTGGGCGTGACGTAGCAGAGCATGGCGGCACCGGCGCGGGCCGCCTCGCACGCTCCGATGGCGCTGGTGATGTGGTCGTAGCCGGGGAAGACGTCGGTGACCAGCGGGCCGAGCACGTAGAACGGGGCGTCGTCGCACGCGGCGCGCTGCGTCTCCATGTTCCAGGCCACCTCGTTGAGCGGGATGTGGCCCGGCCCTTCGACCATCACCTGCACGCCCGCCGCGCGCGCCCGCTGCACCAGCTCGCCCAGGACGTGCAGCTCGGCGAGCTGCGCCGGGTCGGAAGCATCGGCCAGGCACCCGGGTCGCACGCCGTCGCCCAGCGAATACGCCACGTCGTACTCGCGCATGATGGCGCTGATCTCGTCGAACAGCTCGTACATCGGGTTCTGCCTGTTGTGGTGGATCATCCACTTGGCCAGCAGGCTCCCGCCGCGGCTGACCAGCCCGCAGATGCGCTTGCCGATCAGCCCCAGGTGCTCCTTGAGGATGCCGGCGTGAATCGTGAAGAAGTCCACGCCCTGCTGCGCCTGATGCTCGATTTCCCGCAGAATGTCGTCGTAGGTCAGGTCCTCGATGCTCCGGCCGATGATCATGCTGTAGATCGGCACCGTGCCCACCGGCACCACGCTGTGGTCGATAAGCGCCTGCCGGCATTCGTCCAGGTTGCCGCCGGTCGACAGGTCCATCACCGTGTCGGCGCCGTAGAGGATCGCCACGCGCAGCTTCTCCAGCTCCTGTCGCGTGTCGCTGGATACGGGCGAGGCGCCCTGGTTGGCGTTGATCTTGGTGGTGATCGCCCGGCCGATGCCCAGCGGATCCAGGCGCCGCGGCGCGCGCTGGCCGCGGCAATACTCCGGGTCGTCCAGCCACACCCGCCGCTGCGCGATCGTCTGGTTGACCCACAGGGCGCTGTCGGGGGTGAACCCGGGATGGCCCGCCGGCAGTTCGCAGTAGCGGGTCGCGCCCGCCGCGTTGGAAGGCCCGCAGGCGTCGCCGGTCGTCGAACCGCTCCGCACTGCCGGCAATCCGCTGCCGGGCTTCTGCCCGCCGCTGCCGGCCAGATGCCGCACGTTGGCCGGGATGATGATCCGGCCGGCGGCGACCTGGTCGCGGATGAACTCGGGGGTGACGTTTTCGCGTATGGCGACCCGGATCATCTCCGGGGTGATGAGGCCCTTGCGGGCCGCCTGGAGCTGAGTCATCGCTGGTCTCCGGTCCTGACCCTGGCGTCTTACTGGCGCTTGCGGCAGACGCGGCGCGGACAGGTGCGCGGCCTGACGCTGATCGGCCGCAGATGGTCGGCAGGCCGCTCGCGCCCGCATCTGATGCCCGTCGCGACGGGCCGCCACGGCAGCCATCCGCCGGCGGTCCTGCGAACGCAGCAGCGCGTAAGCGGGCCCTTTCTCGTGCGCTTCCCGCTCCGTCACGGGCGCGACTCTGAGCCGGCCCGGGATAGCCCGTGGCCTCAGTCTGGTCGAAACGTCGCTGGTGGCTCCCGTGCGCCGGCAGGCACACGCCTGGCGCCCGCCCGGAGCCTTCTCGGTCCCGCTCGTCGTTGAGCCGCCTCGCATCGGATATTAACTGCGCCGCCGGCCCGTGGCTACGCCCTGTGCGGTGCGGCACTCGCGAGGGCAGCAGCCCCGCAGCGCAGCGAGCGCTTCCGCGTGTCCGACGAACGCAGGAGCCGGGGGCTTCAGTGCGGCGCTCGCAGAACGGGGGGCGCGCGGTCTCAGAGGCTGATGGGCCGGACGGAGTCAACCGCCAGTCGCCTCAGCGCCTCCTCCACGACGTCCACTCCCAGCCCGACGCCGCCCGGCTGTCGGACTCGGCCCCCCAGCCCGAACCGCACCGGCCGCGCCGTCACGTCCTCGCGCAGCAGCCAGCGGCCGTATGCGCCCTCCACGAAACGGACGCGCGGGCAGCATTCCAGGAACGCCACGCCCGCCGCGCTCAGAATGCTCGTCTCTCCCACCAGGCAGCCGAGCTGCACGTCCAGCCCCGCTGCCAGCGCCATGCGGGCGATCCGCAGCGCCGGCAGCAAGCCGCCGTTCTTGGCCAGGCGAATGTTCAGCACGCGGACGGCCCCGCCCGCGATCAGCTCCTGGGCGTCCTCGCTGGTCAGCACGGACTCGTCGGCTATCAGCTCGCAGCGCGTGGCCCGCGCCAGCTCCCCAAGGCGCTGGTCCTCGCTTGGCGCCAGCGGCTGCTCCAGGGCGCTGACGCCGAAGCGCTCCAGAACGGCGGCCGCTTCGCGTGCCCGTGCGATGCTCCAGCCGCCGTTGGCATCGGCGCGCAGGGTGGCCTGCCGGCGCTCCAGGGCTTTGCGCAGGACGCGGTGCGCCAGCTCCAGCCGGCGCTCCCAGCCCTCGACGGCGACCTTGATCTTGAAGTCCCGCAGGCCGTAGCAGCGTTGCAGTCGCAGGAAGCGCGTCAGCCGGCGCGGGTCGCTGCCGACGACCATGCCGGAGTAGCGCGCGCTTTTCAGGCATCCCGGCGCCGCGAACCCGGGCAGCCCGAGCCAGCCGCAGGCATCCGACAGACGCCGCCCGAAGACGCGCCCCGCCAGGTCCAGCACTGCCAATTCCACGGCGCAGCGGG
>Ga0209018_1001344_pt1 | contig 20062 bp, 16 predicted proteins | sample YNPBryBLVA2012_FD_185814 | JGI IMG/M metagenome (GOLD analysis project Ga0209018, IMG submission 185814) | Anoxygenic and chlorotrophic microbial mat microbial communities from Yellowstone National Park, USA - YNP Bryant BLVA 2012 (SPAdes)... ...
CGGCGACGGAGTCGCCGCTTTGAAAGCGCCGTCGTGCCGGCGCAATCCAAAGCCGCTTTGACAGCGCCGTCGTGCCGGCGCAATCCAAAGCCGCTTTGAAAGCGCCGTCGTGCCGGCGCAATCCAGGAGGGAGGCAGGAGAGATGGCGTACGTAATCACCCGACTTTGCCAGCGCGCTGGCGAATGCGCGCAGGTCTGCCCGCAGGATGCCATCCATTTCGTGGAGGGCGATCCCGCCTGGCCGACGTATTACATCAACCCCGATCCCGACAACGGCTGCATCGAGTGCGGCGCATGCGAGGCGGCCTGTCCGCATGAAGCCATCTTCCACCAGGATGACGTGCCCGCCGAATACCACGACGACATCCAGAAGAACGCGGATTACTACCGCATCGGGCCAGGGAAGGATCAGGTCTGACCCCCTCCGCCCATCGGCGCGGCGGGCCTAGCGGACATAGATGGGGCTGCTGTAGATCCAGCCACGCCAGCGGCCGCGGAAGAACCTCAGCACCTCCACGCGGTAGGCGCCGGGATCGGCGGTGAGATGACGCAGCCGGCGTCCGCGCGCCTGGGCCACTGTCCGGCCGCCGTGTATCAGGCGGATAAGCCCGGAGGCCGGGATTTCGACTTCGAAGCGCGTTGCCCCGGCGCGCGGCAATTCCTCGCCCAGGGTGGCCATCTGCGCGCCGCTGTGGGCGCGGAAGGTGAAGCCACGCGTCGTGCCTGCCCGGTCATATCCTGCCCACGTCCGTCCGGCGCGTAACGCTTCGTAGATGAGCCGTTTGTCCTCCGACAGTTCCCCGCTCAGAGGTTGCTCTAGCAGCAGGTGGGTATTGACCCAGCGGAATAACGCTTCGTAGGGGAAGACCACCCGCTGTATGCTTCCCATTCGATAGGTAGTGGCATGAGCGTCTGCCCCGCCGATGGCGGCCACGTGGCGTCCTTCTCCGAGCAGACGATCCCACTGGCGCAACGTGGCGCGAAACGGCCCGCGAAATGCCAGGCTGGGAGACAGTGCGTAGAAGAGGGCCGTGAGGTGGCCGAGGAGCAGTCCCTTGAACTCCGACATCGTGTTCCATACCTCCAGGCCGACATAGCCGCTCACCTGCCAGTCTGCCCAGGGGATGGGCCCGAGATTGGAGCCCAAGCGGCTGCCTTTCTCGAAGGGGTGGGCCAGGAAGCAAAGGCCGCCGCGGCCGTTGACCTCGTCAATCAGCCGCTGCGGGTCGGCGGCCAGGAGGGCCATCTCTTCTTCCGCGCCGTAGACCAGCAGGTGGTTGCACGGCGGGAGGCGGCGGACATGGTGGACTTCCTCCCCCACCAGCAACAGTGCCTTCGCGTAGTAACCTTCCGCACCTTCGACCCATATGTTGTGGTCGGTCGTGATGACGAAGTCGAGCCCCGCCTGCGCCGCGGCCTCTGCTACTGCGCGGTGCGTGCCGCTTCCGTCCGAGTAGAGAGTATGTACGTGTAGGTTGCCGACAACCTCGTGGTAGGCGTTCACGCGGCCCATCATACTCGAGCCAACCGACGTTGTCAAGCGCGGGAACAGTGAGTATAATGGTCATGGGGGAGAGATGGACAACCGTCAGGTCGCCGACATTTTCGCCGCAATGGCCGATATCCTGGCCATCCAGGGCGAGAATATCCATCGCATCAATGCTTATCGCCGTGCCGCCGAGAATATCGCCGCCCTGAGCCGTCCGCTGGAGGAGGTCTGGCGGGCCGGGGAGGTAGACACCATCCCCGGTATCGGCACGACCCTGGCGGAGAAGATTGACGAACTGATGCGCACCGGCCGCCTGGAGGCGTACGAGAAACTCAAGGCCCAGGTGCCCGAGGGAGTGGTCGCCTTGCTCCAGGTGCCCGACGTCGGCCCGCGCAAGGCGGCGCTGTTCTGGAAGGAACGTGGTATTACCTCTATTGAGGCGCTGGAGGCGGCGGCGCGGGCTGGTCAGTTGCGTGACCTGCCGGGGATGGGCGCTCGTTCCGAAGAGAAGGTGCTGGCCGGCATCGAGGCGCTCAAGCGGCGCAGTGGACGCATCAACCTGGGTGTGGCCTGGGAACTGGCCTGGGCGCTCCTGAACCCGCTGCGTGAACTGCCGGGCGTGGTGCAGGTAGCCCCCGCTGGCAGTCTGCGGCGAATGCGCGAGACGGTCGGCGATCTGGACCTGCTGGTTGCGGCGGAAGATCCAGAGGCGGTGATGGCCCGCTTCCGCGAACTGCCGCAGGTGGCGGAGGTGCTGCTGAGTGGGCCGACTAAGACCTCAATCCGCACCCGTACCGGCGTGCAGGCTGACTTGCGGGTGCTTTCTCCTCAGCGGTGGGGCACGGCATTGCAGTACTTCACCGGCAGCCAGGCGCACAACATCCATCTGCGCGCGCTGGCCCAGGAGCGCGGCCTCTCCCTGAGCGAGTACGCCCTGAAGCGGGAGGACGGCACGGAGATTCTCTGTGCCACTGAGGAGGAGGTCTACGCTGCCCTGGGCCTGCCGCTCATCTCGCCCGAACTGCGCGAGGATCGCGGCGAGGTCGAGGCAGCCCTGGAAGGGCGTCTGCCGGACCTGGTGGAACTGGACGACCTGCAGGGGGATCTGCAGTTCCACACCACCTGGTCGGATGGGCGTGACACGCTGCTGGAAATGGCGGAGGCTGCCCGCGCCCGTGGCCTCAAGTATGCGCTGGTGACCGATCACTCCCACGGCTTGGGGATCACCCGCGGCGTCGGCCCCGATGACCTGCGCCGCCAGCGGGCGGAAATCGAGGCGGTGAACCGGCAGATGGGCGGCTCCTTCCGCCTGCTGGCCGGGGTCGAGGTGGAGGTGCGCGCCGATGGCTCGCTCGACTTGCCCGATGAGGCGCTGGCGGAACTGGACCTGGTCGTGGCGGCAATCCACAGTGGCCTGCGGCAGAGCCGTGAGCAGGTGACCATGCGCGCGTTGGCGGCGCTGCGCAACCCCCACGTGGACATCCTGGCTCATCCCACCGGGCGCCTGATCGGCGAGCGGGAGGGGTCAGAGGTAGACCTGGAGGCGGTGCTGCACACGGCTGCGGAGATGGGGAAGGCTCTGGAGGTCAATTGCCATCCGCAGCGGCTCGACCTGAACGATGTGGCGGTGCGCCGGGCGGTGGATTTGGGGGTCTTGTTGGTGATCAACTCCGACGCCCATCGCGTTGAGGGGTTCGACCTGCGTCATTTCGGCGTTGGCACTGCCCGGCGTGGTTGGGCCACCCCGGCGGACGTGCTCAACACCCGCAGCGTGGACGAGGTGCTGGCGTGGGCGGGAAGAAGCTCTGGTTGACCCCTCTGGCGATCGGCAGGCGTGGCAGGAAGCGTCGAGGAGGAACTGATGAGGTTTCAGAGGATTGAGATAGAAGGGTATCGTAGTCTTGTGGATGTCTCATTGCCGTTGCGTCCGCTTGGCGTGATGATCGGCCCTAATGGTTCTGGCAAGACGGCTCTGTTGGAGGTTTTCTTGCTCATGAGGAATGCGGCTCAGGAGAAGCTGGCCGAATCACTCGAGGGGTGGGGGGGGTTGTCAGCGATTCTGTCCAAGGTGGGCAGAGGAGCAGAGTACCTCAAAGTCAACCTGGAGGTGGATGTCGAGAGCGAGCGGAGTCGGGAGCCAATGTACTATCGCTTTGAGTTGACCCCGCGCGGTGTTGGATATGCCATTTCTTTCGAGCGTCTGGAATGGCAATGGGACCCTCATGCTGATAGGCCGTACCGCTATATTGAGGGGCGCTATGATCAGGTGCGCTATGCGGATCCTGATGCTTCTGCACCGGTACATCCTACCTGGGCATACAACTCGCTTGAGCTGGCATTGGCACAGGCTCCTCGTCTGTACGAGGAGCCCGCAAGCCTGCGAGATGCACTCTCCAAGATTCGACTCTATAGCTTTCTGGATGTGAGTCAGCGTGCGGTTGTTCGGTTGCCTCAGGTGCTTACTCCCGCTGTGCGTCCGGGACCAAATGGCGAAGATTTCTTCTCGGCGCTCTACAATCTGCGTGCTCTTCACCGGGATGTCTATAGCCGGGTTGAGGATGTCCTGAGGGTGGGGTTTGCTGGCTTCGAACGCCTGGAGTTCCCGGTAGTAGGGGCAGGTCAGGTGACGATGGTTTGGCATGACCGGCATGTCCTCGAGCCTCTTTATCCTAACCAGCTGTCGGAGGGCACGCTTCGGTTCCTTTGGCTGGTGACGGTGTTGCTCGCGCCTGATCCACCACCCGTGATGCTCATAGATGAACCGGAGGTAAGCCTTCATCCTGAACTGATCAAGATACTGGCCGGTCTCCTGCAGGACGCGGCAGTGCGAAGCCAGGTCCTGGTTGCCACGCATTCGCCTGACCTGGTGCGGTGGTTGCAGCCAGAGGAAGTGTTAGTTCTGGATAAAAGCGAGGGGCGTACATCCCTCACATGGGCAGATCATATGGACCTGGACGAGTGGCTTGAGGAGTACACATTGCGCGATCTCTGGTTGATGGGGACTTTGGGGGGCCGACCGTGATCATCGTTCTACTGGTGGAGGGGAAGACCGAATCGGCCCTGAGAAGTAAACTGAAGGCCTTTTTGGACGAGCGGGCGGAAGCGGAAGGAAAGCCCAAGGTGGCGTTGCGGACGAGAGAGCTGATGTCCCTAAATCGGGAAAAACTCTCTCGTCGAGTACGGCTGGAGCTGAAAGATCCGCAGGTAGTGGCTGTTGTAGGGTTGATTGATGTGTATCCGCAGTTTGCTTCTGCCGAAGAGGCCAAGAAGTTTCTGCGCTGTGCGGTAGGAAATGAACCTCGGTTCCACCCTCATGCTGCTCAGTACGAAGTGGAAGCCTGGCTCCTGCCCTACTGGGACGAGATTTGCAGGCGCTTGGGAGTTCGGCGGGCCAGGCCCGGAGGCAATCCAGAAACGGTCAACATGGAGCACCCGCCGTCCAGACGACTGGATGATCTCTATCGGCTTGCGACGCCGCCTCGCAAGTATGTGAAACCTGTTGAAATGGCAGCGATCTTGCGAGACCAGGATCTGACAGTAGCGGCGTCCCAATGTGGGGAACTCAAAGCTTTCCTCAACACACTTCTGGGCCTGGCAGGCCTGGCGTTGCTCGACTAGGGAAGGCGGGATGGAGTAGATGAGCCTCTTCGTTCGGGCCCGCTTGAATGTGAGATGGCTGTTGCTGGTGGCCCTATTGGTCCCCCTCTCTTCAGCAGCATACTCTCCTCCCCATCCCCCCACCCCTGTCGTCTTCTGGTCCGACCACGGGCCGGCGGCGGTGGGGCGGGTGGTGACCACGAGCATCTCCGGCGACCCCAACCCGCGCAGCCTGCTCGCGGCGCTCCTGGCCGGCCCCACCGCCGAAGAACGGTCGCGGGGTGTCTGGTCAGCCATCCCCCAGGGCACGGCTCTCGCCAGCCTGGAAGTGCGTGCCGACCACACCGTGTTCGTCCGCCTGGACGTGCCGCCGGAGGCGCTCGCCACGCTCGACGCCGATGCCGTCGAGACCATCATCCAGCAGGTGGCGCTGACGCTGCAGCCGGTCGGCTGGCGGGACCTCCACGTGCAGGCCCGTCATCCGGCCACCGGCACCTTTGTCCCTCTCACGGATTTCCTTCCCGCTCTCCCGGATCCGCGCAAGGAGACCTCCTCTCTTCCGCAGGGAGGGAGAACACGGGAAGGGGGCGAGGTCGCCCTCTCCGGCCAGCCCCCCGGCTTCGGCCAGGGTCAGCCTGCTGGTGGCCTCACGGGTCGTACCGTCTACGTCAGCGCGGGACATGGTTGGGAGTGGACTGGCACCGCATGGCGTACCCAACGCCTGCCATACCCCAATCCCCCTTACGTTGGCCCCATCATCGAGGACTTCAACAACGCCGAGGCGGTGAACCAGTACCTGCTGACCTATCTCTGGAACGCCGGCGCGATGGTCTGGCCGGCCCGCGAGCGGGACATGAACGAAACGGCGGTCATCGCCAACAACGACGGCGCGGGCTACGCCGAGAGCGGCTCGTGGACGACGGCCACGCCCGGTTATGACCTGGAGCAGCCAGGGGGACAGACCTACCGCACCGCGACGACGGTCACCGGACCGGCCACCGCAGTCGCCACCTGGACGCTGTCGCTGCCCGCCGATGGGCAGTACGCCGTCTATGTCTGGTATCGTCCGGGCAGCAACCGCGCCGCGGATGCCCATTATACCGTCCATCATGCCGGCGGACGGACAGAGGTCACCGTGGACCAGACCGAGCATGGCATCACCTGGCGGTACATCGGCACCTACGGCTTCCGCGCCGCCGAGGGGGCGCGGGTGACGCTCGACAACCGTTCCGCCACCGCCGGCCGCCTGGTGGTTGCCGACGCTGTGCGCGTGGGCGGCGGCACCTTCGACAGCCTCTACGGCATCGAGACCACCGCTACGCAGCCTCCCTATGAGCCCTGGTGGGAGACCGCTGCCTTCTACTACGTTCAACGGCAGGGGTTGGACCCCGATGACTGGCCGTACTTCAACGATGTCGTCGCCCGGCCCATGTACGCCCGCTGGGAGCACGCCGGCACCGGCGATGATGCCGTCTACATCTCCTGGCACACGAACGGATACAGTGGCTACCAGTACGACTACAGCGGCACGGTCAGTTACATCCACAACGGGGAGACCTACCCGGCCACCGAGGGCAGTGCTGCCCTACGCCACGCGATCCACACCGAGATCGTCCGCGATCTGCGCCTCGGCTGGAACTCCGCCTGGCCCGACCTGGGCGAGCGCTCCCTGAACCTGGGCGAACTGCGCATGCTGTGGGACAGCGACCCGACCGTGCGCATGCCCGGTGCGCTCATCGAGGTGGCCTACCACGACCATCCCGGCGACACCGATGCGCTCAAAGAGCCGGAGTTCGAACGGCTGGTGGCGCGGGCGGTCTACCAGGGTATCCTTCACTATTTCGAGCAGCGGGACGGTGTGGACCTGGTGGAACTGCCTGAACCGCCCACTCACCTGGCCGTGCAGAACCTCGGCGCGGGACAGGTGCTGGTCTCTTGGCAGGCCTCACCCTACGACAGCCAGGGACTGGCCGGCGACCCGGCCACCGGCTACCGCGTCTACATCAGCACGGACGGCGTGGGCTGGTCGAACGGGATGCCGGTGGCGACGACCTCCGCCATCCTCAGCGGGCTGACGCCGGGACAACTGCTCTTCATCCGCGTCACCGCGACCAACGCCGGCGGCGAGTCCTTCCCCACCGAGACGCTGGCCGTGCGCGTCGGCGCGACGGACTCTCCGCCGTTGCTGCTGGTCAATGGCTTTGACCGGCTCAACCGCACCATGTTGGTGCCGGACACCTACGCGCCGACGGGTCAGACCCACATGCGGATGCTTCTGGACCGCATGAACCGGTATGATTATGTCATCCAGCACGGCGCGACGATCAACTACCCCTTCGATAGCGCCAGCAACGAGGCGGTACAGGCCGGGGTGCCGGTCCTGAACAGTTACGGCATGGTGGACTGGCTGCTGGGCGAGGAATCGGTGCAGGACGAGACGCTGAACAGCACAGAGCAGGGGCTACTGGCCAACTTTCTGTCTGGCGGAGGGGCGCTGTTCATCAGCGGGGCGGAGATCGGCTGGGACCTGGACTATCTGGGCAGCGCCGCTGACCGCGCCTTCTATAACGGCTGGCTGCGCGCCGACTATGCGGGCGACGATGCCGGCACCTACCAGGTGGCTCCGGCTGCTGGCTCCATTTTCGCCGGTCTGCCGACCTTCCGCTTCGACGCTCCGGGGATGTACGACCCGGACTACCCTGATCAACTCACCCCCTTGGGTGGGGCGGCCGCAGCGCTGACCTACCAGGGCGGACTGGGCGGCACGGCGGCAGTGCAGTATGCGAATGGCTGCCAGCGGCTGGTCCACTTCGGGTTCCCCTTCGAGACCATCGAGCCGGCCCAGCGGCAGGCTGTGATGGGCCGCATCCTTGACTTCCTGGATGACTGCGCGGTTCAAGAGATGCGCTCGGCGATCACCACGCCACAGGAGGGGGCTGCCTACATCGCAGTTCCTCCCTTCTCCGGCACCGCCTGGGCTACGGCAGGGGTACAGCGGGTAGAGGTCTCCCTGCGCCGCCACGCCGACAACCTGTACTGGAACGGGTCCGCCTGGGGGACGACGGAGTGGCAGACAGCGGCCGGGACGGCCCTCTGGTCCTTCCCCATGCCTTCCGCGCTGGACGTCGGGATGTATACCGCTCGCGCCCGCGTCTGGGACCTGCAGGGCCACGTCGAGGACACACCGGCTCAGGCAACGTTCTCATTCTTCGTCCCCTCTCGTTTCGTGCACCTGCCGATGGTCACGAATGGATTCGGTACGCCGGCGCCAACCTGTAGCGAGGCGATAGTGAACGGCGGCTTCGAGACCAATGAGGCGTGGTGGATCGTCAGCACGGCCTATCCTGCAGCCTATGTCACATCGCCGGTCTACAGCGGCGCGCGCAGCATGCGCGTGGGCATCCCTGTCAATGCATCCTTCAGGGGGAGCCTCTACTCTTCGGTGGCCCAGACGGTCACACTTCCCGCCGGCAGCCAGGCTACCCTGCGCTATTGGGTCTACCCGGTCTCTGAAAACAGCGACGACGGCGACTTGCAGTACGTCTGGCTGGTAGACGGCAGCGGCACGACCCATTTCTTGAGCATGGCCAGGGACAACCTGGCGGCGTGGGTGTCGCGGCAACTGGACCTGAGCGCGTTCGCCGGCCAGACGGTCCGGTTGCACTTCAGCGTGCGCAACGATGCGGATGACGATGTGGCGGTCATGTATCTGGATGAGGTGAGTCTGGAAGTATGTCTGCCGTGAACCCGATCTACTGGCTGATTCCCGGACTGTTAGCGGGCAGGCCCGGGCCGAACTGGGTCGAGTGGAGCCTTGACGAACTGTGGGCGATGGGCTTCCGCACCATCGTGTCGCTGATACAGGTGGATGGGGAGGCCATTCGCGCTGCGGGGTTCCGCCATTACCAGGACCATCTGCCGGGGCAGATGGCGTTCCTGCCCTTCTTGCGCTGTCGCCTGGCGCAGCGTATGCTGGCAGTGGTAGACTTCATCGCCGGTGAGCTGGCGGCGGGGCGTCCTACGCTGGTCCACTGTCGTCAAGGGAAGGACCGCACCGGCGCGGTGCTGGCCGGCTATCTGATCCGTTATGTCGGGTTGTCGCCCGAAGAAGCGCTGGCCCGCGTCCGGCAGGCCAACCCACGGGCGATGTCCATGCTGGGCTTCGATCGCCTGCCGGCACTCTTTTCGGCCACGGTCTGCCCTCCACGACAGGCGATCCACGAAATGCGATAGACGATCCGCGATCCACGATATGCGAAACAGCGACTATCTCCGCCGTGACCTGTCTGCCATTCCGCCGTACATCTGGGTGCTGGCGTTGGTGGTGCTCCTGCTGGCCTCGCTGGCCTGCGCGCTCTGGGCGGCCTACGCGCTGCGGTTGTGGCCGCCGAGCGCCGGTCCCAGTCCCACGCCCATCATCTGGACCGCCACGCCGGCGCCGACGCCGTTGCCCACCTTCACCCCTGTGCCCACCCTGTCGCCGACTCCCACCGTCCCGCCGGATATGGCCATCGGCCGCTACGTGCGCGTGACCGGCACGGAGGGGGTGGGGGTGAGCCTGCGCCAGGAGCCGGATGCCAACAGCGCCCGGTTGGGAATCGGCAACGAAGGGGACGTGTTCATCGTCCTGGATGGCCCCCGTCAGGCTGGCGGCTATGTCTGGTGGCTGGTGCGTGACCCGGAGGAACCGGCACGACAGGGTTGGGCGGTGGGGGATTATCTGTCTCCTGTGGAGCATCCGTGAAGGGGGGTATTGGTACATTGGTAGATTGGTAGTTGGGGTATTGGTACATTGGTAGATTGGTAGTTGGGGTATTGGTAGTGGGTGCAGGGGTGAAGTGACCTGTTGTTGGGGAGGTGGGCTGTGAGTCTCAATCGCTTGTGGCGTGGCGCGAAAGGCCTGGGGGAGCAGGTTGCCTTCGCGCAGGCCGGTCAGGTGTTGGAGCGTTCCTGTATCGGCCGCGTCGTCAGCATGCTGACCGGTCTCTTCATCGTCTCGTGCATCGTCCTGTACGTCCTGGGCGTCTGGTGGGTATTTGCCGCTGGGCTAGACCAGAGGCTGGGCGGCGTGGCCCCAGGGGGCCTGACGGTGGGGTTGCTGATCGGATTCTTCGTGGCCATCATCCTGGCGGGACAGATCGGCAGTGCGCTGCGCCGGATCCTGTGGCGCGCGCTGCTCCGCCGGATGATGAGAAGGGGTCCGTTGCGATGATCCCAGAAACTGTGCGACAGCGGGTTGAGGCGCTGCGACGAGAGATCAACTTCCACAACTACCGCTACTATGTGCTCGATTCCCCCGTCATCAGCGATGCGCAGTATGACGCGCTGCTGCGGGAACTGCGCGATCTTGAGGAGCAGTACCCGGAACTGGTCACGCCCGACTCGCCGACGCAACGCGTCGGCGCACCGCCGGCGGAGGCCTTTGTCCAGGTGCGCCACCCGGCGCCGATCCTCAGCCTGGAGAACGCCTACAACGAGGGCGAGGCCCGTGCCTGGCGGGAGCGCATCGCCAGATTGCTGCCTCCTGCCACGCGTCTGGACTACGTCGTCGAGCCGAAGATTGACGGGTTGAGCGTCGTGCTGCACTATCGGGATGGCCTCTTCACGCTGGGGGCCACCCGTGGGGACGGCGAGGTGGGCGAGGAAATCACCGCCAACCTGCGCACCATCCGCCGCCTGCCGCTGCGCATCCCGGTGCAGTCTGACGGTCCCGCCCCGCCGCCGCTGCTGGTCGTGCGCGGCGAGGCGTTCATGACCGTGCGTGACTTCGAGGCCTTCAACCGCCAGCAGGCGGAGCGTGGGGAGAAGACCTTCGCCAACCCGCGCAACGCCGCAGCGGGCTCCCTCCGTCAGCTCGACTCGCGCATCACCGCGCAACGGCCGCTGAGCCTCCTCTGCTATCAGGTGGTGGCATGGGAGGGCGATCCGGCTCCGCCCACCCGCCAGTGGGATCTGCTGACCTACCTGCGGGCGCTGGGCTTTCCAGTCACTGAACACGCCGCCCACTTCGACGACCTGGATGGGGCGGTGGCCTACTGCGAACGCTGGGCCCGTCAGCGGGACACCCTGCCCTACGAGGCGGACGGGATGGTCATTAAGGTGAACGACCTGGAGGTGGCTGAGCGGCTTGGTGTGGTGGGCCGCACGCCGCGCGGCGCGCTGGCCTACAAGTTCCCCGGCCGCGAGGCCGTCACCACCCTGCGAGAGATCCGCGTCAACGTCGGCCGCACTGGCACGTTGGCCCCCTTCGCCGTGCTCGACCCTGTGCCCATCGGCGGGGTGACGGTGAGCAAGGCCACACTGCACAACTTCGACTACATCGCCGAGCGGGACATCCGCGAGGGGGACCGCGTGATTGTCCGGCGGGCAGGCGAGGTCATCCCCCAGATTGTCGGGCCGGTGACCGACCTGCGCAGCGGCGCGGAGCGGCCCTACGTCCCACCCGACCGCTGTCCGGTCTGCGGCGAGCCGGTGGTGAGCAGTCCGGAGGAGGTGGCGGTCTACTGCGTCAACGCCGCCTGTCCCGCCCAGCGGGTGCGACGGGTGGCCTATTTCGCCTCGCGCGGCGCGATGGACATCGAGACGCTGGGGGAGAAGGTCGCTGCGCTGCTGGTGGGGAAGGGGCTGGTGCAGGATGTGGGCGACCTGTATTTCCTGAAGAAAGAGGACCTCCTGGGATTGGAGGGTTTTGCCGAGAAGCGCGCCGACAACCTGCTGGCGGCCATCGCGGCCAGCAAGACCCGTCCGCTCAGTCGCCTGTTGACCGCGCTGGGCATCCAGCACGTCGGCGGGGTGGTGGCGGAGACGCTGGCGCAGCGCTTCGGCTCGCTGGATGCGCTGGCAAAGGCTTCCGTTGAGGAGTTGCAGGCCATCCCCGGCATCGGCCCACGGATCGCTCAGGCGGTCGTTGACTGGTTCGCTCGCCCCCGTCATCGACAGATCATCGAGAAGCTGCGCGCCGCTGGCGTCCGCCTGTCTGAGGCCGCGCCGGTGGCGGCGGGGACGGGGCCGCTGGCCGGGCTGACCTTCGTCATCACTGGCACCCTCTCCCGCCCGCGTGAAGAGATCGCCGCGCTGATCGCCAGCCACGGCGGCAAGGTCACCGATTCCGTCAGTCGCAACACCAGTTACCTGGTCGTCGGCGAAGCGCCTGGCGGCACGAAGTACCGCAAGGCCCAGGAACTGGGCGTGCCGTTCCTCGACGAGGCGGGGCTGATGGCCCTGCTGGCCCGATGAAGCGGCAGGTCGTCCTGAAGAAGGGCCGGGCCCGTTCGGTGCTTCGCCGCCATCCGTGGGTCTTCTCCGGCGCGCTGGCGCGGATAGAGGGGGATCTGGCAGACGGGGACGTGGTGGAGGTCTGCGATGCCGATGGTGAATGGCTGGCGCGAGGGGTGCTGAACCGCCGCTCACAGATCGCCGTGCGTCTGCTGACCTGGGATCCGGATGAGCCGGTTGATGCCGGCCTGTGGCGTCGCCGGCTGGAGCGGGCCGTCGCGGCCCGCGTCGCCCTGTCCGCTGACCCCACGACCACCGCCTATCGCCTGGCCCACGCCGAGTCGGATGGGTTGCCGGGGCTGGTCGTGGACCGGTACGGCGAGTTCCTCGTCGTGCAGTTTCTGGCGCTTTCGGCGGAGCGGTATCGCGAGGAGATCCTGGCCGCGCTGGATGACCTGCTCTCGCCGCGCGGCATCTTCGAGCGCTCCGACGTGGACGTGCGGGAGAAGGAGGGGCTGCCGCTGCGCAGCGGTCCCCTGCGCGGCGAGGAGCCACCGGAGGAACTGGAGATACTGGAGAACGGCCGCTGCTTCGCGGTAGACCTGCGCGCCGGGCAGAAGACCGGCTTCTATCTCGACCAGCGGGAGAACCGCGCCCGGCTGCCTCCCTTCTGTGCCGGGGCAGAGGTATTGGACGGCTTCTGCTACAGCGGCGGCTTCGGCCTGTACGCCGCTGGCGGCGGCGCGACCCAGGTGACCTTCGTGGACTCCTCAGGTCCGGCGCTGGCGGCAGCCCGGCGGAACCTCTCCCTCAACGGGTTCGCGCCGGAGCAGCACGTCTTCGTCGAGGGGAACCTCTTCCAGGTCCTGCGCGACTACCGGGACCAGGGCCGCACCTTCGACGTCATCGTGCTGGACCCGCCCAAATTCGCCCCCACGGCCGCCGACGTGCCGCGGGCAGCGCGGGCCTACAAGGACATCAACCTGCTGGGGTTCCGCCTCCTGCGGCCCGGCGGGGTGCTCTTCTCCACCTCCTGCTCAGGGGCTGTCTCCGCCGACCTGTTCCAGAAGATCCTCTTCGGCGCCGCGGTGGATGCGCGGCGCGACGTGCAGGTGGTTGGCGTCCTGGCGCAGGCGGCGGATCACCCGGTGGCGCTCACCTTCCCGGAGGGGGCATACCTCAAAGGGCTGATCTGTCGGGTATGGTAAAGCCGACCACAGACCATTGACCGCGGACCACGGGCTGAGGATCGCCCTGTTACCGCCGCTCCGCGTCTCAGTACAACCGCGTGTAGATGGCGTAGTGCTCACGCACCCGCTGCAGATAGAGCCGTGTCTCCCCCAGGGTGACCATCTCGAGGAACAGGTCTGGGTCGTCGCCAGCCGCAGCCAGCCACGTTGAAGCGTTGCCCGGTCCTCCGTTGTAGGCGGCCAGCGCCACATCCAACCGCCCGCCAAACGCATCTCGCTGTCGCGCCAGGTACCACGCGCCGAAGCGCAGGCTGACGATCGGCCGGTAGAGGTCCTCGCTCTCATACCCTGGCGGCCAGCCCAGTTGCGCGGCGATGGCCGCCCCGGTGCTGGGGATGACCTGCATCAGCCCGTGGGCGTAGGCGGTGGAGGTGGCGAAGCCCTCGAAGAGGCTCTCCTGGCGAATGAGTGCAAAGAGCAAGAGTGGCGGCAAGTCCTCATCCAGCGCTTCGGAGAGCACCAGTTCTTCGTAAGCCAGAGGGTAGGCCAGGCGGGCCAGGAAGGGAGGCGCATTGGCTGGCGTGCCGGCAGGGGAGAGGCGGATCAGATTGCTGGCAGCCAGGATGGAGGAGCGGTAGAGGCCGATGTCGCGGAACAGGAGCGCCAAGCGGTACTGGGTCAGCGGGTCGTTGACGGTCTCCGAACGCAACGCTTCCAGTTCGGCTTTGCCCTCCTCCAGCCGGCCCAGGTTCCACAACTCCAGGCCGCGCTGCAGGCGGGGGTCTTCCAGCAGTGAGTTGCCCAGTTCACCCATCCCCTCGGCCGAGGGAAGGCCGAGCCAGTCGGCCAGCCACTGCTCTGCCTCTGCCTGTCCTTCGGCAGGATCGTCCGGCGGGAGGTAGTCAGCAGGCGGGAAGGGGTCTGCCAGCGGGTCCCGCAGGAGATCGGCGGCGCGCAGCCCGTAGTAGCCGTAGGGGTCCACCGTTGCCGCCTGACTGAAGGCGGCGGTCGCCGAAGGCACCTGTCCGGCGGCCAGGTGGGCCTTGCCCAGCCACAGCAGCCCGGCGGCCTGGTAGGGAGAGCCCGGGTAGGCTGTCCCCAGGTGCTGCCAGTCGGCGGCGGCAGTGTCCACAGTCCCCAGCAGGTAGCGTTGTAGCCCGCCGCGCAGCAGCGCTGGGGCGGCGTAGTCGGAGTAGGGGTAGGTGGAGGCGACCTGCTCGTAGGCGTAGGCGGCCTCGTCCCGTCGGCCTGCGGTCTCCAGCAATTGTGCCGCGCACCACAACGCCTCCGGCGCACGGGCGTGACCGGGCGCGGCTGCGGCGAAGGCGCGGTAAGTGGTCACCGCTTCGTCTGTGTCCCCCTGGGCAGCCAGCGCAGCAGCCCATCCCATCCAGCCATCCCCCCAGTGGATGTTGTCCGGGTAGCCCTCCGCCAGTTCACGGAAGGCTGACTCGGCCTGAGCGGGCTCATCGAACTCGAGATAGGAGGCGCCCAGGTAGTAGAGTGGGTCGCCGTTGTGGTCGGGGTGGGCAGCGATGTAGCGGGCAAACGCGGCGATGCCCGGCTCGTAGGCCCCAGCGTGGTAGTCCACGATGCCGCGGATCAGGTCTCCCACTGGCACAGCCGCCTCTACCAGCACGACCAGCGAGGGGTGAGCCCACGCGCTGGTGGGGTAGGTCTCGACGATCTCGCGGTGCAGAGCGTACCCTTCGTCCGTGCGACCAGCCAGGATAAGGGTCTGCGCCTTCTGGTGGGCGATGCGCGCCCGGTACTCGGGGATCTGCGCCTGGTTCAGGATGGCGTCGTACTGCGCCAGCGCGCCCTCGTAGTCCCCTGAGGCGGCGTAGGAGAGGGCCATCTTCTCGCGCATGCCGACCTCGAAGGAGAGATCGGGCGCGGCGTCCACGGCGGCCTGGTAGGCGGCGACGGCGTCGGCATACGCACCTGCGGCGTGGAGGGCGTCACCAAGCCACTCCTGGATGTAGGCGGTGATCACGGTGTTCCCTTGCAGGTAGGCGCGGTAATGATCGGCGGCGGCCAGGGGCTCCCCTGCGCCGACGAGTGCCTCGGCGAGCCAGAAGTGAACCGATTGAGCCTGGGGGGCCTGGGGGAACCGTTCCAGGAAGTGCCCGAAGGTGTCGGCGGCGCTCAGGTAGGACTCGTCGGCCAGGTAGGCGCGGCCCAGGCCGACCAGCGCCTGCGCGGCGGTTTCGTCATCATCGGGGGCAGCGAGAGCCGACTGGAAGGCCAGGATGGCCCCTTCCGTGTCACTGACGGCGAGGGCCTCTTCTCCCAGGCTGAGCAGGTCGGCGGGGGCAGGGGTGGGAGTGGGGGTTGGTGCGGGAGTGGGGGTGGGGCTGATGGTGGGAGTGGGAGAGGGGGTGGCGGTGGGCCGAAGGAAGGGCAGGGGGAGTTGACAGGCCAGAAGGGAGACAAGAAGCGCCAAAGGGGCGGCGAACCGCCAGAACTTTCGCGTAGTCATCAAAGGCTTTCTCCTCCATGGCGATGGCGCAGTTGTCCACAGCCTGCCTGAATCTCGATTCCGCGCCGCAGGCGCACGGTGTAAGGAACTCGCCGCCGATCCAGGATGGCGGTGAAGGCAGCAATGGCAGCGGGGGAGGGCGGCTGTCCGTCATAGCCGGGGGTTGGGTTGAGCGGGATGAGGTTGACGTGGGCCAGGAGCCCCACCAGGCGGGCGGCCAGGGCTTCCGCCTGCTGCGGCGTATCGTTCACCCCGGCGATGAGCGCCCACTCGAAACTGATGCGCCGCCGGGTGCGGGCGACGTAGCGGTGGCACGCGGCGAAGAGCGCGTCCAGCGGGTAACGGCGGTTGATCGGCACCAGCCGGTCGCGCAACTCGTCCGTCGCGGCGTGTAATGAGACCGCCAGCGTGGGGGTGCAACTTTGTTGCGCCCCCGTGCCCAACCGGTCTATTCCTGGCACGACACCCACGGTGGACAGAGTGATATGGCGCTGGCCCAGGTTGAAGCCCGTCGGGTCGCACATCCGGGCAATGGCGGCCATCGAAGCCTGCTCGTTGAGCAGCGGCTCGCCCATGCCCATCAACACCACATTGGAGAGGCGCTGTCCTTCTGCACGCAACACGCGGGCGAAATGCAGTGCCTGGGCGACGATCTCCCCCGTGCTGAGGTTGCGACGAAATCCTGCCTGCCCCGTGGCGCAGAAGAGGCAACCGATGGGACAGCCAACCTGGGTCGAGATGCAGGCGGTACGGCGGTGTTCGTAGCGCATCAACACCGTCTCCACCGTCTCGCCGTCCGCCAGGCGCAGGAGGTCCTTGCGGGTCTGTCCGTCTGGCGAGGTCTGACTGGCGATGACCTGTGGAACGCTGAGGGGCATCTCTTCGGCCAGCCTCTGGCGCAGGGCCAGCGGCAGGTTGGTCATCTGGTCGAGATGGTCAGCCAGATGGACATAGAGCCATTCCCAGATCTGCCGGGCGCGGTAGTCCGGCTGCCCCCAGTCTGCCATCAACGTGTGCAGCGCGGGCAGGTCAAGGTCGTAAAGGAGGGATAGGCGGGCTTTGCTCACTGGCGCAGGGCCTCCTCCCAGCGTTGCGCCAGGTCCCCCACGTGCGCGCAGACCAGGTCGGGTTGCAGGGGTGAAGTGGCCAGTTCTTCGGGGGTGCTGATACCAGAAAGGACCAGGATGGTGAACATCCCCATCCGCTTCGCGCCGGCAATGTCGGTGTCCAGGCGGTCTCCCACGGCGGCGGTGGTGGCGTGGGTGGCTCCCATCCGCCGCAGCGCCTCGCGGTAGAGGTGCGGTTCTGGCTTGCCGATGACCAGCGGACTGATGCCAGTGGCGGCTTGCAGGGCGGCCAGAGTGGCTCCATTCCCCGGAACCAGTCCCACCTCGGTAGGGAATGTCACATCCGGGTTGGTGCCGATGAAGCCAGCGCCGCCGCGGATGAGACGGGTCGCAATCGCCAGTTTCTGCCAGTCCATGTCCGGCGCCCAACCGACAAGCACGTACTGCGCCCCCTCCGCCGTCAGGGTGAAGCCGCGCTCGGTGAGGGCGTGCTGCAGCCCTTCCGTGCCGATCACGTAGACTGGCGTGCCTGGCGCGGCGACCGTCGTCAGGTAGGCGGCGGCGGCCTGGGCGGATGTAAGGATGCGCTCCGGGGAGACTTCCACTCCCCACTGCGCCAGCCGCTCGATGTACCGTTCTGGGCGTTTGCTGGCGTTGTTGGTGGCGAGGATGAACGGGATGTCGTGTTCGTGCAGGAACGAGAAGAAGTCGCAGAGTCCCGGTGTCGGCTGTTCGCCACGCCAGAGGACACCGTCCATATCCACGATGAGGTGCCGGATGGAGGCAAGGGTGGGACGAGTGGCCTGTAGCCGGTGGCGCAGCCGTTGGTACTCCTCCGGTGTGTCCATGTCGGCCAACACGTCGGGATCGGCCACCACCACCTGGGCGGCCTTGGCGATGTGACGGGCGACGAGGCTGCGGCCTCCTTCGTCACCGCTGGCTCTGGCCAGTTCGGGGAACAGCGCGCGGGCGAAGAGCACCGGCGTCCCGCGCTTCTCTCCGCAGACGGGGTAAGCGAGGGGAGCGCCAGTCTCGGCGAAACGGGCCACGAGTCCTCGCAGCAAGTCGGCGGTGACCAGCGGCTGATCGCAGTGGAGGAAGATGGCCCCGTCCACCTCCGGGGGGAGCAGTGCCAGGCCTAACTGCACCGAAGTGCTGAGTCCCTCCTCCCAGCGCCAGTTTGTCACTGTCTGCACAGGGCGGCCACCCAGCGCGGCACGCACCTCTTGCGCCTGGTGACCGGTGACGACGATCACCGGCCCCAGGCCGGCAGCCAGGGCCGTGTCGGTGACGTGTGCTACCAGCGGCTTGCCGTCCCACTCCAGCAACTGCTTGGCCTGCCCGAAGCGGAGCGATCCTCCGGCAGCCAACAGCACGCCGGCCACACGCTTCTCCGATGTGTGAAGAGGGCTCATAGGGTAGTATTGTAGCAGACTTTCAGCCGTTGGGCAAAAAAGCGCTCGTCGGGGGCTGGAGGCCCCCGACGAGCAACGGCTGAGGGGTTGGGAGGGGGTTACTTTGTCTTGACCTTGATGCTCTTGGGTTTGACCTCTTCCGCCTTGGGCAGAGTGAGGGTCAGCAGTCCGTTCTCGAAGACCGCCTCCGCCTTCTCCACGTCCACCGGCACGTTCAGCAACAGTGAGCGGGAGAACGGGCCGTAGGGACGCTCCTGGAACAGGTACTCCACATTGTTGACCGGCGGACGGAGCTCGCCGCGGATGGTGAGGGTATCGCCCTCGATGGAGATGTCCACCTCCTCGGGGAGCAGCCCCGGCAGAGAGGCGATCACGACGATCTCCTCCGGCGTGGCGTAGACGTCGAGCGGCAGCCGCAGCGGCGTCTCAGTCGTGGCGGCGCGCCAGAACGGCGGGCGGATGAAGGACTCCTCGAACAGTCGGTCCATCGCTTCGCGCAGCGTCATCATATCACGGGTTGGGTTGAAACGGATCAGGCTCATCTTTGACCTCCTCAAGTCCGGTTACTTCTTGACCTTGACGCGGATGCTCTTCGGCTGGACCTGCTCCGCCTTGGGCAGCCGCAGGGTCACTACTCCATGCTCGGCTTCGGCCTTGGCGCTTTCGGCCACGACCGGCACGGGCAGCCGCAGGGAGCGTTGGAAGGAGCCGAAGACGCGCTCGCAGTGGATGTAGTTCTCTTTCTTAGTCTCGTGCTCCCGCTTCACCTCGCCGCGGATGGTCAGCACGTCGCCGACGATCTGGATGTCCAGGTCCTCCGGCTTGACGCCGGGCAGGGAAGCCTCGACGATGATCTCCTTGTCGGTCTCGTACATGTCCACGGCCAGGTTGCCGATCTCCTCCCTGCGCATGCCGCCGAACGGGGCCACAAAGGATTCCTCGAACAGGCGGTCCATCGCCTCGCGCAGGCTGATCAGTTCACGGAACGGTTCCCAACGTGCCAGGTTCGACATCTCTCCACCTCCTTTTTCTCAAATATCTTCAGAAGGTGAGCATATTGTGCACGAGGCGCATTAGATTGACGCAAGAGCAAGGTTAGAGTTGTGCTAGAGAGCGGCCAGGTCCTTTTGGACTGCGGCGACGGGTCGCCGCTTTGGATTGCGGCGACACGTCGCCGCTGTGAAAGCGCCGACACCGTCGGCGCACTCCAAACTTTGGACTGCGGCGACGGAGTCGCTGCCTTGGATTGCGGCGACACGTCGCCGCTTTGAAAGCGCCGGCTTTGAAAGCGCCGACACCGTCGGCGCACTCCAAACTTTGGGCTGCGGCGACGGAGTCGCCGCTATGAAAGCGCCGGCTTTGAAAGCGCCGACACAGTCGGCGCAGTCCAAACTTTGGACTGCGGCGACGGAGTCGCCGCCTTGGATTGCGGCGACACGTCGCCGCTGTGAAAGCGCCGGCTTTGAAAGCGCCGACACAGTCGGCGCACTCCAAGCTTTGGATTGCGGCGACGGAGTCGCCGCTTTGAAAGCGCCGGCTTTGAAAGCGCCGACACCGTCGGCGCACTCCAAACTTTGGACTGCGGCGACGGAGTCGCCGCTTTGAAA
>Ga0209018_1001345_pt1 | contig 20058 bp, 13 predicted proteins | sample YNPBryBLVA2012_FD_185814 | JGI IMG/M metagenome (GOLD analysis project Ga0209018, IMG submission 185814) | Anoxygenic and chlorotrophic microbial mat microbial communities from Yellowstone National Park, USA - YNP Bryant BLVA 2012 (SPAdes)... ...
GGCGGTCGGATCCGAGCTGGTCAAGCTGGAGTCGCACACGGAGCACTGGCGGCGGCTGATCCAGGACATCCGGAAGGTGTTTCCGGGGCGGCTGTTCTATTCGGCCAACTGGGACCACTACAAGAACATCGAGTTCTGGGGGGACCTGGACTACATCGGTCTGACGACGTATCACCAGCTTTCGGAGAAGCCCGGTCCGACGCTCGATCAGCTCATCGAGGCGTGGCGACCGATCAAGAAGGAGATCCTCGACTGGCAGGCCACCGTGGGCAAGCCGATCATCTTCACCGAGGTGGGCTGGTGCAGCCAGGAAGGGGCTTCGGTCGAGGCCTGGAACTACTACCACAAACAGGTGGCCACGCCGGCCGGCCATGAGGAGCAGCTCCGGCTGTACAAGGCCTTCATGCGGACGTGGGAGGATGTGCCGGCGATCGGCGGCGTGATCTGGTGGGAGTGGACCGAGTCGCCCGGAGGCAAGGACGATTACAACTACACTCCGCGCGGCAAGCCGGCGGAGGCCGAGCTGAGGCGTTGGCTTGATCAGATGCGCTGCCGGTGGATCGAGGGTGGCGCGGTGACGGTGGAAGGTCCGGCGCGGGGCGGCCCGGGGGGGGCGCCTGCGGGAGAGAGGCCGACGAGCCGGCCGGCGTTTCACTTCGGGGGGTAGGCCCGGCGGGCGGACGGCGGCCCGAGTCGGGGCGGGGGCGCGCAGGAGGGGACGGACGAGCGGGCCCGGCGGAGGGGCGGACGGGTGCAGGATCTCTTCTCGTGGCCGAGCAGGGTTTTACGATCTGGTTCACGGGGCTGAGCGGCTCGGGCAAGAGCACGCTGGCGGAGCGGGTGCGCGAAGCCCTGATCGGCCGGGGGCTGCGTGTGGAGTGGCTGGACTCGGCGCGGATCCGTCACGAGCTGAACCGGGACCTGGGCTTCACGCGGGAGGACATTGAACAGAACCTGCGGCGGATCGCGTACGAGTGCCGGCTGCTGAACCGCAACGGGGTGATCGCGGTGGTGTCGGCCATTTCGCCGTACCGGGATGTGCGGGACTCGATCCGCGCGGAGCTGGGGCGGTTCATGGAGGTGTACTGCCGCTGCCCGCTGGAGGTGCTGGTGCGCCGGGACGACAACAAGGTGTACGAGCGGGCGCAGCGGGGCGAGGTCAGGAACGTGGCGGGGTACGATGCGCCCTACGAGGAGCCGTTGCGGCCCGAGGTGGCCTGCGAGACGGACCGGGAGACCGTGGAGGCGTGCGTGCAGAAGATCCTGCGGACGGCCGAGATCCTCGGTTACCTCGAGGCGGTTGAGCCGTCGCGGTACACGCCGCAGGAGGAGGAGATGATCCGGCAACGGCTACGGGACCTGGGGTATCTGTGAGGGGCCGAGTCGGGTCGGCGGCCTCTGGGGCAGGGGTCGAAGGGGCGTCGCGGCGGCGGCGGGCAGGCTGATCGGGGGTTGCGTTTCGGGTTCGCCGGGGAGTGTCGGCGAGGGCCGCGTTCTCCTTGCGATCGGCACCGCGTCATCTCCAGAAGAGCGGGAATCCAAGGCCGCGCCGAGGTTCGACCGCGTCATCGGCCCGCGAAGGGGGGGATCGTGCGTTGTGGCCACCCCTGGGCGAAGGATTCGGGGTGGGTGGGGCAGATTGGGCGCGGCCGTGCCCGAAGCGTGGAGAGGCGGTGCCGATCCGTGGTGGGGCGACCGCGAGGGGAGCCGCCGTTTGACGGCCGCGGCGCGTTGCCCTTACGATCCAGCGCTTTGATCCGGGCCGGTCGGGCGGGCCGGGGGATTGGCCGGATGTTTGCGATCATCAGCGACATTCACAGCAACCTGGAGTCCCTGCGGGCGGTGCTGGAGGACATTGAGCGGCGCGGGATCGAGCGGGTGATCTGCCTGGGGGACGTGGTGGGATACGGGCCGAGTCCGCGTGAGTGCATCGACCTGGTGATGGAGCGATGCGAGGTGTGCCTGTGCGGCAACCACGACCACGCGGTTTTTTTCGAGCCGTACAATTTCAACGTGGGGGCGGAGCGTGCTGCGTACTGGACGCGGCAAGTGTTCGAGGACGAGCCGGACAAGGCGCGGCGGGACCGGCGGTGGGCGTTCCTCGGGGGGCTGCCGATGCGGTACGAGACGGAGGGCATGCTGTTCGTGCACGGCTCGCCGCGGCGGCCCGTGAATGAATACCTGTTTGCCGACGACGTCTACACGAACCCGAACAAGCTGATGGCGAACTTTGAGCGGATGGAGCACGTGGCCTGCTTCGTGGGGCACACGCACGTTCCCGGGGTTTTCATGGACGACCCGTATTTCGAGAGCCCGGAGGAGCTGACGGAGGCGGGCCGGTACGAGATCGCCGATGACGACCGGGTGATCATCAACGTGGGGAGCGTCGGCCAGCCACGCGACCGCGATCCGCGGGCCAGCTACGTCGTCGTGGACGACAGCCGCGAGGTGGAGTTCGTGCGGGTCGAGTACGACGTCGAGGCGGCCGTCCAGCGGATCCTGGCGGTACCCGATCTGGACGATTTTCTGGCGCACCGGCTGCTGGACGGTCGGTAGGGCGGTCGGCCGGGCGGGGCAACCCAGGGTTACAGGCAAGAGCCGAAGGGCGTGCGGGACGGGGCAGGTCCCGACGCAGCCCGCGTGCCGGGTCCGCCGGCGTGGATACGCGCGGCCGGACATAGGGAACGACCATCGGAATGGAAACGCGTCGTCTGATGCTTGCGCTCGTGCTCTCCACGGGCGCCTTCATGCTGTGGATCTTCGCGGCCTCGTACATCTGGCCGGCGCGCCCGGCGCCCCCGAGTCCGGCCACGGCCCCGGGGGCGGCGGCCACGGGCCCGGCCCGGCCGACGGCGACGGGCCTCGCCGCCGCCACTACGACGACGGGGCCGGCGGACGGATTCGCGGTGGCGGGGGCGGATGGGCCGCGAACGACGGTTCTGGGGGGCGCCTCGCCGACCAGCGTGTTTCCGATGGAGATCGGGTTGACGAATGTGGGGGCGGCGGTCCGCGAGGTGAGTCTGCGGGACTACAAGTGGCACGTGGACAGCGACCGGCCCTATCCGCTGCTCGTGCCGCTGGCCTCGCCGGAGAGCGGGGAGACGTACTGCTCGTTCGCGACCGAGAAAGTGCGGGTCGAGACGTTCCAGGCGGACGTGCCGCTGGATGAGGTTGCCTGGGAGATCGACGCGGAGGGTACGGACGAAGACTCGGTGACGTTTCGCGTGGTGATCGAGCGTGAGGGTCGCCCCGTACTGGAGGTCCGGAAGACGTACTCGCTGGCGCGGGTGGGTCCGAAGACCGAGGGAAGGGGGGCGCGTGCGATTGTGCGGCACGACATGCGGCTGGAGTATGCGTTCCGGAACCTGGCGGGTCGGCCGCTGGATGTGATCCTCGTGCAGCGGGGTCCGGTGGGGATCCCGAAGGAGGATCTGCGGGTGGACGACCGGGGGGTGCTGGCGGCGGTGCGGGAGGGGGACGAGACCGCGGTGGACAAGAAGCACGTGCGCAAGGAGGTGGTGGAGAAAGGGGAGGTTCCGCTGGGGAAGGACACGCCGGAGTCCGTCGTGGACTGGGTGGCGCTGGCGAACAAGTATTTCGGGTGCATTGTGCGTCCGGTGCGGTCGGAGGGGTCGGCGTGGCAGGTGGCGAAGGCGGCCGCGACGCATCTGACAGAGAGCCGGGCGAAAGACTTCGGCGAGGACCTGACGTTCGAGATCGTGACGGCGCCGATCCCGATCGAGCCGGGGGCGGCGCGGGTCGTGTGTTTCGAGTGCTACCTGGGTCCGAAGTCGAAGACGGCGTTTCAGCAGGTAGCGGCGTACGCGGGGCACAACTTTTTCGAGCTGATCCGCGCGGATTTCTACTGCTGCGCGCCGGCCCCGGTGGCGCGGCTGATGATGTGGCTGCTCCAGACGCTGTACTGGCCGGTCCACAACTACGGGCTGGCGATCGTGGCGCTGGTGATCATCGTGCGGGTGATCCTGCATCCGGTGACGAAGGCCGGGCAGGTCAACATGATGAAGCTTCAGAAGCAGATGGCGCGGCTGCAACCGCGGATCGAGGAGATCCGGAGGAAGTACGCGAACGACCGGGAGCGACTCAACCGGGAGACGATGGCGGTGTACGCGGAGGCGGGCATCTCGCCGCTGACGCAGATGTGGACGTGTCTGCCGATGGTGTTGCAGATTCCGATCTGGGCGGGGCTGTGGGCGGCGCTTTCGTCGACGGTGGAGATGCGGCACGCGCCGCTGGACGGGTACTGGATCAAGGACCTGGCGGGGCCGGACGCGGTCGTGCGGTTCGGCCGGGCCTATGACGTGCCCCTGCTGTCGTGGGTCGCGGGGCCGATCGGGGCGCTGAACCTGCTGCCGATCCTCCTGGCGGTGACGATGTATCTCCAGCAGAAGTACATGCCGAGGGGGGCCGCCGGGGCGGGTCAGACCAGCGAGCAGATGGCGCAGCAGAAGCTCATGAACTTCATGACGGTCTTCTTCGGGCTGATGTTCTACAACGCGCCGAGCGGGCTGACGCTGTACATCATGAGCAGCAACCTTTTCGCGATCGTGGAGCAGTGGCGGATCCGCCAGCATGTGCGGGAGATGGAGGCCAAGGCGCGGGAGGCGCCGCCGCGGAGCGGAACGGGCCTGAAGGTGAGGAAGCCGCGGTGGTACGAGTGGCTGGAGAAGCAGGCCGAGGAGGCCCGGAAGGTCAAGAGCAGTCGGAAGGACTGAGGGGCGTCGGGCGATCGGGCCCTGCGGGGGCGACGGACGGCGGGGGCGGCTCGGAATCCGGGTCGGGTTTGGGCCCGGCGACCCGGGCGACCCGGATGGCGCACCAGACTCCGACGGCGACCAGGAGGGTCGAACACAGCAGGCGGGGCCACGACACGATCTTCTCCTACCTCTGGAATGTACTGCATCGGCTACGGGGAGGGCCGGGCTCCAGACGAAACGGGGCGGCCGCGGGTATGAAAGGCGCGGGCGGCCCGGCTAGAATCCGCATATGTCAGCGTCGGGAGGAGCGGCCGGGTGGGATGCGCGGGGGCTGGCCGACCCGCACGGTCAGCCGGACAAGGCCCGGCGGGTTCGGTTCATGTTCAACGCGATCGCGCCGGCGTACGAGCGGGTGAACTCGATTGCCTCGGCGGGGCTGGACAGGCGGTGGCGGAGGGCGATGGTCCGGGCGGCGGGGGTTCGTCCGGACGATGTGATGCTGGATGTGGCGTGCGGGACGGGGGACGTGTGCCGGGCCTTTGCGCGGTCGGACCCGGCCCCGAGGCGGATCGTGGGGTGCGATTTCGCGATCGAGATGCTCCGGCGGGCGCGGCCGGCCCCGGGGGGGCGTGTGAGCTGGTGCCAGGCGGACGCGGAGGCGCTGCCGTTCCGGGACGGCACGTTCACGCTGGTGACGTGTGCGTTCGGGATCCGGAACTTCGGGGACCTGGACGCCGGGTTGCGGGAGATGCACCGGGTTCTGGGGCCGGGAGGTCGGGCGGTGATCCTGGAGTTCGGGATGCCCCAGGTGCCGGTGGTGCGGGCCCTTTACGGTTTCTATTTCCGGCGGATTCTGCCGGCGGCGGCTTCGGCGCTGTCGGGAGACCGCAGCGGGGCGTATCGCTATCTTCCGCGATCGGTGGTATCTTTTCATGATACGGCCGGCATCGCCTCATGCCTGCGTCGGTCGGGGTTTGCGCAGGTGGACGCGTTTCCGCTCACGTTCGGTGTGGTTTCGGTCTTTTGTGCGCACAGATAGATGATGGCCCACGTCAGAGAAGTCCTGGAGGGGGCCCGACATCCGGGGCGTTCGGCGGTGCGGGCGATCCGGGCGATGGGTCGGGCCGGGCGGCGCGGAGAGCCGGCGCGGCCGCAGCTGGACGTGTGGTCGCGGACGGAGCCGAAGTACCGTCGGCGTGCGGTGATCCTGCTGGGGGTGAACTACCTGCTGTTCACGGGGCTGTGCTGTTTTGCGTTCTGGCTCCGGACGGGGGAGGCGATTCCATTTCTGGTGGACGGCTACGGGCAGGAGCTCCGGAAGGCATTCAATCCGGTGGGGCCCGAGCAGGTGACGCTGGTGGATTTTCTGCTGCGTCCGATCAACGTGAAGCAGGCTCCGATGCAGATCGTGGTGCTGGGGCTGCTGCTGGCGACGCTGGTTTCGATCCCGATTCTGGTGGCCATGCTGTACCGTCTCCCGTTCGCGATCGGCTTCGTGGTGCTCGTGGCGTTCGTGGCGGTGCTGCCGTGGCTGGCGGTGACGGTGCTGGTTTCGTGCGTTCTGACGCGGCTGGGGCCGCTGCGGTTTTCGTTCCGGTATGCGACGGCGCTGCTGGGGCTGATCCCGGCGGTTCTGTATTTCTTCAACGCGACGCGGAACCCGAGCGTGGAGGCGACCTACGCGACGCCGATCGACGCGGCGGCGTTCTACTACCCGTGGATTCTCGCGATTCTGGCGTCGTGCGTGATCATGGCGCTGGTGCTGCTGATCGCGAGCCTGGTGAACTACCGGCCGGGGGCGATCGCGCCGCTGATGGCGCTGCTGTTCGTGGTGCCGGTGGCGCTGTTCGAGAAAAAGGTGGGTCGGGACGAGCTGCATTACCGGCTGCTGGAGCGGGAGTACGGTCCGCATTCGCCGTCGTTCTTCCGCGATCAGGACGTTGCGCAGGTTGTGCGGCGGTTGGCGTTGCGGCGGCTGAAGGAGCTGGAGGAGGCGGGTGCACCGCGGCGACCGCTGGCCGCGATCGAGCAGGAGATCCGGCTCCTGTGGCGCTTCCAACTGGATTCCGGGGAGCGAAGGGAGCGGGAGGAGGAAGCGTGCCGGGAGGAGTCGATCGTGCAGCGTCTGCGCGACCGGGCGGAGGCGGCGTGCGATCAGTTCTGCTACGACTTCCCGACGAGCCGCTACATTCCGAACGTGCTGTATCTCAAGGGGCGTGCGCTGGACATGCGGGTGGATACGCGGACGTTCCTGGCGGACGGGGTGCTGCGGTACTACGGGGAGTTTCCAAGCCGGGCCTCCGCGGAGACCTGGGCGACGCTGTACCGGTTCTATCCCGATTCGCCGGCGGCGTGCGTGGCGTTGTACCGGTCGGCGCAGCTCGAGGCCCGGGCCGGCCGTGTGGACGAAGCGATCCGGCTGCTGGATGAGGCGATCGGGCGGTTCGGGGCGAGAGGCACGACGGTGCCGGCGGCTGCGGCCGGGATCCTGAGCAAGCCGCCGCCGACGGCGACGCTGGACATCGACGTTCGGGCGACGGTGCTCCAGGCGCGGAAGTTCCGGGAGATGCTGGTTCTGAACCGGGATCCGCACCTCGCCAGGCCGCCGGCCGTGCCGGCCGACGCGCCGCTGGTGGAGTACCTTCGATGCGATCCGCGGCACGAGCTGTACCCGCGGAACCTGGCGGCGCTGCTGGCGAGGTATCCGTTCTCGCGTCTGCGGGATCACCTCGTGCTGGAGCAGGTGCTGGCGGAGCGGTCGGCGAGCCTGAAGATCCGTTCGCTCGAGGAGTTCATCCGGACGCACGAGGGGCATCCGGATGCCGACGCGGTTCCGGCGGCCTACTATCGGCTGGCGGAGGCGTACCTGAGCGACAAGCGGCCGCTGGACGCGATCGAGGTGTTGCGTCGGCTGATCGAGCGGTATGCGGATTCGCCGTGGGTGGAGGATGCGCAGAGGGAGCTGACGTCGCTATCTCCGCTGCGGGTGGCCTCCTGAATCGAGCGATGTCCCGAGAGCCCCGTCATATCGTGGTTGCGATCACCGGTGCCAGCGGCGCGGTGTACGCACGTCGGCTGCTGGAGGTGATGACGGCGGCCGAGAACCCGCCCGTGCAGGTACACCTGATCGTCTCGCCGCTGGGGCGTCAGCTCCTGGCCGAGGAGCTGGGAATCCATCGCGTTTCGCCGGCGTCCCTCGTGGGGGCGGGTGCCGAGCGGGTGACGATGTACGGCTATCGCGACGTGGGGTGCGTGCTGGCGAGCGGTTCGTTTCTGACGGAGGGGATGATCGTGTGTCCGTGCAGCAGCAACACGCTGGCGGCGATCGCGGCGGGGCTGGGAGACAACCTGATCACGCGAGCGGCGCAGGTGACCCTCAAGGAGCGGCGCCGGCTGGTCCTGCTGCATCGGGAGATGCCGCTGAGTGCGATCGACCTGCGGAACATGCTGCGGGTCTGCCGGGCGGGGGGCGTGGTTTGCCCGGCCGCTCCCGGGTTCTATATGATGCCCAGGACGATCGACGATCTGGTGGATTTCGTGGTGGGCAAGCTGCTGGACCTGTTCGGCGTGCCGCACGCCCTGCACACGCGATGGAGTCAGGCACACATCCGGATGTCCCGGTCCGATCGGCCGGCGGCCGGGCTGTAGGGCTGCCCTTCCTCCGGACCGCCGCGCTGTGGGCGGACACGATCAAGCTGCATCATTCAGTCTTCGCGATGCCCTTTGCGCTGATGGCGGCGTTTCTGGCCGGATGGCACCGGCCGTCCGGGCGTCCGAGCGCGGTTCAACTGGTCCTGATCGTGCTGTGCATGGTCGCGGCCCGTTCGGCGGCGATGACGTTCAACCGGATCGTGGACGCGACGATCGATGCGGCCAATCCGCGGACGGCGGGGCGGGCGATCCCGACGGGACGGTTGAGCCTGGGGCGGGCGCGGGCGTTCTTCGCGGTGTGCTGCGTGGTGTTCGTGGCGGGGACGGCGGGGTTCCGGTGGCTGGAGGGCAATCCCTGGCCGCTGCGGCTGGCGGTGCCGGTGCTGGCGTACCTGTGCTTCTACTCGTACACGAAGCGGTTCACGCGGTGGTCGCATTTCGTGCTGGGTTCGGGCATCGCCCTTTCGCCGCCGGCGGCCTGGCTGGCGGTGGATCCCGGGTCGTTGGGGGCGGCCGCCCTGGTGCTGACGGGGGCGGTGATGTTGTGGATCGGGGGCTTCGACATCCTCTACGCGTGTCAGGACGCATCGTTCGACCGTCGGGCGGGGCTGCACAGTCTGCCGGCGAGTGTCGGCATCGGTGCGGCCCTGTGGATGGCGCGGGCGGCGCACGCCGCGACGGTGGTGCTGCTGGCGGCGCTGATTCCGCTGACGCCCTTGGGGGCGATTTACGGGATCGGCGTCGGTGCGGTGGCGGTTCTGCTGGCGATCGAGAATGCCCTGGTGCGGCCGGGGGATCTGTCGCGGGTGAACGTCGCTTTCTTCACGATCAACGGCATGGTGAGCGTGCTGCTGGGGGTGGCGGCGATCGCGGAGCTGGTTCTGGCCCGTTCCGGAGCAGCCTGATTCCTGCGGGTTGTCTGAGCGAGAGGAGCGCTGAGGTGGACCGCCGAGGGGGCCGTGTCCGGTACGTGGAAATCGCCGCGGTGGGCGTTGTGGTGGTCTTCGGCGGGGCTCTCTTTCTGACGGGATTCCGGTGGGGCCTGCCGTCGGCCGCGGTGAACCGGACCCTCTTCGGCGATCGACCGGTGTGGTCGGGGCGTCAGGTGCTGGAACTGGCCGGTACGGCTGAACGGCGGGATCGCCGCCGGGGCGCCGACGTGGATGTGAACCCGATCCGCGACCGGGATCGGCCCGTGCCGCTCAACGCGACCGATGTGCAGCGGGCGGAGCTGATCCGACGGTACCGGCTGTACACCTATCAGCCCGATGAGATGACGGTGCTGATGGCGCTGGCGTCGATGCGGCCCTCCGAAGGGGACTTCGACCCGAAGCTCTACCAGTACGGAGGGCTATTTCTGTATCCGGTGGGGGCGATGCTCGGGCTCCTGGGGCTGGCAGGGGTCGTGACCGTCACGACGGATCAGGCGTACTACCTCGACCGGCCGGAGGAATTCGGGAAGTTCTATCTGGTGCCTCGAGGGTACTCGGCGGCGTTCGGCCTGGTCGGCGCGGGGGCGGTCTACTGGCTCGCCCGGCGGATGGCTCGAGGCCTGTGGCTGATCGGTGCGGAGAACGGGATCCGCAGGGGCGGGGGGGAATCGCGCCGTCCGACGGATCAAGGGGGCGCGGGTTATGAGGGGGACGGTCCGCCGGGGGTCGGTCCGGCGGGGATGTTTGCGGGCCTGGTGGCGGCCTGCCTGTACGTGCTCATGCCGGTCGTGCTCAATATGGCGCACGAAGGCAAGCCGCACCTGCCCGGGGCGGTGGTGATGCTGTATGCCGTCATGGCGGCCACGATGTACGTGGAGCGGGGTACGGCGCGGTGGGCGGCGGTCACGGGCGTGCTGTGCGGAGCGGCCTTGGGGATGGTCCTGTCGAGTCTGCCGATCTTCGTGGTCCTTCCGGTCATGGTGCTGTGTCGGCGCGAGCGGTGGGCGCGGCGGGCCGTTCATGTGCTGGGGGTCATCGGTCTGGGCGCAGCGACGTACCTGATCACGAATCCGTACATCGCCATCAATCTGGTGCGTAATCGCGAGGTGCTGCGATCGAACTTTGCGAACTCGCTGGCGATGTACACGGTGGACCGGCTGGGCGAGGGTTTCGTCAATGTCGTGGGGCTGGTGGCCGAGGGGACTTCGCCGTTGCTGGCGCTCGTGGGGATGGCCGGGGTGATCGCGACTCTGTGCTCCACGGGGTTCGGGTGGGCTTGTGGGACCGGGGCATCGGGTCGGACCGACCGGGTGCTGCCGGCATCCGGGACCGGCGGCGGGCCGGGCAGGGTCGGGGCGACGGCCGGGCTGCTGTATGCGCCCGCGGTGCTGATCTTCGTGCAGTTTGTGGCGTTGGGGGCGGGCAAGCCCGGGGAATATGGCCGCTTTGCGCTTCTGCCGGATGTGGCGCTGGGGATCTCGGCGGCGGTGCTGCTGTCGCGGCTTTTCGCGCGTCGGCGGGGCCAGGGGCTGGTGGCGGCGGCCGCCCTGCTCGCGGTCACGGGCTGGTTCGGATCGTTTTATCTGGTGCGGTTCGTGGCCGACGAGAGGGGCGAGGGCTCGCGGGCCTGGTATCGGGACCGCCTGGCCGGACTGGCTGGGGGGTCCTCCGCCGAGGGCGCGCTGACGATCGGCGTGTTCACCGAGCCGGCGCCGTACTCACTGCCCCCGGTGAACCTGTTCGAAAACCGGCTGATCCTGCTGCCGCGGGACGCGACGCCGGCCACGAGCGACGTGCGTCCGGACGTGGTGATCAGTCCGGTCGATGACATGACCGGGGCGCCGCTGGAGTCGTGGGCGGCGGTGTACGAGTCGATCGGCCCCGACCCGCTTTCGCGCCGGCATCGGTGGGCGCGGATCAGTTGGGCGGGCAAACCGTTCGTGCTCCTGGTGCGGCCCGGGATCGCTGAAGCGCCCCGGCGGTGGCCGGGTGCGGCCGGGCCGGCGGGGCGCTGACGATCATCTCAGGGGCGGTGCCACTCGCGGCATGACGCGCACAGCGGGAGCGAGTCGTAGCGGCCGGCGGCGTGGGCGCGGCGGAGATCGGTCATCCGCGGTCCGGTCCAGATTTCGCAGATGCCGCCCTCTTCCAGGTGGGCGATGGGGTGGAGAGCCGCAGCGTCCTGGTCGCAGAGGACCACACGGCCATCGGCCAGGACCAGCAGCCGTGACCACAGCCGCGGGCATGGCGAGCGGGCCGGGGGGGCCATATCCATCACGGCCAGCTCGGGGCGTCCGGCGGGGCCGGTGATGACGGCCGCCCCCGTCCGCCGGAGCCAGTGGTCGTAGAAGGCCTCCATTTCGGCGAGATTTGCGCGGATCTTGACCATCTCCGGGGCGATGATCGGGGTAGTCAGTCCGCGGGCCTTCTGCGCCTCGATGAGGGCCTCGACGCCGGCGACGGCGCGATCGTAGCCGTCGAAGCGATGCAGGGCCCGGTAAGTGGCGGCGGAGCCGGCGTCGAGAAGCACGCTGACGACGTCGACGTGGGCGTCGAGGATCGCCGCGATGCGGTCGGCATCGAGGTCGAGGGCGGTCGTCCGGAGGGCGATTCCGTAGATTCCGGCGTGGCGGGCCCGGCGCAGGATCTCGGGGAAGTCCGGGTGGCGCAGCGGCTCGCCGAAGCCGCCGAACACGATGAGGCTGTCGTCGGTTCGCGCCAGCTCTTCGAAGAGCCGATCGAGCTGCGAGATGGCGATCGGACCGCGGCGGCCGACGGCGGTTCCCCGCGGTCGGAGCGTCGTTTCGGGGAGCGCGTCGTCGGTGGTGAGTTCGATTTCCACCTCGCGGGGGGCCGGGCCGGGGTTCCAGCGGTCGTGGGTGGAGAGCCATCGGCAGATGGCGGCGGCGTCGGCCTCGGCGAGGTCCGGCTCGCGGAGGAGGGTCTCGACCCGGGCGAATGCCCGATCGGTGTCGGCGATGAGGCGTCCCCAGGCGTGCTCGACGGCGGGGCCGGGTCGATAGCAGCAGTCGCGGATGTGGAGCTCGCGCTGCGGGTCGTCGGGACGGTAGGCGAGGATCCGCCCGAGATGCCAGCCGGAGCGGCACACGTCGGCGATCATCGGGGCGAGGAACACCGGCGCCAGCAGTCCCGGGGGAGCCTGAGCGTAGGTGAGTCGCATGTTCTCACGGATGGCCTCCAGGTGGCGGACCATGGCATCCACCTGGAGGGGATCGAGCAGGGGAGCGGCCGGGGGCACCGATACGACGGCGTCGGCGTGTTCGCGGCGGGCCAGAGCGTCGAGGACGAGGAGATGGGCGTACTCATCCATCGCCGCAAAGCCGCAAAGGCCGCCGGCCCAGGCGTCGAGGGACCATTTGCGGGCGGCGGCGCGCCGGCCGCCGGTGAGCGCTGGAGCGGCCCAGGGCATCGGCGGGGCGTCGTGGGTTTCGACGGCGGCATCCAGGCCGGCGAGGGTCTGTTGGGCGATCGAGCGCTGCTCCGGGGGCACGGCGACATGGATGCCGGCGAGCGTCGTGCAGCGGAGCAGCCTTCGGACGGTCCGGCGCAGGGGCGGTTCGCCGCCGGCGAGCGGTTCGGCCAGGCGGCTTCGGGTGCCGAGGGGGGTGCGGCGGAAGTCGGCTTCGAGGACGGCGAGTGTTTTCACGGGGGAGGACCTCCTTGGGGGCCGCAGGCGTGGGAGGGGCATCGGCGGATGGCTTCGTCGAAGCGGGCGAGGGCCTGGTCGAAGATCTGGAGGAGGGTGTCGGCCCCCTCGATCATGGCGCTGAGGAACTCGATGTCCCGGGCGAGCTGGCGTTTGGCGCGTTCGGGGCCGCGGGGGCGGTGTCGTTGGAGTGAGCGGTCCGCGCGGAACCGCCGCAGTTCCGCGTGCTGCGACATCATGCTGATCATACGGTAGGTCTGCTCATGGCGCTGCATGCGGGCGCGGAGGTCGTCGACGCGGGCCAGTCGCCGGTTGAACTCGGCGGGCCGGTCGGTGAGCGTCATGAGTTCCTTGAGCACATCGATGCAGGCGGAGGAGGCGTCGCGGATTTCGCGGACGGCCTCGGCGCGTTTGCGGAGGGCCGCCCGGCCGGCCTCCAGCCGGCGGCCGTCGCGCCAGGCGAGCCGGCGCAGGTAATCGAACCGGTCGGGGGGGATGGGGCGTGTGCAGAACTGCCGGGCCGCCTCGGCCAGGGTCATGACGGAGGTGTAGCGTTTGCGGGCGCCGCCTTCGGTGGCGTCGATCACGCGGGCGGGGCTCCGGGCGAAGTCGCCCTCGAACTGTTCGAGGTAGGTGAAGAGCGTCTCATCGGTATAGATTTCGGTGCCGTGGATGTCGCGGACCTTGCGCAGGATGTTCCGGCGGCGGACGATGCGCTCCCATTCCTTCATCTCGATCGTCACGAAGCGGTTGAGTTCCGGTCGCCACGCTTCGTGGTGGGCGACGCCGGGCGTATAGAAGAGGTGGTCGGTATAGGCCAAGTCCTGTCCGAGGAAGATGATCGGATCGCAGCCCAGGTACTCGGCGAGGTAGAACGAGAGGTGGGCCACGGTGGCGCCGCCCTTGAGCCCGTCGCGGGCCGCCAGCGTGTCGCCGAGGCAGAGGCGGGCGAACGAGTTGTCGAGCAGCGAGACGGGGCCGGGATACTCGTCGATCACGTGCCATGTGGCCTTCGGCTCGGCGACCAGATGCACCTCGGCCAGCGCCGCCGGGTCGATTCCCTGAAAGAAGCTGCGGGAGACCTCGTGGAAGTCGAGGGACGTGACGAAGTGGGGCCGGATCCCGCGGGCCAGCAGCGGCTTGAGGGTCGTCTGCACGGCGATGAGCACGGCCCGGTCGCGGAGATCCGCGAGCCGGTCCACGTTGCGGCGGAGCGACGGGCCGGCTGAGACGATGATCGCCGGCAGGCCGGCAAAGCGATTCCGGAGCGGGTCGATGGGCGGGGTGCTCAGGTACGCGGGGAGGTTGAAGGCGATGTTCTTGCACGTGATCCGCGAGTTCGCGACGGCCGTCACGACCGAGGTGCGACAGTAGGCGATGTAGTCGGTCACAGCGGCGCGGACCGCGGCGAAGAACTCGGGGGCGAGCCGTTCGCTCGGGGGGTGGGCCACGAAGTGGGTGCCGAGGATCATCGTGGTGTTCCACGGGTCGAGTCTGGCGTGGATTTCGTCCTTGGCCGTGCGGGTGAGGAACGTGCAGCGACCGCTCTCGAGGACCGCCGAGAGATCGACGCTGAACATCGCCGCCGCGATCACGTCGAGGTTCGGCTCGCAGATGAGGAGCAAGCCCTCGCGGCGGGTGCGGTCGAAGAGGGCGCGGACATGGTGGCCCAGACCCAGGCCGCAGATCACGAAGCATTCGTTGTCGTCGACGGGGACCGACGCGACGAGGCGGTCGGCCTCGGCCGCCGGGTCGTGGCGACTGTGGAGGTAGAGGGACCGGCCCTGTCGGTCGGTGACCAGGCCGGTGGGCGCGCCGCTGCGGGCGGGCAGTACGCGGACGCTCTGCGGTTCGCCGTGGTCGTCGATCTGCCAGGCCAGACGCGGATCGGTCCGCCAGAGGGCGCGGATGTTCCGGAGGTAGATCTCGTTCGAGAGGGCCGTTTCCACGGTTTCCCGTCGCGCGATGCCGGACGGCGGGGCGGGCCCTTGCCGCCGCTCCGGCGGTTTCCTGCGAGGCGGCGCGGTGACCCGCGGGTGCGCACGGTCGCGGCCGCCGTGCGAAGTGCTACGCGGCGGGCGGCGAGTTGTAAAGCCCCATCAGTCCACGAACCGGCACGGCCGGGCGAGGGCGGCGCGGAGGCGGCGGAGGTATTCGCGACGCGGGATCTCGACGGCGCCGAAGCGACGGAGGTGGGGAGTCACGAACTGCACGTCGAGCAGCATGTAGCCGCGGGTCTTGAGCCGCTCGACCAGGTGGACCAGCGCGACCTTCGACGCGTCGCGGACGCGGTGGAACATGGATTCGCCGAAGAATGCGCCGCCGAGCGCCACGCCGTAGAGCCCGCCGGCCAGTTCGTCGTCCAGCCAGGTCTCTACGCTGTGGGCCAGGCCCCGTTCGTGGAGTCGGGTGTAGGCGGCGATGATCTCCTGGGAGATCCACGTGCCCTCGCGGCGGTCGGCACAGGCGGTCATCACGTCGCGGAACCGGGTGTTGACGCGGATCTGGAACTTCCGGCGGGCGCAGAGGCGGCGGAGATTGTCGGAGATGTGGAACGCCTCGAGGGGAAGGATCCCCCGCGGGTCGGGGCTGAACCACTCGATCCGGCCCGCCACGTCCATCGGAAAGATGCCTTGAGCGTAGGCCGAAACGAGCAGATCGGGGGTCAGCGGCAGGCTAGCGCGCATGGCGGAGGGACGCTTCGAGACGGCGCAGGTCGCTCTCTGGTCGCACGCGACTGGCGCCAGGGGGCGCAACAATTCGTCACGGCCGCGCCGCGACAGATTATACCGTTCTGCGGGCCGGATCGGTCCTGCGGGCCGTCGGAGCTTGTCACGCCCTGGGGCGTTCCGTATGATCAGAGGGTGGGAGCGTCGGACCGCAGGGGCTACGCGATGACCGATCTGGAACGAGCGGTACGTCTGGCCCGAAGACGCTTGTGGTTCAACCGCTGGCTGCGGGTGCTCGGGTGGTGTGCCGCGGGGGGGGCGGCTGCCTACATTCTGGTGACCCTTCCCAACAAGCTGTTTTTCTTCGTTGCGAACCCGTGGTTTGCGCCGGTCGCCGCGATGGGCTGCGCGGGGGCGGCCCTTCTGGCGTCGCTGGTCTGGTTTGTCGCGACGCGCGACAGCCTCGGCACGGCGGCGGCGGCGCTGGATGTGGCTGCGGGACTGAAGGAGCGGATCAGCACGGGTCTGTACTGCGAATCGCTGGCGGATCCGTTCGCACAGGCGGTCGTGTGGGACGCCGAGCGGATCAGCCGGTCGGTCCGGCCGCAGGCCCATCTGCGGGTGGCGTTCCCGCGGTCGGGGGGATACGCCCTCGGCACGATCGTTGTGGCGGCCATCCTTTCGTTTGCGATTCCGCCGATGGACCTGCTGGGGCGGCAGGAGCGGCGTGAGGAAGAGCAACGCAAGCAGGAGGTCCTCCGAAGGACCCAGGTCGTGGCGCGAAAGACGCTGGAGCAGGCCCGCCAGCTTGCTCAGGATAATCCGCTCCTGGAGAAGCTCGCGGGCATGCCGCGACTCGACGACGAGGCCCGCGCCCAGACTCCGGCGGAGATCCGACAGGAAGCGATCAAGAAGATCGACAGCATGATCCGGAACGTCGAGCGGCAGGAAGGCCGGGCCGAGGGCCTGAAGCTCGATACGGTCAAGAAGATGCTCCGGCGTGTGAGCGACCTGCAAACGAGCCGGCCGGGCGCGTTTCAGCAGCTCAACCGGGCCCTGGTCGACGGGGATTTCCGGGCGGCCCGCGAGGCGCTCGACCAGATCCGCAGGGAGCTGGACAAGGTTCCGCAGAGCCCGGAGCAGCGGGAGCAGGTCGCTGCGCTCAAGCAGCAGATGGCCGCGCTGGCCGAGCGCCTGGACAAGGCGGCGCGGGTCCAACAACTCGACCGGAAGACGGCCGAGGGGCTGGCCCGGCGGGGGCTGGATGCGCGCGAGGTCGAGAAGAAGCTGACCACGCTGCGCCCGGAGGAGCTGGAGAAGCTTGCCCGAGAGCTGGAGCAGCGGGGGGCCTCGAAGCAGGAGGCTCAGCAGATCGTGGAGCGGATCCGGCAGCAGCAGGAGGCGTGCCGGACCTGCCAGCGGTTCGGCCAGGGCCTGGCCATGGCGGCGTCGGGCGCGGGCTCACAGGGGTCGGGAGGGGCGGAGGGCGATGCCGGCGCGGCGGGCCTCCAGATGGCGGCCGGGCAGCTCAGTGAGCTGGAACAGGCTCAGCAGGCGCTGGGCGAGCTGGAGGCGACGCTTGCGGAGCTCTCGAACCTCAAGGAAGGGCTGAGCAAGCCGTGCAGCCGTTGCAACGGCACGGGGCTTTGCGACGGCAGGCCCTGCGCTCAGTGCAGCGGCAGCGGCTGCGGGGCCGGCGGGGTCGGGCCGGGGATGGGCTCCCTCGGCACAGGGCGTGGGGGGATTGCCCCCAAGGCCGAGACGGTGCACAGGCTGACGCCGCGAAAGACCAACGTTTTCACGGACAAGGGCAGCATCATCGGCCAGAGCTGGACGGAGGGCGAGCAGATCAGAGGCCAGGCCCTTTCGGAGTTCGTGGAGACGGCCATCGCCACGCAGCGCGACGTGGCCGAGGCGATCCGCAAGGAGACCCTTCCGCGACAGTACCGCTCCACCACGGGCAACTACTTCCGGCGGGTGGTCGAGGATGTGGGCGGCCGGCCCGTCGGCGCGGGCGAGGAGGATCCGGCGCAGTAGGCGCATCCGGCCGCGGCGAGTCGGGCGGCGCAGGGTGCGCGCGGGTGGCCAGGCGGTCAGAGGACGATGGCGCGATCCCACGCGGATTGGGTGGCCAGAGAGGGGGACGGGCCCGACGGCGGTCGCGGACCGGGGACGCGGGCCCTTCTGGGGATTGGGATCCTTCTGGCGGGGTTTGCCGGCGCGGGGCCGACCGGCTGCGGCGCGCGGTCGGGCGAGAAACCGGAGCTTGTCTTCGGTCAGACCGGACTGGGAGAGGGGGATTTCAGCTATCCGAGGACCATCGCGGTCGCCCCGGACGGGCGGGTGTTCGTAATCGACAAGGCCGCCCGCGTTCAGCGTTTCGACCCCGAGGGGCGATTCGAGTGCGCCTGGCGGATGCCCGAGTGGCAGCTCGGCAAGCCGACAGGGCTGGCCGTGCACCCGGACGGGCGCCTCTTCATCGCAGACACTCATTACTCGCGGGTGATGATCTATGACCGCGACGGCCACCTGCTGGACCGGTTCGGGACGCCCGGGACCGGGCCGGGTCAGTTCCTTCTACCGACCAACGTGGCCATCGACGGGGAGGGCTTCATTTACGTGAGCGAATACGGGGGAAACGACCGGATCAGCAAGTTCGCGCCGGATCATTCCTATGTGCTGTCTTTCGGGGGTCCGGACGCGGGGCAAGCTGCGCTGCGCCGGCCCCAGTGCATGGATTTCGACCGCGAGCAGACCCTGTGGGTGGCCGACGCGTGCAATCACCGGATCTGTCGCTTTTCCCGGGACGGCCGGTTTCTGTCGAGCTTCGGCCGCGCGGGCGGGGGCCTCGGCGAGCTTTACTATCCGTACGGCGTGCGCGTGCTGCCGGACGGGAATCTGATCGTGGCCGAATACGGCAACAACCGCGTGCAGGTGTTGACGCCCGAAGGTCGGGGCGTTCGGGTCTGGGGCTCGGCCGGGCGGGAGCCGGGGCAACTGGCGGTGCCGTGGTCTCTGGCGATCGGCCGGGGGGGACGGGTCTATGTGGTGGACTCGGGCAATAACCGCGTGCAGGTGATCCGGCTGTGATCCGGAGCCAGGAATGAACGCGGAATGGTGAGGAATGTCCGGCCGGGCTCCGTGCCCCGGTGAGCGGCAGGCGGGCGGGCGTCGTCCTCCGTGCCGTCTGGCATTCGCGGCTGTGCGTTCCGGTGATGCCGCTCTGGTTTGAACAACCCGGCTGGCTGCTGCTGGCGCTGACGGTTCCGGCCATAGTGCTGGTGTCCTATCGGTGCCTGGCCGGGCTGGACCCGTGGCGGCGGATTCTGGCGATCATCCTTCGGTCGTTGGTGGTGGTGGCCTTTGCGGCGGCGCTGGCGCGGGCGCACCTGGTCAAGCGGACCGACCGGCTGGCGGTTTTCTTCGTGCAGGACCGGTCGCGAAGCATTCCGGACGACCAGCGTGCCCGGGTGGAGGAGTACATCCGCCGCAGCGCGGCCCGGGCGGAGAATCGCGACCGGCTGGGGATCCTCGGTTTTGACGGGGAGGCCTGGCTGGATCTTCCTCCGAGCGGTCCGGCGGGCGCGGAGATCGCCACGTTCGGATCGCCGGTGGATCCGGACAAGACCGACATCGCCCGGGCTCTGCGAACGGCGTTGGCGAGCTTCCCCGAGGGCTTCGGCCGTCGGATCGTTCTGGCGACCGACATGAACGAGACCACGGGGGACGTACTGGCGGAGGCCGAGGCGGCTGCCGCCAACGGCGTGGCGATCGATATCCTGCCCCAGCGCTACGAGTACCGCAACGAGGTGCTTTTCGACCGGCTCGTGGCCCCGGCGCAGGCGCAGAAGGAGACGCGGATTCCGCTTCGGATGGTGCTCAGGAGCGCGCGGCCGGCGCGGGTCCGCCTGTCCATCGCGCACAACGACCGGCCCGTGCCGCTGGGCGAGGACGTGATCGAATTGCGGGGGGGGATGAAGCCCGAGCCGTTCGCGTACGAGGTGTTTCTCGACAGCAGCCCGATCCACCGGTTCACCGCCCGCATCGAGCCGCTGGACGCCGAGACGGACACCCTCGTGCAGAACAACGTCGGCTCGGCGTTCACCGTCGTCGAGGACCGGGGCAAGGTGCTCATGTTGACCGACACGGGCGAGGAGGCCGAGGGTTTGCGCGATCATGAGGCCTTCGTCGAGGCCCTGCTGCGGGAGAAGATCGAGACGGAGGTCGCGGCGGTTCCGGGGTTCGCGGTGGATCTGCTCAAGCTCCAGGAGTACTCGGCCGTCATCCTGGCCAACGTCTCGGCCGACCGGTTCACGGACGAAGAGAAGCGGGCCCTGGCCGCCTACGTGCGGGAGATGGGCGGAGGACTGGTGCTGACCGGAGGGGACAGGAGTTTCGGCGCGGGGGGATGGATCGGCTCGCCC
>Ga0209018_1001346_pt1 | contig 20054 bp, 16 predicted proteins | sample YNPBryBLVA2012_FD_185814 | JGI IMG/M metagenome (GOLD analysis project Ga0209018, IMG submission 185814) | Anoxygenic and chlorotrophic microbial mat microbial communities from Yellowstone National Park, USA - YNP Bryant BLVA 2012 (SPAdes)... ...
GAAGAAGCCACCATCTGGATCGGCGGCCTGGACCGCCTGCACCGTTCGCGCGGCATCCTGCGGTGTTACGATTTCTCCGCCACGCCCTTCACCCCATCGGGGAAGAAAAGCACCGAAGAGGCCCTCTTCGGTTGGATCGTTAGCGATTTCGGCCTGAACGACGCCATCGAATCGGGCCTGGTCAAGACCCCGCGCGTGGTCGTCCGCGACGACGCCGTGCCGGACGCCAGGACCTACAAATCCCGTCTCTACCACATCTACAACGACCCCGAAGTCAAAGACGACCTGAACCGCCGCGCCGAGCCTTACGAGCCGCTTCCCGACCTGGTGCTGAACGCTTACTACCTGCTTGGCTACGACTGGCGCGAGACACTCAAAGCCTGGCAGGCAGCTGGTCACCCCACGCCGCCGGTGATGATCACCGTTTGCAACCGCACCGAGACCGCCGCCCGCGTCAAACACGCCTTCGACACGCGCCGCATCCACATTGACGAACTCTGCGACCCGCAGCGCATCCTGCACATTGATTCCAAAGTGCTGGCCGAGGCCGAAGCGAAGGAAGAAGCCACCAAATCGCCGGAAACTCGGGATGAAGACGAAGCAGAAGCGGAGGAGGCAACCCCGTCCGAACGTCAATTGACCAAGACCGAACAGGCGGAACTCCTGCGTGGCATGGTGGACACGGTCGGCAAGGTCGGTCAGCCGGGCGAAAAGATGCAGAACATCATCTCGGTCGGAATGCTCTCCGAAGGCTGGGATGCCAAGACGGTGACTCACATCATGGGCCTGCGCGCCTTCACCAGTCAATTGCTCTGCGAGCAGGTGGTGGGGCGCGGCCTGCGGCGCACCTCCTACGAGGTCAACCCCGAAACGGGCCTGTTCGAGCCGGAATACGTCAACATCTTCGGCGTGCCGTTCACCTTCCTGCCGCACGAAAGCACTGAAAGCGGTCCGCCGCCCCCGCCAGCCCCCAAGACGCTGGTCGAAGCGGACCCATCCAAAGCGCACTGCGAAATCCGCTGGCCGAACGTGGTGCGCATCGAGCGCGTCTTTCAGCCCATTCTGAGGGTGGATTGGTCGCAAGTGCCGCCGCTGGAACTGGACGCCGCCCAAACCGCCCAGGTGGCCGAACTGGCCCCCATCCTCGAAGGCAAGCCGGATGTGACCCAAGTCAGCCGCATCGAACTGGAACGGCTGGCGCAGGAATTCCGCACCCAGCGCATCATCTTCGAGACGGCGCGAGACGTGTTCGACCAGATGCAACACACCTGGAAAGGCAGCCGCGAAATCCTGCTGGCGCAGTTGGTGCGCGTTGTCGAAGAATTCATCCGCTCCGACCGCATCTTCATCAAACCACCGCTCTTCTACCAGGACGAACTGCGCCGGCGGCTCATCATCACGCTCAACATGTCGCGCGTCGTGCAGCATGTCTTCGACGCCGTGCGCCAGGAGAACACTGAGCGGCTGGAGCCGGTCTTCGACCACGAGCACCCCATCCGCTCCACGGGCGAGATGCGCCCCTGGTACACCGGCAAGCCGTGCGAGCGCACGAAAAAGTCGCACATCAACGTCTGCGTGTACGACAGCGCCTGGGAAGCCTCGGATGCCTTCCTGCTGGACGACAGCCCGGCCGTGGCCGCGTGGGTGAAAAACGACCATCTCGGCTTCGAAATCCCCTACCTCTACCAGGGCGTCATCCACAAATACCGTCCCGACTTTCTGGCGCGCCTGAGCGACGGCGAAATGCTCATTTTGGAGACCAAGGGGCAGGATACAGAACAGGATCAGGTCAAGCGCCGCTACCTGGACGAATGGGTACAGGCTGTGAATGCCCACGGTGGCTTTGGGCGGTGGTGTTGGGCAGTGGCCCGGAACCCTGGAGAGATTCTGGACCTGCTGCACGATGTCTGTGAAGGAGGCGTATGATGAGCACTGTAGACCAGCCGGGCAAGTTCTACCTCGGTCGCCTGTTTGACCTCAAGGCGGGCAGGGTCACCGACCAGCCGGTGATGTACCCCTCCCGGCATCTCACGACCCATGCCATCATCGTCGGGATGACCGGCTCCGGCAAGACCGGCCTGGGCATCGGCCTGCTGGAGGAGGCGCTGCTGCAGGGCATCCCCGTCCTGGCGGTGGACCCCAAAGGGGATCTGGCGAACCTGCTGCTCACCTTCCCCAACCTGGCGCCGGAGGACTTCGCCCCCTGGGTGGATCAGGACCAGGCACAGCGGGACGGAATGACCGTGGCGCAGGCGGCGGAACAGGCGGCCCGCCGCTGGCGGGAGGGACTGGCCCAGTGGGGCATCGGTCCGGAGCGCATCGCCCGCCTGCGCCAGTCGGTCGAGTTCACCATCTTCACCCCCGGCTCCGATGCCGGCACGCCGGTGAATGTCCTGTACCGCTTCCGACAGCCGGACTCCGAGAAGGAGACGGACAGCGACCTGCTGCGTGAGCGGGTCACGGACCTGGTGACCGCTCTCCTGGGCCTGGCCGGCCGGGAGACGGACCCGCTGCAGAGTTCTGAGCACGTCTTTCTCTCCCACCTGGTCGAACACGCCTGGCGCACGGGGCAGGCAATGGACATGTCCACGCTGATCCGTATGGTGCAGGATCCACCCCTCCGCCAGATCGGCGCCTTCGACCTGGAGAGTTTCCTGCCGCAGAAGGAGCGCATGGGGTTGGCCCGCGCCCTGAATAACATCTTCGCAGCCCCCGGTTTCGCCACCTGGCAGCAGGGGGTGCCGCTGGAGGTGGGGAGCCTGCTGCGTACTGAGGACGGACGCCCTCGCGCCAGCATCTTCTACCTGGCCCATCTGGGCGACGCCGAACGGGCTTTCTTCATCACCCTCTTGTTGGGGGCAGTGCGTGACTGGATGGCCGCGCAGTCGGGCACGTCGGACCTGCGGGCGATCCTGTACTTCGACGAGGTGTTCGGTTTCTTCCCGCCGCACCCCGCCAGTCCGCCTACCAAGGCTCCCCTGATGGCGCTGATCAAGCAGGGACGCGCTGCCGGCCTGGGCGTGGTGCTCTCCACCCAGAACCCCGCCGATCTGGACTACAAGGGGCTGACCAACGCCGGCACCTGGATCGTCGGCACGTTGCGCACCGATCGGGACAAGATGCGCGTGTTGGAGGGGCTGGAAGGGGCCATCTCCACCGCCGGGGCGGGGTTGGACCGCGCTGCTTTTGACCGGGCGTTGGGGTCGCTCAAGCCGCGTGTCTTCGTCTTGCACGACATCCAGACCGATGCGCCGGTCTTTTTCAACACCCGCTGGGCGATGTCCTACCTGCGCGGCCCGCTCACGCGGGCGCAGGTGCGGGAGTTGTGCGCGGCCGCCGGGCCGGCAGCGGCGCCTCGGCCAGAGGAACAGCCGGCCCCGTCTGCGGCTGCCCCTGCGGTTTCGCCGCCTCCTGCTGCTACCAGTCTCCCGCCCACTCTGCCGTCGAGTATCGCCCAGGTCTTCCTGCCGGCCAATGTCACCGCCGAGTGGGCGCTGCATCAGCACGAGCAACGCGCGGCGCAGAAGATGGCGGCCCGCACGCGGAGACTGGTCTACATGCCGCGTTTGCTGGCCTGGGGCACGGTCTATCTGAACGATGAGCGCAAGGGGTTGCGTCATCGGCAGGTGGTGGCGCGGCTGGTGGAGCCGCCGGCCCCGCCCGCGCCCACCGACTGGGACACGGGCGAGGTCCGTATCGCCCCCGACCAGTTGGCACATGCCCCGGTAGGGGAGGGGGAGTACCTGACCGTGCCCGCGCACCTGGCTCAGCCGGCCAACTACGATCGCTGGAGCAAAGCCTTCGCCGACCATCTCTACCGCGCTGGCCGTGTGACGCTGCTCTATAACCCCACTTTGAAGGTGTACGGTAAACCCGGCGAGAGCCGCCATGACTTCCGGGTCCGCTGCGAAGGAGAGGTCCGCGCCCGACGGGACGCGGAGGTTGACAAGGTAAGAGAGAAGTTCGACCGGCAGGCCCGCGTCCTGGACGAGCGGCGCAAGCGTGAGGAGCGGGAACTGGCCGCTGATCGGGAGGAACTGGCCGCCCGCAAGCGCGAGGAGGCGTTGGGTGGCGCGGAGTCGGTCTTCAACGTCCTGACCGGGCGACGCTCCTCCAGCATCATCACCTCCGCCAGTCGCCGCCGTCGCCTGACGCAGCAGGCCCAGGCGGACGTCACCGAGTCGGAGCAGGTGATCGCGGACCTGCAGCAACAATTGAAGGACCTGGCTGCCGAGCGGGATCGGGCGATCGAGGAGGTCAATGCCCGCTGGGCAGCGACTCTGGATGAGATCGAGGAGGCGGAATTGACCCCGCGTCGCACGGACGTGGTGGTGGACTTCTGTGGGCTGGCCTGGGTGCCGATGTGGGAGATCGAGGGGGCGGATGGGCAGCGGCTGACCCTTCCGGCCTACGAGCCGAGCGGCGATGAAGGTGCATCTGGCTAGCCTGGGTTGCCGTCTCAACCGCAGCGAGGTGGAGCGGATGGCGCGGCAGTTCGCCGCGGCGGGCCATACGGTGGTAGATGATCCACGCCAGGCAGATGTCTGTCTGGTCAACACCTGCGCCGTCACCGCCACCGCGGAGCGCAAGTCGCGCCACCTGCTGAGCGCGCTGCACCGCGCCAACCCGTCCGCCCGGCTGGCGGCGGTCGGTTGCTACGCCACACTGGCGCCCGATCGGCTCTCCGCCATGCCCGGGGTGGCCTGGGTGGTGTCCAACGCGGACAAAGAGCAGGCCGTGGCGACGGTGATGGCGGGAGAGCCGTCTGCCGCTGGCGGCGAACGGCCCAGGCTGCACACGCGCGCCTTCGTCAAAGTGCAGGATGGCTGTGACCGGCAGTGCGCCTATTGCGTGATTCCTGCCCTGCGCGGCGCGCCGCGCAGCCGCCCGTTCCAGGCGATCCTGGACGAGGTGCAGGCGCTGGTCGCGGAGGGCTACCAGGAGGCTGTGCTCAGCGGCGTCAACCTGGGGCTCTACGGGCGCGACCTGGGGCTGAAGCGAGGGCTGGCCGATCTGGTGGAGGCGCTGCTGGCGGAGACCGAACTGGCGCGCCTGCGGCTCTCCTCGCTGGAGCCGTGGGACCTGACGGGGGATCTGGTCGGCCTGTGGGCGGACCCGCGGCTGTGTCGTCAACTCCACCTGCCGCTGCAGTCGGGCTGTGACGAGACGCTGCAGCGGATGGGGCGCCTCATTGGCGCGGAGGAGTACGCCGCCCGTGTGGCGATGGTCCGCGCCGTGGCGCCGGACCTGGCGGTGACCACAGATGTCATCGTGGGTTTCCCGGGCGAGGATGAGCGGGCTTTTGTGGAAAGCCTCTCTTTCGTCGAGCGGATGGGCTTTGCGAAAGTGCACGTTTTCCCTTTCTCCCCCCGGCCGGGGACGCCGGCAGCGCGGATGGAGGGGGAGGTGCCAGCGAGCGTGCTGCGCGAGCGGGCGGCCCGGATGCGGGAGACGGGGGCGCGACTGGCCGGCGCGTTTCGACGCCGGTTCCTGGGTCGTGAAGTGATGGTATTGTGGGAGCAGCGAGGAAGTGACCGGCTGTGGCGGGGCCTGAGCGACAACGGCCTTCGCGTAGTCACGATGGTTGACGGGGACAGCCTGCACAACCGTATCACTTTAGCGCGGCCGGTGGCCGAACGTGGGGAGGAACTGATGGCCGAGGTGGTGGGATGAGCGACTGCGTCTTCTGCCGCATCGTGCGGGGTGAGGCCCCGGCGCGCCTGCTCTATCAGGATGACCTGGTGACTGCCTTCCACGACCTGCACCCACGGGCTCCCGTGCACGTCCTCATTGTGCCCAACCGGCACATCGTCGGCGTGGCGCAGGTGGAGGCGGAAGATGAGGCTGTGTTGGGCCGGCTCTTCACTGTGGCCCGGCGTCTGGCAGAGGAACTCCAGGTCACGGAGGGCTATCGGCTGGTGGTCAACAATGGCGCGCTGTCTGGTCAATCCGTCTTTCACCTGCATATGCACCTGCTGGGCGGGCGGCCTTTCCAGTGGCCTCCGGGGTAGGGAGGGGGGCGTTGGTCATTGGTCATTGGTCATTGGTACATTGGTACGTTGGTACATTGGTACGTTGGTACATTGGTCATTGATTTCAAGATAACATTGCTTTGAGGAGGTACAACTATGCTTGTGCGAGATCGCATGACGCCGCAGCCGACAACCATCACTGCTGAGACGAACCTCAAAGACGCGCTGGAGCTGATCCGCAGCCGTCGTTTCCGCCACCTGCCGGTGGTTGACGACCAGGGCAGGTTGATCGGCATCACCACGGAGAAGGATCTGGTCTATGCCTCTCCTCGCTCGGACCTTTCCTTGAGCAACTTCGAGGTGACCTACCTTCTCTCGCGGATCACGGTGGGGCAGATCATGAAGCAGGACGTGATCACCGTCTCGCCCGATCTGCCAATTGAGGAGGCCGCGCGGGTGATGGTGGACCATCGCATCGGTTGCCTGCCGGTGGTGGAGGAAGGCAGGTTGATCGGCATCATCAGTGATACCGACATCTTCCGCGTCTTTGTGGAGGGGTTGGGCGGGGGACATCCCAGCCTGCGGGTCACGGTGGTCATCCCTGAGCAGGTGGGTAGCCTGGCCCGTGTGGTCAGCCGCATCTCTGCACTGGGAGCAAACATCCACTCTCTCGGTACCTTCTGGGCTTCACCGACCGAGCGTATCCTGGCGGTGCGGGTTGAGGGGGCCGACCGGCAGGCGTTGCTCGACGCCCTGCAGACGGACGGCGTCACGGTGCGTGACGTGTGGGAGCATCCGGACCGGCCTTGACAACCCTGCCTGCTCCCTATATAATGAGCCCGCCTGTTGTATCTGGATAGGGAGGAGGTGAGAACGCCTGTGACGCGCGTGGTCGCTGAGAACGGTGAGTCGGTAGAGTCTTTGCTGCGCCGCTTCAACAAGCGGGTTCAGTCGGACCGTATCCTCTCGGAGGTGCGGCGGCGACGGTTCTTCGAGAAGCCCAGCATCGTCCGCAAGCGAAAGAAGGCTGCCAAGCTGCGCAAGAGCCGCCGCACGACGATGAAGTCCCAGCAGAGGGCGGGCTAATCGAAGGTATGATCTCGAAAGCCGGGTTGCGGGCGCGTGAGACGCAACAGAGCCGGCGTAAGAGGGGCGGCCCGGACAGGTCGCCCCTAAGTTGTCCCTGGCGCTCTTCTCCCCTGTTTGTAGCGCAGGAATCAGATGGATACTCTGCGTGAGGTGGAGGGTGCTGCCCTCCCGCAGTCAGGGTTCCACCGCTGGTCGGTGAGGGGGCGTCTGCTGCTGGCCGCGCTGGTGCTGTTGGCCCTCTCCACGTACCTGCTCTCCTTCCCGCTCCTCTCCTCCGGCCGTCTGACGTTGGAGGAGGGAGACGTGGCCCCGCGGGACATCCGTTCCCCCTACCGCATCACCTACGAGAGCGCCATCCGCACCGAGGTGGAGCGGCAGCGGGCGGAGGCGGCGGTTGCCGCGGTGTATTCGCCGCCGGACCGCGAGCGGGCCAATCAGGCGCTGGAGCGCACCCGTCAGGTGTTGGACTTCCTGGTAGCCGTGCGGGCCGATCCATTCGCGACTGCCGCCCAGCGGCGGGCCTGGGTGTTGGCCGTGCCGGAACTCGCAGACCTCCCGCCGGCCCTGCTGGACGGCCTTTTTGCCCTGTCGGAGGAGTCCTGGAGCCGGGTACAGCTGGAGGTGCAGGCGGTCGTCGCGGAGATGATGCGTCGCGGGGTGCGGGACGGCGCGCTAGCCCAGGCGCGGCAGGAGGCGCAGTTGCTGGTGGGGGTGGACCTGACGACGGAGGAGGCGATGGTCACCACGGCGCTGGCTCAGCGGTTGATCGTGGCCAACTCCTTCTACGATGAGGCAGCGACCCAGGCGGCACGTCAACAGGCGCGCGAGGCGGTCCCTGTGGTGCTGCGTACCTTTGAGGCTGGCGAGGTGATCATCCGCGAGGGGCAACGGGTGCGGGCGGAGGACGTGGAGGCCCTGCAGCGATTGGGGTTGCAGCAACCCCGCACGCGCTGGAACGATGTGGCCGGCTATGGCCTGTTGGCGGCTGCAGGCATCGCCGTGCTCGGCCTGTCCCTCGCTGCTTTCCGGCCCGCCGTGCTCCTCGAGGGTCGTCAGACGCTGCTCCTGAGCCTGTTGCTGCTGCTCTTTCTGCTCATCGCGCGGTTGATGATCCCGGACCGCACGGTGTTGCGCTACCTTTTCCCTGGCCCTGCCCTGGCAGCGCTGGCTACCATCACATTGGGACTGCCGGTTGGGGTGGTAACCAGCCTTCTGATGGGGGTAGCCGCAGGTTTGATGGCTGCCAACTCGCTGGAGATGGCCGCCTACGTTGGCGCCGGTGGGTTGGTGGCGGCGCTGACGTTGCGTGGCGCTGACCGACCAGCAGCGCTGTTCCGCTCTGCGGTCTTTGTCGCCCTGGCGCAGGGAGCGGTGCTGTTGGGGTTCCGGATGAGCCTGGACCCGGCCGAGTTTATGCCGTTGGAAACGACGCTGGACCTGATGATGGCTGCGGTCGGCGCGGTGCTGTCGGCGAGCATTGCTCTGGGAGGGCTTTTCCTGATCGCGCCGCTGTTCGACATCGTCACGACCTTCCGGCTGGTTGAGCTCAGCCGCCCCGACCATCCGCTGCTTCAGCGGATGCTGCGCGAGGCGCCGGGCACATACCATCACTCGCTGATGGTGGCCAGTCTGGCGGAGCAGGCAGCGGAGAAGATCGGCGCCGATCCGTTGCTGGTGCGCGTGGGAGCCTACTATCACGACATCGGCAAGATGGTCCATCCGTACTTCTTCGGGGAGAACCAGATGGAGGGTGCCAATCCGCATGATCGGCTTGACCCCTATGACAGTGTGGCGGTGATCATCGGTCACGTGCGGGATGGGATAGAGTTGGCGCGGCGCTATCGTCTGCCGTCCCGCGTGCGGGCATTCATCCCCGAGCATCACGGCACCAATCGAGCCAGTTTCCAGTACGAGCGGGCGGTCGAACAGGCGGGCGATGCCAGCCGGGTCAACGAGGCCAGTTTTCGCCACAAAGGGCCGCGGCCCCGCAGTAAGGAGACCGCCCTGGTGATGCTGGCCGACAGCACCGAGGCCACGGTGCGTTCTGCTCGCCCCGCGACGCCCGATGAACTGGCCGAGGTCGTGCGCCGGGTCTTCGATCGGCTGGTGGCGGCCCATCAGCTGGACGAAGCACCCTTGACGATGCGCGAACTGGATGTCGTGCGCGAGACGTTCGTGTCGGCGCTGAAGGGAGCCTACCACCCGCGTGTCCGCTACCCGGAGCCGTTGGTCCCGCCGACCGTCGGCGAAGCCATGACGGGGACAAAGCCGGAGCAGACCCGGGGAAAAGCCTGACCGTGGAGTGTGAGGATGGAGGAGAGTGCCGGGATTGAGGTGCGTGTGGACGGCGACTGGCCTGCCGATGTCGCTGTGCTCATGCACACCGTGTCGGCGGTGCTGGCCCATCAGGGGATTTCGGCCGCTCAGGCGGCGGTCGTCATCACGGGAGACGAGTTGCTGCATGACCTGAACCGCCGCTATCGCGGTGTGGACGCCCCTACCGATGTTCTGGCCTTCCCCGATGACGAGCGAGGGCCCTTCGGCGGCCAGCCGCGCTACCTGGGGGATGTCCTGATCTCCTACCCGCGAGCCGAGGAGCAGGCGGCAGCCGCCGGTCACTCCACTCTCGCCGAACTGCAACTGCTGGTGGTCCATGGCCTGCTGCACCTGCTGGGGTATGACGACGAGGAGGAGAACGAACGGGCGCGGATGTGGGCGGCGCAGGAGGAGATCCTCGACGGGCTGGGCGTGCAGGTCAGCCTGCCGGAGTGAGGGGGCACTGTGCGCAGTCGCAACCTGCTGGAGAGTTTCCGCTACGCCTTTGCTGGCCTGCGTTACGCCCTGCGTACCCAGCGTAACACGCGCATCCACCTGATCATCGCCGGCCTGGTCGTCCTGGTGGGGTTATGGCTCGGCCTGTCGGCAGTACAATGGGCGCTCCTGGCGCTGACCATCGGTCTGGTGTTGGTGGGCGAGATGCTCAACACCGTGGCTGAGACGCTGGTGGACATGATCAGCCCGGGTTACCATCCCCTGGCGAAGGTGGTGAAGGACGTCACCGCCGGAGCGGTCTTGTTGACGGCTATCTTCGCCGTGGTGATCGGCTTACTCATCCTGGGGCCGCCACTGTGGGAGCGGCTGTTCGGGCATTGAGGGCTGACCACAAACTTGAAGTCTGACCATCATCGAGAGCGGCATGGAAAACCAAACACCTGTCTATCTGACATCTGCCGGCATTGCCCGGCTACGAGAAGAACTGGACGAACTGGTCAACGCGAGACGGCCCGCGTTGGCGGAACGGCTGCGCCAGGCGATCCAGCAGGGTGACCTGTGGGAGAATGCGGACTACGCGGCGGCGAAGGAGGAGCAGGCTTTTCTGGAGGGGCGCATCCAGCAGATCGAGACGATGTTGCACAATGCCGTGCTCATCGAGGAGAATGGCCCGACAGGAGAGGTTCGCCTGGGCAGCCGCGTGACGGTCGTCGAGGAGGGGTATGACGACCCCGAGGTGTTCCAGTTGGTCGGTCCGGCGGAGGCGGACCCCGGTCAGGGCCGTATTTCCTATGAATCTCCGCTGGGACAGGCGCTGTTGAACCATCGCCCGGGTGAGCGGGTGCGCGTCCAGGCGCCAGCGGGCGAGACGGTCTTCCGGATCGTGGCCATTGAGTGAGATGACTGCCCCTCAACCCCAGACGGCTCTCGAAGCGCTCCAGGCGGCGATGCGCGCCTGTCGCCGCTGCGTTGATGCGGGCTACCCCATCGTGCCTGGCGCTGTCTTCTCCGGCCCAGTCACAGCGCGGGTGATGGTTGTGGGCCAGGCCCCTGGTGTGACGGAGTCCCAGGCGGGGCGTCCGTTCAACGGCCCTGCTGGCCGACGGCTCTTCCGCTGGCTGGCGGAGGCGGGGTGGGAGGAGGAGAACTTCCGGGCGACGCAGTATCTGACCGCAGTGACCCGTTGCTATCCAGGCCATGCCGCCGGCAACAAAGGGGATCGTGTCCCTTCGCAGGCCGAACAGGCGCTCTGCGCTCCGTTCCTGGAGGAGGAACTGGCCCTCATCCGACCGCGAGTGCTCGTCCTGGTGGGGAACCTGGCGACCCGTCGTTTTCTCGGGCCGCGACGGCTGGAGGAGGTGGTAGGAGAGGCGATCGAAGTTGACGGGCGGTGGGTGGTTCCGCTGCCGCACCCCAGCGGTGCCAGCCTGTGGCTCAACCAGCCTCAGCACCAGGATCGACTGGCGCGGGCGCTGGCGCACCTGCGGCGACTCACGGCGGGCGCGGCTTTTTGACAGCGAGTCTGCTTTTTGCTAGAATGCCTGTCAGGCGCTGAAGTGGCAGGTGACGATCACCTGCCCTGGTCTTTCCAAACTTACAGGAGGACAACGATGGTTCCGAAACTGTTCATCCCTGGGCCGACTCACGTGCGCGACGAAATCCTGCAGGCGCAGGCCGCGCCGATGATCGGCCACCGCACCGCTGACTACTCCGAACTGCAACTGGCGGTGACCCCCAAATTGCAGCAGATGCTCTACACTCAGCAGCGGGTCTATCTCTACGCCTGCTCCTCCACCGGCATGATGGAGGGCTCGGTACGGCAGGCTTCGACGCGACGGGTGGTCAACTTCGTCAATGGGGAGTTCTCCAACCGCTGGCACGAGATCACCGTCGCCAACGGTGTCCCCTGCGACAAGGTGGAGGTGCCCGCTGGTCAGGCGATCACGCCGGAGGTGGTGGACCAGGCGCTCGGCAAGGGGGATTATGATGCCCTCACCGTGGTGATGAACGAGACCTCCACTGGCGTGATGAGCCCGGTCAAGGAGATCGCCGCTCTCGTTCATCAGAAATACCCCGACGTGCTGATCCTGGTAGATGCCGTGAGCTGCATGGCTGGCGTGAAGATCGAGTTCGACGCCTGGGGGTTGGATGTCTGTCTGGCGGGCGTGCAGAAGTGTTTCGCCCTGCCGCCGGGGTTGACCGTCTGCGCCGTGAGCGACCGGGCACGCGAGCGGGCCACCCAGGTGAAAAACCCCGGCCTCTACTTCGCCTACTCGCAGATGGACAAGCGGTACGAAAAAGGCCAGACCCCGGCCACACCGGCGATCAGCCTGATCCAGGCGCTCAACCGGCAGATGGACGACATCCTGGCGGAGGGGTTGGAGAACCGCTGGCAGCGGCACAAGGACATGGCCGCCATCGTCCAGGATTGGGCGCGTCGCAACTTCGCTCTCTACTCCGACGAGCGCTACCTCTCACTGACGGTGACCAACATCACCAACACGCGCGGCATCAGCGTGGACGGCCTGATCAAGGAACTGCGCCAGCGCGGTGCGCTCATCTCCAACGGCTACGGTCCGCTGAAGGAGAAGTGCTTCCGCATTGCCCACATGGGCGACCTCACCGTGGACGACATCCGCTGGCTGCTGGGGCAGATTGACGACATTCTGGGATTTGTGAGGAGGCAGGAATGAAACTGCTGGTGTGCGATCCAATGGACCCCGAAGCGGTCGCTGCGATGCGCGACGCGGGGATCAAAGTGGACGTGCGGGACACAATCATACCGGAGGAACTGGAGAAGGCGATCGCCGACTATGAGGCCATCGTCGTGCGCAGCCGCACAAAGGTGCGCGCTCCGCTGATAGACAAGGCCACCCGCCTCAGGCTGATCATCCGCGGCGGGGTGGGGTTGGACAACATTGACGCCGACTACGCGCGGAGCAAGGGTATCACGGTCGCCAATACCCCCCGCGCCAACTCGAACGCTGTGGCTGAACTGGTCATCGGGCTGATGTTCGCCCTGGCCCGCCGCATCCCCTACGCCGATACCACGATGAAGGCTGGCCGGTGGGAGAAGAAGACGCTCGAGGGGAGCGAACTGGCGGGGAAGACGCTCGGCGTCGTCGGCTGCGGGCGCATCGGCTGCCTGGTGGGCCACAAGGCGGCTGCGTTGGGGATGGAGGTGCTGGGCTGCGACGTCTGCATCACCGAAGACCAGGCCGGCATCCAGATGATGCCCCTCGAGGATCTGCTGCCCCGTTCCGACTACGTCTCTCTGCACGTGGCCCTGACGCCAGAAACGCGGGGCATGATCGGCGCGCCGCAGTTCGCGATGATGAAATCCGGTGTGTACCTCATCAATGCAGCCCGTGGCGGTGTGGTGGATGAGGCGGCGCTCTACGATGCCCTCGTCAGCGGGAAGGTGGCCGGGGCGGCGCTGGACGTCTTCTCCGAGGAACCGCCGCAGAGTGACGCGCTGCAACGGCTGATCCAGTTGCCCCAGGTCATCGCCACCCCCCACATCGGGGCGGCGACCGCCGAAGCGCTGGCCCGCGTCGGCGGCGAGGTGGCCCAGATCGCCATCGAGTTCGCCCGTCGCGGGTAGGGTTGAGGAGTTACCTGGAGGTATGTATGGCCACGATCCGGCCCTTCTGTGGGTTACGCTACAACCTGGGGCGCGTAGGGGACCTGTCAGCGGTCATCACCCAACCCTATGACCGCATTCATGAGGCGGAGCAGGAACGGTACTACGCCCTGAGTCCCTACAACTTCTGTCGCATCATCCTGGGGAAGAAGACCGCCCAGGAGAATGAGCAGGACAACGTCTACACCCGGGCTCGCTGCTACGCCCAGACCTGGCTGGCGGAGGGTGTGCTGGTGCGGGAGGCGCAGCCTGCCCTCTACGTGCTGGAGCAGACCTTTGCCACGCCTGACGGGCGTACACATACCCGCCGTGGCCTGACCGCGGCCCTGCTGCTGACTCGCTTCGATGAGGGTGTCATCCTGCCCCATGAGCGCACCCTGAGCGGCCCCAAGGTTGACCGGCTCAACCTGACCCGCGCCACACAGGTGGCCTGGGAGCACATCTTCATCCTGTACCCTGACGAGGGCAACCGCGTCAACGCGCTCCTTGACCCCTACCTGGCTGCCCATCCCCCGTTGACCGTCCGCGAACAGGTGATCGAGAGCGCAGTGGAGCAGCGTTTCTGGGTCGTCAGCGACGCGGCGCTGATCGCCGCCGTGGTGGAGGAGATGGCCCCCAAGCGCAACCTGATCATCGCCGACGGCCACCACCGTTATGAGACGGCGCTCAACTACCGCGATGAGATGCGCCAACAGCATCCCGACGCTCCCGCCGACGCTGGCTTCAACTTCACCCAGGTCACGCTGGTCAGCATGAGCGACCCCGGCCTGGTGATCCTGCCCACCCATCGCCTGATCCATTCCTACCGGAAGATGGGGGCGCGAGAGGCGCTGGAGCGGGCACGGGAGTACTTCGACGTCGAACCGGTCGCCGATCGGGCGGCGCTGGAACGGGCGCTGGCGGCGGCGACGCCGGAGCACCCTCGCTTCGGTTTCTATGACGGCGGCCACGTGGTGCTGACGCTGCGCGACCCGGCGGTGTTGGCCCGCCTGCTGCCGGAGCGCGCCCCGGACTGGCGGCTGCTGGACGTGGCGGTGCTGCACGAACTGTTCATCGAGCGCGTGCTGGGCATTGACAAGGGGGCGGTTGAGCGGAAGGAGAACCTGGATTATCTGCGCGACCCTGCACCGGGCTTCGCCGCGGTAGACCGGGGAGAGGCGCAGTTCCTGCTGCTGGTCAACCCGACGCGGATGGAACAGGTACGCGCCTGCACTGCCGCAGGCGAGAAGATGCCGCAGAAATCAACCGACTTCTACCCGAAGGTGATCAGCGGGCTGGTGATGATGGCGATAGGGCCGCAGGAACGGCTGTAGACCAACCACGCAACACGGAACACGCAACACGCAACACGGACTACGTCTCCCGTGTTGCGTGTTCCATCCCATAGACTTGTGGATTGGCACAGTACGGCAGCCGCTCCCCCCGCAGGCCGGCGAGCAGGTTTTCCGCCGCCATCCTCGCCATACGATCACGCGCAGCGCTGGTGGCGCTGCCGATGTGCGGGACGACGATGCAGTTGGGCAGCGTCAGCAAGGGATGGTCCGCGGGCAGCGGCTCCGGGTCGGTCACGTCGAGCGCCGCTGCGGCGATCTGTCCTTCGCGTAGTGACTGGTAGAGGGCCACGGTGTCCACGATGGGGCCGCGGGCGGTGTTGATCAGCACCGCCGTCGGCTTCATCTGCCGCAGCGCGGCTGCCCCGATCAGGTGGCGAGTGGCGGCGGTCAGCGGGCAATGCAGGCTGACGAAGTCGGCCTGGGCCAGCAACGCTTCCAGCGTGACGCACTCCAGCCCCAACTCCGCCTCCAGTTCGGGGTGGCAGACCGGATCACTGTAGAGCACGCGCATCTGAAAGCCCCGCGCCCGTCGCGCCACCGCCGCCCCGATCCGCCCCAGTCCGACGATGCCCAGCGTCGCTCCCCAGACCTCAGCGCCCAGGAAGCCCAACGGTTCCCAGGTGCGCCATCGCCCGGAGCGCACGGCCTCGATCCCCTCGGGGATGCGTCGGGCGGCAGCCATCAGCAGGGCGAAGGTCAGGTCTGCGGTGGCTTCGGTGAGCACGCCGGGAGTATGGCCGACCGGGATGCCCCGGGCGGTGGCCGCTGCCAGGTCCACGTTGTCCACGCCTACGGCGAACTGGCTGATCACTCGCAGCCGCTGGCCCGCAGCGATCACCTCTGTGTCCACCGGATCGGTCAGCAGGGAGAGCAGTCCCTCGCAGGTCGTCACCTCGTGCAGGATGACCTCCCTGGGGGGCGGCAGTTCCCCTTCCCACAGGCGCACGTCGCACGTCTCCCGTATCAGCCGCAGGCCGGCTTCGGGGATGCGCCGGGTGACAAAGACAGGGTATCTGGCTTTCACATCGCACCCCTTCTGCTTTGCTATGCCTTGACTCGCGCTGGCGACACAGGGAGGCGGACGATGAAAGTCGCCCCCTGGCCCGGCTGGCTGGAGACTTCGATGGTCCCGCCATGCCGCTCGATGATGCCGTAACTCACCGCCAACCCCAGCCCCGTGCCGTTCGCCTTGGTCGTGTAGAAGGGCTCAAAGATGTGGGCGATCTGCTCGGCGGTCATACCGGGGCCGGAGTCCCGGAAGGCTACCAGCACCCACTCGCCGTCCTCGGTGACCAGCGTGCCGATGCGGATGTCTCCTCCCTCGGGCGTGGCGTCCACCGCGTTGATGAGGATGTTCAGAAAGACCTGCGCCAGCTGGTCGGGCACGGCCAGGATCGGCGGGATGTCGGGCGCCAGGCGGGTGTGGACGGCGATCCGGCTGTGTTCCAGTCGCTTGTGGGCGATGGCCAGCACGTTTTCCACCACCTGGTTCACGTTGACCTGCGCCATTCCTCCCCGCGAGGGCCGGTAGAAGTCGAGCATCCGCTGGACGATCTCGATGAGCCGTTCTGTCTCGGCCTGCGCCATGCCCAGGAACTCCCTCCGTTTCTCTTCTGGCAACTGTGCAAGGGCTGCCAGGTGGAGGTTGTTGTGAATGGCCTGTAGCGGGTTGTTGATCTCGTGGGCGATGGAGGCGGCCAGGCGACCGATGGCAGCCATCTTTTCTGCCTGAACCAGTTGTGCCTGGGAGCGCTCCAGTTCCTGGGCGAACTCGGCCAGTTCACTGTACAGTTGGGCGTTTTCCACCGCCACTGCCACTGAACCGGCCATCGTCTGCAGCAGGTCCAGGTCTGCCTCGGTGAAGGGGCCATCCTGTTTGTTGATCACTGCGATCGCCCCGCTGACCCGGTCGCGCACCATCAGAGGGACGCAGAGCACCGCGCGGGTGATGAACTCCAGGCCACCGTCCACGCGCGGCAGGAAGTGTGGGTCGCCGATGACGTCGTTGACCAGATAGGGGCGACCGCTGGCCACCACGTGGCCGACAATGCCCTCCCCGGGACGGAAACTGCGCCCCGTGATCCAGCCCTGCTGCGGACTGAGGGTCTTCCGGAAGACCAGTTCGCCCGTCTCTTCATCCACCAGCACCAGCGAGCCGGCCTCGACGTGGAGGATCTCCCGGATGCCGCGCATGGTCGCCACCAGCACCTCGTCCAGGTCCAGGCTGGAGGTGACGGTGCGGCTGATCTCGTTGAGCGCGGCGAGTTCCTGGTTGCGCTGCCGCAGGGCCTGCTCGGTGCGGCGCATGCGCATGATGACCGCCACGCGGGCCAGCAATTCGCGCGGGTCGAACGGCTTGGTCAGATAGTCATCCGCCCCCATCCCCAGACCCAGCGTCTTGTCGGTGATGGAGGTCAGCGCCGTGGCGACCAGGATGGATGTGCTGGCCAGGACAGGGTCCTCCTTGGCCTGGGCGATCACCTGATAGCCATTCATCCCTGGCATCATGATGTCAAGGAGGAGCAGGTCAATCGGGGGCCTGTTGCTGTTCTCCCGGCGCAGGATCTCGAGCGCCTCCTCGCCGCTGCGCGCCTCCAGCACCTCGAAATCGGCCATTCCCAGCACGTCGCGGATCAGTTCCGCGACGCGCGGGTCGTCATCAGCGATCAGGACGCGGGGCGACACGGACGCGACCTCCTGTGGTGGGCTCGGCACCTGCCAGTGCCACATCCACTGCCTGCGGGCCTCTGGCCGAGGACTCCACCCGGTAGATAACTGAAGCGCCGTCGGGGGGACGGTCTGGACCGCCCGGCGCGATCCCGCTGTGGTGGAAGAAGATCTCCCCACCATCTTGCTGAACGATGAAGCCGTACTTCTTCTCCGGGTCGTACCACTTCACCGTCCCCATAAGAAAGCCAGGTGGCAGGTTTTCCATCTGACGGCAGGTGGGGCACAGCGCGGGGAACTGGATTTCTTTCCCCTGCATAGCCATTCGCCGCTGCTCTTCGACGGCGAAGATGAAAGACCGGCCGCACTTCTGGCAGGTGATGGATGTATCGCGGTAGGGCATCTCTCGCTCTCCCTCCTTTGGCTGACGATCAACCTTGCGAGGCGGCCTCGCGCGGCAGGAAGCGCACAAGTGCTGTCACACGATCCCCTTTGCGCAGGCTGATGATCTTCTCCCCCTGAGTCGTGCGGGCCAGGCGCGGCGCAGCGCGGGCGCGAAGCGCCTTCACCCCTCCCTTTTCGGTGACCAGCAGGATGGGGTCTCCTGCCTGCACCACCGCCGCGCCGGCCAATCCTGTGCCCGGTGCGGCGAAGCGGGCCGCGATCACCCCCTGCCCGTGGCGGCCCTGGGTTGGAAACTCACTCAGCGGGCTGCGCTTGGCCTTCCCGTCTTCCGCCACTGTCAGCAGATCGGAGCGGGAGCGAACCACCGCCAGGGCCACCACGCGATCCTCCGGGCCGCTGAGTTTGACCCCCATCACGCCGCTGGCGGGCAGGCCCATCGGTCGCACCTCCTCCTCCTTGAAGCGGATCGCCTGCCCGGCGCGGGTGACCAGCATGACCTCGTCCCTGCCGCCGGTCAGCGTTGCACCGATCAGCGCGTCGCCCGGAACCAGGCCGATCAGCGTGCAGGGTTCGGCGCTCACTCCCGGCAGGTCCCCCAGCGCCACGCGCTTGACCACTCCGTTGCGGGTGGCCAGGAACAGGAACCCCTCGGTAAGACCCGGCGGGAGGGCCAGCGCCGCCACCACCTGCTGGCGGCGCGTCAACGGTGTCAGGTCGGCCAGGTGTGTGCCGGCCCCCTCCCAGGCTGCTCCCTCTGGCAGTTGATGGACCGGGTAGGCGGCGGCCCGCCCGTCGGCGGTGAACACGTAGAGCGTGTCGCGGGTGGAAGCCCCCGCCATCGCCAGCAGCGGCCGGTCCGTGGACTTAGGGTGGGGGGGCTCTCCCCCATCTGGCCAGCGGGCCACCAACCCCTCGCGGCTGATGGCCACCCAGACCGGCAGGTCGGGCAGGAGTTCCTCTGCGGTGACCCCGCGGGCTTCGGCTCCCACCACCTGCGTGCGGCGGGGATCGGCGTAGGCGCGTTTCACGGCCAGGATCTCTTCCCGGACCGCACCGCGAATCTTGGCCGGACTCTTGAGCAGGGCAGTCAGGTGGCGGATTTGCTGCTGCTTCTCCTTGTACTCCTCCTCGATCTTCTTCCGTTCCAGTGCCGCCAGCCGTTTGAGTGGCATATCCAGGATGGCGTTGGCCTGAATCTCGGTCAGTTTGAAACGCTGGCGCAGGTTGGCGCGGGCGGTCTCGGTAGTGCGCGAGCGGCGGATGATGGCGATGACCTCGTCCAGGTTACTCAGCGCCACCAGCAGCCCTTCCAGGATGTGCGCCCGTTCCTTTGCCCGCTCCAGTTCGTAGCGGCTGCGCCGGGTAACGATCTCCTGGCGGTGTTCCAGGTAGATGAGCAGGGCTTTCTTGAGCGTCAGCAGGCGCGGCTCCCCGTTGACCAGCGCCAGCAGGATGATGCTGAAGGTGGTGCTCAGTGGTGTCAGGCGGAAGAGCTCGCTCAGCACCGCCTGCGGCTCCGCCGTGCGGCTCAACTCGATCACCAGGCGCAACCCGCGGCGGTCGGATTCGTCGCGCAGGTCGGCGATTCCTTCCAGGCGGCCTTCGCGTACCAGTTCGGCGATGCGCTCAACCAGACTGCTCTTGTTGACCTGGTAGGGGAGTTCCGTAACGATCAGCCGGTGGCGGGCGCGGGCCACTTCTTCAATATGGACGCGAGCGCGCACGGTGATGCCGCCACGTCCGGTGCCGTAGGCAAAGGAGAGCGCGTCCTCGCCCTCCGCCCCCCGGTAGACCAGGCCGCCGGTGGGGAAGTCGGGACCCTGGATGAAGCGCATGAGGTCTTCGACCCCCACATCCTCCTGCCGCTGCCAGTTATCCAACAGGTAGACCAGGCCGTCGCAGACCTCGCCCAGGTTGTGAGGAGGGATCGAGGTGGCCATCCCCACCGCGATCCCCGCCGCGCCGTTCACCAGCAGATTGGGGATGGCCGCTGGCAACACCGCCGGCTCCTGGAGCGTGTCGTCGAAGTTGGGGACGAAGTCCACGGTCTCTTTCTGGATATCGGCCAGCAGTTCCAGGGCGATGGGGGCCAGGCGGGCCTCGGTGTAGCGCATCGCCGCCGGGCTGTCCCCGTCCACCGAGCCGAAGTTCCCCTGCCCGTCCACCAGCGGG
>Ga0209018_1001347_pt1 | contig 20048 bp, 15 predicted proteins | sample YNPBryBLVA2012_FD_185814 | JGI IMG/M metagenome (GOLD analysis project Ga0209018, IMG submission 185814) | Anoxygenic and chlorotrophic microbial mat microbial communities from Yellowstone National Park, USA - YNP Bryant BLVA 2012 (SPAdes)... ...
AGTTGGGCTGGATTCTCAACCTGAAGACGTCGACGAAGCTCGCTCTGGGCTTCGGTGTGGTGGTGGCGCTGATGGTCGCGAGGGCCGCGGTGGTGATCCGCGGGGCCTCGCAGAACGCTTCGGCAATCGTAACGCTGCGCGACGAGGCTCTCGCCGGGGTATCCGACGCGAAGCAGGCCTACGCCGAGAGCCTTCGGTTCCGCATGCGGCATTACCGCGTGCTGACCTATGACAAGCCGGAGGAGATCCGCAAGGGTCTGCAGGAGATCGAGGAGGCGAAGAAGCCGGTCGAGGAGCGCCTCGCGTCCTACGAGAAGAGCATCAGGACCGAGGAGGACCGGAAGATCTTCGAGGCGGCGAGGAAGGCTTGGGAGGGATACCTGGAGGTGGACAAGGGCTTCCTCGACCTTGTGGCCGCAGGGAAGAAGGCTGAGGCCGTCGTGTACCTCGAGAGCAAGGACCGCGACCACGCCAAGAACGTGCTGGAGCCCGCCCTGGACAAGCTCGTGGCCTTCAACGAGAAGCTCGCGGAGACGCGGTCCAAGGAGGCGCTGGCGGCCGCGGCGGCGCTGAGGACCGAGATGCTGGGCCTCGGGCTTTCGGCGGTGCTGATCGCGATCCTCGTCGCGACGTTCCTCGGCCGGACGATCGGCGGAACCACCCGGGTGCTGTCGGAGCAGCTCGCGAAGTTGGCGCATGGGGGCGTTCACGACCTGTCGCTTGCGATGGAAGCGATGGGTCGCGGCGACCTGACCCAAGAGTGCAAGATCATCTCGAAGCCGCTGGAGGTACGGACCAGCGACGATCTGGGGCAGATGATGCGCAGCTGCAACGAGCTGCGCGAGGCGATCATCAGAAGCATTGACGGCTACAACGAGTCCCGCCGCAACCTGGCCGCAATGGTGGAGCAGCTGCGCGCGGCGGCGCTGCAGGTGGAGGAGACCTCGGGCGCGCTGTCGGCGGCGACGGAGCAGTCGGGCCGCGCCAGCACGGAGATCGCCCAAGGCAGCGAGCGCCTAGCGACCAGCGCAGGCGAGGCGGCGTCGATCGTGGAGCGCCTCGAGCGTTCGGTGCAGGAGGTCAAGGGGGCGAGCGAGTCTCAGGCGAGCCAGGTGCGCGGAGCGGATGCTCAGCTGAAGCAGGCTACGGAAGCGATCGGGCAGGTTGCCTCCGCCGCGCAGACGGCCGCAGCAGTCGCCGGGGAGGGCCGGCGGCGCGTCGAAGAGATCGTCGTCGCGAACCAGAGAATCAACCAGCAGGTGGAGGCCTCGGCCTCGCAGGTGCGCGAGCTGGACGAGGCGAGCCAGCAGATCGGCGCGATCGTGCAGTCGATCGAGCAGATCGCCGAGCAGACCAACCTTCTGGCTCTGAACGCGGCGATCGAGGCCGCGCGGGCCGGCGAGCACGGGCGGGGCTTCGCGGTGGTGGCAGAGGAGGTCCGCAAATTGGCCGAGCAGTCCAGCGCGGCGACCAAGGAGATCGCGAGCCTGATCGAGAACGTCCGGGCGAACGTGGGCCGGACCGTTGAGGCCATCAGCCAGACGGCGCCGCTGGTGCAAGAGAGCAACGCGCTGAGCGAGGAGGCGGGCCGGTCGCTGGCGGAGATCGCTTCGAGCACTGCCGCCGTGGCCCAGCAGGCCGAAGGCGTTGCGCGCACGGCGCTGACGGTGGCTCAGGCGATGGACGAGGTGCGGGCGGCCGCGGAGCGGAACGTGCTGGAGCTGGAGCGCATGGCGTCTGGCGCGCAGGAAGTGAGCTCGGCGATCCAAGGCGTGGCCGCGGTGAGCGAGGAGACCGCCGCCAGCGCCGAGGAGATGAGCGCCACCGCCGAGGAGGTCAGCGCTTCCGCCGGCGAGCTGGCGTCGATGGCCGAGCAGCTCAAGGAAATCGTGAACCGCTTCAAGCTGGCCGAGGGCGGGTCAGGGCACCTGCGCCTGGCGGCTTGATCCGGCAAGGATCGAACCAACCCATCCCATCCATCCCCAAAGCCGAGAGGGCCCCGCTCCGGCGGGGCCCCTTGCGTCGTCAGCGGGCGGATCCTTTGGCTGGCCCGGCCAGAATCCCGTAGATCGCCGCGGCCGGCGCGAGGTTCTGGTGGATCGTGAACTCGCAGGTCAGCGGGCTGCACCTCTGCTCGAACCAGCGCTCGGCGCCCGGCCACAGGCAGATCTGGGGATGCAGGGTCTGGTTGGCCCAGTCGTAGTCCCAAGGACCTTGGCCTTGGTCCTTGGCCTTCCTCCAAGGGCCGTACGGCACGACGCCAGGGTGGATGGTGTCCTTGCCGTTGTACCAGCCGTCCAGGTGGAACACGTTCACCGGGTGCCGCTCGGCGAGGCCGGTCACCCAGGCGATGTTGAGCGGGTTGCAGCCCAGGAAGTAGTCGGCGGTGGTGTGCAGCGCGGCGTAGAACTCCCTGGCTTTGGCTGGGTCCTCGTCCCGCAGCATCCGCCAAGCCACAGCCAGCTCCATGGCGTGCGGGGTCGTCTGCTGGCCGATCAGCATCGGCATCATGAAGTTGCCGCCCCAGCGCATGGCCCGCCTGCGGGCGGACTCGAGGCTCTGGCCCGCCACCGCGAGCACCGCCTTGCGCGCGGCCTCCAGAACTGCCGCCGGCGGCCGAGCCTTCCATCCCGGAAGGGCGAGCAGCGCCGGGCCGTGGAGGTTCTCCAGCCAGACGTCCTCGCCGACGGCGGCGAGGTCTTTGGCCACGGTGGCCAGAAAGCCGGCTTCGCCGGTCAGCCGGAAGAGGGCGGCCGAGGCATAGAGCCGGGAGCGCAGCAGCCCTCCGCCGCCGTCGCGGCCGCCGTGGTCCAAGGCCCAGCGGAAGGCCTCCCGCGCCTCGCGGCCCCAGTCGACACCCTCGGGATCCTTCTTGCCCAGCTTCGCCAGAACGTGGGCCAGGTGCGCGGCGGCGCCCGCGTAGCGGAACGTGGAGTCGGGATCCTCCCCGCTCACCGCCCAGGTCCGGTGGACGTCCTCATAGCTGGGCACTCCGTCGCCGTCCCCTCCGAACGCGTCGCCGGCTATCCGAAGGCCGACGCCCCCTGTGCCCCATCCCTTGCGCAGCAGCTCGTGACGGAGCCGGTGGCAGAAGCGGGGGAGCCAGGCGGCCTCGTCCACGATGTCGGGGATGCCATTGCCGCTCTCGGGGATGTTCAGCTCGCCGTCGGCGAAGTTCTCCGGCGCGATCTCGAAGGCCAGCAGAAGCTCTTGGGCCACCCGGATGTGCGACGGGTAGCTGTCCCAGTCGCCCGCGTCCTGGTACCAGCCCCAAGAATCCAGCGGGCCTTTGAAGCCGGCTTCCAGCTTGGCCCGGTCGCCGCCCTCGGAGCCCCAGTCCTGCCAGCGGACCGTGGTGTACATCAGCTTTCCGCGGAAGCCGGGCGTCTTGAGAGGGTTGTGCGGCGCGGGCCTTTCGAACTCGGTGTAGGGTTTGGTCAGGGCGATGCCGCTGCGGTTGTGGTAGAGCGCGCGGGCGACCAAGCGGAACGGCTCCCGGTAGGCGTCGCGGCGGATCTCGAAGGGGAAGGAGCATCCGACGCCCTCGACCGCCAGCACGTAGGTCCCCGGCTGGTTGAAGGAGCTGAAGTCGCACTCGGCCGTGTCGGTGCCGACGAAGTTGGCGCCGGGCGTGTCGGTCGCTTGGCCCGTCTCCGGCTCCGTGCCGGCCTTGCGGAACGCGACGCGCCCATCGAAGACCCGCTTGCCGGTGGCCGTCTCGACGATCCAGAAGCGGCGGCCGACGAACGGCCTCACATCCAGCGGGCCGCCGTCGCCGAGCCAGTGCGACAGGTAGCCGTACTTGCGCGGGGCCTGGGTGGAGTACCCGACGATGTTCACGTGCACGGCCTCGGAGCGGAGTTTGGCGGCGTCGTATCGGACGGTCCAGCTGGAGCCGTTGCTCGCCAAGCCGGGGGCGCGCACGACGTAGGTTTTGCCCTCGGCCATCGGTCGGGGCAGGTGGAGGTAGATCCAGTGCTCCTTGGCGTGGTCGGGGCGGTTGTTGACCGCCCGACCGTCGATCCATGCGTCCACGAACCAAGCGAAGTCGGTGCCCTTGGTCTTCCTGCTCACGCGCAGGGGCTTGGCTGTTCCGAAGGACGCGTCGTCACTGGACGAGACGGTGTAGGACGCCGGATCCTGGGCCTTGGCGACGTCCAGCGGCTGCACCAGCACGCGCTCGTTGGAGCGCTTCTGACCTTTCTTGTGGTGGACGACGTATCCGTCGTCGAAATGCACCAGCACGATGCTCTCGGTCAGAGGCAGCACGTCCTTCACTTCGGAAGCCAGTGCCGAGGCCACCCCGGTGGCTAACGCGATCGCCCAAATCAGCCTTGTGCCCATTTCGCCCCCAATCTGCGCCCTCCGGTGCCTACGTGTCTTCTGACGTGTGCTATCGTGGGCCAACATCGTGGAGGAAGCGATCTTTCCCGAGCTGCTGGCCTGCGACGACGGGACGCCCGTGCGGGACGCCGAGACATGGTGGCGGCGGCGCGTGCCGGAGCTGTGGGGCCATTTCGAGACGATCCAGTACGGCAGGCGACCGGACTTCGGTTGCCTGGACGTGGTTCCGGTGGGCGTTTGGGAGAACCCTTTCGGCTTCACGCAGGTCGATCGGCTGGAGTTCCGTTCGGGTCCCGTGGTGCACCTCGCGGTGTTCTGGCCCGACGGCGAGGGGCCGTTCCCGGTGTTCGTGGGTCTGAACTTTCGAGGCAACCACGCCGTTTGGGAAGACCCCAACGTTCCGATCGATCCACCGAACCCCGCTCCGAGGGGCTCGCAGGAGAACGCCTGGCCGGTTGAGCTGATCCTGGACTCGGGGTTCGCGCTGGCCACGGCGTGGTACGAGGGGTTCTGCCCGGACAATCCGGGCGAGGCCGAGCGGCTGCATGCGTCGGGCACGACGGCCCTCTCGTGCTGGGCCGAGGCGCTCACGCGGATTCGGAGCGTCCTGAGCCTGAGTCCGCTATGCCGATCGGAGCAGACGATCGCGATCGGCCACTCGCGGCTGGGCAAGGCCGCGCTCCTCGCCTGCGCGCGCGACGCGAAGTTCGCGGCCTGCGTGCCGGTGCAGTCGGGGTGTGGGGGGGCGGCGCCGAGCCGAACGTCGGTGGGAGAGACCGTGGCGGACATCACCCGCGTGTTTCCCCACTGGTTCCTGCCCGCCTTCGCGGACTACGCTGGGAGGGAGCAGGAGCTGCCGATCGACCAGCACGCGCTGATCGCGCTCTGCGCTCCGCGACCGGTGCTGCTGCTCAACGCCGAGGAGGACACGTGGGCGAACCCCGTCGGCCAGCAACGGATGCTGGAGCTGGCCAAGCCGGTATACAGCCTCCTTGGCTCGGACGATGTGGTCGAGTGGCACCTGCGGCCGGGAAAGCACGAGGTGTTGCCGGTCGACTGGGAGCGGGCCATCGCTTTCGCCCGCTATCGCCTTCGGGAGCGAACGGCTCCGCCGAAGCGGATGCCGTGCTGAGGTGCTTTTTATGGTCTTCTGGATCGCTTTGGCACTCGGAGCGGCCTGCACGGCTCCGACGACGAGGATCGGCCTCGCCCAAGGCGTGCCGGAGGGGGAGGCGAGGAGGAGTACCTCCGGGCTCTCCGACAACAGATCAGGCTCGGCCTGGACGCGGGGAACCTGAGCCTGAAATGGGACGAGTTCGAGGCCCAGAGTGGCAAGCCGCTGGAGGACGGCCTCGGCGTGGCGCGGTTCGCCGGGCAGCGCCTCGTGCTGACCATCGCGACCATCGACACGGTCCGTCGCCGACTGCCCAAGGACGTCGAGGGTCTGGCGTGGGACGACCCCCGGCTGGCCGAGCGCTTCGAGGCCTTCTTAGGCAAGGTTCTGGCGCGCGCCAAGCCGTACGTCTCTTGGCTCAGCCTGGGGAACGAGGTGGACCCCTACCTCGCGAGCCACCCGGACGAGGTGGAGCCGTACCTGCGGTTCCTGGGCAGGGCGAGGCAGGTCGTTCGACGCCTCGCGCCCGGCACGGCGGTCGGGGTCACCGTGACGTGCCGCGACAGCCAGAAGCGCCCGGACCTCGCTCGCCGGCTGCAGGCGGGGATGGACGTCACCATCGCCACCTACTACCCGCTCGACGGGTTCCGGCCGACGGTGGGCTCCGTCGACCGGGACTTCGCCTTTCTCCTGAGGCTGGCCGGCGACCGGCCGCTGGTGCTGCAGGAGATCGGATGCCCTTCCTCGCCGTTGGTCGGGTCTTCGGAGGACCTGCAGGCCGGCTTCGTGCGATCGGTGTTCGAGCAGCTCGGTCTGCACGGCGGGAGAATCCCGGCGGCGGTGTTCTTCGCGCAGACGGACTTTCCCAGCTCGCTGCTGGGAGTTCTAGAGGGCTACTACGGCATCCGGGACGAGCAATTCCGCGCGTTCCTCGGCTCCTTGGGCCTCCTGGATGCCAAGGGACGACCGAAGAAGGCTTGGCGCGCGTTCGCGGAGAACATGGCGCGCCTTCGCCCGGTCGGAGGGGAGGATCTCTAGCCGCCTTCCTCGGTCAGGAGGCGGTCCAGCTCGGCATCGTCGAGCCGCTCCAGCTCTCGGTGGAATGCTTGGCGCTCGCTCTCGCGCTGGGCGCGGGTCTTCCGGCGGCGGAGGCCCTCTAAGAACCGGACCTTCTCCTCGTGGCTCTCGCACACCAGCTTGGGGACGGGCGTGGGCTTGCCGTCTCTGATGGCCACCATGGTGACCCGGGCGGTGTTGGTGTGGCGTCGCGCACCGGTCAGCACGTCTTCGGCCTCCACCTCCACGGTCACCTCGACGCTCGTTCGGCCCGCGTAGCTGACGAAGCCGGTGAGCACGACCACGTCGCCGATCTCGATCGGCCCGTGGAAGTCGACGCGGTCGAAGCTCGCGGTGACACAGACGTTGCCGGCGAACCGAGAGGCGACCGTGTAGGCAACCAGGTCGATCATGGAGAGGATCGCGCCGCCGAACGCCTTGCCATACATGTTGGCGTGGCCGGGTGTCACGACCTGCGCCATCTGCATGCGCGTCTCGGCGGCGCGCTTGGCCTCCATGTCACACCGCGCTGAGCACGATGGTGGCGAAGTCGTCGGGGTCCAGGCTCGCTCCGCCCACGAGTCCGCCGTCGATGTCCGGCTGGCTGAACAGCTCCTTGCTGTTGGAGCCTTTCACGCTGCCGCCGTACAGGATGCGGATCGCGTCGGCCGTTTCCTGGTCGTACATCTCCGCCAACGTGTTTCGGATCATTCCGCACACCCGGCTGGCTTCCTTGGAGTCGCAGACCTGGCCGGTGCCGATCGCCCAGACCGGCTCGTAGGCCACGCAGAAGCACCCCAGCTCGCTGCAGTCGACGCCCGCGAGGGCGCCCTCGAGCTGTCTCCGGATGACGTCGTCGGTGTTGCCGGCCTCGCGCTCCGCCAGGGTCTCGCCCACGCACAGGATCGGCATGAGAGAGTGGTACAGGAGGGCCTTGATCTTCTGGTTGACCGTCTTGTCGGTCTCTGCGAAGTAGCCCACGTCGTCGGCGTCGATCTCGAGCTTGCCGAAGCGGCCGCGGGTCTCGGAGTGGCCCACGATGCACAGCTTGCACCCCGCGTCGGCGAGCATGGGCGCGCTGACGCAGCCGGTGAAAGCGCCGCTGTCCTTCCAGAGGACGTTCTGGGCGCCGACTGAGATTCTGGTTCCCTTGAGCGCCTGCACTACTGCCGAAATGCTCGTGTAGGGCGGGCAGACGGCGACCTCCACGGCGTCCGTCACCGCGATCTTGCGGACGAGGGCCTCGACCAGCGACACAGCCTGTGGCTGGATGAGGTTCATCTTCCAGTTGCCGACGACCAGTTTCTTGCGCACTTCCTACCCCCTCTCGATCCGCGGCTCCACGACGATCTCGACCTTGCCGCGCACCGCGTTCGTGATGATACAGTATCCGTCCGCCTTGTGCGCCATATCCTCGGTTAACTTGAGCTGGTCGTCGGTCGCCTCGGCCGCGAGCCGGATGTGGGGCTGGATGGTGATCTTCTTGTAGGTGAACTGCGCTCCGGCTTGCTCCACCTCACCCACGGCGGAGGTCTCGACGGACGCGACCGGGAGCCTGCGGTTGGCCGCGATGATCCCGAAGGTGATGGAGTAGCAGGCCGCGACGGCCGCCGCCAGCAGCTCCTCGGGGTTGGTGCCGTCTCCGGTTCCTTGGAACTCCTTCGGGACGGCGATCGGGAGCTCGACGCCGCTGTGCTCCGGGGTGACGACGCCGGAGCCGTCGCGACCTCCGCTCCAGACGACCTTCACGGGATAGGGATGGATCTGTGCCATAGTCGGATTCTACTGGGATCGTCCGGTTGCGGTTCCGCGTTCCCAAGGATGGAGGAGCCATGAGGTGGTTCGGGGACGTCCCCGTCTGGGGTGAGCCGGTCGACCAGGGCGCGCTGAAGCAGATCCAGACCTGCCGCCGGACCGCGGCCCGCGCGGCGATGATGGCCGACCACCATCGGGGTTACAGCGTGCCGATCGGCGGGGTGGTGGCCTATCGGGACGCCGTCAGCCCTTCCGCGGTGGGCTTCGACATCGCCTGCGGCAACAAGGCCGTCCGAGTGGACGCGGCTCTAGAAGACGTCCTGCCTCGGATCGGGACGCTGATGGACGACATTTGCCGGACGATCAGCTTCGGTCTCGGGCGAACGAACCCGGAGCCTGTGGACAACCCCGTGTTCGACGACGAGCGCTGGAAGCTACCCGTTTGCGCGGCCCTCAAGGACCTCGCCTGGTCCCAGTTTGGGACCGTAGGCGGCGGCAACCACTACGTGGACCTGTTCGCGGACGAACAGAACCGCGTGTGGATCGGCGGCCACTTCGGCTCGAGAGGGTTCGGCCACAGGGTGGCCACACACTTCCTGCGGGCAGGCGGGGGCAAGGACGATCCGTTTGCGGAGCCGGTGGTGTTCTCCGTGCGTTACGCCTTGGGCCAGGACTACCTGGAGGCGATGGAGCTGGCGGGCCGCTACGCCCACGCGGCGCGCGACTGGGTTTGCGCGCGGGTCGCCCAGCTCCTCGGTGCGCCGGTCGTGGAGGAGGTTCATAACCACCACAACTACGCCTGGCGTGAGAGACACCAAGGGGAGTCGCTGTGGGTCGTCCGAAAGGGCGCAACGCCCGCCTTTCCGGGCCAGCGGTGCTTCGTCGGGGGATCGATGGGCGACGAGTCGGTGATCCTTGAGGGCCTTGACTCGGAGGAGTCGGTCGCCGCTCTGCGGTCCACGGTGCACGGCGCCGGGAGGGTGATGTCCCGCACGGAGGCGGCCGGACGACGAAGGGGCAAGCGGCGGACCGCCGGCAAGGTGTCGCGCGAGATGATGGAGGACTGGGTCCGGCGTGCGGGCGTCGTGTTGCGCGGGGGTGGGACCGACGAGTCGCCGCACTGCTACCGGCGCCTACCAGACGTCCTGCGCCAGCACGAGGGGTCCGTTCGCATCCTGCACGTTCTCCGCCCCATCGGAGTCGCGATGGCGGGTGAGGACGTAGTGGATCCGTACAAGGATTAGCCCCAGGCTTGCCGCCAGGAGCAGGAAGGAGCTCCCGGCGCGAAACCCGGCAGAGGAACCGGCCCGCAGCCGGAGAACGGTCGCTATAATCTTCGATAGGGGTTCACCGATGAACGCATGGCTCCTCGCTTTGGTTCTCGCCGCCCCGGGTGGCTACGACGCCTATCCCACCCGGCTCCAGGGCATCCGGCTTCAGGACGAAGACCTCCTGGTGGCGACGTTCGAATTGCGGGCGTATGGCTCCGGCTGGGCTTATGTGCCGCCGTCGCTGGATGGCGCGGGCAACGCGGTGCTTGCCTTCCCCGGCGGGCAAAGGGCGTCCCTGGCGCGGACCGCGACGCAGAACGGCACCAAGGTGAATGCAACCTTCGAGGCTGTTCCGGACCAGAACGTGACCATTGAGTCCGTTTTCGCGGCCTTGGACCTTCCGGCCAGGGTATGGGCGGGTGGAACGGTGAGAGTCGGTTCGCAGACCGTGACCCTGCCGGCCACCAGTGGCGGGGCCTACCTCTTCTCGGGATCCGCCACGACGGTCGAGTTCACGATCGGCTATCGGAAGCTGTCGCTCTCCTTCCCTACCAGCACGTCCCTCTACCTTCAGGACAGCCGCCAGTGGGGCGGGGGGTTCGAGCTGAGAATGGGCGGCCTGGGCTCGGGCACATGGCAGGCCGGCCAGCGCGTCCGAGTGAGCCTGACCTTTTGGGGCGAGCGAGCCACGGAGCTCTGGCCCGAGGGTCCTGTGACCATCCAAGAGGGACCAAACTGGGTGCCGCTTTGGCCGGTCCCCGACGTGGTTCCTGGATCGCCGCTGGACTTCTCCCCGTCGAACGCCGCACCGGCCGGCTCGAAAGGCTGGCTGAAGGTGGTGAACGGCAAGTTCGCCTTTGAGAACACCCCGAACGTCGCGGAGAGGTTTCTGGGGCCGAACTTGGTCTTCTCGTGCGCGTACCCCTCGAAGACGGACGCGGACGCCTTGGCCGTGCGGCTGCGTCGCATGGGATACAACTGTGCGCGACTCCATCACTTCGACGTCGACCTGACGGGTGGCTGGCGCTCCTCGGAGACGGGCAGCAGCACCAATCTGGACCCGCAGGTGCTCGACCGGATGGACTACCTGGTGAGCCGCCTGAAGGCGAACGGCATCTACGTGAGCCTGGACCTCTTCACCCTGCGCCAGGTCCGTCGCGATGAGGTGATCCCCGGCACGATCGGCACGGACGAGTACAAGGCGCTCCTGTTAGTGGACCAGAACGCCCGCGAGAACTGGTGGGCCTTCGCCCGGGGGCTGCTGGAGCACGTGAACCCCTACACCGGCTTGGCCTGGAAGGACGACCCGGCGATCGCTTGGATCTGCGTGGTCAACGAGAACAACATCGCGTCCGCGTACCTGTCCTGCGGGCCGACGCTCCGGGCGAAGCTGGACGCGGCTTGGAGGGCCGCGGGCAATTCCGGCTCGTTCGACCCGTACACGGACGCCGGAGCGCGCTTCGGTGCGGACCTACACCGGGCCGCGTTCCAGTGGATGCGCGACAAGCTGCGCTCGATCGGGGTCAAGGCCCTGCTCACCGACACGAACGGCTGGAGGAACCAGCAGGCGCTGGTGAGGAGCCGCGTCGACCTGGACTACGTGGATGACCACTTCTATTGGGACCATCCGTCGTTTCCGCAACAGGCCTTCGCGCTGCCCTCGGGGCACACGATGGAGCTTTCGGTCCGCGACTTCGGTGGCTCCCTCCGGAATGTGGCCTACGGGCGGATGCGCGGGAAGCCGTTCACTGTGAGCGAGTTCAACTATGTGTTCCCGAACCCCTTCCGTTCCGAGTCGGGCCTGTTCTTCGGGGCGGTGGCCGCCGCGCAGGATTGGGACGGAGTGTGGAGGTTCGCCTGGTCGCACGATGCCGCGGACATCGGGTCTCCGGGGGCGGCCAACTGGTTCGACCTTCAGAGGGACCCGCTGAGGCAGGCGGCGGAGAGGGCGGTGGTCAGCCTGTATCTTTGGCGGCACCTGAACGCGGCCGTCGGGGAGGCCACGGTGCTGGTCCAGCCGAACACGGCGGGTGCCGCTGCGTTCTCCGGCCCTTGGGTGGATCCGTTCGCGGCTCGGTGGAGCAACGTGCAACGGTCCGTCAACGTGCCTCCGCCGTCGCTCCATCCGCAGATCAAGATCTGGCTGGGCATCGGCACGTTCGCCGTGCTGACGCCGAAGACCGAGGGGGTGTTCACGACGCCCGGCCGGACGATCCGCGCGAACCGCCTGGCGTCGACGCCGAGCGGCGCGAGGGCCGCGGTCTGGGTGACGGCGCTGGACGACCTGCCCCTGCCCGAGAGTCGGCGGATGCTCTTCGTGCACCTCACCGACCTCCTGAACACGGGGACGCGGTTCTCCGGCCCGGATCGGACGATGCTTGAGCAGTGGGGAAGCTTGCCGTACTTGGTCCGCAACGGCACCGCGAACATCGGTCTGACGCTGGGCGGCACCGCCAAGCCGACGGTCTACCGTCTGGACCTCGCCGGACAGAGGGTCGGCGTGGTGCCCAGCACGTGGTCCGGCGGCAACCTTTACTTCCGCGCAACGGTTCAGGGCGCGCCGAGCGGGCAGGCGACTCTGTACTACGAAATCGTGCGTTGACGGGGCCTCAGCCCTCCCACGGCCAAGCCCGAACGATGGCCGCGAGGGTGCGGGCCGCCTGCTCGGGTCCAGCCAGGGAGGTGCAGAGGGTGGCGTGGTAGTGGGTCGGGTCGTTCCAGTCCACCCCAAAGAAGCGGCGGTGGAAGGCGGCCCTCTCCTCGTCGTTCCCGCGGATCATCGCCATGGCCTGATCCTCGCCGACCCAGCGGACCTGCATCACCCTGCGCACGCGGAACGCGGTCTCTGCAACCAGGCGCACGTGCACGCAAGGACGATCCCGAAGGATGAATCCAGCGCCGCGTCCCACGAACACCACGTGGCCCTGCTCCGCGAACTTGCGCACGGCGGCCATCAGCACTTGGAAGTACCGCTCGGCGTCGCCCTTGCGGGCCCAGGACTCGATGACGGACGGCGCCCTCTCGTCCCGATGCATCACGTTCGGCAAAGGGACGCCCGCCAGCCGTGCCTCCTCTTCCAGAATCTCACGGTCGACCACCCTCCAGCCGAGGTCTTCGGCCAACTGCGCAGCCACGATCTGCGAGCCCGATCCGAACTGCCGGCTGAGAGCGACGATGCTCACGGCTTGCCTCCGCTCTGGGCGGGGCCGCCGGCGTGGACGTAGCGCTCCACGGTCACGTCGCAGGTCACGACCAGCCCCTCGGACACCATGTCGTCCAGCACCCTCAGGAACGGCTCGATGCGCTCCTCGACGTCCACGATGTGGATGGAGACGGGAAGGTCCTCGCTCAGGCGCAGGATCGATGCGGTGTGGATGCGGCTGTTCGCCCCAAAACCCATCATGCCGCGGAACACTGAGGCCCCGGCCATCCCGAGGCGCCTCGCTTCCTCGACGATCGCGACGTAGAGCGGTTGGCCCTTCCAGCGGTCGCTCTCGCCGACGTAGATCGCCACAGCCTTCGCCTTGCCCTCGATCTTCATGCGCGTCCCCCTGTCAGCATTCTAGCCACAACCAGCCCGACCCAGGCGGAGAAAACCGTTCCGAGCGAGGTGAACTGCACGTAAAAGAGCGCTGGGAGGTAGCGGCGGTCGGCCAGCAGCATGAGCCCCTCGTACGCGAACGTCGAGTACGTGGTGTAGCCGCCTAGGATGCCGATCGCGACGAAAAGTCTCAGGCGGGTGGGATCCTGCAGGACGTTCGCGAAGCCGAGAACCAGACCGATCAGCAAGGACCCGGTGAGGTTGATCACGATCGTCTGCCAGGGGAAGCTCGCCCCGAATCGGGACTGTAGCCACCCGCCCAAGCCGTAGCGCGCGCTCGCCCCGATCGCGCCGCCCAAACCGACCCAAAGGAACTTCGCCAGCGTCTCACCCATGCGCATTCTCCGACAGGAGTCATCAGCCGCAGGCGGCGGTTTGGGCAGGGGCGGACTCCATCGCCCGGAGACGTTTCAGGGTACCCGGAAGGAGCCTTCTCCAACCGTCGCGAGCAGGAACGCCTGGTCGAAGGCCTCGTTGCGCAGCGCGTCGTACCGGCCGCTGGCGCCGCCGTGACCCGTGGAGAAGTCCACCTTGAGGAGCAACGGCTTGGAGCGATCCGTGCGCAGGGCCCTGAGCCGGGCTACCCACTTGGCGGCCTCCCAGTAAGGGACGTTGGTGTCGTTCCAGCCGGTGCGCACCAGCATGGCCGGGTAGTCCTTGGGCGCGACGTTGTCGTAGGGAGAGTAGGCCCGGATCCAGCGGTACTGCTGGGGAATCTTGGGATTGCCCCACTCGATGAACTCGCCGGTGGTGAGGGGCAGCGTCTCGTCCAGCATCGTGTTGACGACGTCCATAAAGGGCACGTACACCAACGCCGAGCGGAACAGCTCGGGGTTGCTGTTCAAGGCCGCACCCACCGTGAGGCCGCCGGCGCTGCCGCCGCTTACGGCCAAGAGCTGCGGCGAGGTCCACCCCTCGGTCTGCAGGAAGCGCGCACAGTCCACCAAGTCGCGGAAAGTGTTCTGCTTGGAGGCCATCTTGCCGGCGTCGTGCCACCGCTCGCCGAGCTCTCCGCCACCCCGGACGAGGGCGGAGGCGAGGATCCATCCGCGGTCAAGAAGGGAGACGAAGGATTTGCGGAAGTAGGGGTCGTTGGGAATTCCGTAGGCGCCGTACGCCTCAAGGAGAGTCGGGGCGGGTCTTTGTGCATCGCGGCGGAACGCCAGCGCAACCGGCACGCGCTCGCCGTCGCGCGCCTTGGCCCATAGGAGCCTGACTTCGTACCTGCTCGGATCGTAGCCGAAGACCGTCTGGCGCTTGACCTGTTTCAGGCTGCGGGTTGTGGGGTCGTAGTCGTAAACGGTCGCCGGCGTGATCGCCGACTGGTACTCGATCCGCAACCGCTTGGTGTCGAACATCGGGTTGCTCCCGAGGCTCGCGGAGTAGTAGGGTTCCGGGAAGGCGACCGTGTGGGCAGACCAAGTCCGGACGTCCAGGACACGGAGGCTGGCGACCGCGTCCCTTCGGATGCGGACCACCCAGTGCCGACGGAAGGCGTCCACGTCCTCGATGGTCTCGCCGGGCCGGGGCGTGAGAACCGTCTTCCAGTGCCGGCGGTCCGGCGAGGTTAGGGGCGCGACGACCAGGCGGAACTCCCTCACGCCGTCGTTCGTTCGGATCAGGAACTTGTCTCCGAAGCTGGTGGGGTAGTACTCCACCCCCTCCCGCCTCCGTTGGAGCAATCGGGGGGCCTTGTCCGGAGCGTTCAGGTCCAAGACCCGGCACTCCGTGGTCTCCATGCTTTCGGAGATCGCGTAGGCGAACCGATGATTGCGATCCTCGGTCAGCAGAAGGTTGTAGAGGGGGTCCTTCTCCTCGTAGAGCAGCGTTGGCTGCCGGGAGCCGAGCCGCCCGCGATAAATACGGTAGGATCTCTTAGCGGCGTCCTCGGTCGTGTAGAAGACCGTTCGGTTGTCCGATGCCCAGACCATCCCGGTGACCGTGCCGAAGCGGTCGGGCAGTGTTCGGCCTGTGGAGAGGTCCTTGAAGAACAGCTCGTAGTCGCGCGAACCGGTGGTGTCGAGCGTATAGGCCAGGAGGCGACCGTTGGGGCTGACGGAGTAGCTCGCGTCGACGTAGCGCTTGCCTCGGGCCAACTGGTTCAGGTCCAGCAGCACCTCCTCCTTGGCGCCCATGCCGCCCTTCTTGCGGCAGTGGATCGGGTACGGTTTGCCCTTCTCGGTACGGGTGAAGTAGTAGTAGCCGCGGTCGAATACGGGCACGCTGGAGTCGGTCTCCCGAATGCGGCCGAGAATCTCCTTGTACAGCTGCTCCTGGAGGGGCTTGGTGGGCGCCATCACGGCGTCGGCGTGCGCGTTGCAGGCCTCCAGGAACTCGCGGACGGCGGGATCCTTCCGGACGCGGAGCCAGAAGTAGTCGTCCTGGAACCGTTCGCCGTGAATCTGGCGCACGTGCGGGCGCCGCTCGGCCACCGGTTCGGGAACCGACAGGTCCAGCGGCGGTGCGACCAACGACAAAGTCCACAGGCTGAGACCGAGCATCGTGGGCTTAGTCTAGCCGATGAGCACTCCCCTGGCACGGTTCTCAGCCTGCTGCCCGTCAGGCCCGTCGAGACCGCCGAGAGAGCAAGGACGACGGCGGAGGCCCGCATCATTGGGCTGACTTCGTCGCTGCCGGGTTGTACATCCTCGGCTCGAAGTCCTCGACCAGACGTTTGCGGCCGTTCGAGTCCTTGAGGATCCGGAACGAGTCGTGCAACTCCCCGGTCACCGTTCTCGCCTCGACGCGCAGCTCGTCGGGCGACACGGTGACGACTTGGTAGAGCTGGGTTTGGGCGGCGAGGCTCCGGTGCCAGCGCGCCGGAGTCAGGCGGTACATCTTGGGGCCGGTGACGGAGTTCAGATACACAGCGCCTCGGTCGTCGGAGGGCTGGTCGTTGGCCACCAGACCGGTGCGAGCGTAGGTGTGGTCGTGCCCCTGGAGGACAAGGTCGACGTCCAAGCGCGTGAAGACGGGCTCGAGAAGCTTCTTCCTGGACTCGCTGTCCCGCTCGTTGCCGGAGCTGTAGACCGGGTGGTGGAACATCACGACCGTCCATCTCCTCCGGTTGGTGGACACCACGCGTTCCAGCCAGTCGACCTGGGGTTCGAGCTTCTCCATGGTGTTCAGCGAGACGAACCTCAGGTCTCCGCGGTCAAACCAGTAGACGCTTTCCCGCAGTCCCTCGGGCCCGTTGGCGGGGAAGCTGAACTGTCGCTTCCAGAGGTCGGGGAGGATTCTCCTGTCTCGGTTGTTCGGGTCTGGGATGGCGTAATCGTGGTTGCCGGGCGTCGCCGCGAACGGAACGGTGCGGGAGAGCGGCGTGTACGACTCGAACCACTCGCCCCACAGGTCGTCGCGGTCCCCACGTTCCACCAGGTCGCCTCCGTGCGCGGCGAAGGCGGCGTCCGGGCAGGCCAGCATCGCGGCCCGCGCCACGCGCGTCACCTGCCCCAGGATGTCGTTCTGCGAGTCGCCCAGGTAGAGGAACCGGAACGGCTCGCGGCCGCCGGGGAAGGCGCGCAAGGAGCACCACTCGCTCCACCTCTCGCCGTCGCCGACGCGGAACACGTAGGAGGCGCCGGGCTGCAGGCCGTCGATCACCGCGCGGTGCCGGTGGCTCGGGCCGAGCATCGTTTCCAAGGGCGTCGTCTGGGCGGCGATCCGCCGGGCCTTCTTTGCGTCGATCGGTCCCCGGGGGGCCTCCATGGCCTCGAGGAACGCCGAATCGACCTCGGCGGAGGTGCGCCAGCAGACCGGCTGCGTCGTCGGATCGTCGGAAACGTTGAGAACGATGCGGTCGGGATGGCGGGTCGGGGCGTAGCGGGAAGCACCGGCAGACCCTTGACTGGCTTCACGCCCGAAGGAGCGGAGCGGAGACAGAAGAAGCGGGCCGGCGGCCAGGGCCCGGAGCAGGCCGCGTCGGGACAGATCCGTTGCCATGCGTCCATCGTGCAACCCGATCGTGAAATCAAGGTTAAGGGTGTGGCGGGGGGCTCGGGGCGCTGGGCCAGCGGCGCGAACGCGCGCTCAGCGGTGGGTCGCAGGCGAGCCGACTACGGCGGGCACTGTCCGATCTGCTCCGCCTTGCGGCGGATCTCCACCCGGTCGGAGGCAGAAAGGCGCCGCAAGTTCAGGAGCGCCGGGCGCATCCTCAGGTTGTTGGCCAGACGATGCTCGTTGCGGGCGAGGAAGTCCCAGTACAGGGTGGTGAACGGGCAGGCCTCCTCGCCCGTCGCCCGATCGGGCCGAAACCGACACTTGGAACAGTGGTTGCTCATCCTCTGGATGTATCGTCCGCTGGCGGCGTAGGGCTTCGTCGCCATCCGTCCGCCGTCGGCGTACTGGCTCATCCCCAGAGTGTTGGGCAGCTCGACCCACTCCACGGCGTCCACGTAGATCGCGAGGTACCAGCGATGGACTTCCACCGGGCGCACGCCAAGGAGCATCGCGAAGAGGCCGGTGACCATCAGCCTTTGGATGTGGTGGGCGTAGCCGAGGCGAAGGGTCTGCGCGATCGCCTCCCTTAGGCACCGCATCTCCGTCTCCGCCGTCCAGTAGAACTCGGGCAAGGGGAGGCGGGCATCCAGAGCGTTCCACCCCAGCCACTCCGGCATCCAGAGGTGGTAGAGGCCCCGCACATACTCCCGCCAACCGAGAATCTGACGGATGAACCCCTCGGCGGCGGGCAACGGCGCGTGTCCTTGCCGGTAGGCTTCCTCGGCGGCTCGGATGGCCTCCATGGGGTGGAGGAGCTTCAGGTTGAGAGCGGCCGACAGCCGGCTGTGGTACAGGTAGGGCTCGCCCTCCCAGACGGCGTCTTGAAACCGACCGAACCAGGGCAGGCGGTTCCGCACGAAGTCCTCCAGCGCCTGCAGTGCTTGGGCGCGCGTGACGGGCCAGGCGAAGGCGTCCAGCCGTCCTGGGTGCGCGTGGAAGCGCCGTGCAACGAGCTCCAGGACGTCGCGCGTGATGGCGTCCGGCGCGAAGCCCAGGGGTTTGGGAACGAGGCCTGGACCCTTGGGTCCGAAGCTGGCTCGGTTTTCGGCGTCGAAGTTCCACCGTCCGCCGACGGGGTTGGCGCCGTCCATGAGCACGGACGTCCTTCTGCGCAGATGGCGGTACCAATGGTCCTGAACCAGGACGCGTCGGCCGCCGGCCCAACCCTCGAACTCCTCGGTGGTGGCGATGAACGACCGATCTGGCCGCAGGTCGATGGCAACCCCGTTCTCCCGAGCCGCGCTCAGGAGGGACTCACGAACACGCCAGTCTCCGGGCTCTGCCAGGATGAGCCGCTCCGGCCTGAGCCGTCGGATGGCGTCACCGAGCGCCTCGCCGAGGTTGGGGAAGGGGTGGTCGCCCAGACGCAGGTGCTCCAGAGGCCATCCCCTCGAGCGAACCTCCTCGGCGAAGTGCCTCATGGCAGTCAGGAAGAGGGCGATGCGGGCCTTGTGGGATGGCACGTGGCTGGACTCTTCGTCGACTTCGGCCATCCAGACTCGGTCCGAAGCAGGGTCGAACTCCGCGAAGGCTCCCGAATCGAGGCTCAGCTGGTCTCCCAGGACAAGCACGAGGTTGCGGCAACGGTCTGCTTCAGTGGTGACCATCTCTCCAAAGCTGCCTCCTTAGGACTGTACGCGCCCATTCCCCGAAGGTGCCGAACGGCCCCGGCGGTCGGTTCACGCGGGTCAGAATCACGGCGATGCTTTCAAGGAGCTGGGAAGGCGGGGTCCGGCTGGGATGATCGCGGTGGCGGTCGGCCTCTGCTTCGCCCTAGCGCTGGCCGTTGCGGCGGGCCGCAAACAGTACGCACGGGTGCCGGACGGTTTGGCGTGGCTGCCGGCCCTGCTGGTTCTGGGCGCGGTGGCGGTCGTGCCGGCCGGCGACTCCCTTCGGCATCCGTGGTTGCCCGAGCTCGGTTTGCAGCTGGTGTTGCGCACGGACGGGCTTGGGCGACTCTTCGCGCTGATCATCGCCTCCATCGGGGTGCTGATCCACGCCTACGCGGCCGGTTGCTTCTCTGGGAAGCCTGACCGCGAGAGGCTCTTGGCCCTGCTGCTGTTCTTCGAGGGGGCGATGCTGGGGATCGCCTTCTCCGGCGACCTGATCACGCTGTTCGCCTTCTGGGAGCTGACGAGCGTCTCCTCGTTCCTGCTCATCGGGTTCGCCTCTGGCTCCGCCGAGGCGCGGAAGTCGGCCCAGCAGGCGCTGACGATCACCGCCGCGGGCGGGCTGGCTCTGTTGGCCGGAATCCTGCTGCTGGGAAGGATCGGCGGCTCGTTCGACCTGGAGGTGCTTGCGTCTCGCGCCGACCTGATCGCCAGGCATCCTTCGGCAGGATGGGCCGTGGCGCTGATCCTGGCTGGGTGCTTCACCAAGTCGGCCCAGTTCCCGTTCCACTTCTGGCTGCCGGGGGCGATGGCGGCCCCCACGCCGGTGAGCGCCTATCTGCACTCCGCCACGATGGTCAAAGCGGGGGTTTTCCTTGCCGCCCGACTGACGCCAGTGCTCGGATCGGCGCCGTACTGGAGCGAGTCGCTGGTGGGTTTCGGCGCAGCGACCGTGGTGGTCGGGGGCATCGCGGCGCTGCTTCAGACCGATCTGAAGCTGATCCTGGCTTACTCGACGGTGCAGGCGCTCGGGTCGCTCATGCTTTTGCTGGGGGTCGGCACCCCGAACGCTCTGCACGCCGCCTTGGCGCTGCTGTGCGCCCACGCGCTCTACAAGGGCGCACTGTTCACCGTGGCCGGGTGCGTGGACAAGCAGGCAGGCACTCGGGAGATCGCTCGGCTGGGTGGGCTCGCTCGGCGCATGCCGGTCTCCGCGCTCGCCGCGGCGCTGGCCGGGCTGTCGCTGATCGGCGCGGTGGCGTTCGCCGGCTTCACCGGCAAGGAGCTGGCGTTCAAGT
>Ga0209018_1001348_pt1 | contig 20038 bp, 19 predicted proteins | sample YNPBryBLVA2012_FD_185814 | JGI IMG/M metagenome (GOLD analysis project Ga0209018, IMG submission 185814) | Anoxygenic and chlorotrophic microbial mat microbial communities from Yellowstone National Park, USA - YNP Bryant BLVA 2012 (SPAdes)... ...
GGTGCCGTCAGGGGCGACGGCGGAGACGCCTCCCGATGTGGCGGTTATCCGCGCCGTCTCGCAGGGCGACCCGGCGCGCATGGCCGAAGTCGCGCTGACCACGCGGGCGGTGGGGTACCGGGTCTACCTGCCGCTGTTGCTGCGGGGTGGGTCGTAGAGTAACCCTTCTGTTAGCCGCCTGACCTTCTGCTCCTGGCGGGTCACAGGCCCGCCAGGAGCGGGTTATCTGATGATAGGAGGCTTTCCTGTGAAACCTTTGCCGAACATCTTGCCTTCACTGCTCGTCATTGCCCTGCTGTTTTCGTTCGCTTCACCACTCGCTCTGGCTTCTCCCCCGCCTCCCGAGACTCCGACCGGGGCGGTTCCCTCCGGTGAAGGCCCCTGGGTCGTGAGGGCCTACTACGCGGATCGGCAAATGCTGAATACCCTGGCTGCCCGGATGGAGCCGTGGGAGGTCCACCCTGACCAGGGCTATCTGGTTGTGGCGGTGGACCGCGAGGGGTATGAGTGGCTGCTGGCTCAGGGTTTCCGCGTAGAGGTGGATGAGGAGCAGACAACGCGGCTGAACCTCCCCAACCTCCCTCTGCCGGGACAGGTCAGCGGGATTCCCGGCTACCCCTGCTATCGCACCGTGGAAGAGACCTATGCCGCTGCCGCAGCCATCGCTGCCGCGCACCCCAATCTGGCGACCTGGACCGACATCGGGGATTCCTGGGAGAAGGTCACCCCTGGCGGCAACCCTGGCTACGACCTGATGGTGCTTCGACTCACCAACTCCGCCATTGCCGGACCCAAGCCCAAACTGTTCATCATGGCGGCCATCCATGCCCGCGAGTACGCCACAGCCGAACTGGTCACCCGCTTCGCCGAGTACCTGGTCAGCCATTATGGAACCGATCCGGATGTGACCTGGCTCCTGGATCATCACGAGATTCACTTCCTGCTCCACGCCAACCCGGATGGGCGAAAGATCGCCGAGGGCGGCTCATCTTGGCGCAAGAACACCGATAACGACGACGGGTGTATCTATTCCAGTTACTGGGGCACCGATTTGAATCGCAATTACCCTTTCCGGTGGGGATGCTGTGGCGGTTCCAGTCCTGACCCTTGTGATGAGACCTACCGCGGTCCGGCGGCGGCGTCGGAACCGGAGACGCAGGCGGTCCTCAACTATGTGCGGGCGCAGTTTCCCGATCAGCGCGCCGATCCGCTGGATGCCGCAGCGCCCATCACAGCGACCGGTATCTTTCTGGACATCCACAGTTACAGCGAACTGGTGCTGTGGCCCTGGGGGTTCACCTCTTCCCCTGCCCCCAACGGGACTGCCCTGCAGACGCTGGGACGCAAGTTTGCTTATTTCAACGGCTACTCGCCCGAACAGTCCTATGGGCTCTACCCGACGGACGGGACGACCGACGATTTTGCCTACGGTGAACTGGGTCTCGCCGCCTACACTTTCGAGATCGGCACCTCTTTCTTCCAGAGTTGTTCGTACTTCGAAAACACGATCGTGCCGGAGAATCTGCCTGCGCTTCTCTACGCCGCGAAGGTGGTACGCACTCCATACCTGACCCCCAGCGGCCCGGATGCCCTGAACGTCACCCCTTCACCGGCGAGTGTGGCTGCCGGTGAACCGATCTACCTGACGGCCACGATCAACGACACGCGCTACAACAACTCTGGGGGAACCGAACCGACCCAGAACATCGCTGCGGCTGAGTACTACATTGATGTGCCTCCCTGGATCACCGACCCCGTGCCGGTAGCCCATCCGATGGCGCCGCTGGACGGGGCGTTCAATCAGAAAGTGGAGGGCGTGAGGGCAACGGTTGACACCTCCTCCCTGAGCGCCGGCCGCCACCTCTTTTTCGTGCGGGGTCAGGATGCTGCGGGCAACTGGGGGGCCTTTTCGGCGGCCTTCTTCACCGTGACGGTTGCCCTCCCGCCGCAACTGAGTGTAGGGAAATCCGCCTCTGTCGGCCGGGTCGAGGCAGGGATGCCCCTGTCCTACACGCTGACCATCACCAACACCGGCGGCCCGGCCGGAATGGCAACCCTCACGGACACCCTTCCGGCGAACGTACTCTTCGCCTGGGCAGATGGTGGTGGTGGGCGAGAGGGAGACGCTGTCGTGTGGCGGGGCCTGACAGTTCCGAGCGGAGGCACTCTCAGCGTCTCCTACGGCGTCACCGTCACCTGCGTCCCCTCTGGCACCACCATCGTCAACGATGGCTATGAGGTGACCGCCGCCGAATGGCCCACTCCCACGACCGGGTTGCCGGTGACGGTCACCACGACCGCCGAAGGGGTGAGTGCGGATTTCACCTATGGGCCGCTGCCGGTGCTGGTCAACCGGGCGGTGAATTTCACCAACCTCAGCCGGAACGCCACCGCTTATGAGTGGGCCTTTGGCGATAGCGCCGCATCCACTGCTCCCGATCCATCTCACACCTATAACATCACCGGCTCGTACACCGTCGTGCTGACGGCAACCAACCTCTGCGACAGCGCGGTGGTGAGCCAGGCGCTCCGGGTAGAGAACTATGCGCTGGCTCTGGTGCCGGACACGGGGACGCAGAGCGGCAACCCCGGACGGACAGTGACCTACACCCTGCGCCTGACGAACACGGGAACGCTGAGCGATACTTTCCTGCTGAGCCGTGGGAGCACGTCCTGGGCGACAACGCTCTCCACGAACACGGTGGCGCTGGAGGCGGGGGAGGGGGCGGCTGTGGGAGTGTATGTGACCATTCCGGCCAATGCCGCGGGGGGATCGCAGGCGACGGTGCAGGTGACGGCGCGGTCGCAAAAGGACCCGCGTGTGCCACCGGCCTCGGCGTCAGTGGCGCTGACGACGAAGGCCAATAACGTCCACGGGGTGGCGCTGGGGGCGGCGGCAGTGGAGCAGATGGCCGAAGCTGGCGGGGTGGTGACGTACACGCTGCGGGTGACCAACACCGGCAACGTGGTGGACACGTTTGTCTTCACGCGCACGACGGCGGGGTGGCCCACGGTCATCTCGCCAGCGCAGCAGACGATCGCCCGCGGCGGGTGGCGGACGGCGCTGGTGCGCGTGACGGTGCCAGCAGAGGCGACGGCGGAGACGCCCCCCGATGTGGCGGTCATCCGCGCCGTCTCGCAGGGCGACCCGGCGCGCATGGCCGAAGTCGCGCTGACCACACGGGTGGTGGGGTATCGGGTTCGCCTGCCGCTGGTGGCGCGGGGCTTCTTGCCTTGAAGGCCAACAGGCTCTTCTAAGGCCGGATGATCCGGCCCTGCATATCCGCCGGCACCGGCACGCCGATCAGATCGAGCACCGTGGGGGCCACGTCCATCAACTGTAGCCCCTCGAGACGCTGCCCCCCATGGTCACGGCGGGGGTCCCAAAGGACGAAGACGCCGTACTGGTCGTGGTTGGCGTCGTCGGGGCCGGTGTCGTTCTCGAAGGTGTAGATATCGGGCAGGCCGAAGGAGCCCACCGCCCGCCAGCGCAGGTCGCCGAAGTAGACCATCAGGTCGGGCGGGAAGTTGCGCGTCTGACGGTAGAGCGTCTCCGGCTTGAAGGCCACCGAGCCGAGCGGCCGACCCTGCGGGTCCGGCATGGCCTCGATGCGGGCCTTGACCTCGTCCCGCACCTTCTCATAGTCGCCGGGGGGAATGCGGCCCTGCGGCTCCCGGCCCTGGACGTTGAGGAAGATGCGCGCGTAGTAGCCGCCGGCGCCCCAGGCGGTGGTCTTCTCCCAGTCCACCTCCACCTTCTCGAAGGGTACCAGCCCCTCGTAGCGCGGCTCCTCCTTGAGCACCAGCAACCCCTCGCGGCGCAGCCACTCGTTGACCGCGATCCCTCCCTCCATCGCCTTCGCCCCGTGATCGGAGACCACCAGCACGACGGTGTCGTCGTCCAGCATGCCCAGAATCTCCCCCAACTGGCGGTCCAGGTAGCGGTAGTAATCGGGGATGGCCTGCCGATAAGGGTTGCCGGGATCGTGCTTGGGGTGGGTGGGGTCCCAGAACTTCCACATGCCGTGATGGATGCGGTCCAGCCCGATCTCCACGAACATGAAGAAGTCCCACGGCTTTTCCTTCAGGAGGTATTTGATCACCGCGAAGCGCTTCTCGGTCATCTCCTGGATCTGCCGCAGGAGGTCGTCCTTGTCCTCGGTGCGGAAGCGGGGCACGTCCAGATCGTAGGTGCGGCCGTCGAGCAGGCGGTCAATCTCGTGGCGCAACTCGTCGGGGTAGGTGTACTGCCGCTCGACGCTGGGGGTGAGGAAGCAGCTGATCATATGGCCCTTGAGCGGGCGCACCGGGTAGGTCTGCGGCACACCGACGACGATGGACTGCTTCCCGGCCTCCCCCAGCAGGTCCCAGACCCGGGGTTCCTGGACGGCGTTGCCAGTGGCGATGCTCATGCGCTCGTAGGAGTAGTCGGCGCGGTTGTGGAAGCCGTAGAAACCCAGCGTGCCGGGGTCCTTGCTGGTGACCATCGAGGTCCAGGCGGGGACGGTGATGCAGGGGATGGTGCTGGAAAGGGGGCCATGGACCCCTTCGTCAATCAGCCGGCGCAGCGTGGGCAACTGGTCCTTCAGCCCCAGACCGCCCTGGCTGCTATCGGCGAACAACACCGCCGGCGGCGCGCAGTCCAAACCGGCGACGAAAACTTTGCGAGGCTTGTGGCGTCGAAGTAGTTTGAGCATAGTCTCCTTTACGTGTCCTGCCTCTTCATCCCCTCCATCAGCACACGGGCGACTTCGGGACGGGTGAACTCGGCAGGCAGCATCTCGCCCCGCTCCAGCATCTGCCGCACCTGCGTGCCGCTCAGGATGACGTGATCCTCCGGGCCGTGTGGACAGGTCTTGGCGGAGACGACGGCCCCGCACTTCTTGCAGTAGAAGGTGTGTTCGAACTTGAGCGGGATGATGCCGATCTGCTCCTGGGGGAACTGGTCAAAGATGTTCTGGGCGTCGTAGGTGCCGTAGTATTTGCCCACGCCGGCGTGGTCGCGGCCGACGATGAAGTGGGTGCAGCCGTAGTTCTTGCGGGCGATGGCGTGGAAGATCGCCTCGCGCGGGCCGGCATAGCGCATGGCCGCCGGGAAGACCCCCAGCACCACCCGGTCGGGCGGGTAGTAGTCGCGCAGGATGGCCTGATAGGAGGCGATGCGCACGTCGGCGGGGATGTCGTCACTCTTGGTCTCGCCGACCAGCGGGTGGAGGAAGAGGCCGTCCACGATCTCCAGCGCGGTCTTCTGGATGTACTCGTGGGCGCGGTGGATCGGGTTGCGGGTCTGAAAGCCGACCACGCTCCGCCAGCCACGGCGGGCGAACATGCGCCGCGTCTCGGCGGGGGTGTGGCGCAGTTCGGGGAACTCAGTCTGGGCCGCGCTGGGCCAGTCTACCAGCCAGATGTCGCCGCCCAGCAGCACCTCGCCGCGGCGGTAGAGGCGGGCCACACCGGGATGCGCCTCTTCAGTGGTGCGGTAGACCTCGCGGGCCTCCCGCTCTTTGACCTGGCGATCATAGGGGTGCTTCTCGGCTACCTCCATCACCGCCAATACGCGTTCCCCTTCGCACAGGGCCACCTCCTGGCCTTCGGTGATGCGGTCGGCCAGCTCTCTCTCCACGGCCAGGACGACAGGGAGCCCCCAGACCAGCCCGCTGGACAGGCGCATCTCGGCCACGCAGCGCTCGTAGTCAGCGCGGCACATGAAGCCGGTGAGCGGGCTAAGCGCGCCGCAGGCGATGAGCTCCAGATCGGAGAGGGCCATCGGCCGCAGGGGGACCTTGAGCATGCGCTCGGCCCGTTCGCGCACCGCGGCGCGCACCTCGCCGCGCAGCACGCGGTCCACCAGCACACCCCCGTGGGGGCGAATGACGTCATAGTACGGTTCGCTCAAGTCTCGCTCCTGGGATGAGGGTTAGCCGGGGCATTGTACCACGGGGACGGGGAGTGGTCAAGGCTGGCCGATTGCACTGCCGTTGAGTTGTGTTATACTGCTCATGCCCCTGAGGGGTGCCCCGCGTGCCGTAGCATCGCTGCCGGTGGGCCTGCACCAGAAGACAGGCTGCCGGTCCCTGTGTCCAGGAGGTCGAAAGATGGCACGTTCGACGATCGAGGCCCCTTACGATGTCACTTTTCCCCCGCTGTGTGCGCGCTGTATGGCTCCCGCGACCAGGAGCATGCCGATTCAGGCGCAGAAGCCCTCCGCGTCCAGGGCCTGGGCGTGGTTCTTCTTCGGCGTCATCGGCTGGATGATCGCCGGTGGGGCCAGCAAGGAGAACTTCATCCGCTACGATATTCCGCACTGCGACAACTGCTACCAGCAGACGCGGCGGCTTCAGATGCTGATGTGGCTGGTGTTGGGGTTGGTCATCCTTCTGTCCTGCGGAGGGATAGCCCTGGCCTCCTCGCTTTCCGAGAGATCATCCCAGGTCAGCACTGCCGTGCCCCTTCTTCTCCTTTTCGTCTTTGTGGTCGGCGGGGCTGCCATCATCGTGCTGACCGCTGTCGTTTCCTCCCGCCGTCCTGTCATCATCCAGCGGGTGAACGAGAAACTGCAGACGGTCCGCCTGGGTTTTCTCAACCCTTCCTATCTCGACCATTTCCGCCAGGAGAACCTGGAACGGCTTGTCTCCCTGGGAGTGCGCACCGGCAAGATGAAGGATGTCCCGCTGGAGGAGGCCATTGCCCTCGTGAGCCAGCGCATCGACCCGGAGGATCCCCGCTCGCCCGCCAGCCTGAAGGGATACTTCGAACGCGCACAACTCTACCTCCAGCAGGGGGCATACGGTCAGGCAGTCTCCGACCTGGATCGTGTGATCGAGGTGACCGGTCTCGAAAACCCCTATTTCCTCGACGCGCAGTTCTTCCGTGGTCAGGCGCATATGCGGCTCGGCAACACGGTGCAGGCGCAGATGGACCTGGAGAACTACCTCAAAGCGGCGAGTGACAGGGGCAGGATGGCGCAGGCCCGACAGTGGCTGAAGCAGATCAGGCGGGGATAGGGAGGAGTCCGATGGAGGAATCACCCACCTCGTTCGGGGTGACTGACCCCGAGACCGCCGCGCGCGAGTACGTGGTCAACCGGCTGAAGGCTGGCGCCACCCAACAGGCAGTGGAGCAGGAGTTGGTGCAACGCGGCTACGATCCGGCCATAGCGGCGGATCTGGTGCGCAGCGTGGGACGGCAGCATGCCGGTTCGGCGCGCCGGTCGGCGATCGGGCTCATCGCTGGCGGCATCGCTATCGCCATCATCGGCTGCGTATTGACCTATCTCAGTTACAACAGCGCCAGTCCCGGCGGGCGTTACTACGTCTGCACGGGACTGATCCTGCTGGGCATCTATATGCTCATCCGCGGGATCGCCCAGTTGATCCGCGGACGCTGAGATGTAAGGGGCGCAGCCGCGCTGCGCCCCGACGGGTCACGGCGCGTAGCGGAACGGGTGGCGGGCGGCGGCTTTCTCGTTGAACAGGTCGTGCAGCGCCGGCCGGCCCTCGATCGCCTTGCGCAGCGCCTGCACGGTGGCCTTGTAGTTGTTGAGGGCCACCCGTTTGGCGATGGAAGCCGCCGGGTGGACGAAGACGTTGACGATCAGCGCCAGGTCGTCCAGCACCCCCTCCGGAAGGAAGCCGTTCTCGATGTTCTGGCGAATGGCCAGGGTGATCCCCTCGACGGCGCTCTCGTAGAGCAGGCGCCGCTGTTTGGCGGTGCGCGCGGTCACGGTGGGCACCAGCAGGGTCAGCGGCCGCTCGTAGATGACCGTCAGGCCGCGCTCCTGGCCCCAAGCGGCGGTCGAACGGGCGATGGCCCGGCCCACCGGCCCATCCTTCAGGCCGATCAGCAGGTCCACGTGGGCGATTTCCTGGAACGGCGGGCCGGCGAACCCCTCGCCCACCCGCAATGTCCAGCCGCTCACCGTGCGCGGGGTCTGCGGTGTGGCCGCCAGGCGTGTCTCCACCTGCCGCGCGCCAAGGTCGTACACGACCCTGTCCTGGGGGATCTTCCCCAGCATCTCTAACTGCATGCGCAGTTCCTCGTAGTCCTCCCGGCGGAAGCCGCCGCCGGGCATGATCGGGTGGCGCGAGTCGCCGACCTCCACCCCCATCATGCGCAATCCCTCTTTGACCGCCTGGGTGGAACTGCACTGCACGACGATGCGCACCAGTTTCTGCACCCTCTGCTGCCAGTCCTGCGCGCGGGCCAGATCGCCCTCCAGCGTGGCCCGATAGACGTCCTGCCAGATGTCGGGGATCAGGTTGGCCGAGGCCAGGATGGCACCGTCGGCCCCCGCGGCCAGCGCGGCCTGCACCACCTCGTCGTGGCCGACGAAGATGCTGACTTTCCCCTTGACCTTCTCGAACAACGCCTCCATGAACGGGAGGTCCCCGGAGGAATCCTTGATGCCGATCGTGTTCTCGAAGTCGAGCAGCATGCCCTCGGCGGTCCACCAGCGGAAGTGGGTTCCGGCGCACTGAGGGATGTTGTAGAGGATGAGCGGCAGTCCCAGGCGGTCCAGGGCGCGGTAGTGGTCATAGACCTCGTTGAAGGAGGGCTTGAGGTAGTAGGGAGCGACGACCAGCGCGCCGGCGACCCCCGCATCCCGCGCCCACTCGGTCAGCGCGAGCGTCTCGCGGGTCGAAGGCGCGCCCGTGCCAGCGACCACCGGCACACGCCCGCCGACCTCGTCCAGACAGACCTCGATGGCCTGTTTCCGCTCCTCGATGGTCATGTAGGAAAACTCACCGGTCGTGCCGCAGGGGACGACGCCGTTCACGTGGGGCAGGACGTGGCGGATCAACTGCCGGTAGGCCGGTTCGTCCAGCCGGTCATCCTTCGTGAAGGGGGTCACCAGCGCGGGGTAGATACCGCGGAACCAGTCGGTTTTGTAGCCCATCCTCTTCCTCCGTTCGTCATTCCATTTGACATTGCAAGTTCTGTATGCTAGAATTACCCATATCCGATAGTCAATTCGGAGCAGGCAAAATGGTCATCTCGATTGCCGAAGCACACAGTCGTCTCTCGAAATTGCTGGCGCACATCCAGGACGGTCCCATCACCATCACCCGACGAGGCAAGCCCGTCGGTATCATCGTCTCGCCTGAGGAGTACGACCGTCTGAGCCAGGTGCAGGCGTATCTGCAGGTGCTGCGCCTGTCGCACGCGTTGCGCGATCGCGGCGTAACCGCCGACGAGCTGTACCGCGCCTCGCGTAGCGATCTGGAGGAGCGGTCATGATCGCCGACGCCAGCGTGCTCCTGGCGGCGTTCTTCCCCGATGAGCAGCAGGCCCAGGCGCAGGCGCTGATCCGTGACCACGTGGCCGGGCGGTTGCGACTGGCGGCCCCCACCTTGCTGTTCTACGAGTTCACCAACGCGGTCGTACAGGCGATCCGCCGCGGGCGCATCTCGGACGACGAGGGAACGGCGATACTGACCGCCTTCGACGGCCTGGCCATCGAGTTGCAGGCCGTGCCCTGGGTGCAGATCGTGCCCCTGGCGCACCGCTTCGACCGCTCGGCCTACGACGCGGCCTACCTGGCGTTGGCCCAGATGCGGGGCGACGCCCTGGTCACGGGTGACCTTCGGCTGTACCACGCGGTTCGTGATCATTTGACCTGGGTGCGGTGGATCGGGGACTGGCAGGCCGGATGACGGCCTGTCATCCCTCTGCGAAGGCCTGGTTGATGGCGGCGCGGGCGGCCTCGGTGACGCTGCGGTAGAGCGCGTGCCGGTCCAGCGCTTTCGGGTGCACCGTCGCCAGGACGACCATCACCTCGTCCTCGACTGCCTGGGCGGGGATGGTTCCCGCCTCCAGCGCGTCCACAATCGCCCGCGCCAGCGCGGCCTGGGTGGGACCGTAGATCATGTTCGCCTGGCGCAGGTTCTTCTGCGGCAGGGTGGGCAGAAGGAGGGTGGACGGGCGGACGGTCAGGCCGGGTTCCAGGATCGTGGTCAGCGCCTCGCGGCCGTGCAGCGGGTAGGTCAGCTGCAGGGCGTAGGCGTCCCCCAGCGGGCTTTCCTTCTTCCCGGCGATCAGGTCGAGTTGTACGCGGTTCAGCCCTTCCCCTGCTGAGCCGCTGCCGACACGCAGGCGGTGGGCCCGGATCTCCTCAGCCGTCAGTTCCAGGTCGGCGAAGCGGCCCTCCAGCGGCCCACCGGGGTACTCGAACGGCTCTTCCTCGACGGCGATCTTGCCCAGTTTCTCCAGTTCCAGGCGGATCTCGGCGCGGGTCTCGTGGATCAGCGCGCCACCGGTCTCCTTGAGCGGCCGGCGGGGGCCGCCGACGGTGAGCCCCATCATGTTCAGCGCTGCCTTGACCGCGACCCCGCCGCCGTAGCGGCAGAAGATGCGGGACAGTTTCTGTACCTGCCGCTGGAGGGCGCGGGCCTCGGCCACTCGCCCCTCGGCTACCAGCCGCAGCACCTCCTGCCAGACCTCCGGGTAGACCTGCGCGCTGGCCAGGATCATGCCGGTGACCCCGCCGGCCAGCGCCGGCACCACCACCTCGTCGTGGCCGATGAGCAGGTCAATGCGGTCGCCGGCATACTCCAGAATCTCCATCGTGTAGGTCAGGTCGCCGGAGGAGTCCTTCATCGCCACCACGTTGGGCAGGTCGGCCAGGTCCTCCACTACCGTGCGCGGCAGGGGGGCGTCCATCACCTGGGGGATGTTGTAGAGGATGAGCGGGATGTCCACACGGGTGGCGATGTCGTAGAAGTGCTGGTAGACCTCCTTGTCGGACGGGTGGAGGAAGTAGGGGGTGACGACGAGGATGGCATCGGCGCCAGCCTCGCGTGCGTCGGCGGCCAGGGCGAGCGCCTGGGCGGTGCCGGAGGCGCCGCAGCCAGCGATGACGAGCGGTCGGTGGCCGCGGAGGCTGCCGCCGAGTTCCTCGCGGGCGATCTCGACCATGCGGCGCTGTTCGGCGCGGGTCAGGTAGGGGAACTCACCTGTCGTGCCGCTGGTGACCACCCCGTCCACGTGGGGCGTACAGTGGCGGATCAGTCGGCGAAACGCGGCTTCGTCCAGCTCCTCGGTCTTGGGGTCGAACGGGGTGACCAGGGCGGGAAAGACGCCTCGCAGGTTGAGGTCTTCTCTACGCATTGCTCCTCCTTGTGTTTGAGGGCATTGTACGCCTGTAGGCGAGCGTGTCAACCAGGCTTGCGAAGAATGAGAACGTACTCGTGCTTGAAGATGTAGTAGCCGCCGGCGAGGGCACGGTAGCGCCAGAGGTTGCTGGTCCGTCCCTTGCCGATCTCGTTGCCGGTGATGTTCTTGACGATAATGGCCTTGGGAGAAAAACCCACCCGCATGCAGCGGTCCAGGCAGTAGAAGCCCAGCGGGACCAGTTCGCCGCGGACGTATTTGTCTCCGATGACCAGCACGGCGAAGCGGCCCGGCTCCAGCAGGTCATAGCCATGGCGGGCGACGGTCTCGAAGCGATCGAGGAAGGTCTGCAGGTCGGGGGCGTTGGAGAGATCGGACGGGTGCGTCGAGAAGCGGATGATGTCGTGGTAGGGTGGGTGGAGGATCAGCAGTTGGGCGTGGGTGGCGCCCATCCCGTCCAGTGCGGCGCGAACTTGAGCGACCGTCTCCGGGGCGACGCTATCGCCCTGGAGGATGCGGACGCGGTCGGCTGGTGCGGACTGGAGTTTCTCCCGCACGGCGGCGACCAGTTCGGGCTGCAGTTCCACGCCGATCAGGCGGCGGTTGAGGCGCAGCGCTTCGATGGCCGAGGTGCCGGAGCCGAGGAAGAGGTCGAGGACGATGTCATCCCGGCGCGTGTAACGCAGAAGGGTCTGGGTGGCGATCTGTGGGACGAAGTTGCCATGATAGTCCAGCCGGTGGCCGCCGCTGCGGTCCCGGCTCTCGATCAGCCAGAGGGAGTCTGTCCAGACGTCCTCGTACTCCCGCCAGCGGGCGGGGTCGAGGTCGGAGTAGGGGAGGCCGCGTTTCATTTCGGTCTACTGGCCAGAATCTCGTCCAGGATGTCGGCGCCGGTGCAACCGGTGCGGCTGCTGACCGCCACGCGCAGGTCGCGGCGGAAGCCGGGGGTCAGATCGTCGCCGGTGGCGTACAGCGTAAGGGCTACAGCCCGCAGGGCGCTGGCGATGGCGTAACGCGGCTCGTGACGGTCGAGGTCCTCAAAGAAGAAAGTGCAGCTGGTGTACATCCGTTGACGGTAGAACTGCGCCTCCAGCAGCCACAGCAGCCGCTGTCGCTCCTCACTGGTCAGGTGGCCCAGGCCGTTCCCGGAGAGGAAGGCCGGACCGTCCATCTGGTTCAGAACCACGGCGATGAAGCGGTCGCGCAAGGGCCAGGGGTCTAATCCCAACCGTTGCGCCTCACAGATGTAGACGGAGTCCAGATCGGCGGCCAGGTTGTCGAGCGCGCGACGCAGCGCCCCCTTCCAGCGACCGTCGCCGGGGGTGCAGGGGCAGCCCAGCGCCCAGCGCTCCAGCCGGTGGGCGCAACTCCAGGCGGTGTTCTCGATGACCTCGATCTCCGACCGCGGCGGGTTCTGGCGCAGGTACAACCCCAGGGTGGTCATGGTGTAGCCATGGGACTTGCCGCCTTCCAGGATGCGTTGCAGGACTTCTACTCCCTGCTGGTGGTGGTGGCCGAAGGTCTCCCCGTCCGTGGCGATCAGGTACAGCCGTGCGGCGGCTGTGTCGGAGGCGCGCTGGCATCGCCACTCCATCTGGTCGCGCAGCCAGTCATCCACGCCAGATGGGTCAGGCATGCTGAACGAGAGCATGTTGGAGAGGTGACGGTCGCGCACGAAGACGGCGATCTCCGCGCCGCCGGCCAGCCGCAGGCGGTAGGGGCCGGCGCCAGCCTCCAGGTCGCCGCGCACCTGCTCGTCGGAGAGGATGGTGAAGCGGATGCCCTCCGCGGCCATGATCTCCAGCGTCTCGTGGTCTACCGCCATCTCCGGCAGCCACATTCCCTCTGTTGGGTGGCCGAAATGGTGGATGAAGCTGGCGATGCCCCAGCGCACCTGGCAGATCTTGTCCCGGCGGCGGGCCAGGGGCAGGATGGTGTGGTGCACTGGCTGAGCCAGCCCGTTGCTGACGGCATGTGTCCGATAGTACGCCTGCTCGTCGGCGACGATACGCTGATAGGTCGGGCCTGCATTCTCCCTCAGCCAGCGAGCCAGGGTGCCGCCCAGGTTGAAGCTCAGCCGACCGAAGCATCCCCGCTCGGCCAGCGGGGTGTAGCACTCAGCCGTGATGCGCTCGTTCCAGTTGGCGTAGGGGGCCGCGTCTGGCTCGCGGGGGATGCGGCCGGTCAGCGGATCGTTGCGGGGGGGTTGGTAGAAGTGGCCGTGGATGCCAAGGAAGCAGGAGGGCATGGATGGCCTCTAGGCACGCAGGGCGCGGGCCTTCTGGTACAGTTCGGCGTACTTCCTGGCCGAACCCTTCCACGAGAAGTCGGCTCTCATCCCGCGGGCCTGAAGGGCGGTCCATGCGGCGCGGTCGCGGAAGACTTCCAAAGCCCGCCGCAGCGCGCCCACGAGGGCTTCTGCGCTGAAGGTGTCGAAGACAAAACCCGTGGCGTTGTCGGGCCGCTGGTGGTAGTCTACCACCGTGTCGGCCAGGCCGCCGGTGCGGTGGACCAGCGGGACGGCGCCGTAGTGCATGGCGATCATCTGCCCCAGGCCGCACGGCTCGAACCGCGAGGGCATCATGAAGATGTCGCATCCGGCGTAGATACGGCGGGCCAGGGGGTCGTCGTATTTCAGGAAGGCGCGCACCTTGTCCGGGTAGTGAGATTGAAGCGTCTCCAACGCCTGGTGGTACTCGGGTTGGCCTGCGCCCAGGAGGACGACCTGTATGTCCTCGGTCATCGCCAGTTCGAGCGCCGGTCCCAGGAGGTCGGCGCCCTTGACGTAGTCCAACCGCGAGACCAGCCCTATCAGCGGCACGTCGGGCCGGGTGGGCAGGTGGGCTTCCTGCTGGAGGGCGGCCTTGTTGACCGCGCGCAGTTTCAGGCTCTCCAGGTCGAACCGCTGGCGCAGGTGTGGGTCACTGCCGGGGTTCCAGAAATCGTAGTCAATGCCGTTCAGCACACCATGGAGGTGTTCCTGTCGCGTACGGAGCAGCGGTTCGAGCCCCATGCCGGCCTCTGGCCCCAAGATGTCCCGTGCATACTGCGGGCTGACGGTGGTGACCAGGTCGGCGTTGGCGATCCCCTGGGCCATCCAGTTGACCTGTCCCGGTGGCTCTACCTCCAGGTGCTTGACGTAGTCCATGCGGGCGAAGGTGAGGATGAGGCGGCCGGCGATGCCCTGGTAGGCCAGGTTGTGGATGGTGAACAGCGAGGCCAGGTGGCGATACTCTGGCAGGTAGCGCCCTTCGTAATTCAGCCAGGTGATCACCGGTGCGGTATGCCAGTCGTTGGCATGGATGACGTCAGGCGCCCAGTCCAGGAGGTGCAGGGCGGCGATGACAGCGCGGCTGAAGAAGGCGAAGCGCTGCGGGTCGTCGTCGAAGCCGTAGACCCGCTCGCGCTGAGAGAAGAACTTCTCGTCCCAGATCAGGTAGGCCGGCACTCCCTCGTTGGTGGTTGTCTGCACCAGGTGCACCCGTTCCTCGCCGGGCCCCACCGGCACAGGGAACGGCCGGCCCACTTTCTCGAAGCGGAACTGATCGGAGCGGATGGAGCCGTAGCGTGGCAACATCAGCCGCACGTCGTGGCCCAACTCGCGCAGCGCCTTCGGCAGCGCCCCCGCCACGTCTGCCAGTCCGCCCACTTTGGCGAAGGGCACCGCCTCTGCGGCGATAAAGAGGACGTTCATCTTCTCGCTCATGTTCGCTTCTCCCCTATGGGGTCTGGGCCGGGAAAGGGGCCATGGTGGGGGTGGGCGTCTCTGTGACCCGTGGCGGGGGGCCTGTCAGGGTGGTGGCCAGTCCAACGGCGATGCTCAGCACCACCACCAGGCTGATCGCCCAGAAGACCCGCTGCGTCCAACGGTTGCGTGGCTTTTTCCTGCTCATCCCTGTCTGTCGCCTGCCGCGTATATCGCTCAAGGGTATCGCATCTTCACGTCAGCGATTATAGCACAGTGGCAGAGGAGCGCAATGCTCACCTGGGTTGCCCTCTCCGCCCTCGTGTGTTAGAATCTGCCCTTGTGGCACGGGTGGTTTTTATGGGCAGTCCGGCCTTCGCTGTCCCTGCTCTGGAAGCCCTGGCCGGGGCGCATGAGGTGGTCGGTGTGGTCACCCAACCCGACCGGCCTGCCGGGCGTGGGTCGCGCCTTCGTCCGCCGGAAGTGAAATCGGCGGCGGAGCGGTTGGGGTTGCCCGTCTACCAGCCCGAGTCGCTGCGCGACGCCGGCGCGCTCTCCCCGCTGGAGGAGTGGCGGCCGGAGGTGATCGTGGTGGCGGCGTTCGGGCAGATTCTCGGCCGCGATGTGCTGGATTTGCCCCCACACGGCTGCCTGAACCTTCACCCCTCGCTGCTGCCGCGCTGGCGCGGTGCGTCGCCGATCAGCGCAGCCATCCTCGCCGGGGATACTGTCACCGGCGTGACGGTGATGCGCATGGACGAGGGGGTGGATTCCGGGCCCTTGCTCGCTCAACAGCGAGAGCCGATCCGCCCGGACGACACTGCCGCGTCACTGGGCGAACGGCTCGCCCGGATGGGGGCAACGCTACTGCTGGAAGTGCTGCCCTCCTACCTGGACGGGGTGCTGCAACCGTGGCCGCAGCCGGAGGAAGGGGTGACCTTCTGCCAGCCGTTGAGGAAAGAGGACGGTCGGTTGGATTGGAGCCGACCGGCGGTCGAACTGGCGCGACGGGTGCGCGCTGTCACCCCCTGGCCGGGGGCGTTCACCTTCTGGCGCGGGCAGCGGCTGAACGTCCTGCGCGCGGTTGCGCAGGAGGACAGGGAGGGGGATGCGCCACCGGGGACGGTGGTCGCCGTGCCCGGTGGGGTAGCCGTGTCCACCGCACAGGGAGCGTTGCGGCTGCTGGAACTGCAGTTGGCCGGGAGACGAGCGCTCCCCTGCGCTGACTTCCTGCGCGGTCAGCCGGGTCTTGTCGGCGCCGTGTTGGGGTAAGGCCGGGTTGCGTTCCCGGCGGGGTCGGTGGTATAATCAGCCACAGAAGTCCGTTGAGGGGGAAAAAGTATGTCTGGTCACAGTAAATGGGCGACGATCAAGCACAAGAAGGCAGCGACCGACGCCAAGCGGGGAAAGATTTTCACCCAGGTGGCGCGAGAGTTGACGATTGCAGCGCGGGAGGGGGGTGGGAACCCGGAGTTCAACTTCCGCCTGCGCCTGGCGGTGGACAAGGCCAAGTCGGTCAACATGCCCAAGGAGAACATCGAGCGCGCCATCCAGCGCGGCACGGGAGAACTGAAGGGCGAGGAACTCTCTGAAGTCACCTACGAAGGGTACGCTCCGCACGGCGTGGCGCTGCTGGTGACGGTGCTCACCGACAACAAGAACCGCACGGTCGCCGATGTGCGGCGGGTGCTCACCCGTCAGGGCGGCTCGATGGCGGACGCGGGTGCGGTGGCCTGGCAGTTCGAGCGCAAGGGGTATATTGCCATCTCCGCCAACGGTGTGGACCCGGAGGCGATCTTCGAGGCGGCGGTGGAGGCTGGCGCGGATGACGTCATCATCTCCGATGATATGGTCGAGGTCTTCGCCCCGTTGGAAGCCTTCCAGGAAGTGCGTCAGGCGCTGGCCAACCTGGGGGTGACGTTCGACGCCGCTGAACTCTCCTTCATCCCCAAGACCACTCTTCACCTTGAGGATGAGCAAGCCCTCAAGGTGATGGGGGTCATCAACGCGCTGGAGGAACTGGACGACGTCCAGCAGGTCTACTCCAATCTCGACATCTCCGACGAACTGGTGGCGAAGTTCGAGGCCATGCAGTGATGCGCGTCCTGGGGGTAGACCCCGGCACGGCGACGACGGGCTACGGTGTGGTTGAAGAGGCGGAGGACGGCCTGATCGCGCTGTCCTATGGTGTCATCACCACGCCGGCCGGTCAGCCACTCCCCGCGCGGCTGCAGACCATCCACCAGCGGCTGCTGGCTCTGGCGCGCGAGTGGCAGCCGGACGCGGCGGCAGTCGAGGAACTGTATTTCGGCCTGAACGTGCGCACGGCGATGGCGGTGGGCCAGGCCCGGGGCGTGGCCCTGCTGGCCCTGGCCGACGCCGGATTGGCTGTGGCAGAGTATACCCCGTCGGCGGTGAAGCAGGCGCTGACCGGCTATGGCGGCGCGGATAAGCAGCAGATGCAGGAGATGGTGCGTCTGCTGCTGAACCTCCCCAGCCTCCCTCAACCTGACGACGCTGCTGACGCCCTGGCGGTGGCCGTGTGTCACCTCCATTCGGCCCGGCTGCGCGCGCTGATGGAGGAGAGGTGACGCAAGGATGATCTCCCGGCTAAGTGGCCAGATCGCGGCGGTGGGTTCCGACCACCTGGTGGTGCAGGTGGGAGGCGTGGGCTTTCGTGTCCACGTGCCGGCTTCGGTGTTGAGCCGGGTGGATGGGGTGGGGCGGCCCGTCGAACTGGTCACGCATCTGCACGTCCGGGAGAACGAACTGACGCTCTACGGCTTCCTGACAGAGGAGGAACTGGCGCTGTTCGAGCTGCTGCTGGGCGTCAGCGGGGTGGGGCCGAAGGCGGCGCTCTCCATTCTGGGCGCCGTCTCACCAGAGGCGCTCCGTCAGGCGGTGGCGCGGGATGAACCGGACATCCTGACCCGTGTCCCGGGCGTCGGCCCCAAGACGGCGCGGGCGGTCATCTTCCACCTGCGCGACCGGCTGGCTGCCCTCGGCGTGGAAGCGGCGCCGTTGTTGAGCGACCAGGATGCGGAGGTCATCGGCGCGCTGACGGCGCTGGGCTTCAGCATCGTTGAGGCGCAGACGGCGCTGCAGAGCCTGCCCCGCGATGTGGAGATGCCCCTGGAGGAGCGGGTGCGCCAGGCGCTCTCCTATCTGGCGCCGGGGTAGGGGCGAAACGTCGGATGCCTGCCCGGATGACCGCGGGGCGGCATCCATCGCGCATAGGGATGCGCTGACCACAGGGATGCGCTGACCACAGGGATGCGCTGAGCACGGGGGACGCGCTACGGGGCAGGTGTGGGGGTGGGCGCGGGGACGTACTGGATGGCGCTCTGCGAGACGCAGGGGTTGTAGTCGCTCCCCAGGATGATGCGCAGGTCCGCCGGGCTGTCGGCGGTGGGCTGGTCGAGGATGTCCCCTGCCTGCCGGCTGTAGAGCCGCTGTAACAGCCACAGTGGCGACCCCTTGTCGGTGGTGGTCAGGTCCACGATCTGTGTGCGCGGGTAGACCTGCCCGGCGGTGCCCACGCTGACCACGTCGAACCCCTCCCAGCGTAGCCGCTCGACCGCGACCTGCACCAGCCCAGGGTTTCCCCCCATCCCGTCCAGCACCTCCACCCGGAAAGGTGGTTGGTTGGCTCGTCCCACCGCTGGCGGCTGCAACGCTTCGGCGATCAGCGGCTCCAGCGCTCCCTCGACCGGCAGGAGTATGTAACCCGTCTCTGGCGTGGTCTGGTGTTGCACGTAGGGCGGGGCGATGAAGCGGCTCTTCACGTTGGACATGTCGAGGCGGCTGGCCACCCAACCCAGCCAGACCAGTTCCTGTAGCCCCAGGTCGGTCTCCACTGTCCCCTGGATTGCCCCCCAGAGTTCCGGTATGCGCGGGATCACGTTGAGGTCCTGTATCTGGTGGTACAGCGCGCGCAGCACCTGCTGCTGGCGGCGATTGCGGTCGAAGTCGTGGGTAGACCAGCGGGAGCGGACGTACCAGAGGGCCTGCTGCCCGTCGAGGTGCTGGATGCCGGGGTAGAGGTCGAGGTCGACGGTGCCGCTGGGCGGATTGGCCGGATCGGGGAAGGTGTCGTGGAGTTCGCACTCCACCGGCACGTCCACCCCTCCCAGCGTGTCTACCACCTGCACGAAGCCGCGGAAGTCAACGCGGGCGTAGTAGTCTATCGGGATGCCCAGGTTGTACTCGATGGTGGCCTTGAGCAGTGCCGGCCCGCCGCCGGGGTAGTTCTGCCCTCGGCTGTCGGCGGTGTTGATCTTGCCGTAGCCGTGGGTGGGGATCCAGGCGTAGAAGTCACGGGGGATGGAGAGCATGCTGACCGAGGGGATGTCCGGGTTGATGCTGACCACGATCATCACGTCAGTACGCCCGCGCGCCCGGCTGTTCTCCTGATCGGCGCCCACCAACAGGATATTGACGGTCCCCTCCGGCAGTTCGACCAGCGGCATGGGCGTGGGGGCGACGTCGCCCATCGGGATGGTGAAGGCAGGAGTGGCGTGGAGGGGGTTGGGTGGGGGCGGCGTGGGGGTGGCGGTGGGGATCGGTTCCGGCAGGCCGAACTCGACCGTGGGTGTGGGGGAGGGCGTCGGAGTAGGGGTGGACGCCAGGAGAGGGGAAGGCGGAGTCGTTGCAGGCGGAGAGGGAGGCGGGACGGTAGGGGCGGGTAGGGTGAGGGCGCGGCTAATCAGTGTGAGGCCGGCCAGGATGAAGGCCAGGGCAATGCCTGTCAGCACGTATTGGGCAAGATGGCGCATAGGTGAACTCTAGGGTTCAGGGAAGCAGGTGGCATTGTACCACTCAATGCGTCATCAGTAAAGGGCCTCTGCGAGATCGGTTATAAGCCTGCCGGTGTGCTGATGTCGTCGCCTTCCGCCCCCAGGCGGGCCTGCAATGCAGTGATCTCCCGCTCGATGCGTCGCTGACGCGCCCAGATGGAAAGGACCAGCGCAAAGGTAAAAGCCCAGAAAACAGCGTAGGCTGCGACCAGATAGGGCATCGGATAACCTCCTCCATGATTAGCGATCTGCGATAGGCGACAGGCGTTCTTTCAAACCGGCCAGCGCATCACTCGTCTGCTCCAGCCGCACCCGCTGCCGCAGCAGGGTAAAATACAGCAGCGTGAAGGCCCCCAGCGATACCAGCAGCGTGTGCACCATCCTGGCCGTGAGCGCCATGCCCTCCCCGCCGGTCAGGATGTCCGGGTGGATGGTGCGCCACCAGCGG
>Ga0209018_1001349_pt1 | contig 20006 bp, 16 predicted proteins | sample YNPBryBLVA2012_FD_185814 | JGI IMG/M metagenome (GOLD analysis project Ga0209018, IMG submission 185814) | Anoxygenic and chlorotrophic microbial mat microbial communities from Yellowstone National Park, USA - YNP Bryant BLVA 2012 (SPAdes)... ...
CGCCGGCAACACCGGTATCAGCCACAGCAGTCCCACGGCGGTCATGAGAGCACCTCACACCGGGAGCGGTCTCCCCCCCAGCCCCGATCCAGCCTTCCCGATCCGCAGTCCATGGGCGCCGTCATCCCTTCATCTCCTGGGCTTCGTCCACGTTGACCGTGTGCCGGAGGCGGTAGAGGGCCAGGAGCAGTCCCAGCCCCACCGCCGCTTCCCCGGCGGCCACGGCGATGAGGAAGATGGTGAAGACCTGTCCCGTCAGGTTTCGCCAGAGGCCGGAGAAGGCGATGAAGTTGACCCCCGCTCCGGCAAAGATCAGCTCGATGGAGAGGAGGACGACGATGAAGTTCCTCCTCGCCAGGACCCCGAAGAGACCGAGGCAAAAGAGGAGGAGCCCCAGGACCACCAGCGCCGACGTACCCATGCCATGCCCCCGTTGCGACCCTTCCGGTCAGACTTCCTTCTTCGCCAGGAAAATGCCCCCCGCCACCGCCGCGAGGAGAAGAACCGACGCCGCCTCGAAGGGGTAGAGGTAATCGCCGTAGAGGACCCGGGCCACCCGCCGCGTGTTGGTGTCGGGAGCGCCCGTCCCTTCCGGGCCGGCGGCGGCCTCCACCGCCGCAGGCGCCGGAGAGGCGGCGTAGTCGCTGTGGTAGAGCTCGTGGCCCATCCAGAGGAAGAGGAGGAGCACGAAAACGAAGGCCGGCCACGCCTGGAAGTGGACCTGGCGCTGGAGACGGAGGGCCTCGTTGTCCACCAGCATGATGCCGAAGAGGTACAGGACCATGATGCCGCCGGCGTACACCAGCACCTGGACCGCCGCCACGAACTCCGCCCGGAGGGCGAGGTAGAGCACCGCCACCCCGAGGAATCCCACCAGCAGGGACACGGCGGAGGTGATGGGGCTCCGGGAGAGGACCACCCCCAGAGCGCAGGCCGCGATGAAGGCCAAGAGCAGGATCCAGAGAACCGTCATCCCCTCCTCCAACGGGAAGCCGCCCGGGGCGCTCCCCTCACTTCTCCGCCCTCGCGTTTTCGAGGCCGTTCCAGCGGTACCGCGGCTGGTCCAGGTCGTAGGGGAGCCGCTCCTTGTCGAAGAGCAGCTCCCGGTAGTCGAAGACCACCAGCTCGAACTCCTGCGAGTGGTGGATGGACCCCGTGGGGCAAGGGTCCACGCAGAGCCCGCAGTGGAGGCAGTGTTCCTGGTTGAGGAGGAACTCCGCCGGGCGCTTGTCGGTCTTGAAGACCTCCTTGGGCGGCGGGAAGACCTTGATGCACCCTTCGGGGCAGGCCTTCTCGCACATCCGGCAGGAGATGCAGGTCTCCACGTCTACGTGGAGGCGGCCCTTGGTGCGGTAGGGCAGGACCGGCCGCTTGTCGGGATAGAGCTCGGTGACCTTGGGCTTCACCAGATACTTGGTGGTGACGCCCAGTCCCTTCGCGAGCTCCCAAAAGGTCACCATCTTGGCGAATCGGGCGAGGGCCTTCATGGGGTCACCTCAGGAGCCACAGCCGGAAAAGGGCGGCGAGGAGCAGGTTGAAGAGGGCCAGGGGGAAGAGGACGAACCACCCGATCCGGAGGAGCTGGTCGTAACGGTAACGGGGCCAAGTGGCGCGGATCCAGACGAAGAAGAAGGCGAAGACCGCCCCCTTCACGGCGTAGGCGGTGACGCCCAGGATGCTGGTGAGGGCCGGGTGGGCGGCGTAGAGGGCGGCGTCGTCCACGAAGGGGATGTCGTACCCGCCCAGGAAGAGGGCCGCCGCCAGGACGCTGGTGAGCACCACGTTGGCGTACTCGGCGACGAAGTAGAAGGCGAAGCGCATCCCCGAGTACTCGGTGTGGAAACCGATGATCTCGCTCTCCCCTTCCGGCAGGTCGAAGGGGGTGCGGTTGGTCTCCGCCACGGCGGCCACCAGGTAAACCCCGAAGGCCACGATCCCCGGGAAGAGGAAGTACCACCCGAGCTTCTGCTGGGCGGCCACGATGTCGCTCATGCGGAAGGAGCCCGCCAGCAGGAAGACCGAAAGGACCGAGAAGGTGAGGGGGACTTCGTAGGCCAGCATCTGGCTGGCGGAGCGCAGGCTCCCGAAGAGGGGGTACTTGGATCCGGAGGACCACCCCCCCAGGAGGATGCCGAAGATCCCCATGGAGGAGAGGGCCAGGATGACGAGGAGCCCGAGGTCCACGTCGGCCACGACGAAGCCGTGGGTCTTTCCCGAAGCGGTCACCCACGGCAGGGCCCAGGTGATGACGGCGAAGCCCACGAAGGCCGGAAAGAACGAGAAGATCGGGGCGATCTTGAAGAGGAAGGGGCGGGCGTTGGCCGGGACCACGTCCTCCTTGAGGAGGAGCTTGAGGCCGTCGGCGATGGGCTGGATGAGCCCCAGCGGCCCCACCCGGTTGGGGCCAAGCCGGGACTGGAAGAAGCCCAGGACCCGGCGCTCGAACCAGACCATGTACGCCACCACCGTGAAGACCGGAACCAGGAGGATCAGGATCTTCAGGAGGGGCATCCCCACGTGGGCCGTCATCCAATCGAAGTTCATGGATCCGCCTTCCCCGTCTCGCAGGGTGCCGGGCCTTTCACCGGTCCACCTCGCCCAGCACGATGTCGATGGAGCCAATGACCGCCACCACGTCGGCGATGAGGCCGCCCTTGCACATGGTCTCCATGCCCTGGAGGTTGATGAAGGACGGGGCCCGGACGTGGACCCGCCACGGCTTCTCCGCCCCGTCGCTGACGATGTAGTACCCCAGCTGGCCCTTGGCCGCCTCCACGGTAAAGTAGGCCTCTCCCATGGGCGGGCGGATGATGCGGCCGACCTTGCCCTTGAGCTCCCCCTCGGGCATGCCGTCCAGGGCTTGCTGGATGATCCGCACGCTCTGCCGCATCTCCCGGATCCGGCAGAGGTACCGGTCGTAGACGTCGCCGTTCTGGCCCAGGGGCACCTCGAAGTCGAAGTCTTCGTAGCTGGAGTAGGGAATGGCCTTCCGGACGTCGAAGTTCACCCCCGACCCCCGCAGCGTCGGCCCCGAGAGGGAGAGGGCCACCGCCTCCTCGGCCGAGACGACGCCGACCCCCTTGGTCCGCTGGACCCAGATCCGGTTGGTGGTAAGGAGGGTCTCGTAGTCGTCCACCTTCTTGGGGAACTCGGCGAGGAACTTGCGGCAGACGGGGACCCACCCCCGGGGAAAGTCGAAGCGGACGCCCCCGATGGGGTAGGCGTTGGGCAGGAGGCGCTGGCCCAGCATGGCCTCGAAGAGGTCCATGATGGCCTCCCGCTCCCGCACGGCGTAGAACAGGACGCTCTGGGCCCCCACGTCCAGGCCGTGGGTGCCCAACCAGAGGAGGTGGCTGGCGATCCGCTGGAGCTCGTCCAGGACCACCCGGATGTACTGGGCCTTCTTGGGAACCTCGACGCCCAGGATCTTTTCCACGGCGCCCACGTACCCGTGGCAGTTCAGGACCGCCCCCAGGTAGTCCAGCCGGTCGAAGATGGGGGTGGCCTGGGTCCAGGTCCGGTACTCGGCCCACTTCTCGATGCCCCGGTGGAGGTAGCCGATGACCGACTTGATCCCCACCACCTTCTCCCCGTCCAGCCGGACGATGGCCCGGTAGACGCCGTGGGTGGCCGGGTGCTGGGGGCCCAGGTTCAGCTCCACCTCCCGGCTTTCCAGCACCTCCCGGAGGGGGGAGGTCACCGACAGGTCCGTGCGGTCAGCGGCCATGGCGCTCCTCCTCCAGGATCTTCCGGGCCTCTTCGAGGTCGTCCGGGAGGTAGACCGGCTTGCCGTACCGGTTCCCCCGGATCATCTCCTCCTGGTCGCCGCCCAGGGGGTACTCCTTCCGCAGGGGGTGCCCCTCGAAGTCCTCCGGGAGGAGGATCACCTCCAGGTTGGGATGGCCCTCGAAGACGATCCCGAACATGTCGTGGGCCTCCCGCTCCATCCAGTCGGCGCCGGGCCAGACCTTCGTCGCCGTGGGGCAGGGCTCCCGGTCGTCCAGCTTCACCTTGACCCTCAGGGCGTGTTTCTTCTCCAGGGAAAAGAGGTGGTAGACGACCTCGAACTTCCGGTCGTTGACCGGGTAGTGGGCCGCCGTCAGGTCGCTGAGGTAGTTCATGGCCGTCCGGGGGTCGTCCCGGAGGAAGGCCAGGACGTCGAGGAGGAGTCCCTTCTCCACGAGGACCGTCGCCTCTCCGCAGGGGCTGGGAACCCCCTGGACGGCCTCCCCGAAGCGCTCCTTCAGGGCCGTGGTGACGTCGTTCTCCACCACCGTTCCCGTGGGCTCCCACTTCTTGGGGCCGGGGGGGGCCTTGGGGGGCGCGGGGGCGGCCGCCTTGGGAGGAGCGGCGGGCGCTTCCGGCGCGTCGCCGGCGGGCTTCGGTGTCTCTGGGGTCTTGGTCTCGTCGGTCATGGGACCTTCCTAGCCTTCGAGAATCTGTCCGTCCTGGACCACGTGGCCCTTGGCCTCGTACTCCGCCACCACCTCGGGGATCTCCTCGCCCTTGGCCATCCAGCCCTTGGTGGCCCGGTCCTTGCGGACGCCCCGGAAGGTGGGTTCCGCGGCGACCCGAGGGTTGCGGATCTTCTCCTGGAGGCGGAGGAGGGCGTAGATCAGGGCCTCGGGCCTGGGGGGGCAGCCGTTGACGTACACGTCCACCGGGACGATGAGGTTGGCCCCCTGCAGGACGGCGTAGTCGTCGTAGGGGCCGCCCTTGATGGCGCACGATCCCATGGCGATGACCCACTTGGGGTCGGGCATCTGGTCGTAGAGGCGCCTCACCACGGGGGCCATCTTCCGGGTGATGGTGCCGGCGATGATCATCACGTCCGCCTGCCGGGGGGAGGGACGGAAGACCTCCGACCCGAAGCGGGCGATGTCGTAGCGGGAGCAGGAGGTGCAGATCATCTCGATGGCGCAGCAGGCCAGGCCGAAGGTCATGGGCCAGAGGCTGTTGCGCCGGCAGTAGTTGAAGAGGACGTCCAGCTTCGAGAGGCCCACCCAGGAGGGGTAGCCGCCGTTCTCCGCGCCGCTCATTCTTCCCACCTCAAGGCCCCCTTGAGCCAGGCGTAGACGTAGGCCGCCAGGAGGAGCCCCAGAAAGACGAAGACCTCCACCACCCCGAAGAGGCCCATCCGGTCGAAGGCCACCGCCCAGGGAAAGAGGAAGACCGTTTCCACGTCGAAGACCAGGAAGACCACCGCCACCAGGTAGAAGTGGACCGAAACCCGGCCTTTGGGCGCCTCCTTCACGTCGATCCCGCACTCGTAAGGCTCCACCTTGACGGGGTCGAAGCGGCGGGGCCGCACGAGGCGGCCCAGCAACAGGGTGAGGGGCACGATGGCCAGGGCCAGGATCAGAAAAATCCCTACGGGAAGGTACTCCAGCATGCAGGTCCTCCCTCCGGCGGGTTCGGGCCGAGGCCCAAAGGGGGGGAATATATCGGAGAGGTAGCGTCCTGTCAAGGATTTTAGAGAAAGGCTTCCGCCAGGAGCGCCGTCTCCCCCTCCGGGGCCCGCCTCCGGTTCGCCTCGGCCCCATCCTGCGGCCCGCCCTTCACCCTCCGCTCCGCTCCGGGTGAAAGGCGGGAAACCCCCGCCGGAAAGGATGTTGGAACGCAAAGGGAAAAGTCAAAAGGAAAAAGTGAACAGTAAAAAACTAATTACTCTTGATCTCCCCGATCTCCCTGTTCAGAGCGTTTTTTCCTCATCCCCCCCTTCGGCGGCAAGCCCTAGCGGCTTTTGGGGAAGCCCCCCGTCCCCTCTAGACCACCTCCAGTTTGGCCACGGCGGCCGCCAGGCGTTTGCGGCCGAAGCGGTTGAAGGAGACCGTCACCTTCTGGGAAGGCCCCTCACCCTCCAGGGCGAGCACGATGCCGAAACCAAAGGTCTTGTGGTGGACCCGGGCCCCCACCCGGAGGACCTTCCCCCGGGGCGCCTCGGGCCTCTCCGCCTCCCGCTGGAAAAGGGAGGCCGCCTCCTCGAAGCGGCTGGGCGCCGGCGAGAGCCCCCGCACCTCCTCCACCCGGGAAGGGGGGATCTCCCGCAGGAACGGCGAGGGGAGCCGGTCCTGAACCACCCCGAAGACGTACCGCTGCCGGGCCCAGGTGAGGGTGAGGCTGTCCATGGCCCTCGTCATCCCCACGTAGCAGAGCCGGCGCTCCTCCTCCACCCCCTCCTCCGTCTGGGAAGAGAGAAGATGGGGACACAGGTCCTGCTCCAGCCCCGCCAGGAAGACCACCGGGAACTCCAGGCCCTTGGCGGCGTGCAGGGTCATGAGCCGGACGGCGTCGTGGCCCCCCTCCTGGAGGTCGTCCTGGTCGCTGGCCAGGGCCTGGCGCTCCAGGAAGAGGCGAAGGTCCCCCCCTTCCCGGGTCTCGAACTCCCTCAGGGCCGAGACCAGCTCCCGGACGTTCTCGATCCGCGCCTCCGGATCGGGCCCCGCCTCCCGGTGCTCGGCCAGGTAGGCCAGGTAGCCCGACGCCTCCAGGAGCCACCCCACCACCTGGGAAGGAGGCTCGGTGGCGGCCCGCCGCCGCACTCCGCCCAGAAGGCCGGCGAGGTCCCGGAGGGATGCCGCCGCCCTGGGGGAGAAGGTCCCCTCCTCCCCGGCCAGGGCCAGGGCCTCCGCCAGGGAGACCCCTCGGGCGGCGGCCAGCGCTTCCAGCCTCTCCGCCGTGGCGGGGCCGATACCCCGGGGGGGGACGTTGAGGATCCGGAGGACCGCCAAGCGGTCCTGGGGGTTCAGGGCCGCCCGCAGGTAGGCGAGGACGTCCTTCACCTCCTTCCGCTCGTAGAACTTGAGCCCCCCCACCACCTGGTAGGGGATGCGGCGGTTGAGGAAGGCCTCCTCGAAGGACCGGGACTGGGCGTTGGTCCGGTAGAGGACCGCCATCTGGCGCCAGGCGTACCGGGCCCTCTGCTCTCGGATGGAATCGGCCACGAAGGCCGCCTCCTCCCGGTCGGACAGGGCGGCGAAGAGGCGGACCGGCGGGCCCTCCTTCCGTTCGGTCCAGAGGTGCTTCCCGATCCGACGGGTGTTGTGGGCCACCAGGCCGTTGGCCGCCTCCAGGATGGCGGTGGTGGAGCGGTAGTTCCGCTCCAGCTTGATCACCTCGGCCCCGGGGAAGTCCCGCTGGAAGTCCAGGATGTTCTGGAGGTCCGCCCCCCGCCAGCGGTAGATGGACTGGTCCTCGTCCCCCACGGCGAAGAGGTTCCCCCACCGCCCCGAGAGGGTCTTCAGCAGGCGGTACTGGATCCGGTTGGTGTCCTGGTACTCGTCCACCAGGATGTGGTGGAACTGGCTCTGGTACTTCTTCCGGACCTCCTCCCGCTCCTCCAGCAGCCGCAGGGCCAGCAGGAGCAGGTCGTCGAAGTCCAGGCAGTTGGTTTCCAGGAGCTGCCGCTCGTAGGCCTCGTACACGGGGGCCAGGGTCCGCTGGAAGTGGCCGTGGGCCTTCTCGGCGAAGGCGGCGGCCGAGAGCCCGTCGCACTTCAGCCGGGAGAGGGCCGAAAGGACGGTCCGGGGCTGGAAGTTCCGCTCCGAGATCCCCCGATCCTTGAGAAGGCGCCGGATCAGGGAAAGGGTGTCGTCGGCGTCCAGGATGGTGAAATCGCGTGTGAAGCCCTCCCCCAGGGCCTCCACGTCCGCCCGGAGGATCCGCGCGCACATGGCGTGGAAGGTGCCGATCCACAGGAACGGCAAGGCCGGCTTGTCGAGGAGAGAGAGGACCCGGCCCCGCATCTCCTCGGCGGCCTTGTTGGTGAAGGTCACCGCCAGGATGGACGCGGGGGAAACGTGGCGGACCGCGAGGAGGTAGGCGATGCGGTGGGCGATGACCCGCGTCTTTCCGGAGCCCGCCCCCGCCAGCACCAGCACCGCGCCGTCCCTCGCGGTGACGGCCTTGCGCTGTTCGGGGTTGAGGGCGTCCAGCAACCGGTCGGCCACGGGAAGATTCCCTTTCTCGTCGTTCCGGACGGGGGCTTGCGGGGTGATAAAGCCCCCGGGAACCGCCCGTGCGGCTCTTGATGATGCCCCTTCGTGCCGCCTCCCGCAAGGGACCTCCGCCTCCTCTTCACTCTTTACATGAACAGGGAGGTCCGGGAGATCGGGGAGGGTTCTCTTCACGCTTCACGCTTCGCTCTCTTCACTTTTCACTTTTTCCTTCTTACTTTCCTCCCCCTTTCCCCTAAAAACGCAAAGGCGGAGGTTTGGCCTCCGCCTGCGTCTTCGCTGGTAGCCCGTACGGGACTCGAACCCGTGTTACCGGCGTGAGAGGCCGGCGTCCTAACCGCTGAACGAACGGGCCACGGTTGGCTGGGGAGGGAGGACTCGAACCCCCAACATCCTGGTCCAGAGCCAGGCGTTCCACCAGTTGAACTACTCCCCAGCGGAACGGCTTTTCATTCTACGGAAGGCGGAGAGGGCTGTCAAGTCCCGCGCGCCGCGTGGGGGGTGTTACCGGGGGACGCTCCTTGCATCTTCCCGGGTGTCGGCCGGCCTCCGCCCGGCCGCGATCATGGTAGAGTAAACGTGCCTTATCCTCAGGGGGTACCATGAAGCCCATTCGAAGCCGTCTCGCCCTGCCCGGTCTCCTGGCCGCCGCCCTCCTTCTGGGAGCGCCGGCCGGGGCCCTCGCCCAGGATGCCCCAACTCCCTCCCCTCCGGAGGCGTCCACCCTCTCCGTGTCGCTGGAAGAGGCCCTGGAGAGGGCCTCCCGGTCCAACCCCATGGTGCAGGCGGCGCGCCGGGAGGTGGAGGCCACCCGGGGGATTCGCCGGGAGGCCCGCTCCTACTTCCTGCCCGACCTCACCTTCACCGAAACCTTCAGCCGTACCGACAACCCCGTCTACGTCTTCATGGGGAAGCTCACCCAGGAACGCTTCGGCATGATGGACTTCGCCATTCCCAGCCTGAACCGGCCCTCCCCCCTCACCAACTTCCAAAGCCGGGCCGAGCTCACCCTTCCCCTCTTCACCGGCGGGAAGCTTACAGCCGCCTACCGCGCCGCGGGGCTGGGCGTGGAGGCGGCGGAAGGCCGCTCGGCCTTCGCCGAGTCGAGCCTTCGCAAGGGGGTGACCGAGGCCTTCTACGGGAGCCTCCTGGCCCGGGAGGCCGTGTCGGTCATGGACGAGACGGTGAAGACCGCCGAGGCGCACCTCGCGCAGGTGGAGGCCATGCACCGCCAGGGGCTGGTCCTCGACTCGGACCTGCTCCGGATGCGGGTCTTCCTCGCCGACATGCGCCAGCAGCGGGCGGCCCGGGCGGCGGACGCACGGGTGGCGAAGGCCTACCTGGCCTACGCCATGGGGGTTGCGGGGGAGGTGGAGCCCCGGGGGGAGTTCACCGTCCCCGCCGATCCCCTTCCGTCGCTGGAGGAGGCGGTGCAGGCGGCGCTGGCAGCCCGGGGAGACCTGGCGGCCGCCGAGCGGGAGGCCCGCCAGGCGGGGCTGGGGGTGCGGATGGCCCGGGCCGACTACCTGCCCCAGGTGGGGGCCATGGCCGCCTACGAGCAGGACACGGAGGACTTCTCGGGACACGGCAAGAACTGGATGGTGGGCGTCCAGCTCCGCCTACCCCTCTTCGACGGCGGGGCCCGGTCGGGAAGGCTCCTGCTCGCCTCCTCCCGGGAGTTCCAGGCCCAGAAGGCCTTGGAGGACGCCCGGAACCGGGTCCGCGTCGAGGTCCAGGAGGCCCTCCTGAGGTCCGATGCCGCCGCCGAGCGGGTGGCGGTCACCGCCCAGTCGGAGGAGCAGGCCCGGGAGAACCAGCGGATCGTCGCCCTCCGGTACCGGGAGGGGCTGGCCTCCATCACCGACCTGCTGGACGCCGACACGGCCCTGACCGCCGCGGCCCTGGCCCGGGCCCAGGCGGTCCACGACCTGATCGTCTCCCGGGCCCGGCTGGCCTGGGCCATGGGGAAGTGAGCGCGGGCAAGAACGGGGATTGGTTTTTGGATTTCGAAGCGAGAGGCGCAGAGATGAAGAGAGCCCTGCTGATCGTCACCGTGATGGGCGCCGCCACCCTGGCGGCCTGCGGACACCGGCCGGAACCGCGGGAGGCCGGCCCGTCCGTGCCGGTTCGTACCGTGCCGGCGACCGTGAAATCCCTCCCCGCCGCCGAGGCCTACACCGGCACCGTCAAGAGCCGGGATGCCGTCGTCGTCTCCACCAAGATGATGGGCCGGGTGCTGAGGATCTACGTGGAGGAGGGGGAGGCCGTGAAGAAGGGCCAGCCCCTCCTGGAGGTGGACGCCGCCGAGGCCCAGAGCGCCCTGGAACAGGCCAAGGCCGGCCTGGCCGCCGCCGAGGTGGCCGCCGCCAACGCCCGGCGGGACCTGGAACGCTTCACCGCCCTCAAGGCGGAGAAGGCCGTCACCGAGCACCAGTTTGAGCAGGTGAAGGCGGGGGCCGCCGCCGCCGAGGCCCAGAAGGCCCAGGCCGAGGCCAACGTCCGGATGGCCCGGACCCTCCTCACCTACGGGCGGATCCTCTCCCCCGCCGACGGGATCGTGACGCGGAAGTGGATGGACCCCGGAAACCTCGCCTATCCGGGGGTTCCCATTTTGACGGTGGAAAACCCGGGGAACCTGGAGATGACGGTGGCCGTTCCGGAGGAGCGGGCCCGGCGGCTGGCTCCCGGCCAGGGAGCCCTCGTCTCGGTGGACGGCCTCGGTAAGGACCTCAGGGTGACCCTCGCCTCGGTGGTGGCCGCCGCCGACCCCATGAGCCGGACCTCGTCGGTGAAGCTGGCCCTGCCCGCCGATGTAGGGCTGAGGCCCGGCCAGTTCGCCCGGGTCCGCTTCGAGGCCCTCGCCGAGGAGGCCCTGGCGGTGCCCGAGGAGGCCCTCCTTACCTTCGGGCAGATGGACGCCGTCTTCGTGGCGGAGGGCGGGATCGCCCGGCTCCGCTACGTGCAGACGGGCCTCCACTCCCAGGGGAGCGTGCAGGTCCTCAGCGGTCTCAAGGCCGGGGAGGCGGTGATCTGCCCCGTTCCCGAAGGGCTCGCCGACGGGCGCCCGGTGGAGGTCGCGCCATGATCAAGGTCGGCCCTTCGGGCGCCATCGCCCACTACTTCCTCAAGAACAAGCTGACCCTGCTTTTCGTGCTCACCTCGCTCCTCCTGGGGTTCTTCGCCGTGCTCATGACCCCCCGGGAGGAGGAGCCCCAGATCAAGGTCCCCATGGTGGACATCTTCGTCCCCATGCCGGGGGCCTCCCCCCAGGAGGTGGAACAGCGGGTGGTCACCCCCCTGGAGAAGCTCCTCTGGGAGATCCCCAACGTGGAGTACGTCTACTCCACCTCCAGCGCCAACATGGGGATGATCATCGTCCGCTTCCAGGTCAACTCCAGCGAGGAGACGGCCCTCCTCCGGATCTACGACAAGGTGGCCGGCAACCTCCACAAGATGCCGCCGGGGGCCATGATGCCCCTCATCAAGCTCAAGTCCATTGACGACGTGCCGGTCCTCGCGCTGACCCTGTGGGGGAAGGGCTACGCCGCCTACACCCTGACCCGCGTGGCGGAGGAGCTGGAGCTGGAGCTCCGGTCGGTGCCCGACGTGGCGGCGGTGGAGATCCTGGGTGCCCAGAAGCGGGAACTGCGGGTGGTCCTGGATCCCGTGCGGATGGCCGCCCACAACGTCAACCCCCTCTCGGTGGCCCAGAGCCTCGCCGCCTTCAACGAGCGCCTGCCCGCCGGGTCGCTGGTGAAGGACGGGCGGGTGGTCCGCCTGGAGGTGGGCTCCTGGATCCGGGACGCGAAGGACGCCGCCTCGGTCCTCGTGGGCTTCTTCGGGAACCGCCCCGTCTACCTGGGGGACGTGGCCGACTTCGAGGACGGGCCGCCCCTTCCGCAGGAGTACGTCCTCTTCGGCGTCGGACCCGCCGCCTCGGAGCGCGGCATCTCCAAGGAGGCCGCCGGACAGTACCCCGCCGTCACCCTGACGGTGACCAAGCGGCCGGGGGTCAACGCCACGGCCCTCAACGAGCTTTTGCTGAAAAAGGTGGAGGCCCTCCGGGGCCGCCCCATCCCCCGGGACCTCCAGATCACCGTGACCCGGGACTACGGCCGCACCGCCGGCGAGAAGTCCGACGAGCTCATCAAGCACCTCCTCCTGGCCACCCTCTCGGTGGTGCTCCTCATCGCCTTCATGCTGGGCTACCGGGAGTCCCTGGTGGTGGCCATCGCCGTCCCCGTGACCCTCGCCTTCACCCTGCTCATCTACTACCTGGGCGGGTACACCCTGAACCGGGTCACCCTCTTCGCCCTCATCTTCTCCATCGGCATCCTGGTGGACGACGCCATCGTCGTGGTGGAGAACATCTACCGCCACTTCACCATGAAGGACGGCCGCTCCCTGACCCGCCGGGCGGTGGAGGCGGTGGACGAGGTGGGCAACCCCACCATCCTGGCCACCTTCACCGTCATCGCCGCCATTCTGCCCATGGCCTTCGTCCGGGGGATGATGGGGCCGTACATGCGCCCCATCCCCGTGGGGGCCTCGGCGGCCATGGTGATCTCCCTGCTGGTGGCCTTCATGGTCTCCCCCTGGGCGGCCTTCAAGCTTCTCAAGAACAAGGTCCACGCCGGCGAGGAGGAGGAGAAGGGTCTGATGGCCCGCCTGCTCCGCCTCTACCGGCGGGTCATGACCCCCCTCACCCACGACCGGCGGAAGGGGCTCCTCTTCCTGGGCGCCAACGCCGTCCTCCTGCTCCTTTCGGTCTCCCTGGTGGTCTTCAAGGTCGCCAAGGTGAAGATGCTCCCCTTCGACAACAAGAGCGAGTTCCAGATCGTCCTCGACATGCCCGAGGGTACCGCCGTGGAGGAGAGCCTGAGGGCGGCCCAGCGGCTGGCGGAGAAGGTCTCGGAGATGAAGGAGGTCACCGACTACCAGATCTACGCCGGCACCTCCGCCCCCATCACCTTCAACGGCCTCGTCCGCCACTACTACCTCCGGCAGATCCCCCACGCGGCAGACATCCAGGTCAACCTGGTGCCGAAGGACAGGCGAAGCCGCCAGAGCCACGACCTCGCCAAGGAGGCGCGGAGGCTCCTGGCGCCCCTGGCCCAGGAGATGGGCGTTGCCCTCAAGGTGGTGGAGATCCCGCCGGGCCCGCCGGTGCTCTCCACGCTGGTGGCGGAGATCTACGGGCCTTCGCTGGACGGCCAGTTCGCCGTGGGCCGGGAGGTGCTGAAGCTCTTCCGGGAGACGGCGGGGGTGGTGGACAGCGACATCTACGCCGCCGACCCCCAGGAGCAGGTGAACCTGGTGGTGGAGCCGAGAAAGACGGCGGCGGCGGGGCTGTCGGTGGCGGAGGTGGCCCGGGCGGTCTCCATGGCCGTTCAGGGCTACGACGCCGGCCTTGCCCACATGCCCCGGGAACGGGAGCCCGTGCCCCTGCGGCTCCGGATGCCCCGGGAGGCCCGTTTCGACCTTCCGGCCCTCTTCTCCCTCCAGCTCCAGAACCGGCAGGGGACCCTCATCCCTCTGGGCCAGGTGGTGGACGTGGAGCGCACCACCATCCCGCAGGAGATCTACCACAAGAACCTCAAGCGGGTCGTGTACGTCGTGGGAGACGTGGCCGGGGTGGAGGAGAGCCCGGTCTACGCCATGTTCAAGCTCAACCGCGCCCTCTCCTCCCTCCGCCTGCCCGACGGCTCCGTCGGTCTCCGCCGGCTCTACACCGAGGCGCCCCTCCTGGCCGACCGGTACGCCATGAAGTGGGACGGGGAGTGGCAGATCACCTACGAAGTCTTTAGGGACCTGGGCATCGCCTTCGCCCTGGTCCTCGTCCTCATGTACATCCTGGTGGTGGGCTGGTTCAAGAGCTACCTCACCCCGCTGGCCATCATGACCCCCATTCCCCTCTCCCTAGTGGGGATCCTTCCCGCCCACGCCGCCTTCGGCGTCTTCTTCACCGCCACGTCCATGATCGGCTTCATCGCCCTGGCGGGGATCGTGGTCCGGAACTCCATCCTGGTCATCGACTTCGCCGAGATGAAGATGCGCCAGGGAATGCCCCTCAAGGACGCGGTGGTGGAGGGTGGCGCCGTCCGCTTCCGCCCCATGCTGCTGACGGCGCTGGCGGTGGTGGTGGGCTCCTCGGTGATGCTGGCCGACCCCATCTTCCAGGGAATGGCCGTGGCCCTCATGGCGGGAGAGGTGGCCTCCACCCTCCTCTCCTGGGGGGCCATCCCCATCCTGTACGTCCTCTTCTACGGCGACAGGGCCCCCGTCCAGGACGAGGCCTTCGAGAGGGAGGAGTGAGCGCGGATGGGGGAGAACGCCGCGGAAGCGAAAAGGGGAGAAGCGCGATGAAGATGCTCTTTCTGGTGACCGACAGCGAGTACGAACCGCAGTGCATGAACACCCTTCGGGAAAAGGGCGTCTCCGGCTACACCGTCATCCCGGAGGTCCAGGGCATGGGGCGGACGGGGCTCAAGCTCGGGGACCGCGTCCACCCCGGCGCCTCGGTGGTGGTCGTCGCGGTGATCGAGGACGAGGCCGCCCCCCACATCCTGGAGTGCATCCGGTCCTGCAAGGCCGAGAGGAAACTCTGCGAATCCACCCACGCCTGGATTCTCCCCGTGGAGGCCGCCCTGCACGAGGGCTGAGGCCGGTTTTCCTGGCGTACAATGGGACCATGGGGCGGCGAGGGAATCCCAGGCTGACGGGACTGCTCCTCTGGCCGGACCGGCCCTGCCCCCGGTGCGGGGCACCGTTGCGCCGCGTCCGGAGGAGCGCCGCCGAGCGGCTGGCGGGCCTCTTCGTGCCCTCGCAGAAGTTCCGCTGCACCGGCGCCTCCTGCGGGTGGGAGGGCCTCTGGAAGATGGAGCGATCGCCCTTCTCCCGGCCCTCCCGGCGGATGCGGCAGGCCGCCGCCGTCCTGTTGGGCGCCCTGCTGGCCTTGGCGGCCTCCTGGCTGGCCCGCTTCCTCTCGGAGCACCTGTGAGGGACGGCCCAACGCCCACGGGGAGCGATAACCGGTGACCACACCCTTCCGACTCCACGCCCCCTTCGAGCCCACCGGCGACCAGCCCGCCGCCATCGAGGCCCTGCGCCGGAGGCTCGAGGCGGCGGAGCGCCACGCCGTCCTCCTGGGGGTCACCGGCTCCGGCAAGACCTTCACCCTGGCGGCCCTCGTGGAGCGCCTCCAGCGGCCCACCCTGGTCATCGCCCACAACAAAACCCTGGCGGCCCAGCTCTACGGGGAGTTTCGCCAGTTCTTCCCCGAGAACGCCGTCGAGTACTTCGTCTCCTACTACGACTACTACCAGCCCGAGGCCTACGTCCCCCAGACCGACACCTACATCGAGAAGGAGGCCACCATCAACGAGGAGATTGACCGCCTGCGCCTCTCGGCCACCCGGAGCCTGCGGGAGCGGCGGGACGTCCTCATCGTGGCCTCCGTCTCCTGCATCTACGGCCTGGGCGAACCGGAGTCCTACTACGGCATGACCCTCTCCTTCCGGAAGGGAGAGCGCCTGGACCTCCAGAAGGCCCTCCGGCGGCTGGTGGACATGCTCTACACCCGGACCCCGAGCGTCCTCGAACGGGGCCGCTTCCGGGTCCGGGGGGACGTCCTGGAGGTCTACCCCTCCTACGAGGACCACGTCCTTCGGGTGGAGCTCTTCGGCGACGACGTGGAGGGGCTCTACCGGGTGGATCCGCTCACCGGCGAGATCCTGGAGGAGGCGGAGGCCTTCACCCTCTACCCCCGCACCCACTACGCCACCCCCCGGGAGACGGTCCTCGCCGCCGTGGAGTCCATCAAGGCCGAACTCCAGGAGCGCCTGAAGGAGCTGGAGGCCCAGGGCAAGGTCCTGGAGGCCCAGCGCCTCCTGCAGAGGACGCAGTTCGATTTGGAGATGCTCGTCGAGGCGGGGTACTGCAACGGCGTGGAGAACTACTCCCGCCACCTCACCGGGAGGGCCCCCGGCGAACCGCCCCCCACCCTTCTCGAATACCTCCCCACCGACGCCCTGGTCCTCCTTGACGAGTCCCACATGACCGTCCCCCAGCTCCAGGCCATGTACCGGGGCGACCGCTCCCGGAAGCAGACGCTGGTGGACTACGGCTTCCGGCTCCCCTCGGCCCTCGACAACCGGCCCTTGAAGTTCGAGGAGTTCATGGCGCTGGCGCCGCAGATCGTCTACGTTTCCGCCACCCCCGCCCCGTACGAGATCGGCGCGGCGGGGGGGGTCACCGCCGAGCAGGTCATCCGGCCCACGGGCCTCATGGACCCGGAGGTGGAGATCCGCCCCGCCACCGGCCAGGTGGAGGACCTCTATCGGGAGTGCCGGGAGGTGACCGCCCGGGGCCAGCGGGTGCTGGCCACCACCCTCACCAAGAAGATGGCCGAGGAGCTCACCCAGTACCTCAAGGAACTGGGGCTCAAGGTGGCCTACCTCCACTCGGACATTGACACGCTGGAGCGGGTGAAGATCCTCCGGGACCTTCGCCGGGGCGAGGTGGAGGTCCTGGTGGGCGTGAACCTCCTGAGGGAGGGCCTCGACCTGCCCGAGGTGAGCCGCGTGGCCATCCTCGACGCCGACAAGGAGGGCTTCCTGAGGAGCCGGGGGGCCCTCATCCAGACCATGGGCCGCTGTGCCCGCCACGTGGAGGGAAAGGCCATCCTCTACGCCGACCGGGTCACCGACGCCATCGCCGCCGCCGTCGCCGAGACCCGCCGCCGGAGGGAACGGCAGGCCGCCTACAACGAGGAGCACGGCATCACGCCGCAGTCCATCGTCAAGAGCCTGGACTCGATCCTCTCCAGCGTCTTCGAGCGCGACTACTACGCCGTCCCCGCCGTGGCCGAGGAAGAGGCCCCCTACGGGGACCCCGAAGCCCTGGCCCAAGAGATCGCCCGGCTGGAGCGCGAGATGTTCGCCGCCGCCGAAGCCCTGGCCTTCGAGAAAGCCGCCGAGTTGAGGGACCGGATCACGGCCCTCCGGCGGCGGCTGGTATCGGGCTAGGGCCCGCCGCGGTGCAGGCGGATTACCACCGGCGCCGGTGAGGGTGATGGAAGAACTACGGACGTTTCGCCTTCTCCCTTCTCGGGATGGACGGCCCTCAGCCGAAGCCGCCCCGCTGCGAGGCCCGAGAAGACAAAGCGGCCCTCGCCGTCGGTCCGCGCTTCGGCGCCCGGTGTCATGCCCCGTTCCTCGTAGGCCCAAGAAACGAGGGCCAAAGGCACCGCCTCTCCCCCTTCGTCCAACACCTGGCCTTGCAGCGTGAGGCCGTGGAAATTCCAGACAAGATTTTCGGTGGGCCGGTCGGGAATGGTGACCGGCAGGGCCCACTCCCCTCCGTTCCAGGAGAGGGTGGCCGTGCCGGAACCCGCTGGGCAGTCCCGGAGAAGGGCGAAGCCTCCGCCGTCAGTCTGCGCATGGACCAGCGGCGCGGGGAAACCGAGAACCAGCATGCCTTCGGGGGTCTCGATGGCGAGGGGCGCTCCCGAGGCTTCTTCGTGGGCGGCTTCGAAAGAGAGGGAACCGGAAGAGGCCGGGTGCCCGTCCACCTGCGCCTGGACGACAACGTCCAGGCCCTCCAAAGGAACCGCGATTTCGCCTGGGTCCGAACCGGCGGCAACCTCCACCACGCGGCGCACCTTGGGAATCACAGAGAAGGGGGCGAAGACGGCCAGCGTGTAGCGGCCGGGGGAAAGCGGTCCGAGAGAGAAGGTACCGTCGGAGGCGGCACTGGCCGAAGGACCGTCAAAGTCCACCACACCGTTTTGAAGCAGAATGCGGTAGCCAGAAAAATCGCGGAGGGCGCGGGAAAGCAAACGACCTCGCAGAAAGGCTTCCGGCTCCAAGGAAAGGGTTCCGGCGTCCACATCCTCTTCCCCCACCCGGAGCTCGCCGCTCCGGGCGGCCAGTTCGTGGAAGCGGGCCTCCAGCCGGTAGTTCCCTGGGGGTACCCCCCAAAAGGCGAAAGTGCCGTCTTCGTTTCTTTCGTCGGCCTCGGCCACCGCTTCCGCCCCCGTAGCGGCTTCCGGAGGGCCCATCTGGCGGCGCAAGCGGATTTCCGCTTCGCGGGCGTCCGGAGTTCCTTCGCCCCGGATAGCCAGCCTTCCCCGAACGGAGGGTTTCCGGCCCAGGACCAGCGTTCCGGCGTCGGAGAGCACTCCCGCTTTCACCTCGACCGAAATGGCGGGGCTGCGGAGGCCCTTGGAGGAGGCCTGGACTTGGTATGTGCCCTCTTCCAGGCCCGTCGCCTCGAAGGTCCCGTCTTCATGAGTTTCCGCATCGAAAGAGGCCCCCTGCGAGCTGATGCGGCTCAGCGCGGCCACGCGCACGCGAAAGACCGGGGGCGGCGTTCCTTCCCCCTGGAGTTCCACCCGGCCGAAGAGCCCCCCGCCCCGGGAAAGAACGATCTCGCACCGCCCCGCCTGCTCGGGAACGACGCCGGAGAACTGGGCCTCCAGGTAGCCGTCCGCGGAGACGAGAAGATCCCACGGGGCCTCCTCGGGGCGCTGGAGGGGAAAGGCGAAGCGGCCTTCGGCGTTGGTCACCACGAAGGGGGGACGGCGTGCTGTTCCGAGGTAAACCATGGCCCCCGCAATTTTTCTCCCCTCTTCCCCCCTCACCGTCCCGGCCAAAAGGACCCCGCGGGAAAGCGAAACCACGACTTCTTGGGCCGGGGGGCGGGCAAAGGATAGGACCTCTTCGGCGCACCCCTCGGCCCGGAGCCGGACTTCGCAGGGATAGGCGGGGGGGTAGATTTTTCCCCGGGGGCCGGCAAAGGTCCACTCTTCCGTGACCACCAGCCAGGGAAGACCTTCGGCCTGATGGCGAACCTCCACCTTCCACGCGGGGGGGAGCCCCTCGGGCAGGCGCAGCCGGAGGGCGAGGCTGCCGGCGCGCTCCAGCGCGAGGACAGCATAGTCCGGCGCCCCGGCCACCTCCCGAAGGGCGTGGCCTTGGGCCCAGAGAAGAAAAGGCCGCCCGGCTCCGGCCCCCTCCAGCCTCAAAAAGCCCTGGGCGTCGGAAACGCCCCGGCGGGCGACGGACTTCCGCTCCTTCGCCAAGAGAAGGGGGTTCCGGGGGGCTTCGCTCGGCAAGAAGAGCCCCGAGGCCCCCGCGAGAGCCCTGCCGAAGGGCCCCTCCACCCGAAAACTTCCGGGGGGGGCGGGGAGGGCCTTCATTTCCAGCAAAGGCACGTTCCCGTCCACGGTCACCGCCTGCGGCAGAAACCTCGGGGAGGCGATCCACAGGAGGAGCACCTGGCCGGGATGGATGAAAAGGCGCGCCCTCCCCCCGCCGTCGGTGGTGATCCGCCCAAAGGGCTCGGGCAAATTGGGCCCATCGGATGGCTTGTACTCCATCGCCACGCCGGTGACGCGCGAACCCTGGCCGTCCCGAACTGTCACGTCCACGGCCATTCCCTCCGGAATCTCCTTGGGAAGGCCCTTTCCTGAACCCCAGAGGACCATGCCGCGGTCCCCGCTCCAAAGAACAAGGGGATCGGGAAAGGTTCGACCGGCTTGATCCCCCGTCACCTGAAAGGGTTCCCCCTCCCCGTCGGCTCGGACGGCCCAATAAAAGGCCCCCGGCTTGCCGGCGTGCGCCGGAAGCGCCGCGGCGCACCACAATCCAACCGCCGCCAACGTGACCGCCATCCCATGTCTTCTGTTCATGGCTCCCCCTCCTCGGCCGCCAGGGAAAGAACCAGTGCGGCCATCGCCCTCTGGGATGCGGGAACGAGGGGCACCTTCGCCGCCATCCGCAGCGAAGGCCGTTTACCCGTGCGCACCACCACGAGAAAGGGTAAATCTCCTTCGCCGGTGACGTACCTCGCGCCTATCTCGCGTACGCCCGCATCCCAACGAAAGGGCAGCCCCACCGAACCCTCTTCCCGCGACGGCGGCGACGAGGCCAGATAGGCGGCCAGCGCCGGATTTCCCTTCTTCTGGGCCAAGGAAAGTTCCTCGGCCAGCGGGGCGTACCGGCAGGGACACCCCCCCGAAGGGAAGAGCAGGACCACCGTGCCGGTTCC
>Ga0209018_1001351_pt1 | contig 19978 bp, 20 predicted proteins | sample YNPBryBLVA2012_FD_185814 | JGI IMG/M metagenome (GOLD analysis project Ga0209018, IMG submission 185814) | Anoxygenic and chlorotrophic microbial mat microbial communities from Yellowstone National Park, USA - YNP Bryant BLVA 2012 (SPAdes)... ...
ATGTTTTCGACAATCGGAATACGCTGAGCCATGTGGGCCTCTGTTATTGTACACAGGTAAACACGTAAACACGTGAAATGTAAATCTGTCTACGTGTCTACATCAATTGCTTCAAGCGAGAACTCCTCGCCTGCGATGACCTTCGCCCCGACGCCTCCGCAATTTGGGCAGATGAGTTCCATTTCTTTCGGATTGTATTTCGTGAAACAGGCCATGCACTGCAACTCGGCGGGGACGCGGCGGAAGTGAAGTCTGGCGCCCTCTGCAATCGTCCCTTCGGCGATCATATCCCAATAAGACTGGACGGAGTTGTACAGCATCGTGGACAGTTCGCCCATCACAATGTGCACGTCGGTGATGCGTTTCGCGTCAGCCTGTTTAGCGTGACGCAGGGCGATCTCGAGCAGAGATGGGGTGACGGGTAGCTCGTGCCTGGAAGTCAGTACTCAGTGTTCAGTTCGCGGCGGGAACGAGGATACTGGCAATGTCCATCGGCTGAACGCCAGGCGATTCTACCTTGTTTTGGGCGTAGAAGGTTTCGATGGCCTGCGCCACAGTCGTCAGGTTGGCAGGGACGCCATGCAGGGCTTTCTCCAGAGCAGACAGGTCTTCAGCAGGGTAGAAGAAGAAATCGCCCGAAAGATGGACATCCTTCAAGACGCCGTTCTCGTTGACGGCCGTCACGCGGATCAAACCGCCGGGGGCTTTGACCATGTTCTGGATTACGTACACGCCTTCGCGGATTTTCACCTGATCCGCGCGCGGACGGCGCGAATCGTTGGAATGCAGCCACTCGCGCGTGTACATTACCGCCAGCAGTTCGTCGGCTTTTTTGAGCAGTTCGTCGTCCACTTCGCGGACGATTTCCATTTTGCCAAGCAGCGGCTCGTAGCGTTTTACCAGTTCCAGCATCAGGGCTTCGGTGGAGGGAATCGTGCCTGTCTCGCGCTTGATGGTGCTGAGGTTGTCTTGCAGGGTCTTGTACACTTTGTCGCGGAATTTCTCGTCTGGCACGCGCAGGCTCTTCGACATCATCTCATAGTTGAAGTCCATGATGAAATTGCCGACCAGCACCCACATATTCTCGATTTCCGCCGCGCCGTTTCCCGACACTTTGCGGTTGTTGACGATGATGTCGTTGACGGGTTTGTATTCAGCGTTCACGCCGAAGGCGCGATACGTTTCTACGACGGGTTGGAGATAGATGCGATAGAAATCGGCTTTGCTCATCGTCCACAGGCCGGGGCGGTCCCCTTTCAAAATCAATTGATAGAACAATTGGTCGCCGTCCAGGTATACCGCGCCGCCGCCGACCTCGCGGCGGATGACGGGGATGTTGTTCGCTTCCGCAAATGCCAGGTCAATCTCCTGCTCGGCATCCTGGTGAATGCCGATGCAAATGTACGGGGAGGAGGGGCGCAAAATGAAGAGCGCCTCACGTCTCAGGTGGGCGGCAGCGTGATAGAGCGCCTGGCTGTGCTGCCAACTGACTTTATCGAGAAAGTAGCATTTCATTTTTCGACTCCGTTGATTGTGATTGAGTTTGTGGTACACACGTACACAGGTAGGCACGTACACATTCCTACCCCTATACGTGTATACGTGTTTACCTGTCTATCTCCTTCCCACCAACCCCCACCCGCGCAGGACCCGCTCGGCCCGTTCCACGACCTCAGGCAGGATCGTCGCAATCTCGGGGCTGACGCCGTACCCGATGGACAGGTCCACGGGCTGCGCGCCGACGAGGTGCAGATATTCGGGAAAGTGGCCGCGGATTTTTGCCAGCCCCAGCACTTCCTGGAACGTGATCTGGTGGTCGGACATTTTGATATTGCGATAGAGCGGGATTTCGTCTTTTGCCAATTCCATCACCTGGCCTGGCATGGAAAAACGGGAGACCACCGAATCCAGCACCAGCAGGTGGGAGGCTTCCTCCACCCAGGGCAACAGGTTCAGTCCCAGCGCGCCGCCGTCGAGAAATTCTACCTCGGGCGCGCGTGCGGCGAGTTTTTCCTGCAAGAGAGCCAGGGCATGTACCCCCAGGCCTTCATCTTTGTTCAGCGTATTCCCCAACCCCATGACGAGCTTGCGACCAGCACCATTAATCTCCATGATTTGAGTCTCCAGGCAATATTATAAGGCATCTCCTCCCTCTACTGCTCCTCTCTTTCGAGAGGAGCAGTAGTTGCAGAATCAATCACGTAACTAACTAACGCAGACATTCATGCCCGTGGCGACCTCGCCGAGGTCGTTGCCGTCCGCGTCCACCATGTGGATGGCGCAGGCCATGCACGGATCGAACGAGTGGATGGTGCGCAGGATCTCCAGCGGCTGGTCAGGGACGGCGAGAGGCGTGCCGACCAACGACATCTCGTACGCGCCCGCCTGTTCCTTGTGGTCGCGCGGGGAGGCATTCCAGGTGGTCGGGACGACCATCTGGTAGTTGGAGAGTTTGCCGTTGTCAATCACGCACCAGTGACCGAGGGCGCCGCGCGGGGCTTCCATGAAACCGAAGCCTTCGGCGTGCGACGGCCAGGTGGAGGGTTCCCACTTGTCGCCGTTGAAGGTGTCGGTGTCGCCAGCCTTGATGGCGTCAATGAGACCGTTGTAGGCGGTGAGCAGGTAGTCGGCGAAGACTTTGGTCTCGATGGCGCGGGCGGCGGTGCGGCCGAGGGTCGAGAAGACCGCTTCGAGCGGCGCGTCGAGCGTTTTCAGGACGTAGTCGGTCAGTTCCTGGGTCTGCTTGTGACCGCTGGCATACATCGCCAGGACGCGGGCGAGCGGTCCGACTTCCATCGGAGTTTCCGCCCAACGCGGGGCCTTGAGCCAGGAATACTTCTGCTCGACTTCCAGTTGTTCGTAGGGCGGTTTTGGACCTGTGAAGTTCAACTTAGTCTCGCCCTTCCAGGGATGCAGGCCCTCCTGGTCGCCGCTGGAATACTCGTACCACGAGTGCGTGACATATTCTTTCATCCTTTCGAAGTCGCGCGGGTCCGGCTCCTCGATGTGCGAGAGGTCGCGTCCCATGATGACGGCGCGCGGCACCACGTACTTGGAGGTGTCGCTGTTGTCGGTGTCGGGCAGTTCACCCCAGGTCAGGAAGTTGCCGAGCCCTTCGCCGAGGGCGGCGTAATCCAGGTAGTACGGCGCGACCGCCAGCAGGTCGGGGATGTAGACCTGATCCACGAATTGGATCATGCGGTCAATGCTGTCCTTGATGATGGACAGGCGCTCGGCATTGAGAGCCGTATCGCTGTTCGGGTCGATCGGCATCGGCACGCCGCCGACGACGAAGTTCGGGTGCGGATTTTTGCCGCCGAAGATGGTGTGGATCTTGGTGAAGGTCTTCTGGGCATCCAGCGCTTCGAGGTAGTGCGCAGTAGCCAACAGGTTGACTTCGGGCGGCAGTTTGTAGGCGGGATGTCCCCAATAAGCGTTGGCGAAGATGGACAACTGTCCGCTATCCACGATGGCTTTGACCTTCTTCTTCACGTCCGCAAAATACGCGGCAGAGGCGCGTGGGTAATTGGGAGAAATCGCCTTCTGGATGTCGGCCGTCGCAGCGGGGTCGGCGGAGAGACAGCCCGTGACGTCCACCCAGTCCAGCGCGTGCAGGTGATAGAAGTGCATCACGTGGTCGTGGACATATTGTTGGGCAACCATCATATTGCGGATGAGGTTGGCCGCTTTTGGGATTTTGATACCCAGCGCATCTTCCACCGCGCGAATGGAGGCAAAGGAGTGGACGGTGGTGCACACGCCGCAAGCGCGCTGAGTGAATGCCCAGGCCTCGCGCGGGTCGCGGCCTTTCAGGATGATCTCGATGCCGCGCACCATCGTGCCGGAGGAATACGCCTTGCTGATTTTGTTCTGGGCATCCACCTCGGCTTCGATGCGCAGGTGTCCTTCGATGCGGGTGATCGGGTCAACTACAATTCGTTGTGCCATAGGTCATCTCCTCATAATTTGCGGGGCAAGTTTGAGGCTCGCCCTATTGGAATAGCAAACGTGAGCCGTGCGTGTACAGATTGCCCTGGTCGCCGGCCAGATAGCCAACCAGCGTCAGGTTCAACGCTTGCGCCAGTTGAATGGCGACTGACGAAGGCGAGGAACGCGAGGCCAAAACAGGCAAGCCCACGCGCACAGCTTTGAGAACCATTTTATGTCCGGCGCGGCCGGTGGTCAGCAGCAGGCATTCACTCAAGGGAACGCGGTTCAAGAGCGCCCAGCCAAGGACTTTATCCACCGTGTTGTGGCGGCTGATGTCTTCGTACATGACCAGCATCCGAGCGGAGGCATCGAACAGGGCCGAGGCGTGAATGCCGCGCGTGCGTTCATAGTTGACCTGGTTGGCGCGCAAGGTCTCCGCCATCTCCAGCAGTTTCTCCCCGTTCACACACCAGCCGGGCAGAGGCAGGGGCGAGAGCAAGTCGTCGTTTTTTTGCAGCAGGGCGGCGTCGAAACCGGTGCGGCTGGGGTGATACAGGCGCAGCAATCCGCGCCCGGCTTCCAGGCGTAGTGCGGAAGCCTCGGCAGTGAGGTCCACCCGCTCGGCAGACGTGTTGCCATTTTGCCCGCTGACAGGCGTATAGCGCGTTTCCGTAATAGCATCGAAGCCTTGGACGTACCCCTCGCTGACCACAAAGCCGACCGCCATTTCGAGGTCTGCCCCCGGCGTGCGCGGCATGGCAGCAATTTCCATGCCGTTGACGGCGATGACCAGCGTCGCTTCGGGCGTTACTTCCAACAGAGCGGGCAGCCGCCCGACGCGGGTGAAGCGTTCCACCTGCCAGGGGAAAACGGGGTTGTTCAACAGAGCCGATTGGGGCAACTTTTTCATGCGCGACTTTCCTGTGCGCGGCCGTAGCCGGCCTGAATCGCTGCCACATCCAGTCCCAGGGTCAGGATGCGCTCGGCGGGCAGCGGGAGGGGGTTGTCCACGGCGCGCAGGTCAACCGTTTTGATGTACCCGCCACAGGCTTCGCAAACATACAGGCGATAGCGTCCATCTTCACCGACGGGATAGTAGCCCTGATTTTTGTGGTTGTGATCACCGCAGTACGGACAGGCTACGCGCCGGAAGGGCCATTCGGCGTCGCAGCGCGAGCAGAGCAGGATGCGACCGCCTTCGGCTTTCCCTTCCCTCGATAGCGCGGCAAAATCGGGCGCGCCGCCGCAGACGGGACATTTCCCCTGCCCCCATTTCTCCAATTCCAGGGTTGGCAGGACGGCGGAGGCCAGGGCGCGCAGCCAGGGGCGCAAAGCGTGATTCAGGACGAAGCCCCACAGCGCTTCCGAGTCCGCGCGCCTGCCGTCGAGGGATGCGCCGCCGGGCAGTTCGGCAACGCCCAGCCGCAGATAGTTCATGGCCGAAGCGGTAAAGGCGCGGGGTTCGAGGGCGGTGCGCAGGGGCGTTAGCGCATCCAGCAGGTCGGCGCGGCGAGCGGAGGTTTCGTCCAGCACGGCACGCGCCAGGGAGAGGGCGGCATCCCAATCCACGGAAAGGGTGGAAAGGTCATACCCGTCTTTTCCCTGTTCAATCAGGGGAGCATGGCTGGATGGAATGACAGCGGCGGTCTTTCGAAGCAGCGCCAGGTGCAACTCCAGGTCGAGCGCAATTTCCGGGTGGAGCGACGCTTCGCTTTCCAGGGCAGACAGGACTTCTTCGAGAGGAGCAGGGTTCATGGAAATCAATCCAGGAGAGACCTTTAGGGTCTGGTCGAGACCCTAAAGGTCTGGAATGGGAGTTTTACTCGTGTGTTTTCTTCTTCATCCCTCGGGCGCGCAGGGCAAGCAAGCCGCCTACCGCCGCGCCAACAACCGCTGTGCCCACCGAGACAGGCAGTTCGGGGGCTTTGACCAGCGGCCTGGCCTGCGGGTTTTCGGGCAGACCAAAGACGGACGGCTTTTCAGGCAGCACATACATCTGGTGCAAACCGCCCATTTCGTTCTCGCCGTAGAAATTGGCATCGGTGTAACCGTTGGCAATCAATTCCTCGACGCGGGCTTTGCCTTTGGCAATCATTTCAGCGCGCTCGCCGAAGGTGATGGCTCCCGTGGGACAAGCCTTAGCGCAGGCAGGCTGCAAGCCGTTGGTCGTGCGGTCAGCGCAGAAGTCGCATTTGTTCATCTTGCGGGTATCGGGGAAGATGATGCCCGTCTCGCTCAGGCGCGGAATGCCAAATGGACAGGTCTCGGCGCAGTAACCGCAGCCGATGCACAGACCCGGTTCGTAGGAGACGAAGCCCATCTCGTTGTGTTTGAGCGCTTGCGGCTCGCAGGAATTGACGCAAGCGGCGTCGGTGCAGTGCAGGCAGCGCTGATTGAAAAAGTACCAGGCCAGCCCTTCAGCGCGTTCGTATTCCAGGAAGCGGATGCGCGTGCGGGTCGAGAACGAGAGGTCGGGCGGATTTTCGTATGTACCGCGATTGGCGGTCGTCTCGGCAGGCAGGTCGTTCCATTGTTTGCAGGCAACCTGGCAGGCGCGGCAGCCGGTGCATTTCGAGACATCCAGTAACAGGGCAACTTCAGTCATGGCGCACCTCTTATGCCTTCCTTACCTGACAAAGCAGGGCTTTGGATTCGGGAATCATGGTGTTTGCGTCACCCATGAAGACGGTGACTGCGTTGGCGCTATCGCCCGTTCCGGGCCCACCGGGTTCGAGCATCCGCATTCCCATAAAGCCCCAGTGCCAGGGCATGCCCACCACGTGGACGGTCTGCCCGGCGACTTGCATGGGTTTGAAGCGTTTGGTGACGATTGCCACGCCTTCCACTTCGCCGCGCGCTGATTCGACGATGACTTTGTCGCCGCCCCTGACGCCTAACTCGGCGGCCAGTTCCTCGCTCATTTCCACGAACATTTCCGGCTGGAGTTCGAGCAGCCAGGGGATGTGGCGGGTCATGGCGCCGCTTTGCCAGTGTTCGGTGACGCGGTAGGTGGTAGCAATGATGGGGTACTTCGAACGATCGCCGCGCGGGTTGATTTCATCGGCAAATACCTTGGTGACCGGGTTGATGGGAATGTCGGGATGTAAAACGTTATCCACCGGCGATTCGTAGGGTTCGTAATGCTCCGGGAAAGGACCATCCGCCAGACCCATACCAAAGAGCCGCGCGTAGCCTTCCGGCTGCATGATGAAGGGCAGTTTGCCTTTTTCGGGCGTGGACAGCGGGGGATAGCCGCCGTCCGGCACATCGCCGATCCAGCCGCCCTTGCCGTCGTTGGCTTTCGGGTCCCACTGGATGACCCAGCGCTTGGGGTCGAAGGGTTTGCCATTTTCGTCCACCGAAGCGCGGTTGTAGATGATGCGGCGGTTGAGAGGCCAGGCCCAGCCCCATTTGCCATATTGACCAATGCCGGCCGGGTGGTCGTCCACGTTGTCCACGCGGGCGGCCATGTTGCCCTCTTGCGGCCATACGCCGGAGTAAATCCAGTTGGTGCAGGCGGTGCTGCCGTCGTCTTTCAAGGCGGTGAAGTTCTTGACCTGTTCGCCGGCCTTGCCGACCACGTTGCCTTTGTCGTCCAGCACGTCTTTGACGTAGTAGCCGTTCAACATACGGGTGACAAGTTCCACGTCCGGTTCGTCCTCGCCGTAATTCCAGTTGAGCGCCAGGATGCCTTCGGCGTTGGGGCCGCCTTCGGCTTTGTACATCTCACGCAGGCGCAGCATCAACTGGTTGATGATCCACGAATCGGGTTTGGCTTCGCCAAGCGGTTCCTGTGCTTTGTAGCGCCATTGCACCAGGCGGCTGGAGTTGGTCACCGAGCCTTGCTTCTCGAAGGAAGCGGCGGCCGGGAGCAGGAAGACTTCGGTTTGCACGTCGGCCGGATCGAAGCCCTCCGCCTGCCAGCAGTTGGCAGTTTCCACGCTCCAGAGGTTCGAGACCACCAGCCAGTCCAGTTTGTTGATGGCTTTGCGGATCATGTTGGAGTTGGCGCTGCTGACGGCCGGGTTTTGTCCAAAGACCATCATGCCTTTTACGTTGCCGGCATACATTTGCTCGAAGAGCGACATCCACGAGTAGTTGCCGCCGTTCTTGGAAAGCCAGTGGAAGCCGAATTCATTTTCAGCCGTGGCGTTTTCGCCATACCACGCCTTGAGCAGGCTGACCACATACTTGGGCTGATTCTGTTTCCAGTTGGCGCTGAGCGGGTCTTTGGTGGTGGGGGTGATACGCGCTATATAATCTGCCAGCGTTTTGTCAGTTGCCACCGGGTAACCCAGATAGCCGGGCAGAATGTGGAAAAGCAGCGCCTGGTCGGTGGAGCCTTGCACGTTGGCTTCGCCGCGCAGGGCGTTGATTCCGCCGCCTGCCTTGCCCATGTTGCCCAACAGGGATTGAACCAGGGTGGCGGTGCGAATCATCTGCGTGCCGACGGTGTGCTGCGTCCAGCCCATGGCGTACATCATGGTCGCCACTTTGTCGGGCTTGCCTGTCGAGCCGTAGAGTTCGTACACGGCTTGCAGTTTTTCCACGGGCGTGCCGGTGATTTGCGAGACGGTCTCCAGGTCGTAGCGCTCGTAATGCTTCTTGAGCAGGTTGAGGACGCACTGCGGGTCTTGCAGGGTCTCGTCGCGCTTGGGGATGCCGGTCTCCTCGTCCACCTGGTAGCCCCAGGAGGATTTGTCGTAAGTGCGCTTCTCTTCGTTGTAACCGGAGAACACGCCGTCGTGGAAGGCATAGTCCGGTTTGATGAGGTGCGCTGCGTTGGTGTATTTGAGGACGTAATACTTATCGTACAGTTCGTTGTCGAGGATGTATTTGACCATTCCGCCCAGGAAGGCGATGTCTGTGCCGGGACGGATGGGAGCGTAGAGATGCGCTTTGGACGAAGTGCGCGTAAAGCGTGGGTCCACGCTGATGAGTTTCGCTCCCTTTTCGATGGCGGCTGTCACCCATTTGAAAGAAATGGGATGGTTTTCCGCCGCGTTCGACCCCATGATGAGGATGACGTCCGCGTTCTTGACGTCCACCCAATGGTTGGTCATTGCGCCTCTGCCGTAGGATTCCGCCAAACTGGCGACTGTGGCAGAGTGTCATATACGCGCCTGGTGTTCGACGTAGGCCAGCCCCAGTCCGCGCGCAAAGTGAACCGCCATGGCGCATTCCTCGTTATCGAGGGCCGCGCCGCCCAGCCAGGCCACCGTCTCGGAACGGTTGACCAGATTGCCGTCTTTGTCCTTGACGATGAAATCCTTGTCGCGGGTGGTCTTGATGCGTTTGGCAATTTCGTCCAGCGTCCAGGCCCAATCTTTCTCCTCCCATTTGGAGGAACCGGGCGCGCGATACAATGGTTTGGTCACGCGCCGCGGGCTTTGGGCAATGTCGCGCAGGGTGCTGCCCTTGCTGCACAGCGAGCCGAGGTTGATAGGGCTGTCGGGGTCGCCTTCGATATTGACGACCTTGCCGCTCTCCACACCGATCAGCATGCTGCATCCCACGCCGCAGTACGGGCAGACGTGGTGAACTTCGCCCACTTTTTTATGCAACGGGAAGGCTCTGCTGGCCAGAGCAAGCGCAGCGCCACTGGGCATGAGCAGGCTTCCCAGCATCGGGCCGGAAAGTTTCAAGAAATCCCGTCTCGAGAGAGTTGTCATTGTCGATGTCTCCTATGTGTGTGATTCGATTATCGGTTGCGAAGCCAGGCCAGGGCTTCCTCAGGCAGAAGCATGAATGAGGGTGTCATCGTAAACCTCCTATTCCACCAGCGCGTCGGCCACCATCTGCGCCAGACCGGTGACTTTCCAATCCAGTTTGAAGTGCTCGACGCTGTCGGTATATTGCAGGCGGCAGTTCGAGCAGGTCATTGTGACGGTTTTCGCGCCGACCGAGTTGACTTGCTTGATCTTCAACTCGAAAGCCGCGTAACGTTGTTCGTCAGCGGCCTTGATGGCGATGACACCGCCGCCCCCGCCGCAGCAAATGGATTCTTCGCGGTTGGGGGTCATTTCTTTGAAGGAATTGGGCGCGAGAATCTTGAGGATGTCGCGCGGCTCCTGGACATGCCCGCCCTTGCGCTGAATCTTGCAGGCGTCGTGGAAGGTGATCGTGCCGTCGTTGTCGAATGCGCCGGGCTTCAGTTTGATTGCGCCGCTGCCGACCAGTTCGCCCAAAACGCCAGTGATGTGAATGATGTCAAAACTATTGGCTTCGGGCAGCAGGTTGGCGGCGTGCCAGCGCAGGGCATCGTAAGCATGACCGCATTCCGTGACCACGATGCGCTTGACGCCCAGTTCCTTTGCGCCTTCGAGCACGCGGCTGAGGAAGAGTTTGGTATGTTCCTCGCTGCCCTCGTAGAAACCGAAGTTGACGATCTCGCGTGCCTTGCTGCTGACCGTCCAACTGACGCCGGCCTTGTTGAGGACTTTGGCGATGGCGGCGATGTTGGTGGGGAACTTCATTACTTCGATGGAAGAGAAGACGACCAGTGTGTGCGCGCCTTTGACATCGCGCGGGATGTCTACTTCCCATTCGTCCGCCACCCACTCGAGGCGCTGATCCCAGACCTTGTCGGTCATGCCGAGCGGGCTGCCTTCGTTGACCTGTTTGGTGACCGCGGCCGCCAAATCTGCGGGAACCATGTCCGCCGCAGCCAGGCCGGCACGCATCTCGTGCAGCAGCGAGCCGATGTCAATGCCCATTGGGCAGACCATCGAGCATTTGTTACAGACGGTGCAGGCATAGTAGTTCAGTTCGCTCCAGTGACTGATGTCCTCGTCGGTAATGCGTTTATCCAGGCCGAGCGAGGCTTTGATTCCGCCAAAGAGCGTGAAGCGCTGTTCGTAGGCGCGGCGCAGAAGTTCCATTTTCCAGACCGGCGCGTATTCGGGGTTGCCGGTGGCCTGGTAGAAGTGACAGGCTTCGGCGCACATGCCGCAGCGGGTGCAGGCTTCCAGTTGCGAAGCCACCCAGCCGCCGGTCTCGTGTACAAAGGTTTGAATTGCTTGCGCAGTTGCAGACATGACGTACCTCCTATACCGCTACGCCGCGCTTGCCGAATTCCTGTCCATGTATCGCTCGGGCGAAGAAGTAGAACATGAAGTGGGAAATGCGGCTGAGCGGAATCCAGATCAACAGCGCGTCCACCGAGAGCATGTGCAGGCTGAAGAGTTCCTCATAGGGGAACCACAGGTGATGAGTCATCATGTAGCCCGTCACCATCGGCAGGAAGACCAGCAGCCAGGCAAAATATTCGGCCGGGCCGGAAATCAACCGCAGCACCGGGTGAGCGAGGCGGTTGATAAGCAGCAGCAACATCGCCGCGATGCCCGCCGCTGCCAGCCAGTCCACGATGGGCAGGGGCAGGGTCGGCCAGCCGAAGCCGAGCAGGCTCTTCCAGACCAGCACATGCGGCGCGCCCAAAAGTAGCACAACGAACAACCCCAGGTGGAACAGCCCGCCACCGATGTAGATGAGAGGATTACGGCTGAAGGTGCCCTTCACCCAGGGGATGAAGGGCCAGATGAGGATGCCCTTCAAAAAGGATTTGACCACGCCGCCGGCTTTACTGCCTTTGACGGGGACGCGGTCTTTGCCCCAGCCGAGGCCGATGACGCTGACGAGACGGTACATCATCCCGCCGACGAAAATCAGCAACGCGGCATAGAACAGCGGACCGCGCGCAAATTCCAATATGCCTTGCCAGTTCATTTTTTCTCTCCTTTGGATTTTTTCTTCGCGGCATTCGACATGGCTACTACCGCCCCAGCCGCCGCGCCAACTACTGCCGCAGAGACAACTGCTGTGCCAATGGGGCGATCCACCAGCGGGGCTGACTGTCCCTGATAGAATCCGCCTCCATCCCAGAAGTTCGGTTCAGAGCAACCCAGGCAGGGGTGGCCGGACTGAATCGGGTACGAAAGCCCCTGGTCCCACTTGATGGTCGCGCAGGCGTTGTAGGTGGTGGGGCCTTTGCAGCCCAATTTGTAGAGACACCAGCCCTTCTTTGCACCTTCATCGTCGAACGAAAGGGCAAACTTGCCCGCCTCGTAGAAGCCGCGCCGCTGACAGCGGTCATGCACCGTCTTGCCGTAGAAGGTCTTGGGGCGGTGAAGTTCATCCAGTTCGGGCAGAGCGCCGAAGACGACAAAGTGGGCGATGGTTCCCGCTGTGGCTTCAGGGATGGCAGGGCAGCCGGGGATGTTGACCACCGGCTTGTCGGTGATGATTTCCCAGACGCCTTTTGCGCCGGTGGGATTGGGGGCGGCCTTGGGCAGGCCGCCAAACGCGGCGCAGTTGCCGGTGGCGATGATGGCGGCCGCGCCGGCCGCGGCTTCCTTCAACAGATCGAGCGCGGTGCGCCCGCCGACAGTACAGTACGCGCCGTCCATGCCGGTCGGGATGCTGCCTTCCACCACCAGGACGTACTTTCCGGCGTATTTTTCCATGGCCTGCTTCTTGGCTTCTTCCACCTGGAAGCCGGCTGCGGCAGAGAGGGTTTCGTGATATTCGATGGTCAGGGTGTTTAGCACCAGGTTGACTAGGCTGGGTGAGACTGAGCGTGTGATGGCCTCGCTGCACCCGGCGCAATCCTGAAATTCCAGCCAGATAACGGGCGCGCGCTGGGCGGTTTCGAGAGCGTGGATAATTTCATCGTTGGGCTGGTAGCTGCGGCCGAGTTCCGCAGGCAGGCCGCTGGCTTCCACAGGCGGGATGGCCGTCAACCCCATGGCCGCCGCTAGGAGCCCGCTCAATTTCAGGAAATCGCGCCGCGAGACTCTCTGGTCATCCAATTGATGAACATTGTTGTCAGACATTACTCCTCCAATTTCGTATCTTTTTGCTCTTACCTTACGCGCAGGAAATATTGTCGGCTTCCAGTTTGGTCTGGTAAGCCTGAACACCTGCCGCACCGGTGACGAGGCTGCCTTTGTCCGCATCCCAGTTGGTGGGCTTGATCTCGGCGATCCAGCCTTCGCCGTAGGGATCGCGGGAGACAATGTTTGGGTCGGCAGCCAGTTTGTCGTTGCCGCGTAGCAGGACGCCGGTCACGGGCGCGGGGACGGGGCCGACGAATTTGCTGCTCTCGACGGTGGCTACGCTCTTGCCTTGGGCGATTTCCTGCCCGATGTTCTTGGCTTTGACGGTGACGCCCGCCAGGTTGCCCCCGGCCAGTTTGGCGGCCACCGCCGTCATGCCGACGCGCAGAGTCCCGTCGTCCATCGGCTTGGCCCATACGTGCTTTTCGATCAGGTAGTACAGGTCTTCTGGAAGATTGCAACCTCTTACTTCAGTCATATTTCGCTCCTTTCTTTTAGAAAGTCAGGGTCTTGGCGTCTTCAGCCATTTGCCACATTGCCGCGCCGCCAACCATTTTGACGCCGTCAATCAGGTCGTCGGTGGTCATATTGTGCAGTTCCATCGAGGCGGTGCAGGCAGTGAATTTGACGCCCGCGTCTATAGCGTCCTGGATGAAGGCGCTGACGGGTTTGCCGCCCGCCTTGGGGTAGACGGTCTCTGCCACGCCTTTCTTGAGCAGCAGAGTGCCGTCGATGGTGAAGAACATGGTCACTTCGTAATCCATCGCGCGCGCGAGGGTGGCGAAGAAGAACGGGGTGGCGCAGCGGCGAGGCGTGTCAGGCCCGCTAGTCATAATGATGAGAATGTTGTCGTCAGCCATTTCGAATATCTCCTGAAAAATGTGTTTTGAAAATTGAGTCGAAAGTTTCCTGGCTTTTGAAGTCCAATGACGAGAATCGTTGAATTTCACAACGCTAGAACGAAAGCGCGATGGCATCATCCGAGGCAAATTCGATGAAGGCGGCCGCGCCGGCCACTTCCACGCCGTCAATCAAATCTTCCTTTTTGATGCCCAGCACGTCCATGCTCATTTGGCAGGCGATGAGGCGCACGCCGCTTTCAACCGCCATTTCGAGCAGTTCGCTCAACTTGGCGACGTTGGCCTTCTTCATCCAACTATTCATCATGCCGGTCGCCACAGCCGTCATGCCCGGCAGGACGCCCAGAATGTTGGGGACGGAAATTCCTGGAACGGGCTGGGGCATGGCAGGGTTGGCAATCGGCGAGACTTGCAATTTGTCTGCCTTGCCCTTCTTGATAATTTCCAAGCCGTAGAAAGTGAAGAAGATTGCGGCTTCCATGTCCATCGCAGCGGCGGCGGTGGCGAGAATCAATGGAGGGTAGGCGGCGTCCAAACTGCCGTGTAAGGCAATGATTGCCATTCGTTTTGCCATTGTTATCTCCTTATTTGTCCAATTTAGGGTAAATTTGGCCAAAATAAAACAGCCTGCCGTGCGGCAGACTGTTTGTTTACTTGACCTTCTTGATGTAGAAAATGAATTTTGCTCCGTCTTGCTCGTGGCTGAGTAATTCATGGCCGGTCTTGGCGGTCCATGCCTGGACATCGGGCAGGGAGCCGGGGTCGGTGGCAATCATCTTGAGCACCTGACCAACCTGCAGGCTGTCCACCGCCTTTTTGGTCTTCAAGATCGGCATCGGGCAGGCCAAACCGCTGCAATCGAGTTCTTGATCAAAAGCAAACGACATACAAACCTCCTTAGTTCGTAGAGCAAGCCTGGTTCGGTCTTGCTCATATTTGGATTGCAGGACAAATCCGCGCTATGAATTGATGACACTCATCTCGGCAATCTGCCGCAGACGACTTATGAGATCGGCGCGCTCCAAACTGATCTGCTCGAAGGTGCGCGCCACGCGTTCCAGCCAGCCACTGATTTTCGAAATTCTGCGATCATCCAGCACAGGGATATTTCTGGCAGCCTGCGCCAGAAGGTATTCGTCAATGTGATATTTTTGGGACAAGGCTCGCAGGCGCTCCGCTTCCTCTTCCGCATTTGGCGACTGCATATAGAACTGCCCGGCCACCAAAATGGCGATTAACTCTCCCCCCACCTCGATGCGGGCGCGGGCATATTGCAGGCCCGCGTGACAGGTGGTGAATTCCGGCGCGGGCTCCTTTTGCTCCACCAATTTGCGCCACGAGGCCACACAGGATTGATGTCCCTCAGCGCTTCCCATAATTAATTTGCAAAAATCACACGGGTTGCTGATGCGCGTCAACGGGGTTCCGTCTTTATCTGCTGTCACCGCGCCCACCTCGGCAATTTCCGCAAAAACATCCTGAACAGGTTGTACACAATGAAGCGACAACACATTCACGGGGCTGGATAGGTTCATCTTCGACAGATGCGCTCCACTCGAAGAAAGCAAATCGTTCACCTCACGAGCGGAAAAACGCCAGTGTTGCCCCACCTTAACGCCCGTCAACCGCCCATCCTTCAACATGCGGTAGATGGTGGTGCGGTCTACGTTGAGCAATTCTTGCACTTGTTTGGCAGAAAGCAATGCTTCCATAGAAAGTTTTTTTGTTTGCAATGGTTTGCTATAGTATACAATAGTTTATTATATAGTATCCGACTGTAAGACCTTAAAGGATAGTGTCTTTTGCCAACAAAAGATATGACAAATGTCACACGGCGCTTTTCAGGGACAAAGAACCCGCTTCGCGCGGGATTTTGGGCTGTTCCTACCAAAAAGAGAATTCCCCCATCGGCACTTCTCCGCGTTCAGAGGCACGGCGGCGTGCTGCATCGAGACGGTCGTCCTGGACGGGGGAACGCTGGGCATGGACCTCTTGTATTACCTGGAGGGGGTGGAAAACCTGCTCTTGATTGATGCAGTGGAAGCGCGCCGCGAAGCCGGCGCGCTCATCCGCTTGAGCGGCGAGGAGGTGCCGGCCTTCCTCTCGCTGAAAGTCTCACCGCATCAACTGGGTGTGCCGGATATGCTTGCCGCCGCCAAACTGAAAGGCTCGTTTCCCAAGAACATCGTCCTGTGGGGCGTCCAGCCGGCTAGTTTGGAAATCGGCATGGAACTTTCGGAGACGGTCGCGCCGCTGGTGGATGTGGCGGTGGAAAATATTGTGAGGGAATTACGTAATTGGGGAATATCCATGTAGGCCAGGTCAGAATTAGTCGCAAAAGCCTGACTCTACAGTTAGATCACGCTTCTGGAATACGAAATCTTCTCCCCCTTTTGTTATAAGGCGGAATGAATTCCGCGTTACGAATCTATCCCAATTGCAAAGATTCTGTAGCACGGCATTCATGCCGCATTGGGTTGCGGGATAAATCCCGCGCTACGAGATTCCTTTGATGTGTTGGTTGTCACTTGACAAATCCCCATGTGTTATGTAAGATATATATGCATGATTATCTACCCTCGAAATTTATACTCAACTCTCGAGCGAGAATTACAAACCAAACAAGTTACTGTGATCACCGGTATGCGGCAAGTGGGGAAAACTACTGCGCTCAATCATTTGTTTGGGTTGGTTCCATCCAAGAATAAGGTGTTGCTCGACTTGGAAAATCCATTGTATCGGAAGATTTTCGAGGAAGAGCATTTCGATAACGTATGGAACAATCTTCGACAATTCAATTTAAGGAATACTGAGAAAGCCTATATCTTCCTTGATGAAATTCAAAACCTGCCCGAAATCGCCCGTGTCGTGAAATATCTGTATGATCATTGGGATGTGAAATTCGTTCTTACAGGTTCGAGCAGTTATTACCTTCGCAATTTGTTTCCTGAGTCGCTGGCAGGGCGAAAAATTGTATTCGAGATGTTCCCACTTACTTTCTCGGAGTTCCTTGTTTTTAAACAGATGCCCCGACAGGTTGGGGAATCGTTTTCAGACAAGGCGGCACAAAAAAACAGGCTGAGGTACGAGCGGTTACGTCCCTATTACATGGAATACTTGCAATTCGGCGGCTTTCCTTCCGTCGTTCTAGAGCCAGACATGGCGCGGAAAGGCGTCCTGCTCATGGAAATATTCACATCTTACTTCGAGAAAGATGCGAAAAACCTGGCTGACTTTCGAGATATGTCGAAACTGCGTGACCTGATTCTCTTGCTCGTGCCGCGTGTGGCCTCTCAGGTGGAGATTCTCAAACTCGCTAATGCGCTAGACGTCGCTCGCGAAACAGTCTACAACTATTTATCGTTTCTAGAACAAACGTATGCGATTTCTCTGCTTCCAAAACACTCGGCCAGCATAGACAGGCGGGCGGCAGGAAGCAAGAAGCTGTTTTTCTGCGATACTGGCCTGGCTCGCGCGCTCGGCGACTTGTCTCAGGGGCAAAGCGTAGAACAAAGCGTGTTCCAATGTCTGCGCGGCGATCATGCGCTTTCGTTTTATCACAAGAATCAAACGAACGAAATTGATTTCATCCTAGATAACAAGATCGCACTCGAAGTCAAAACCAGCATGTCGCAGCGAGATGCGTTCAATTTGGGTAACCGAAGCCAGGCGCTTTCGCTCCAGGAACAATACATCGTTTCGTTGGAATATACCGATCATCCCAGCGCGATTCTCACAACTGACTTGTAAATGCAGGAAGTGATAGAGCGGCAAGCCGCAACCAAAGTGACCAGCGGATAAGAAGCGGATAAGGCGCTCCCATCCGTTTATCCGCTTCGACATCCATTGGTCACTCCCCCTTTCAGATTCCGAAGTCTGGAGACTTTGGAGTCCAACGTGTCATGGATTTCAAGAAATGTTGTAACAATCTTCAACTTTCGCCCCATCGGTTGTTTGGCGTGCTAACAAATGTTTTCCAGTAATTCAGCCAGATTTTCGGCGATTACATCCGGAGCAGGACGCCACGCTTCGGCTTGTTCACGGCTGGTTACCCCGCTCAACAGCAAGGCAGTTTTACAACCCGCAGCCTGACCGCCTGCGATGTCGGTCTCGGGGCGATCGCCTACGACCAGTGTTTCCTGCGGCGTGACGCCCATCCGCTCCAACGCCAGATGGAACATGGATGGAGAGGGTTTACCGACCACGATGGGGTGGGTATCAGTAGCCGCTTCCAAGGCTGCCAGGGTGGCCCCTGCGCCGGGAATCAATCCCTGTGGGGTGGGGAAGGTGCGGTCGGGGTTGGTGCCATAGAAAGGGACACCCGAGCGGATATACAATGCAGCGCAGCGAAGTTTGGCGTAGGTGAGGGTACGATCGAAGCCAACAACGACTGCAACGGGCAACCCTTCCTTTTGGGGATCCGAAATTGGATCGAAACCAGCCGCTTGCAAGGCGCGCTGAATGCCATTTTCTCCAATCACGAAGACGGCCCCTCCTTTAGGGAATTGCTTTGCCAGCACAGCGGCGGTCGCCAGGGAAGAAGTGATAATTTGATTGGCTTCCAGGGTTACGCCAAAGCGGGCTAACTTCTCCAAGTATTCCGACACCGTTTTGGTCGCATTGTTGGTTGCCAGCGAAACCTTCAAACCTCGACGAGCGATGGAGGCAAAAATGGCCTTCAAATCGCCAATAGGAACCGTTTCGCGCCAGAGGACACCGTCCATATCCAGAATGAGGGCTTTTATCGAGGTAAGCGACATGAGATGATTATACCTTCTGAAGAAATGCGGGAGATGCCCTCAACCGTCTTTCACCTTGAGAGGAGGGTAGAGACCGGGCAGAATGTTCAAAAAGGTCTGCACAACCTGAGGGTCGAAAGATTTGCCGGCCTCCTTTTGCAGGTATTCGAAGGCTTCCTGTTGCGACCAGGCTTTGCGATAGGGTCGGTCGCTGGTTAGGGCGTCCCACACATCAGCGATGGCAAAGAGACGGGCAGCCAGGGGGATTTCTTCGCCCTTCAGTCCGCGCGGGTAGCCGCTGCCGTCCCATTTTTCGTGATGGCACCAGGGAATATCGAGGGCGGGGCGCAGGTATTCGATGGGAGAAAGCATGTCGTAGGCAAATTGTGGATGCTGGCGCATGATAGCCCCTTCTTCGTCGGTCAGCGGCCCTTCTTTGAACAAAATGCTATCAGGCACGCCCATCTTACCAATGTCATGCAGCAGGGCGCCGCGACGAATGTGGACCAAGTCGGCAGAGGAAACGTTCATGGCCTGAGCCAGTTTCAAGGTCAAATCAGTGACGCGCTGGGTGTGGCCTTCGGTCTCCTTGTCGCGCAAGTCCAGAGCGCGGGACCAGCCCTCGATGGTCTCATCGTAAGCCAGGCTGAGTTCCAAATTGGCGCGCTGCAGGTTTTCGAAGAGTTGACCGTTGTCAATCGCGATGGCCGCCTGGCGCGCCAAGCCCTCGAAGAAGTTCAACTGTTCCAGCGTGGGAGAGTAGGGAGTGCGATAGAAGATTTCCAGCGCGCCTTTCAGTTGCCCTTTGACCACCAATGGGGCAATGACCTGGGAAACGAAACCTTCGGCCTCTATCAGTTCGCGACGGCTCACGGACGACGCCCGAGAGAGATCTGGGATGACGACGAGATGATGGGCAAGCAATTCACGACCAAGGTCTCCTTCGCCCAGACTTAAAGAAAAGCGTTTGTAATGAAGGGAGCGGAAGCCGCGGCCGGCGGCATATTCCAGGGCATAGAAGACCGGGTTCAACAGCAAGACCCCGCCGGCATCTCCTCCCAGATGATGGAAAGTGTGTTCGAGCAAGATGTTCAAAGAGACGCGCGGATCGAGGCTGGACGTGATGGCCTGGTCAATGGTTTGCAGCGATTGGAGTTGTTCGAGGTGGCGTTGCGTTTCTTCGTGCAAGCGGGCGCGCTGAATGGCGTTGCCGGCCATATCGGCAATGGCGGTGAGCAGGCGTTTTTCATTTTCATTGAAGTCGTGGGTCCCGGCGTACCACAGGTGCATGACGCCGATGACGCGCGCTTCCGCCTTGAGCGGCAGGGAAATGCCGCTGGTGAGGCGCTGGAGGAATTCCAGCTCGTGCGGCAGGGGCTGGTTGGTGGGGTCGGCGCGCCAGTCGGTCGTCACGTAGATTTCGCCGCGCTCGCCCACCCAGCCGGTGACGCCCTGGCCGGGGCGGTGGCGCAGGTCGGCGGTGTCGGTCTGCCAGCGTCCGTCGGCGGTCATCCAGCCCTGCGAGACCCACTCGCCGCTGGCTTCCTCCCACAGGTAAATGGAGCCAGCCGCAGCGTTCACTGCCTGGGCTGCGCGCTGAATGAAGAGCGGCAGC
>Ga0209018_1001352_pt1:0-12500 | contig 19961 bp, 14 predicted proteins | sample YNPBryBLVA2012_FD_185814 | JGI IMG/M metagenome (GOLD analysis project Ga0209018, IMG submission 185814) | Anoxygenic and chlorotrophic microbial mat microbial communities from Yellowstone National Park, USA - YNP Bryant BLVA 2012 (SPAdes)... ...
AGCGGCCGGTGTGGCAGCCGGTGCTTGCCCGGCGCTTTTCGGTGCTGGGGCGGGTGATGGCGGCGGGAGGCTCCCCTCCGCCGCAGCGGCACAGCGGAACCCCACCGCCTCGGAAGCTGCCGTTGCGGGCAGGCGCCCGCGGTTGGTAACCCGCAGGCTGGTGGGGGGCGTGTTCCAGGCACCGCCTTTGAGGACCTTGAGAGCACCCCCCACGGCGGCCCCCTGGGTGCGGGGGGGTTGCGGGAGGAAGTCGTCCGCCACCCACTCCCACGCGTTGCCCACCATGTCGTAAAGCCCGAGGGTGTTCGGCGGGAAAGAGCCCACGGGGGCCAGGGCGGGGTAGCGGTCCCGCCCGCCGGTACCCGCGAAGTTGGCTTCCTCGTGGGTGAGCGAGCCGCCGGTGGGGTAGCTCACCGGGCCCAAGGTACCCCGGGCGGCAGCTTCCCACTCCGCTTCGCTGGGCAGGCGCTTGCCGAGCCAAGCGCAAAACGCGGCAGCATCGGCGTGGGTGACGTTCACCACCGGGTGGTTGTCGCTGCTGCCCGCAGGCTGCGGCGGGAGGAAGCGACCGGTAGCCGCGGCAAAGGCGCGGTAAGCCCCCACCGTGACCTCGTGAGTATCCATGCGGAAAGGCTGCAGCGCCACCTCGCCCCCGGGCTTTTCGTCGGCAAGGCACGCGCCATCCCCGGGGCTGCACCCCACCCAAGCTTTAGGGAGCTGCACCAGCACCGTATCCTCGGCGAACGCGAAAGCCGCTTGCCAGAAAACCAAACTTGCGAGAAAACGCCAGGCGTTCATGGCCTCAGTGTAGAGCAGTCACGAAAGCCCCCAGAGGTGGCAGAGGGCCACCACCAGCGGGGGGATCGTGCATAGGCCGAAGAGGTCCAGGAGCGTGCCGTGCCGCAGCATGGTGGTGACCCGCACCAACCCCGAGCCGTAGACGATGGCGTTGGGGGGCGTGGAGACCGGCAGCATGAACGCCAAGCTCGCGGCAACGGCGGCGGCCATGGCGGGTGCCACGGGGCTGGTGCCAGCGGCTTGGGAGGCGGCGATGGCCAGGGGGCACACCACGGTGGCAGCGGCGGTGTTGGAGGTGGTTTCGGTCAAAAGCAGCGCCACGGCCGCAAAAAGGTAAGCCAGGGCCAAGGTGCTCCTCGCCCCGGTGACGGCCAGCAACCCCTGGCCCAGCTTGCCGGCAAGCCCCGATTGGAAGAGCTGGTGCCCCAGGGAAAGACCCCCGCCAAAGAGCAGCAGCGTGCCCCAGTCTAGCTGGCTGGCTTCCCGCCAGGTGAGGGTGGGACGGCTTCCAGCGGCATCCGCCGGCAGCAGAAAAAGCAGCGAAGCAGCCAGCAGCGCCACCACCCCCTCCGGCAGCGCCCGGCCCAGCGCTTGGGCAACCGGGTGTCCCGGGGAGAGCAGCGAAGCCACCCCCGGCGCCAGCCAGAGGAACACCGCCAGGGCGAAGGCCCCCAGCACGTTCTTTTCCCGCGAGGACATGGGCCCCAGCTGCTGCTTTTGCGCCGCAAAGGTCGGCAGCCCGTGGTCCTTTCCCCCCGCGGCACCCCGCAGCCCCAAGTACCAGAGGGAAAAGGCCAGCATCCAGAGCATCACCGGCACCCCCACCCCCATCCACGGCAAGAACCCCACCTTTACCCCCGCGAGCTTGTCCAGCTGGCCGATGGCGATGAGGTTGGGGGGCGTTCCCACCGGGGTGCCGAGACCGCCGATGGATGCGCCGTAAGCCGTGGTGAGCAGCAGCGCGGTGACGAAGGGGGAGCGGCCCGAGGGGGCCACGGCCCGGGCAACGGCCAGCACCAGCGGGTACATCATGGCGGTGGTGGCGGTGTTGGAGAGCCACATGGACATCCCCGCCACCAGCGCCCCGCAGGCCCAAAGCAGCCGTCGCCGGGAGCGCTGCACCCAGCGGAGGGAAAGCACCGCCAAGGCCGCTCGCCGGTCCAGCCCCGATTCCACGACCCCCTGGGCCAAGGCAAAGCTGCCGAGAAAAAGGAAGATCACCGGGTCCCCGAAGGGGGCGAAGAGCGCTTGGGGGGTGTCCACCCCCAGCATGGCCGCCAGGGTGGGTCCCCAGAGGGCGGTGACCGGCAGCGGCACCGGCTCGGTGATCCACCACACCAGCACCCAGAGCAGCACCGCCAGCAGCGAGTTTTGCTTGGTCCCTGCTCCGGCCCAGGAGAAGCCCAAGCAGAGGCAAAAAAGCCCAGGGCCGAGCCACAACCCCACCCGGCGCCGCGCTCGCTCGAACCTGGCTTCTCGGGGGGAAAGGGCCAGCTCGGGGTGCTCTGGGCTCGCCATGGTAGCGGTAATGTAAAGGAAGTGTTGCCGAAAGCGCAAGCCCCGAGGGGGCGGCAAAGCCTCAGCCCGCTGGGAGCTTCGCAGCCCGAAGGGCTCTCGTTGTCGCGCGGGGCGAACGAATCCCGAAGACGACCGGCGCGTATCATGAGGCCATGGGGAAAAAGCCGCTCGTGCTGACCGCCGCAGCAGCTTTGCTGGGGGCTTTCTGGTGGATGAGCCGCCGCGGGCCGGTGGTGGAGGTGGAAACCAGGCCGGTGGACCGAGGGGTGGTGGAGGAGATCGTGGCCAACACCCGGGCGGGGACCGTGAAAGCAAAAAGCCGCGCCAAGCTCTCGCCGCAGATCGGCGCTTTGGTGGTGGCCTTGCCGCACCGCAAAGGGGAAACGGTGGCTGCCGGGGAGCTTTTGCTGAAGCTCGACGACAAGGTGCAGCGGGCGCAGCTGGAGCTTGCAACCCGGGAACTGGCAGCGGCCCGCTCCCGGGCGGAGGAAGCCTGCGCCGCCGCGGAGCTGGCGGCCCGGGAGCTGGCCCGGGGGCAGGCCCTGGCCCAGGAGGGGATCATCAGCCCCCAGAACCTGGACCTGCTTGCCTCCCGGCGGGAGCAGAGCCAGGCCGCTTGCGTGGCCGCCCGGGCGTTGGTGGAGCAGGCCCAGGCGAACCTGAAACTTGCCCAGGCGCAGCTGGCGCTCACCGAGCTGCGGGCGCCGTTTGCCGGGGTCCTCGCCGAGGTAGCCACGGAGGTGGGGGAGTGGATCACGCCGGCACCGCCAGGGGTACCGATCCCGCCGGTGCTGGACCTCCTGGACCCCAGCTCGCTGTACGTTTCCGCTCCCGTGGACGAGCTGGACGTGGGGCGGGTGCGGCTGGGCCAGGCGGTGCGCATCACCGTGGATCCCCGCCCCGGGGTGGTGTTCCGCGGCGAGGTGAGCAAGCTGGCCGCCTACATCCAGGATCTGGCGGAGCAAAACCGCACCGCCGAGGTGGAGGTGAGCTTCTCCCCAGGTCAGGACCTCTCGGGGGTGTTGCCCGGGGCTTCAGCGGACGTGGAGATCCTGGTTTCCCGCAAGGAGGGCGCGTTGCGCATCCCCACCTCGGCGGTGGGGGAGGGGGGCAAGGTGCTGGTGCTGGAGCAGGGCAGGCTCGCGGCGCGGACGATCCGCCCGGGGATTGCCAACTGGCAGTTCACCGAGGTGCTGGAAGGGCTTGCTCTGGGGGAGGAGGTGGTGGTTTCCCGGGATCGCCCGGAAATCGCCCCAGGGGCGCGGGCCCGGAAGAAGCCATGATTCGCCTGGAGAACGTCACCCGGGTCTACCCCATGGGGCGAGCCCAGGTGCAAGCCCTGGCCGGGGTCAGCTTGGACATTGCCGAGGGGAGCTTCGTGGCGCTCATGGGACCCTCGGGCTCGGGGAAATCCACGCTGCTGCACATCCTGGGGCTTTTGGACCGCCCCACCTCGGGGCGCTACCTGCTCTTCGGGCAGGACGTGGGCACGCTGGACGAGCAGGCCCGCACCCGGCTGCGGCGGGAGAGCATCGGCTTCGTGTTCCAGTTTTTCCACCTGCTCCCCCGGCTTTCGGCGCTGGCCAACGTGGAGCTGCCCATGCTGTTCGCCGGGATCCCGAAAGCTTTGCGCCGCAAACGGGCCACAGCGGCCCTGGAGGCGGTGGGGCTTGGGGAGCGGGCCTTGCACCGGCCGGATCAGCTTTCCGGGGGGGAGCGACAGCGGGTGGCCATCGCCCGGGCCGTGGTCATGGGGCCTCGGCTGCTCTTGGCCGACGAACCCACCGGCAACCTGGACCGGGCCTCGGCTCGGGAGGTCATGGAGCTGGTGGTGGGGTTGCACCGCAAGGGGCTTACCGTGGTGCTGGTGACCCACGACCCGGATATCGCCGCCTACGCCCAGCGGGTGGTGCGCATGGCGGACGGGCGGCTGGTGGAAGACCGGGAGGGAGCGAGGTGAGGTTCGAGGACGCGCTGGCCTTCGCCTGGGGCTCGCTCCGGGGGCACCGGCTGCGGGCCGCCCTCACGGTGCTGGGGGTGAGCGTGGGGATCGGGGCGGTGGTGGCGCTCACCGCCCTGGGGGAAGGGGCCCGGCGCTACGTGGTGCAGGAGTTCGCGGCCCTGGGCTCCAATTTGCTGGTGGTGCTCCCCGGGAAAGTGGAAACCACCGGTGCCGCGCCTTTCGGCGGGGTGGTTCGCGATCTGACCATTGACGACGCCCTGGCGGTGTCCAGGGTGGCCGGGGTGCACAAGGCAGCGCCTCTCGCTTCCGGGGCGGAAACCGTGCGCTGGGGGGATCTCTCCCGGGCGGTGCCGGTGCTGGGGACCACCGCGGAGTTGGCCGAGGTGCGGCGGCTTGCGGTGCGGGAGGGCACGTTCTTGCCCCAGCGGGACGCCTTCGCCGGCGGCTACGAGATCGTCCTCGGCTCCAAGGTGGCGGCGGAGCTGTTCCGCGGCCAAAGCCCCCTGGGCAAGACCGTGCGGGTGGGGCCTTACCGCTTCCGGGTGGTGGGGGTGCTGGCCCCCCGGGGGCGAGGGTTGGGGTTCGATTTCGACGAGCTGGTGTTCATCCCGGTGCAAAGCGCCATGCGCATCTTCGACCGCACCTCGCTGTTCCGCATCATCGTGGAGTGCGAGCGGTTCGAGGCCATGGGCGCGGTGCGTAGCCGGGTGGAGAAAGTGCTCGTTGAGCGGCACCGGGCCGAGGACGTGACCGTGGTGACCCAGGATGCGCTGATCGCGGCGTTTTCCTCGATCCTCCGGGCGCTCACCTGGGCGCTTGCGGGGATCGCCGCGATCTCGCTGCTGGTGGCGGGGATCGGCATCATGAACGTGATGTTGGTTTCGGTCACCGAGCGGCGCCGGGAAATCGGCCTGATGAAAGCCGTGGGGGTGGCCAACCGCCAGGTGGCCTGGGTGTTTTTGCTGGAAGCGTTGCTGCTGGCCGCGGCGGGGGGCGCCTTGGGATCCACCCTGGGGGCGCTGGCGGTGCGCGTGTTCGTGAGCTTCTACCCCTCGTTCCCGGCGGCGGCTCCCCTCTGGGCTTACGGGGCGGCGCTGGCGGTGGCTTTGGGGGTGGGGGCGGGGTTCGGGTCCTGGCCGGCGTACCGCGCTTCCCGCCTGGACCCGGTGCTCGCGCTTTCGGGGGGCAGAGCGTGAGCTTTGCCGGGCTTTTCGCCTTCGCCTGGGGGGCGCTGCGGGCTCACCCGCTGCGCACCGGGCTTTCGGCCCTGGGTGTAGCGGTGGGGGTGCTGGCGGTCACCGCCCTCACCTCTTTGGGGGAGGGGACGCGCCTGTTCATCCTCTCCCAGTTCACCCAGTTCGGCACCAACCTGGTGGCGGTGAACCCCGGGAAGGTGAAGACGTTCGGCTTGCCCGGGGTGTTCGGGGGCGGTACCCAGAAGCTCACGCTGGAGGACGCCGAGGCGATCGAGCGCGTAGCCGGGGTGGAGCGGCTCGCCCCGGTGGTGGTGGGGCAGGCCAGGGTGGAGGCGGGCAACCGCGGCCGCAGCGTGTTCGTGTACGGCACCACCCACCATGCGGTGCGGGTCTGGCGCTTCGGGGTGGCCCAGGGCAGCTTCCTGCCCCCCTTGGAAAGCCACCGCCAAGCCTCGGTGGCGGTGCTGGGGCCTAAGCTAGCCCGGGAGCTGTTCGGGGGCGCTCCCCCCCTGGGGGAGCGGGTGCGCATCGGCGGCCGGCCGTTCCTGGTGGTGGGGGTCATGGAGCCCAAGGGGAGGTTTTTGGGGTTCGATCTGGACGATTCCTGCTACATCCCCGTGGCTTCCGCCATGGCGCTGTTTCGGGCGGCGGAGCTCACGGAAATTGATATCTCCGCCAGTTCCGCGGCGGCGATCCCGCTGGTGGTGGAGGGGGTGAAGCGGCTGCTCATCGAGCGCCACCGGGGGCAGGAGGACTTCACGATCACCACGCAAAACGAGATGCTGGACACCCTGGGCCGGGTGATGGACATCGTCACCGTGGCGGTCACCGGCATCGGCGCCATCTCGCTGTTGGTGGGGGCCATCGGCATCCTCACGATCATGTGGATCGCGGTGCACGAGCGCACCGCGGAAATCGGCCTGCTCCGGGCGCTGGGGGTGGAGCGGCGCACCGTGGTGAGCCTTTTCCTGCTGGAGTCGGCGCTTTTGGCGCTGGTGGGGGGCGTGGCGGGGCTCGGGGGGAGCTTCGCCCTGGGGGCGGCGCTGCGCTCGCTGATCCCGGGCTTTCCCTTCGCTACGCCACCGGGGGCGGTGGTGGCGGCGGTGGCGGTGAGCGCGGTGGTGGGGGTGGGGGCAGGGGTGCTCCCGGCCCGCCGCGCCGCCCAAGTGGACCCCATCGAGGCCCTCCGGGAGGAGTGAGCCTCTCTGGAAAGCTCCACTGGGTTTTCGCCTTCCGGGGCAACTCCCCGAAGCGACGCCAGGTGCCGCCAGGGTTTCCTGGAGGAACGCGGAGACCGTCAGTGCTCGCCGCGGAGGGTGGCGGTGGGGATGAGGGAGGCGGCCCGGCGGGCGGGCTGGAGCGAGGCCACCACGCACACCAAAAGGCCCAGGAGCAGCGCCACCAGGTAGAACCAAGGGGAGTCCGCCATGCGCAGGTGCTCGTTGCGCAGCACCGCTTGCTCCCCGAAGTCCACGGGGATGCGGCGCACCACGCTGATGAGCGCCGCACCTCCCAGCCAACCCAAGGCGGAGCCCAGAAAGCCCAGGAGCAACCCTTGGATCAAGAAAATCGCGCCGATGTCCCGGCGGGAAAAGCCGCAGGCCCGGAGGATCGCGATGTCCCGCCGCTTCTGGGCCACCAGCTGCACCAGCACGTTGGCCACCCCGAACCCCGCCACCAGCATGGTGAAGAACACCAGCACCCGGGTGATGAGGTTCTGCCGGGCGAACGATTCGATTTGCGCGGCGGAGCGGTCGAACCAGGAGAGGCACACGTACCCCAGCTCCTCCTGGAGCTGCTGGGCGGCGGCGGGGGCTTGCCAGGGGTCCTCCAGGAGCACCCGCACCTTGGTGGCCTGGTCGGAGTTCAGGCCCGCCAGCACCTGGGCCCGCTCCAGGTGCACCAGCACCAGCGCTTTGTCCACCGGCGCCAGGCCGGTTTGCACCACCGCCACCACTCGCAAACCCAGGGGCTGCCCCCCCAGCCCCAATGCCTGGAGCCTGCCACCCAACGGCACCCCCAGCGACCGGGCGAGCCCGCTCCCCAGCACCGCCCCGTCCTTGTCCTGGGCGAACGCCTCCCAGCTCCCCGCCACCACCCGCTCGTCCAGCACCGTGATGGCGGCCTCGTCCTCCGGCACCACCCCCACCACCAGGCTCGCCCGCCGCAGGGTGCCGTAGGCCAGCACCGCCTGGGCTTCGGCGCTGGGGCTGGCCAGGCGCACCTCGGGGAAGGCCCGGGCCCGGGCCAGCACCAGGGCCAGGGGGCGGACGCTGCGCTTTTCGTCGGGGACGTGGTGCCGGGCCAGCGCGTAGAGCGCCTCCCCCTGGCGCAGCTCCTCCTTGCCTGCCTTTTCCGGGCGGCGGGGGAGCACCTCCAGGTGCGCCGAGGTTTCCAGGGCCTTGGTGACGAAATCCTGGGAAAGCCCGGTGGTGAGGGAAAACGTGACGATGAGCATGGCCGACCCCACCGCCACCGAGACCAGCGCCAGCAGCGTCTGCCGTGGCCGGCCCCGGAGCTGGGCTTCGGCGATGCGAAACAGCGTGCTCACCGCGGTCGCACCTTCTGCCCGGCTCGCAGGTTGGCAGCTTCCGCCACCACCTGCTCCCCCTCCCCGAGCCCCTGGAGGACCTGGCAGCGTTCCCCGTCGCAGGGCCCCACCTGCACCTGCACCGCCTCCAGCCGGTGCTGGCGGTTCACCCGAAAAGCCGTGCGGGTCTTGCCGGTGCCCTGGAGCGCGTTCCTGGGGACCAGGAGCGCGTCCTCCACTACCCTGGTGACGATGTTCACGGTGGCGGTGGCCTCCAGCTGCACCGGGGGCCGGGGGTTAGGGAGGCGGGCCAGCACGTCGGCGGATTTGGTGAGGCGGTCCACCGCCGGCACCAGGCGCCACACCTCCCCGGAAAGCGGCTTGTCCGGAAACGCATCGAAAAGCATGCGCACCTCCTGGCCCGGTTGCACCTTGCCAAGATCCCGCTCGTCCACCGCGATGCGCAGGTACGCCTCCTGGAGATTCACCACGGTGAGCACCTCTTCCCCTTCGCCCAGCACATCGCCGCTGCGACGGTGGATCTGGCTCACGGTGCCGGAAAGCGGCGCCCGGAGCACGAACCAGGAGAGCTGCTCTTCGGCCATGGCCAGCGCCGCTTCCTGGGCTGCCACCCGCTTGCCCAGCTCGGCAGCCCGCTCCCGCAGCCGCACCCACTCCCCCTCGGCCAAAAGCCCCTCGCGGAACAGCGAAGCTGCCCGCCGTGCCGCGTCCTCGGCCTCCGCTGCGGCGGCCCGGGTGGCCTCCAGCTCCCGGCGGGAGCGCTCCACCTCCAGGCGGGCCTCGGTGTCGTCCTGGAGCGCCACGGTCTGCCCCGCCTTCACCGGCTCCCCCAGCCCCACCAGCAGCGCCTTGAGGGGGCCCCGCCGCCGGGCACGCACCGTGGCTCGCTGATCGCTTTCCACCCGGCCCGTGGCGTACACCGCCTCCACCAGGCGACCCCGGGTGGCGGGGACCAAGCTCACCTCCACCCCCCGGGCCCTTTGCCACACACTGCGGCCGAAGACGAAGCCGATGGCGGTCAAGAAAACCGCTACCACGAACCAGCGTCGCATGGCTCACTCCGTTTCGTAAGCACGCCCGCTGGCAGCGCGCCGCTCGTCGGCGACGATCTGCCCGTCCAGCAGCTGGAGGACCCGGTCCGAGGCGGCGGCCCAGCGGGGGTCGTGGGTGACCACGAGGATCGTTTGCCCCAGCTCCTCGTGGAGCTTGCGGAAAAGGTCGTACACCACGGCGGCGTTGCGGGAATCCAAGTTCCCCGTGGGCTCGTCCGCCAGCACCACCTGCGGCTGGTTCACCAGCGCCCGGGCGATGGCCACCCGCTGCTGCTCCCCCCCGGAAAGCTCCCGGGGGAGCTTGCGGGCCTTGTCCGCGAGCCCCACTCGGGCCAAAAGCTCCATGGCCCACTGCTTTTCCTGCTTGCTCCTGCCCTCCCCCCGCGCCCACAGCGGCATGAGCACGTTGTCCAGGGCGGAAAACTCCGGCAGCAGGAAGTGGAACTGGTACACGAAGCCGATCAAGCGGTTGCGCAGCTGGGCCAGTTGGTCGTCGTCCACGCTGGCGAGGCTCACCCCCGCCACCTTCACATCCCCAGCGTCGGGGCGGTCCAGGCCCCCGAGGATGTAGAGCAGTGTGGACTTTCCGGATCCCGAGGGGCCGGTGAGCGCCGCGAACTCCCCCCGGGGCAGGGCAAGGCTCACCCCCCGGAGCACCTCCCGGGCAGCTGCCCCTACCCCCAGGCGGCGTACGAGCCCGCTGGCTTCCAGCGCCGGGGGAGCAGCTGGCGTGGTGGAAAGCGGGTGGGTTTCAAGCTTGGCCACGGAGCACCTCCACCGGCAGTACCCTGGTGGCACGACGCACCGCCAGCAGCGACGCTACCAGGGCGATGGCCACCGCCGCGAGCCCCACGAACACGTAGTACTCCGGCTTGTTGGCGAGGTAGAGCTCGGTGTAGGCCAGGACAGCGCCTTCCCGGGGGGCGAAGCGGATGGGGAACGCCCGGAAGTAGCTCACCGCCAGCGCCGCCACCAGACACCCAGCCACCGCCCCCGCGGCTCCCAGGAAAAGCCCTTCCGCCAGGAACACCGTGCGGATGGTCCCCCGGGAAAACCCATAGGCCCGGAGGATCGCGATGTCTTGCTCCTTGTCCAGGATGGTGGTGGCTAGCTTGTTGCTGATGCCGAACCCCGCCACCACCAACACGAACCCGGTGAGCAGATAAGTGGTGAGACCGATGGTGCGGAACAGCTTCAGGGCAGCGGCGTTGGTCTCCTCCCACCGCTCGGTGCGCTGCCCCGTGAGGTCCTGCACCTGGTCGCGGAGCTGCTCCAGGTTCTCCAACGGGGTGCGCAGGCGGATTTCCGCCGTCTCGTCCCCCGCCCAGCCGGCAAGCCCCTGGGCCACCGGGAGGTTCACCAGCGCCGTGCCCTCGTCCCAGCTGCCGATGCCCACCGCCAGGATCCCCACCACGTCCAGATCGCGGCTTCCCCCGGATTCCCCCGCGGCTACCAAGCGATCCCCCACCTCCACCCCGAGCCGCTCGGCCAGCTTGTAGCCGAGGATCACCCCTTGGGGGTTGGTGGCCAGCGCTTCCCAGTTGCCCCGCACCACGAGGCGCGGCAGCTCGGTGATTTGCGCCTCCGCCAGGGCCTCGATGCCGAACAGCGTGGCCGCTTCCTCCACGGTGCCGAAAGCTAACACCGCGGCGGTGGGGGCTGCCAAGGCGACCCCCTGGACCCCCGCCACCCCCCGCAAGCGCTCCGCCAGCACCTGGGCTCCCCGGATGGTGGGTCGCTCGTCGGGAACCGGTGGCCGGGTGAGCACCACCAGCTCGCGGGGGGAAAAGCGCTGCAGCGCTTCCCGTCGCTCCAGCACCGCGAGCTTTTCCGGCAGCACCGTGAGCGTGGGGGCGATGCGCAGGATCCTCTCGGAGAAGTAAACCAAAAGCCCGTCCATGAGCGCCACCGTGAAGACGAACACCGCCACCCCGAGCCCCACCCCGAGGATCGTGAGGGCGGCGGTTCTCGGGCTTGCCGCCAGGTGGCGCCAGGCCAAACGCAGGGCGTTCCGCAACCTGCCCGCGAAGCTTTCCCTCAAACCCACCTCCCGGAAGCGTTTGCCCAGGCGTGCCTGCCCGCTGCCGGCGGGCTGATTCGCCAGCTGAGCAGACCGTGGAGCGAGGGTGGTTTATTTCGACCCCGCTGCCCGGATGGGCTTTTTGGACGCACGCTCATGGAAGAGAGCCCAGACCGTCCTAGGGGTGCTTGTCCCCCGGCCCTGGGCTGCCCTGCCCCAGGGGGCGGTCCTGGCGTTGCCGCCGGCCCAACCACCAACCCACAAGAAGCGGCAGCCCCACCAACAGGAACCCCCAAAAGAGGATCACGTGCATGCACCCCTCCCGCCCCAGTTTAGCCGGCTCCCGCCGAAAGCTTGTGGGAAAGGCCAACAGGCGCCTGGGCCTCAGCTCGTCAGGTACAGGTAAACCGTCACCGCCACCGAACGGTCGGTGTTGTTGTAAAGCAGCACCCGGTACCTGGGAAACGCCACCATGGCCCGCAGGGGCGAGGTGGCGAAGTAAGCCGGGCCTGCGGGCTTGCTCTCCACGCTGGCCTCCACGGCGAAAAGCGCTTGGCCGTGCTCTTCCCAGGCGCGGGTGGGCAGCTCCTCCAGGGTGATAAGCAGCACCCCCACCTCCCCCGCCCGGGTGGTGGTACTGCGCTGGAACCCTGCCAGGGAAACCACCATGTTCACGAACCCCTCCGCCTGGAGCGTGCCCGCCTGCACCAGCCGCGTCACTTCCCCCTTGGCCACGGGAGGCACCTCCACCTCCCGGAAAGCCACCAGCTGCCCTTGGGGGATGGGTTCGCGCACCGCCACCACCCCCTCGATGGGGCCTGCCAGGCTCACCACCCCCTCCACCCGCAGCTTTTCCGGCTGGTTGATCACGTACACCGGCTGGGCCTTTCCCCCCTCCTGGGCACGGGCACCATCGGTGCGCTGCCCGAGCACTGCTAGGGCCAGCAGCATGGGCAACACGCTTGCACGTCGCATAAGGTAGCCTCCTTTCGCTCGTCCCCAGGGTATACGGAGGCTGTCCGAAAACCAAAAAGCCCGAGCCGGGGGTTTGCGGTAAAGTGAGCCCATGGACTGCCCTCGCTGCGACGTGGCCATCGTCGGCTCGGGGTTCGGGGGTTCGGTGGCGGCGCTGCGCCTTGCGGAAAAGGGGTACCAGGTGGTGGTTTTGGAAAAGGGCAAGCGCTTTCGCCCCGAGGATTTCCCGAAAAGCAACTGGAACCTCCCCAAGGCTTTCTGGATGCCGGGGCTGGGTTGGGGCGGGGCTTGGGGGCTGAAGCTTTTCCGCGAGGTGCTGGTGCTCCACGGCGTAGGGGTGGGGGGCGGATCCCTGGTTTACGCCAACACCCTCATGGAGCCCCCGGGGGAAGCGTGGGAGGACCCGGGGTGGGGTCCGCTGCGGGAG
>Ga0209018_1001352_pt1:17500-19961 | contig 19961 bp, 14 predicted proteins | sample YNPBryBLVA2012_FD_185814 | JGI IMG/M metagenome (GOLD analysis project Ga0209018, IMG submission 185814) | Anoxygenic and chlorotrophic microbial mat microbial communities from Yellowstone National Park, USA - YNP Bryant BLVA 2012 (SPAdes)... ...
ACTGGTGGAGCGCATGGAAGTGACTCTGCCGGCACAAGTAGCGATAAAGCAGACGAGAACTCTGCTCGCCGGAAGCCTAAGGTTTCCTGAGCAAGGTCAATCCGCTCAGGGTTAGTCGGTCCCTAAGGTGAGGCCGAACGGCGTAGCCGATGGGAAACGGGTTAATATTCCCGTACCACTCTGTCCTCGTTATCACGATGGGGTGACGCAGAAGGATAGGCGGGACTGCGATTGGAAGTGCAGTTGAAAGCGTGTAGGCGGGGGCGGTAGGCAAATCCGCTGCCCCGATAACGCCAAGGCGCGAGTACGAGTAGGCGTAAGCCGAAAGCCGCTGATTCCACGCTGCCGAGAAAAACCTCTAAGGAGAGGGCAGGGTGACCGTACCGCAAACGGACACACGTAGGCAGGGTGAGTAACCCAAGGCGCTTGAGTGATCCCCCGTGAAGGAACTCGGCAAAATGGCCCCGTAACTTCGGGAGAAGGGGCGCCTCTCGCCGTGTAGGTCCTCGCGATCGAAGCGGTGGGGGGCCGCAGTGAAAGGGCCCAGGCGACTGTTTACTAAAAACACAGCACTCTGCAAACGTCACAAGCGGACGTATAGGGTGTGAAGCCTGCCCGGTGCCGGAAGGTTAAGGGGAGGGGTTAGCTGCAAGGCAAAGCTCCGAACCGAAGCCCCGGTAAACGGCGGCCGTAACTATAGGCATGGACCCTGTAGTTGTAAAATCTGGCTATATGCTGGGAAACCCGGAGAATCCAGGCCTACCTGCCCCTAAGACGAGGGGCAGGTGACAATGGCTCTGGTGCGGGCAATCAGCAGGAAAGGCTTTCCCGATGCTGAACGTCAAGAAGATTCCCGCGGAAGTTGGGTGGTACCTGGCGGGGTTCGCGGATGGCGCAGGAAGCTTCGACGTAGTCTTTCGGCCTCGCAGCGATTATCGCCAGCCGTGGAAGGTCTCGCTGTGCTTCAACATCTCGCAGAAGGACAGGGTGATCCTCGCGCTCTTCAAGCGGCACCTCAAGTGCGGAACTTTACGCTCGCGACCCGACGGGATTTGGTACTATGAGGTGAACAACTTCAACGCCATCTGGGAAAACGTGATTCCGTTTTTCAAGAGGTTCCATTTTCTCTCGGCAAAGAAGAGGCGTGATTTCTCCAAATTCGTGCAGATCGCGGAGCTCGTACGCGAGGGCAAGCATCTCACGCTGGAAGGTGTGCGAGAAATTCTCCGCATCAGAAAGCAGATGAACGATGGCGGCAAGCGACGTTACAGCGATGCTGAAATCCTCAAGCGATTTCAGCACGGGAAAGAATCCTCAGAGACTATACGCCAGACCTCCAGCGATGGAGGATGATATAGTCCGGACTGCCTGGCGACAGGCAGAGTGGGTAGCCAATCCCACCCCCTTTGCTCAAAGGGCGTAACAAATCGAACGGTCCTAAGGTAGCGAAATTCCTTGTCGGGTAAGTTCCGACCTGCACGAAAGGCGAAACGATCTGGGCGCTGTCTCCGCGGGGGGCTCAGCGAATCTGAAGTACCGGTGAAGATGCCGGTTACCCGCACCAAGACGGAAAGACCCTGTGCACCTTTACTACAACTTGTCACTGAACCTTGGTGTTGTATGTGCAGGATAGGTGGGAGGCTGTGAAGCCGGGGCGTCAGCTTCGGTGGAGCCGTCGGTGAGATACCACCCTTACTGCACCGGGGTTCTAATCCAGGGCCGTTACCCGGTCCGGGGACAATGGCAGGTGGGTAGTTTGACTGGGGCGGTCGCCTCACAAAGGGTAACTGAGGCGCCCAAAGGTCCGCTCAGGCTGATTGGAAACCAGCCGGAGAGTGCAAAGGCATAAGCGGGCTTGACTGCGAGACCCACAAGTCGAGCAGGGACGAAAGTCGGGCTTAGTGATCCGGCGGTCCCGTGTGGAAGGGCCGTCGCTCAACGGATAAAAGGTACGCCGGGGATAACAGGCTGATCCTGCCCAAGAGTTCACATCGACGGCGGGGTTTGGCACCTCGATGTCGGCTCATCGCATCCTGGGGCTGAAGCAGGTCCCAAGGGTTCGGCTGTTCGCCGATTAAAGCGGTACGTGAGCTGGGTTTAGAACGTCGCGAGACAGTTCGGTCCCTATCTGGTGCGGGCGTAGGACACCTGAGGAGAGCTGTCCTTAGTACGAGAGGACCAGGACGGACGAACCTCCAGTGTACCGGTTGTCGCGCCAGCGGCAGCGCCGGGTAGCTGTGTTCGGATAGGATAACCGCTGAAAGCATCTAAGCGGGAAGCCAACTCCAAGATGAGGTGTCCCGGGCGCAAGCCCCTGAAGGCCCCTGGTAGATGACCAGGTTGATAGGCGGGAGGTGGAAGCGCGGTAACGCGTTGAGCTGACCCGTACTAATCGGCCGTGCGGCTTGACCATACTTTTCTCCCAAACGCTTGGTGTGCCGACCCAGTTGAGTTGTCCAAG
>Ga0209018_1001353_pt1 | contig 19959 bp, 12 predicted proteins | sample YNPBryBLVA2012_FD_185814 | JGI IMG/M metagenome (GOLD analysis project Ga0209018, IMG submission 185814) | Anoxygenic and chlorotrophic microbial mat microbial communities from Yellowstone National Park, USA - YNP Bryant BLVA 2012 (SPAdes)... ...
TCCGCATCGCGAGTGAAGCGGGCCTCGTTGTCAGAGCCGCGAGTGAAGCGGGCCGAAGGCCCGCGGGAACGAGCGGTTTTCCGCATCGCGAGTGAAGCGCGCCCTCTGTCAGAGCCGCGAGTGAAGCGGGCCGAAGGCCCGCGGGAACGAGCGGTTTTCCGCATCGCGAATGAAGCGGGCCGCAGGCTCGCGGGAACGAGCGGTTCCCCCGCGTCGTCTGGATCGCGAACAGCCACGCATGGACCGCTCACTCTGGCCGGCCTTCTGGCGAATCCCCGCCCGGAATAGGCAACACCTATAGGAGCAAAAGGCGACAAAAAGCGCGGGCTGCTCTTACACTGGGGTGAAAGAAATTCTTGCCTACGCAGGCACCAGTTCACCCCAAGGAGTAGAAAGCGATGAGAAGCAACTTCAAGCGCCTTGTCTGCGCGCCTCTCGCGGCATTGCTCGCGCTGGCCTTGCCGGCCGGCGCCCAAGCGCCGCAGTCCAACAAATTCTGGTGGCCCGATCAGCTCGATCTGTCCCCCTTGCGAGTCCACCGGCCCGATTCCAACCCCTACGGCATAGACTTCGATTACGCCAAGGCCTTCTCCACCCTCGACCTGAAGGCCGTGAAGAAGGACATCGAAAAGGTACTCACCACTTCCCAGGATTGGTGGCCCGCCGACTACGGCCACTATGGCCCGCTGATCATCCGCATGGCCTGGCACAGCGCCGGCACCTACCGCACCCTCGACGGCCGCGGCGGCGCCGACGGAGGCCAGCAGCGCTTCGACCCCCTCAACAGCTGGCCCGACAACGCCAACCTCGACAAGGCCCGCCGCCTCCTGTGGCCCGTCAAGCAAAAGTACGGGCAGAAACTCTCCTGGGCCGACCTGATGGTCCTCGCCGGCAACGTCGCCCTCGAGTCCATGGGCTTCCAGACCATCGGCTTCGCCGGCGGCCGCATCGACGACTGGGAACCCGATCTCGTCTACTGGGGCCCTGAGCAGAAGATGCTGGACGACAAGCGCTACAGCGGCGAACGGAACCTCCAGAAGCCCCTCGCCGCCGTCCAGATGGGCCTGATCTACGTCAACCCGGAAGGCCCCAACGGCAAGCCCGATCCGCTCGCCGCCGCCAAGGACATCCGCGAAACCTTCGGCCGCATGGCCATGAACGACGAGGAGACCGTCGCCCTCATCGCCGGCGGCCACACCTTCGGCAAGGCCCACGGCGCCCACGACGTCGGCAAGTGCGTCGGAGCTGAGCCTGCCGCCGCCGGCCTCGAGCAGCAGGGCTTCGGCTGGGACAACAAGTGCGGCAAGGGCAACGCCGAGGACACGATCACCAGCGGCCTCGAAGGCGCCTGGACCGCCAGCCCCATCCGCTGGACCCAGCAGTATCTCGACAACCTCTTCAACTTCGAATGGGTCCAGACAAAGAGCCCGGCGGGCGCCATTCAGTGGATCCCCGCCAACAACCAGGCCCGCAACCTTGTCCCGGACGCCCACGTCGCCGGCAAGCGGCACGCGCCCATCATGTTCACCACGGATTTGGCGCTGAAATTCGACCCGGCTTACCGGGAAATCGCTCTGCGTTTCAAGAATAATCCCGAAGAATTCCGCCTGGCTTTCGCCAAGGCGTGGTTCAAGTTGACCCATCGCGACCTCGGCCCCCGCTCCCGCTACCTCGGCTCCGAAGTCCCCGCAGAAGAGTTTCTGTGGCAGGACCCGCTGCCCAAGGCCACCTCTCCCGTGATCAACAGCTCCGACATCGCGCAGCTGAAGTCGAAAATCCTCGCCTCCGGCCTCACCGTGCCTGAGCTGGTTCGCACGGCGTGGGCCTCGGCGGCCACCTTCCGCGCCAGCGACATGCGCGGCGGCGCCAACGGCGCGCGCATCCGCCTCGCCCCGCAGAAGGACTGGGAAGTGAACAACCCCGCTGAACTCTCCAAAGCGCTTCAGAGGCTGGAGTCCATCCAGGCCGAGTTCAACCGCACCAGCCCGAGGAAGGTCTCCCTGGCCGACCTCATCGTGCTCGGCGGCTGCGCGGCCATCGAGAAGGCCGCGAAGGACGCCGGACACAATGTGCAGGTGCCCTTCACCCCCGGCCGCGTCGACGCGACCCAGGAGCAGACCGACGCCGCCTCTTTCGCCGTCCTTGAGCCCACCGCCGACGGCTTCCGCAACTATTACCGCAAGGGCCATATGTGGCCCCCGGCCGAGGCGCTGGTCGACAAGGCCAGCCTGCTGAAACTGACCGTGCCCGAGATGACCGTTCTCGTGGGCGGTATGCGGGCCCTCAACGCCAACGCCGGCGGCAGCAAGCACGGCGTGCTCACGAGCCGTCCCGGCACGCTGACCAACGACTTCTTCGCCAACCTGCTGGACATGTCCACCAGGTGGAACAAGTCCGCCAGTGAAGAGGGCGTCTACGAAGGGCGCGACCGCAAGACCGGCGAGCTGAAGTGGACGGCGACGACCGTCGACCTCCTTTTCGGCTCCAACTCCGAGCTGCGCGCCGTGGCCGAGGTCTACGGCACGGCCGACGGCAGGGACAAGTTCGTTCAGGACTTCGTCAAGGCCTGGGCCAAAGTGATGGATCTCGACCGCTTCGACCTCCGCCAGCCCGCCAGGGCCTCCCGCGCCACCAACTGAGCCCCCCGCAAGCCTCAAACATCGCCGGGGACAGGCACACCGCCTGTCCCCGGCCCTTTCGGCCTGCCTCGCTGCCACTCCCGCTCACCCTGCCGCCGGCGCGGTCGCCACTGCACTCTGCCCCACGCACCGACTTTCACACAGTAGACCTGAAGTCGCGCACCCCCCAAGGCTCGCAGTTGCCCGGCGCTTGTGCCGGGACCGCGCTCTCCCCTCATCGCGCCGGGCGTTCCCACCAGACCGCTCCCTTTGCAATCAGCACCGTCAGCCAGTATGCCCCGCCCCAGTTGCCTGCGGCGCGGCGCCGGATGGCCTCGGCAACTGCGCAAGCCGGCGCGGCGCGCCTACGAGTCCGTCTTCTCGATCAGCTTCTCCACGTTCATCACGAAGATGGCGGGCTTGCCCAGCCGGTCGCTCACGAACAGGATTTTCTGGCTGTCCGGCGTGAACAAGGGCTCTACCAGCGCCACATCGGACGCCCGGTGCTCGCACAGCGGAAACTCCCGCCGGTTCACGCGAAGCAGCACCAGCACCAGCGGCGACGCAAGGCTCCGGCTGGCGCCCAGAAACACCGTGCCGTTGGCGTTGCGCGCGAAGCGCCCGAACTGGCTGGTCGGCGCCACCAGCCGGTCCTCGCGCGAATCGAGCCCCTGCTCGCGAATCGCCGTCTTCGCGTTCTCCCCGGCCGCCTCATGCAAGTACACCACCGCCTGCCCGTCCGGCGACCAGTGGGCTTCCAGCACCCGGCCCGGCGGCGTTTCCAGCCGCCGGCGAAGCGTGCCGTCGAATGCCGACACCTCGAGCATTCCCGCAGGTGTCCGCCACAGAACCATGGCGCGGCGAGGGTTCGGTGCCGCCTCAAGCATCGGTGCATCCGACACGGCCACCTCCGCAGGCACGCCTCGCGGCTGCGGCAAGCGCAGCAGGCGCCAGCGTCCTTCCCGCTTCTCGACGTAAAACAGGGCCGTGCCGTCCAGGGAAGGCGCCACCGGCCCTGCCCACTCCGCTCCCGGCGACAGGCTTGCCAGTTGCCGCTGCCGCAAACTGGAAAGCTGCACCGCCAGCAGGTGCTCGCCATCCCCAAATACCACCTCGCGCCCGCCGGCCGAAAGCGTCAATGTCTCTCGCACATACCCGGGCCGCGCCCCGGCCTGCCGGCTCACGCCCGTAGAAAGATCCAGGACCCACGGCTGCCACTGCCCCGTGCGGCGGCTTGAATACACCAGCGTCCGGCTGCGCCGGTCCACTGCAAGGGCAGGCGGACCGGGATACGCGCTTTCATACTGCGGATCAGTCAGCAGGATGACTTCAAACTCGGTGGCCGGATCCAGATACTTGCGCCACTCGCGCACGGAATTCTGCGCCGCCAGGGGAGCCGCCGCCAAGCCCAGAAAAAGACGGCGCGTCACCGCCGCGCCATCGCTCACGGGCGCCGTCTCAGCGCGAGTGCGGCCACCGCTGTCTTCCGCCACACCGCCTCCCCGAAAAGACCTCACAATCGATGGATGCCCCGGCCACGGCAGCAGGTTGCACCGTTCACGGCGTCAGAAGGGGAAGTCCTTGGCCGGGTTCGCCAGCGACATCGCCGAACGCGCCAGGTAGCCGTAGGGGTTGACGGCCACCCCGCCGCGCCGGACTTCGTAGTGCAGATGAGGCGAGGTCGCGCGCCCTGTCGCCCCGGAAGCTCCGATGATCTGTCCGAGACGGATCTCCTGCCCCGGGATCACATCGATCCGCGACAGGTGCGCATACCAAGTCTGCAGCCCCTTGCCGTGATCCAGCACGATCAGCTTGCCGTAGTTGCCCATCCAGTCGGCTTCCACCACGATCCCGTCCGCCGCCGCACGGATCGGCGTGCCCACAGGCGCGCTGATGTCCACGCCCGTGTGAAACGCCATGTGGCCATGGAATGGATCCTCCCGCGTCCCGAAGTTGCTCAGCAGTCTTCCGGTCACCGGCCACAAGCTCGGCGTCGTGTTCACCAGCCACCGGCGGGAGGATAAGCGCGTGCTGGCTGTTAACGATGCGGTGCGAAGCTTGTTGTAAGTCTCGAGAGTCTCCGCCAGCGTAGGTGCCAGCTTCACCGACGCCAGCGCCGGTTCGGCTTCCGCCGGATAGGCGGGCTGGCGGTGGATTCCATAAGCCATCGAGACTTCCGCCGCAAACAGCGACAGCTTGGCCACTTCCTCGTTGGCTTCCTGCGCTTCGCTCAGCAGCCGCTGATACCTTGCCCGCAGAACTTCCGCTTCTTGCCGCAAGCTGTTGTAGTTGGAGACCTTCCACGCCATCCGGACGTAGCTCGAGACCATTCCGAACAGCGTGAAGCACCCCAGCAGCGCCAGCGCAAGCACAGTGAAGATAATCTTCTGGTCTATGTGGAACCGCCGCAGGCGGCCGTGGAGGGAGTGCGCCAGGACGACGATAAAGTAGGACTGATTCATCGCGGCTCTCGCGCAGTGGAGGAGTCTGCGCAACCGCCAGGCTGACTTCCTGGCTGCCGGGCCACAGGACTGGCCTGCTGCCTGTTGGCCGAAACTCCTACATTATCCGAAACCCGGCTGCTTGTCAACCCGGAAATTCAGAGATCCCCACCCCTTTTCTCTGTTTCTTTGCCCGGCTGGTCTTCACATCCGGACGGTCACCGCCGCCTCAACCACGCCAGACATCCCACCCCCAGAGCCGGCAACACGAGCAGGAACGATCCAGGCTCCGGAATCTCCGCCATCTCGCCCACCCCGAAGTTGTCCACTTGGGACGGCCCGTAGAAGCCAAGCCCCACCCCGCTGCCGCTCACCGGACTCCCGTAAGTGTAGCTATACTGCTGGTCCGGATTTCCGTCGAAGTTCGAGTCGATGTACAACCACGCCGTCGTTCCCGAATAGCTCGCCCAGATGCGCGCGGAGCTGAAGCCCTCGTCCAGGTCGGCAAACATCCCGCCCGAGCCGTTGTTGCCGTAATAAAACGCATAGTTGCCGAATTGGCTTCCGCCGCTCTGGTTCTGTAGTTTGATGAAGTAGTTGCTGGACTCGGACGAGTACCCGAGAACGATCGCGGCATATTGGAGGCCTGTCCCCACGTTGTAAACATCGACGTAAGCGTTCGAAGCGCTGACGCCGTTGTAGGTGACAAGCGAGAGGCTCGAAAGACCGTAGGCACGGTTGCCGGTGATTCCGGCCCCTCCCGCCACTACCGTCCAGTTCGACCCAAGATCATTGCTATCCGGGCGGTTGAAGTCGTCAAGAATCGCCGCCGGCGCGAACGCAACGGCAGCGATCAGCACAACGGCAGTGCGAATCATTGTCTCCTCCTCATGCGGGCATGCCCGCGTCTGATAAGCAAATGACATTGTACTCCCCTTCGGCCGGAAAGTCAACTTCAGATCTGATTCTCGGATTCTTTGCCGCCGCGCGGTTCGCCGCGGCAAGGCGGCGGCGCCCCGGGAAGGCGCCGCCGCCGGACGCGCTGGCTCCTGCAGTTGTGTGTCCGTTCGTGGGATCGTCCGCAACAGCCATCCTCCGCCGGTCCAGCCACCGCTCCATCATCGGTCTCCGTGCATTTCCGGGCACTCCCCCTTGCCCCGCACTCCCCCGTTCCAATAGGCTGGCTGTGGGGTCCATTCCATGATCAGACCTGAAACTACGCTCTGCCTTCTCCCTTTGTTGTCCGCGGCGCTGTTTGCCCAGAGCCAGTCGCCGGCTTCTCTCCCGCAAATGGTTCGCGCCCGCGTCGTCGTTACCGACTCCCAGGGCGCCCCCGTCCTCGACCTCAAGCCGCAGGATTTCAGAATCACCGACCAGAACAAGCAGCTTCCGCTCACTTTTCTCCACCCGCCCTTCGCCGCCCACCCCGCCCCCTCACCCGCGCAGGGCTGGGTGCTCAGCCGGCCCTCCGCTACGACCCCTCACACCGTCGCCATCCTTTTCGACCTGTTCAACCTGATGCAGAACAACCGCCTCGACTCGTTCCAGAAGGTCGAGTCCGCGCTGCCACGTCTCGCCTCCAGCTCCAACGTCTATTTCTACCTGCTCAACCTCGACGGTTCCCTCGAACCCCTCATCCCCGCCCAGGACGAGAAGGGCAACATCCTCCCGCCGCCTGAAGGTTGGAACAAGAACGCCCAGAAGCTCCTCCAGAAATACTCGAAAAACCTCGGCCGCGCCCGCCCTGCCGGCATTTTGCAGGAAGACGTGGTCAAGAAGACTTACGTGGCTCTGGAAACCGTAGCCAAACACCTCGGCGCATTTCCCGGCGTCCGCGACCTGGTCTGGATCACCGACGGCGTCCCCAACGTCTTCGACACCCGGCAGCAGTGCTCCGGCGACTGGGTGGAATGCGCTCTCTATGTCCCCCACCTCGCCGTCACCCTCGACAACGCAGGCGTCGCCGTCCATCCCCTCTCCTACGGCATCCTCCGCCCCGATGTCACCCTTGCCATGGAGGACGTTGCCGGCCTCACCTCCGGCAAGACCCGTTTGCGGGAGGACCTCGACGCTGTGCTGTCGCAGCTGTCGAATTCAGCCTCCGCCTCGTGGCTCCTGCTGATGGCGCCGCCCGCCGACAACTGGGACAACAAGTTCCACCGCCTCCGCATCCAGTGCGAACGCCGCAACGTAAAGGTCCTCTCCCGCCAGCGCTACTACGCTTACCCCAGCCAGGGCCAAGTGCCGGCGCTCGAGTTCGCCGCCATGACCTCGTTGCTCAAGATCCCCGCCGACGCCCCCGAAATCGAACTCCGCGGCAGCGTCGCTTCAGGCTCGAAGCCCGGAACGGCCATGGTCCGCATCCGCATTGACCCCCTCGACCTGTGCACCATCGAGGACTCCGGCCATGCCGCCGGCCAGGTCTCCGTAGTCTACGCCCAGTACGATGGCCGCACCCTGCTCGGCGCCACCCAGCCCATGACCTTCAACCTCCGCCTCCCGCGCCAGCAGTTCCTGGACTCCTCCAAAGAAGGCTTGCCTTTCGATCAGGAAATCGTCGTCGACCCCCGCGCAAAAGCCTTACGGTTCGTTCTCTATGACCGGGGCTCGCGTTTCCTTGGCTCCGTCACGCTGCCCGTGCCCGCTTCCAGGTGAACCGAACGGAACGGAGCCAAAACAAGAAGGGGCAAGAGCGGCTGAGCGCGCTCCTGCCCCCTGCGATGGTTCGCGGTTGCGAAGCAAATCAGAAGATCGGGATTTCCTTCACAATGTAGGTGAAGCTGTCCGGGAAGACGCCCACGGCGAAGATCACCTGAGCCGTCTTCGGCTTCAGGGTGAGCAGAGTCGGTCCGAAGACCACGTTGCCGCCGACCGAAAGCGTCGCCTTCCAGTCGCCGGGGCGGAACTCGGCAGGCACCTGATCGCCGTTCGCAAAGCCCGGCACGCTCACCGACGGGGCGTTGCCCGAACCTTCGCCACGGTATACGGTCACATCCACCTCTGGAGCGGCTGCGGTGTGGTGCAGGATGAAGCGGCCCTGTCCCGGCTTGGTCATCGACAGGTCGAGAACGAAACCGCTCAGTGTCGGGCTGCCGCCCGCGGTCAGGTGCGCCGCCAAAGCGTAGGTCTTCCCCGCCTCAAGCGTCGGCGTCGCGCTCAGGGCTGCGGGGCCCGAGCAGGGATTCGTCGAATTGGCGACGAAGATTTCAACACTGTAGGTGCCGGCAGGCAGGGTGAGCGGGCCGGCCACCGTGCCAAACGTGAAGCCTTGGAGGGCGCAGTTTCCATTCACAGCGATGTCCACCGGAAAACCGTTGGCGCCGGGAACCCCATGAACGGCGTAGACATAAGCATTCTGCGCCGCGGCGGGAACCGCCAGGGCGATCAGGAACGCGAACAACGTTGCGGCAATCACTCTGCGCGTAGGTTTTTCTCCTCTTCAGTCGGAACTCGTGCAGCCGGATCGGCTGCTTCCTGCGAAATAGATCCCGCCGTGCGGTGGCAGATGCAAAAAATCGTCAGACCCGGGCGCGCTGCCACCGCCGGAGGGCTCGGTCTCGCCCGGAATGGGGGTCTCCCCGGCCGCTGTTGCTACAATGTCGGTAACCTCATGTGGCGCGTCTCGCTTCCTGTGGCGCTCGCCGCGTTGCTGTGCGCCGCCGCAGCGGTGTCTGAAATCCGCGTCGAGAACGTCACGGGGCGCTCAGGACTCTCTTTCTACTGCGACAGCTCCCCGACGCCCAACCGGAACCAGCCGGAAACCATGGTCTCCGGCGTCGCCCTGATCGACTACGACAAGGACGGCTGGCTCGACGTCTACTTCGTCAACGGCGCCGCCCTCCCATCGCTCAGGAAGGAGTCCCCCCGCTACTGGAACCGCCTGTTCCGAAACAGCCGCGACGGCACGTTCACCGACGTCACCGAGAAGGCGGGAGTGCAGGGCGCCGGTTACGGCATGGGCGCCGCCGTCGGCGATTACGACAACGACGGCTGGCCGGATCTTTTCCTGGCCAACGTCACACAGAACCAGTTGTTCCGCAACAACCGGGACGGCACCTTCACCGACGTCTCGGCCAGGGCCGGCATCTCCGGCGCGCGCCTGAACGGCCGCAAAATGTGGGGCGTCGCTGCCGGCTGGTTCGACATGGACAACGACGGCGACCTCGACCTCTTCGTCTCCAATTACTGCGTCTGGGAGGTGAACAAGGACCCCTTCTGCGGGCCCAATCCCCATACACGCGCCTATTGCCACCCCGACAGCTACGATCCGCTCCCCAACACCCTCTTCCGCAACAATGGAGACGGCACCTTCACCGACGTCTCCCGCGCCATGGGCATCCTGCCCCACCTCGGCAAGGGCATGGGCGTCGCCTTCGCCGACTTCGACCACGACGGCTGGATGGACGTCTTCGTCGCCAACGACAACGCCCCGAATTTCCTCTTTCACAATAAAAGAGGCCGTGCTTTTGAGGAAATCGCCATGCAAATGGGCGTCGCTTTCCCCGAATCCGGCGCCTTCATTTCCGGAATGGGCGCCGATTTCCGCGACCTCGACAACGACGGCTGGGAAGACATCTGGCACACCGCCATCGAGGGCGAGACTTTCCCCTTGTACCGGAATCTGGGCCAGGGACGGGGCTTTGAGGAACTCACCCACCGCGCCGGACTCGGGCACACCACCCGCAACATGTCCGCCTGGTCCTGCGGCGCCTTCGATCTCGACAACGACGGCTGGCGCGACCTCGTCACCGCCCGCGGCAACGTCCAGCACAGCCTCGCCATGCTCTCCATGCGGCAGTCCGAAGAGCCCCTCGCCATCTTCCGCAACCTGGGCAACAACCGCTTCGCCGATGTCACCTCGTCCGCCGGCCCGGATGCCGTGAAACCCCTCCTCCGCCGCGGCCTCGCCTACGGCGACCTCGACAACGACGGCCGCATCGACTTCGTCACCACCACCCTCAACGGCCACTCCGAACACTTCCGCAACACCACCTCCAGCGGCAACCACTGGATTCTCCTCGCCCTCGAAGGCGCCCGCTCCAACCGCATGGCCATCGGCGCCCGCATCACCATCACCACCCCGGACGGGCTCGTGCAGGTCGGCCACGTTACCACCAGCACCGGCTACAGCGCCTCCAGCGACCACCGCGTCCACTTCGGCCTCGGCCCGGCAACTCTCATCCGCTCCATCGGGATCCAGTGGCCCGGCGGCGCCCGCCAAACGCTGGAAAACGTCCCCGCCGATCAGATCCTCTCCATCCGCGAACCCGCTCCCCCGCCCCGCCCCCCGGCCCCGCGGCCGGCCAAACGCTGACCTACTGCTTCCCTGCGGGCTTCGACCCTGCCGGCCTCTTCGCCCCGGCGGCAGGCTTCGCCGGAACAGCCGCCTGCGGTGCGCCCTCCGACTGCGCCGGCCTCTGACCCGCCAGCCTCGCCCGCCTCGCCGCTTCCCGCGCCCGGTCTCCCTCCGCCGTGCGCTTCAAGCGGTAATACACCGTCGCCAGCGCTGCGTGCGCCTCCGCGAAATGCGGGTACTCTTTCACCAGCCCTTCCAGCTCCTGCCGCGCCAGCTCCAGCCGTCCCTGCGTCGCGTAGACCGACGCCCGCTGCAGCAACACCCCCGGATCCCTCGGCCTGACCTGCAACGCTCGAGCCAGGTGCCGCAGCGCCTCCTCCAGCTGCCCCTCCTGCTTGCGCAGCATCGCCAGCTCGATGTTCGCCACCGGCTCAAACGGGTTGTTCTCCAGCTCCAGCCGGAACTGCTCGGCTGCCTCATCCAGCCGCCCGTTGCTCCTCAGCACCTGCCCGTAGAGCGAATGCGCTCCAGCCAGCTTCGGATCGAGCTCCACCGCCCGCGCCAGGTGCGCCGCCGCTTTCAACAGGTTCTGCCGCCGGTATTCCAGCTGCCCGAACAGGAATTCGCTCTCCGCCGTTGCCCCGTCCCTCAGGATCCGGTCCAGCATCTGCTGCGCCCGGTCTGCGTCGTTGGCCCGCAAGTACGCGATGCCCAGCCCGTAGGCCACCGCCCGGTTTTCCGGATACTCCTCCGCCAGCGGCGCCAGCAGCTCCGCCGCCGCTGCCGCACGCCCCGCCAGGATCAGGCAGTCCGCCATCAGCAGCGCCGGCTTCGGATCGAGCGGCTGCTGTTCGATCAAAGGCGCCAGCTCCCGCGCCGCCTCCTCCGGACGCCCCGTCTTGTAATAGGCCAGCGCCAGGTTCATCCGCACTCGCGAATTGTTCGGCATGTGCCTCAACGCCAGACGGTACTCGGCGATCCCTTCCTCGATCTGCCCGTTGGCCACCAGCGCCGCCCCTAAATTGGATCGGATCTCGGCCGCCTCCGGGAACTCCCGCAGGAACGCCCGGTAATTCTGGATCGCCGCCGGCATGTCGCCCGCCTCGAACGCCGCCGCCGCCGCCCGCAGCGCCTCCACGGGCTGGACGCCCCCCTGCTGCCCCCAGGCCGCCCATGCAAGCCCCGCCGCCAGCGCCGCCGTCGCCCGCCGCATCGTCGCCCGCTCCGTTCCCTGCTCTCCGCGGCGCCTCACGGCGCCTGCGCCTTCAGCTGCGGCCCCACATACCGCACGCTTCCGGTCGCCTTCGCCTCGCCCTGAATGGCCGTGATCCGCAGCTCGCACAGCCCCGGGCGCATCGCCGCCGACACCATCATGGGAATCGCGCCCTTCTCATCCGGCGGCGGCAATTCGGCCGCCTGCGCCGCCAGCCGCTGCCCGTTGACGAAGAATTCCACCTGAATTTGCGCTTTTTCGGGACGGTTTTTCTCCGGATACACCACGAAATACACATGCGGCTGCGACACTCCCTCCACCGCCGGCGTCACCAGCGGCACCACCCGCTTCCCCTGATACACCAGCGGATCGCTGTCACCGCCCGCCCCGGCCGTCTCCTCCACCCGCTGCACCAGAATCGGCGTGCTCACCGCCAGCCCCCTCGGCGCCTCCGGAACCTCCAGATCCAGCGCCTTGGCCCCCATCTTTCCCCCGCCGCGGTCCATCATCGCCACCTCCACCGTGTAATGCCCGGGCGCGAGCTTCAGCGACTGCGCATGCGTGATCCGGCTCGCCTGCATCGCCCCCACATTCGCCAGGGCGAACTCATAAGGGGAATCCACGCTGAACTGCTCCACCACCTCCCCCGAAGCGTCCTTCACCAGCCCCATCAGCGACACATGCGCATTGGCAACCCCGCGAGCAGCGTCCTGCGCCACCCCCAGGCTCTTGCCGGGCACTTCAAACGCCAGCGCCACATCCCGCCGCCCGCCGCCTCCGCCAAATGCGTAAAAGCCGGTCTGGAAATCCAGCTCCGCCGGACGCGGTTCCCTGCCCAGCACGGCCAGCCCGATCACCTCATGCGGCGCCAGACCCCCGCCGTCCGGCTTCGGGGGCAGCGCAAAGTAGCCCGTCCGGCTCTCCACGATCAGGTCCTTCCGCTTCGACTTCACCTCGATCGTCCGCAGCCGCCCGTCCAGCTTCAGGTCTCCAGGGCGGTAGGCGACCTCGTAGTGCGCCTCCATCTCCTCCAGCACCCGCTGAAACGGTTTGCGGAACTCCGCCGTGTTTGCCACCAGAAATCCGCCCGTGCCCTCCGCCATCTCCCGCAGCGCCGCCCGCAAGTCAGAGGAACGCACCGCCACTTCCAGCGCGTCGCCCTGCCGGCTCTGCTGCCTGCGCTCTTGCAGCGACGGGTTCAAGCTGGACTGGGTGCGGCTCACCGCCGCCACCTGCGACAGCGCGATCTTGGCCGCCTGCGTGTCCGTCGTCTCGTCCAGTTCCGTCGGATCAAAGCTGTAGACCGTGATGTTGGCCGCGTTCGCCTTCTCCACCAGCTTGCCGAACGCGTCCGGGTCGCCCGTCGTCAGCAGCCCGCCGGAAACCAGCACCACGCTCTTCCTCCCCGGCAGCTTCGAAAGCTGCGATACCATCACTTCCAGTTGGTCCATGGCCCGGCTCCCGCTGACGTGAGCCATGTCCACCCGCTCCCGCGCCCGGTCTCCGCGCAGCGCGTTCGCTCCCGGGGCCATCGCCACCTCCGCCCGGGGCACAACGATCTTGCTCACCTCCCCGCCCGTCACCCGGTCGGTCACTGTCGCCGTCGTCGCCGGTCCCGCCATCGAAACCAGCACCTCCACCGTGAACATGTTCGGATTGGCCGACAACACCGCCACCGACGCCTGCTCGAAATCCAGCGACCGGCCCGAAAACGCCTGCCTCACCGCCTCCAGCACATCCTTCTTCTGATCCGTGAACGCCCCCACCGGCGTAAGGTAATCATCCAGCGTGAACACTCCCGCCAGCGTGTTCGGCGGCAAGTCCTCGCTCAGCACGCTCTCCGCCATCCGCAACGCCCGTGTGCGGTTTACCGGATCCAGGTTGTGAAACACGAAGCACAGCAGGTTCACCGCCCGCAACGGCATCGGACGCGCCTGCGCCGGAGCGGTCTTCGCCTTCGCCGCTGCCGGCTCCGCCTTCTCGCTCCTTCGCCGCTCCACGCCCGCCAGCCGGAACGCGCGAACCTCCTGCCGCACGCCGTTCTCGTAAATCTCCAGATCCTCCGGCTTCAGGTTGCGCACCAGCCGCCCGCGCCGGTCCCGCACCACCACGTCCAGCAAGACTTCCGCCACGCCCGTGCGGATCACCGCCTGGCTGTCCTGCGCCGCTGGCGCGCTTGGCGCTTGCGCGCCGGCCGGCCAGCAGAGCAGAAAAATCGCAATCGCCGCGCCCGCCGTCCGTTTCATGCTTTCATTGTAGGCGCATTCCTTCTCCGTCCGCCCCCGTCGGCTACACTGGAAGTCAAACCACCTGCATGCGCTCCCGATTCTGGCTTCTCGCCGCCGTGCTCGCCGCCCTCGTCGCGCAAACACCGCCTTCGCCCGTCGTCTTCCAGGACATCACGGAGAAGTCCGGCCTCCGCTTCATCTGTGACAACGGCGCCACGCCCCGCAAGCACCAGCCCGAAGGGCTCATTGCCGGCGTCGCCCTTTTCGACTACGACCGCGACGGCGACCTCGACGTCTACCTCGTCAACGGCGCACACATGCCCTCCCTCGTCAAGCAGGGCGAAAAACACAAGAACCGCCTTTTCCGCAACAACGGCGACCTGACGTTCACCGACGTCACCGACAAGGCCGGCGTTGCCGGCGAAGGCTACGGCATGGGCGTCGCCGCCGCCGACTACGACAACGACGGCTGGCCCGATCTCTACGTCCTCAACGTCAACGACAACCAGCTCTTCCACAACAACGGCGACGGCACCTTCACCGACGTCACCCGCAAGGCGGGCGTCCCCGGAGGCAGGTACAAGGGCAAGAAAATGTGGTCGGTCGCCGCCGCCTGGTTCGACTACGACAACGACGGCGATCTCGACCTCTTCGTCTCCAACTACTGCGAGTGGGACCCCAACAACGAGCCCGACTGCCTCATCAACAACGTTCGCATCTATTGCGGCCCCCGCCACTACGGCGCGCTGCCCCACACCCTCTACCGCAACAACGGCGACGGCACCTTCACCGACGTCTCCGCCGGCGCCGGACTCTCCAACGCCCTCGGCCGCGGCATGGCCATCGTCGTCGCCGACTACGACGAGGACGGCTGGATGGACGTCTTCATCGGCAATGACGACGCCCCCATGCAGTTCTTCCACAACATCGGCGGCAAACGCTTCGAGGAAATCGGCCACGAACTCGGCATCGCCTTCTCCGAAAACGGCAACGTCATCTCCGGCATGGGCGCCGATTTCCGGGACCTGTTCAACACCGGCCGCCCCAGCATCTGGGTCACCGCCCTCGAGAAAGAAACCTTCCCCCTCTTTGTCAACGCCGGCGGCGGCGTCTTCGAGGACCGGACCGCCGCTAGCGGCCTCGCTCTCGAAACCCTCGAGATGTCCGGCTGGTCCAACGCCATCTACGACCTCGACAACGACGGCTGGAAAGACCTCATCGTCTGCCGCTCCAACGTCCAGGACATGATCCACACCTACGCCCCGCGCCGCCCCGAGGAGCCTGTCAGCGTCTTCCGCAACCTCGGCAACGGTCGCTTCCAGAACCTCACCCGCTCCTCCGGTTCCGATACCAGCCTCGCCGCCAACCACAAGGGCATGGCGATGGGCGACCTCGACAACGACGGCCGCATCGACGCCGTCGTGCTCGTCCTCAACGGCCCGGCGCGCGTCCTCCGCAACACCAGCCCCGCCGCGGGAAACTGGCTTCTCGTCGATCTCACTGGAACAAAGAGCAACCGCATGGGCATCGGCGCCAAAATCAGGGTCACCGACGAGCGCGGCTTCGTTCAGCACAACCACGCCACCGTCAGCACCGGCTACGCCGCCACCAGCGACCACCGCGTCCACTTCGGCCTAGGTCCCGCCAAACGCATCCGCGAAATCGAAATCCGCTGGCCCAGCGGCATCCGCCAGGTCCTTCAGGACGTCCCCGCCAACCAGATCCTGAAAGTCCGCGAACCGGCACAGTAGCCGCGGCTCCCACCCCTGCCCGCGGCGGCCCGCCCTCTATCGGCCTGCTCCGCCTCAGCGCTGCTGTATCGTGGTATCGCCAACTGGTCTTCGAGGTCCGCCGTCATGCGTCTTCTTTGCGCCGCCTTGCTGCTCCTCGCGCCGCTCTCGCCCCTTCGCGCCGCCGTCTCGCTGGAGAGCCTCACCGTCGAATACCGCCCCACCCCGCTCGGCATCGACGCCGCCCGCCCGCGCTTCGCCTGGCAGTTCGCCTCTTCCGCGCAAGAGCGCGGCATCGCGCAAATCGCCTGGCGCATCGTCGTCCGCGATCCCCGCGGCCGCCTCGTCTGGGACTCCGGCCGCGTCGCTTCCCCGGCCTCGGACAACATCCGCTACGCCGGCCCTCCCCTCGCCCCTTCCACCCGTTACTCCTGGACCGTCACCGCGTGGGACCGCTCCGGCAAGTCCGCCTCCGCGTCTTCCTGGTTCGAAACCGGACTCATGGATCCCTCTCCCGAAAGCCCCGCCTGGAGCGGCGCGCAGTGGATCGGCGGCAGCACCGAAGACCTCCCCCTTTACGCGCCCTACCTGTCCATCTTCGATCTTTCCTTCACTGTCGCCATCGGCCCCGGCAGCACGCGCGCCAGCTTCATCTACGGCGCAAACGATCCGCGCCTCATGGATAAATACAAGAACATATATCAGCTCGAGAATTCAAAAGATCAAAGCTATATCCGCCTCGAACTGGACATCTCCGGCTTGACAAAAACCCCGCCGGCCAAGGCGCTTTTCCACGTTTACCGCGCCGGATACCAGAAAACCGACGACCCCCGAAAGCCCTTCCGCACCTTTGAAATTTCCCCTGAAATCATCCACGCCGGCAATGCGCACGGTCCCCACCGCGTGGACGTGCAAAGCGTCTTCGGACTGATCACCATCCGCATCGACGGCCAGGACTCCCTCTCCGCCGCCGGCGCCCCGGAGCCCCAGCCGCAGGGCCCCATGCGCCGCCGCCTGTCTCCCAACGCCGTCAATCTCAATCCCGCCGGACTCGGCGGCGACTATCTCACCTTCGGCATGCTCTGCGACATCGGCTTCGCCGTCGATCCCGGCCAGTCAGCCACTTTCCGGGACGTCGAAGTCCGCCACCAGCGAGCCCCTCGCAGTGTCCTCTTCCGGGAAGACCTCTCACAGCCGTACTCCGGAATCTTCGCCGGTGCGATTCGCTCTGGCAGCGGTTTTTCCATCAGCGACGGCGCCTACCGCCTCGTAGGCGGCAGCTCCGGCCTCTTCCTTGTCCGCGATCCCGGCCGCAACTCCATGCCCATGTTGCGCACTGCCTTCCAGCTCGAAAAGCGCCGCGTCTCTTCCGCCCGCCTCTACGTCACCGCCCGCGGCGTCTACGAATTCTGGCTCAACGGCAAGCGCGTCGGCGACGATTGGTACACGCCCGGCTTCACCCAGTACAACCGCACCCACCTCTACCAGACCTACGACGTCACGCCGCTCCTCCAGCCCGGCGCCAACGCCATGGGCGCCATGCTCGGCGAAGGCTGGTGGAGCGGGCTGCTCAGCTTCGGAACCATCTGGAACCACTTCGGCGACCGCCAGTCCCTGCTTGCCAGACTCGTCGTCCGCTACGAAGGCGGCGGCTCCGCCGTCTTTGTCACCAACCCCCGGAACTGGCGCTTTTGCAACAACGGTCCGGTCATATACAGCAGCCAGTACATGGGCGAGGTCTACGACGCCACACGGGAAGCGGCTGTCCGGGGCTGGTCCGAACCCGGCTTCGACGACAGCCGGTGGAAGCCCGCCTCCGTGGTCCCGCTCGAAGGAACGGCCTATCTCGATGCCCCCTCCGCCGCCCCCGCGCCCGCCGGCACGCAAATCGAATACAGCCGCCTTCATCTCATCGGCCAAATCGACGAGCCCGCGGGTGTGTTTCAGACTCTGAAGGCAAGAAGCGTCCGCGAAGCCCGCCCAGGCGTCTACGTCTACGACCTCGGCCAGAACATTGCCGGAGTGCCGCGGATCGTCATCCGCAACGGCCGGCCGGGCCGCAAAATCACCGTCCGTTTCTCGGAAATGCTTTACCCGGATCTGCCCGAATCCGGCCCCAATGTCGGCATGATCATGACCGAGAATTACCGCGCTGCCCTCAGCCAGGACGTCTACGTCATGCGCGAAGGCGAGCAGGTCTTCCGGCCGCGCTTCACCTCGCACGGCTTTCAGTACATCGAAATCACCGGACTCGACAGCCCTCTGCCGCCCGAGGACGTCGAAGGGCTCGCTATCAGCTCCATTCGCCGCCTCACGGCCGGATTCCGCTCCTCCAACGAAAAAGTCAACCGCCTCTGGCAGAACATCGTCTGGTCCAACGTCGGCAATTTTCTCTGGATCCCCACCGATTGCCCGCAGCGCAACGAACGCATGGGCTGGTCCGGCGACCTCAATGTCTTCTCCCGCACGGCAACCTACATCTCCGGCGCCGCGCCGTTCCTCGAACGCCACATGCGCGCCATGCGGGATGTCCAGTCCGCCGCCGGCCGCTTCACCGACATCGCTCCCGTCGGCGGCGGCTTCGGCGGCATCCTGTGGGGCTCGGCGGGCATCGTCGTCCCTTGGGAGACCTATCTGCAGTACAACGATCTGGCGCTCCTCGAAGACCATTACCCGGCGATGAAGGCTTACATGCAATACCTCGAATCCTCCCTCGACCCCGCTACCGGCCTCATCCGCGACGCAGCCCTCGGCGACTGGCTCGGCTTCCAGAACCGGAAGCTTGGCTCTGCCTTCCTCGCCGCCGCCTATCACGTCTGGTGCCTCGACATCATGGCGCGCGTGTCTGAACTGCTCGGCAAGCAGAACGACGCGAAGAAATTTCGGGAGGATTATGACACCCGCAAGGAGTTTTTCAACCGGACATTTGTTAGCCCGGAGAAGAAAACACTCGGCATTCCTTCCCGCGGCTTCGGCGGCGGCGCGCCTGCGGCGAAGCCGGAATTCCGGATGGCCGATACGCAAACCTCCTACGCTGTGGGGCTCGCCCTCGGCGCGTTCAGCGAGGACAACACGCCCCATATGGCGCGCAATCTCGCCGGGACCGTCGCCCGCGCCAACCAGGACGACGAGGGCGTGCTGCGCCCTCCCTATTCCCTCATGACCGGCTTCATCGGCACCGCCTGGATCAGCAAGGCGCTCTCCCTGCACGGCTACACCGAACACGCCTACCGCCTCCTCCAGGCAACCCACTTCCCCTCCTGGCTCTATCCCGTCCAACAGGGCGCCACCACCATCTGGGAGCGGCTCAACGGCTACACGATCGAAAACGGATTCGGCGGCAACAACAGCATGAACTCCTTCAACCACTACTCGTTCGGCGCCGTCGGGCAGTGGCTGCTCGCCCACTGCGCCGGCATCGAGCGCGCCGAACCCGGCTTCCGCCGCTTCATCCTCCAGCCTGAACCCGATCCCACCGGCGGCATGACCTGGGCGGAAGGTCATTACGATTCCCTCTACGGCACAATCCGCAGCGCCTGGAGAATCGAAAACGGCACGCTCGTCTACCGCGCCGCCGTGCCGCCCAACACCACCGCAACGCTCTATCTCCCGGCTCCGTCCGCCGGTGCTGTGACTGAAGGCGGACGCCCCGCCCGCTCCTCGGAAGGCGTCACGCTCCTCCGTTACGAAAACGGCAAAGCTGTGTTTGTGCTCGAGTCCGGCAGCTACGAATTCCGCACGCCCTTCTGAGCAAGCAGCTCTTGCATATGAGCTTCGTCAGACCCGCCCTCGTGCCATAATGGCGGGCGATGAAATCCAACCGCCGCCACTGGCTGCGCGCCGCCGCAGCAGCAACAGCTTCGCCCGCCCTCCGCCTGTCCGCCTCCGCGCAGGGCTCGAGCCTCGCTCGCATCATGCAGGCGCCGGTGCTCCGCACCGATCTGCTCCGCGAGCCGCTACAGATCGAATCGATTGAGTTGCTCCGGTCCGGGCGTCACTTTCTCGTCCGCGCCCGCGCCGCCGGGCTCGAAGGGTATAGCGAAGCCCATAGCGCCGTCATGCGCGCCGCCTGGCCCATCTTCCTCCAGAAAGTCGCCCCGCATTTCATCGGGAAAGACGCCCGCGATCTCGAACAAACTTTCCACGCGGCCTATCTCGCCAACTCCAATTACAAGTGGCAGGGGCTTCCTTTCTGGGTTTCAATGGCAGCGGCCGAAATCGCCATCCTCGACCTGCTCGGCAGGGCCTGCGGCAAGCCCATCGGTGAGCTGTTCGGCAAGGTCCACCGCCGCAAGATCTCGGTCTACCGCGCCAGCGGCAACCGGGGAAATTCGCCCGAGGCCGAAATCGAATATCTGCAAAAAATCACCGCTGAAACAGGCGCAAAGGCGATCAAATTCCGGCTTGGCGCGCGCATGAGATATGACGAGGCA
>Ga0209018_1001356_pt1 | contig 19949 bp, 14 predicted proteins | sample YNPBryBLVA2012_FD_185814 | JGI IMG/M metagenome (GOLD analysis project Ga0209018, IMG submission 185814) | Anoxygenic and chlorotrophic microbial mat microbial communities from Yellowstone National Park, USA - YNP Bryant BLVA 2012 (SPAdes)... ...
TTGCCCGGAACGATTCGCCAGTTTGAGGTTCGAGGTTCAAGGTTCGAGGTTGAACTTTGAACCTTTGAACTGGGTGCCTGCCACTGAATCGCCTGCGCGCCGCGCGCCACACACTCTGGCAAGCCACACGATTCGATTGTCTCTGGGTGCGGCGGGCGTCCTTCGTTCCACGCTTTCGACATCGGCAACTCGTCGCCCACGCGTACCGCGTTCTTCAGACGAAATTCCAGCGGATCGAATCCAAGCGCGCGCGCAATTTTTTCGATGTGGACTTCGAGCGGGAAAAAGCCCTGCGGCACGCCATAGCCACGATACGCGCCGGCGGGCGGTGTGTTCGTGTAAACGATGTGCGCGTGGAATTTGATGTTCGGCGCGTTGTACAAGTTCATCGTCTTTTGCCCGGTGTTGCCGGTGACGGTGAGCGCGTGACAACCGTACGCGCCGGTATCGGAGAGCGCGTACATTTCGTTGGCGATGATCCTGCCATCGCGCGTCACGCCAGTCTTCATTCGAATTCGCATCGGGTGGCGCGAGCGCGCGGCGATGAATTCTTCTTCGCGCGTGTACTCGAATCGCACGGGACGTCCGGTTGCAATCGTCAGATGTGCCGCGACGTCTTCGATCAACACTTCTTGTTTGCCGCCAAATCCACCGCCGATGCGCGGTTTGATGACGCGGATGCGTTTGGGGGGCAGCCCCAGCACCGGCGCAAGCATACGCCGCGCGTGAAATGGCACCTGGGTTGATGTGCGAATCACCAGCCGATCGTCTTCGTCCCAATACGTGATGACGACGTGCGGCTCGATGTGCGCTTGTTGCACTTTGGGGACGATGTACTCGTCTTCGAAAATGTGATCGGCTTGCTGGAACGCTTCTGCCACGTTACCCAATTCGATGTTGATGTGCGCGGCGATGTTCTTCGTTGGGTCTGCCACGTCGAAGAAATTGACGTACTCGGGTTCGTCGTGAATGATCGGCGCGCCCGGTTTCATCGCGTCGCGCGCATCGAGAATCGCCGGCAATTCTTCGTACTCGACCTCGATGAGTTCCAGCGCGCGCGCGGCAATCTCTTCCGATTCGGCAGCGACGAACGCGACGCGATCGCCCACAAAGCGCACCTTGTTGTCGAGCGAAAACGTATCGAGCGGACCGGGAATCGGATCGGATTGACCGGCGGTCGAGTAGACGACGCGCGGAATATCTTTGTATGTGAGAACGGCGTGGACGCCCGGCAACGCGCGCGCTTTGGATGCGTCAATATGTTTGATGCGCGCGTGCGCGACCGGCGAATGAAGCACCTTGGCGTACAACATCCCGCGCAGTTCGATGTCGTCGGTGAACGCGGGCTTGCCCTGCGCGAGTTTCGCCGCGTCCACTTTGATCTCCGATTTGCCGACAACGCGCGTTTCCGGCGCGGTGAGTGTGACAACCATTTGGGGTAATTGGGTGAGTAGGTGATTCGGTGATTCGGTGATTGGGTAGTTGGATGGTTCGGTTGTGGAATAGTCGGTAGGCAAGGTAACGGGAATGCCCAATTGCCTCGTCACCGAATCACCGAATTTCCTATTTCTGATTCGCTCCGCCGCGAGCAACACCGCTTGTACCGGCTTGACGTAACCGGTGCAACGGCACAACACGCCGCTCAGCGCGTCGCGCACTTGCTCTTCGGTGGGGGTGAGCGTTTGGTCCAGCAACGCTTTTGCCGCGAGGATCATCGCCGGCGTGCAATAGCCGCACTGAATCGCGCCAACTTCAATGAACGCTTGTTGTAGTGGGTGCAGGCCTTCGGTACGTTTCCACCCTTGCTCTTCTACCTGCCCCACTGATTCGATGGTGGTGATGTGTTTGCCTTCCACTTGCGCGGCGAGGAGCATACACGAATTCATCGGCACGCCGTCCACCAAGACCGCGCACGCGCCACATTCGCCGTTGTCGCAGCCGTGCTTGACGCCCAAGTAGCCGTTGGCGCGCAGCGCGTGCAAAAGCGTCTCGTTTGGCGCAACGTCCCACGTTTTACTTTCGTTGTTGATGGTGAGATGGAGTTGCATATCGAACCTCATCGTCTAGGGCGTGACCACCCCAGAGCATAAATCTGGTGATGGATTATCTGGTTCTCAATCCCAGCTTGGCGCGCACAAATCGGCGTACCTCTTTCATTGCCTTGATGGCTTCTTTGGCTTCGTCCACGGTTGCTTCTGTTCCAGGATAACGGATTTCGACGCCATACCAGTTCAAGCGTTTCAAATCGTCGTGTATAAAACGAAAATCGGAATCGCTTGATTGTGCCAATCCTTCGAGTTGTAACAAATCGTGAATCTTTGGGAATTCTATATGACGCCGAACCAGAAATGCTTTGAGGTATTTCTCGGCACATTGCTGGCATTGGTTACAAATCACATCCGGCACTGGATTCTTTCGACGTTTGATGAGGTCAAGCGCGCTGATGTAATTGCCCTCGGCTTTCTCGATCCAGGCTTCAACGGGGTACTCGCTCATACAGCACCTTGCCCTTGCTCACAATCTCTTTGAAGAAACAATCTCCAATCTCCAATCTCTCCTTCAGCTCTGCCGGTGTGCGCGTGATAATGTCCACTGGAAACGGGCGCGGATAAAGAACCTCGGACAGTTCCATCGCGCGCTCGCGGATTCTCTGGTCGCTCTCCAGCACCACAAACAAGTCCACGTCACTGTCATCATTCGGCTTGCCGTAGGCGAAAGAACCAAAGAGGATGATCTTTTCCGGTTGCACCGCGTCCACGATTTTTTGCGCGGCTTGGCGAATCTTTTCCTCGGTGATGGGTAGCCAGTAAAAGCGTGGGGTTGTGCGCGTTACGCGCGCGGCGCGCCGACGATTCGATTTTCGTTTGACAGATCGTTTCTCCATACCTGCCCCCCTGCTTCTGCGCGGATATTATACCACACAACGTGGTTTGGCTCTAAACGAATTGCATGCGCTTTACCGGCTCTGCACCGCGATTTGCCCATCAATGATCACGGCGCGAATCCAGTTCAACGCCTCCAGGTCCTCCAGCGGATTGCCCTTGACGACGATGACATCTGCCCATTTGCCCGGCGTCAGCGTTCCCAACACATCGCCCTGACCGCAGACGCGCGCGGCGGTTTGCGTGCTGGCGCGAATCACCTCTAGCGGCGTCATTCCGATTGCCAACAGCCGCCGCATCTCCGCGAGCGGCATCCACGTGCGCGCCTCGTACCCCGAATCGTCGCCCAGCGCGAGCGTGCCGCCCATCTGGTAGAATCGGCGCACCGGCGTCAACGCGTACTGCCGACACAAGCGTTTGCGCGTTTCGGTGACCGCGTACCCTTCGCACCACGTGATGATTTTGTCGAGCGTCGGCACCATCACGACTTTTTGCCGGACGATGCGCGCAAGTTGCGCCTCGTACGCTGGCGAAAGTTTCGCCACATCGCGCGCGCGCGGGTCGGTTTGAAATTCAATGTCCGCCAGGCGCGGAAGCGGCACATGCTCGATGCTATCTACGCCCGCCTCCAGCGCAAGGTCGAGCATCTCGACCGTGCCAAGATGCACGCGCACCAATTTGCCGTGCGCGTGCGCTTGCTCGACGATGGCGCGCACCTCGTCGAGATTGAGATTGGGAATCGTCTCGCGCTCGGCGGTGGGCCACGGCAGTTTCCAGTTCCACGGCTCGAGCGCAATCTTGATGACGGACGCGCCGCGCGCGACCAGATCATCCACCGCGCGCCGCGCCTCATCCGCGTCGTTCACCGCATACAAAAATTCTTCCGTACCGGGATACCCCAGCGGCTTGTTGATGATCGGTCCGGAAAAAAAGACGCGCGCGGCAAGTCCGTATTCGGTACGCACCGGCGCGCGCTTCATACTCGTCAAGGGAGTGCCCAGGTCGCACGCGGTCGTCACGCCGCGTTGGAGCAAGTAGAACTGCCGCACCAGCGGTGACATACTTTCGTGGACGTGCGAATTGATGATGCCAGGCAGAATCGTGCCGCCGCGCGCGTCCACCACACGCGCGGACGGTGGAATCGTGTAATCTGCCGCGTACCCCACCGCGACGATGATGTTGTCAACGATGACGACAATGCCATCCAGAATCGGCGGCGCGCCGGTGCCGTCAATCACCGTTCCGTTGGTGATGACGAGTGCGTTCGGCGCGAGCGATTGCGTGGGGCGCGTCGCGCGCGGCGTCGGCGCGGCGGCTTGGCACCCCGCGCCGATGAGTACAAGTATGCAAATACCGCGCGCGATCAATCGGTTCAAGCGTTCAGACCGTTGGGGCTGGCGCGGTGAGCAACTGTTCCAAGCGGTCCACGTATCGCGCCAGCACACCGAACGTCGTTTCGACCGGTTCGGGTGTGGTCAAGTCCACGCCGGCGCGTTTCAAGATTTCAAGTGGAAAGTCCGACCCGCCCGCGCTCAAGAACCCCAGATATTTTTCGACGGCGCCGAGCTTGCCGTCCAAGATATTTTGCGCGAGCGCGTGCGCCGCGCTGATGCCGGTGGCATACTGATACACATAGAAATTGCGATACAGATGCGTGGCAAATTGCGCCCACGTGATTCCCACGCGTTCGCGATCCATCTCGACATTCGCGCCGTACCCTTCCGCGAACAAATCCGCCAGCAGGTCAATCATCGTTTGCGCGGTCAATGCCTGTCCGCGTTCCACGCGCTCGTGAATCTCCAACTCGAACCGCGCAAGTGTCGGCATAATGAAAAAGTACCGATGAAAGTTCGACATCGCTTCTTCGATGACGGCGATTTCGAAATCGGAAGTTGGAAGTTGGTCGGACGTTAGAGATTGTGCGAGGCGCGACGCGTTCTTGAGAAGATAATCGCGCACCAGCGCTTGGTTGAAATTCGAAGCGCACTCGGCGAGAAAGATGCCATACTGGGTATAGACGAACGGCTGGGTCTTTTGCGTGAAATACTTGTGCATCGAGTGTCCCAGTTCGTGCGCTAGCGTACTGAGCGAAAACAAATCGTCGTTGTAACTCATCAGGATAAACGGCTGGGTGCCCGGTGTGCCGGTGGAAAACGCGCCAGCACGCTTGCCTCGATTCGGATACTTGTCTACCCAGCGTTGTTCCGTCATCCCGCGCCGCGCGACACTCACGTACTCGTCGCCCAGCGGCATCATTCCCGCGCAAATCCATTCGACTGCTCGATCGAACGGCACGACCGGTTTTGCGCGGGTGAGCGGTGCTTTTTCGTCGTAGACGCGCAGCTTGTCCACGCCGAGCGCGCGCTGGCGAATCGCCCAATAGCGATGCCAGGTGGGCAAGTTGGCGCGAAATGTTTGGATGAGATTGGGAAACACATCGAGCGGAATAAAGTTGGATGCCAGCGCGGCTTCCAATGACGATTTGTAGCGGCGCGCGCGCATCCGAAACACATCTTGCTTGACGCCGGCGGCGAGGCAGTTTGCCATCGTGTTCTTGAACGCGAGATGCGCGTCGGCGTAATTTTCGAACGCGGTGCGGCGCACCTCGCGGTCCGGATGCGTGCGGAGCGCGTTGATTGTTCCTTGCGTCACCTCGAACGTCTCGCCGGAGGAACTGCGCGCCGGCGCGCATCTCAAATCGGCGTCGGTGAGGGTGCCGTGGGTGGCGGACGCGGTGCGGAACGCGTCGCTGGCTTGGCTCAGCAATTCTTCCACTTCGGCGGAACGGACGTGCGCGGCGCGCTGCTCTAGGCGCGCGAAATAGTGCGCGTAAATCGCCAGGCGCGGCTCAGCGCGCATCCACGCGCGCAGTGTGTCGAAACCGATGGCGATCATTTCCGGTTCGGCGAACGCGAGTGCGGCGCCAAGCCGTGCCATCAACCCGCGCGTGCGATCCTCGAGCGCGGTGGCAACTGGATCAGCGGTGTCAACCGAGTGCTTCATACTGGCGTACAGCATCACTTTGCCGGCGCGCATCGCCAGCGCTTCGCTCGTCGCGAAGAAATCGGCGAGCGTTGTCGCGCCATCCGCCAGGTGTCCGCGAAAACGCAAAATGGCGGGTGCCTCCTTGATCAGCGCGTCGAACTCTGCCGACCACGCTTCATCGTTCGGGAAAATGGATTCAACGTCCCACGTGTGTTCGCGCGGAATTTCATTGCGCGCGGGTACGGTTTGGTTGGGCATAGGACTCCTTGTGGCAAGTGAAAAGTTAAAAGTGAAAAGTCAAAAGGCAAAAGTGAAAAGTCAAAAGGCAAAAGTGAAAAGTGAAAAGTCAAAAGTGAAAAGTCAAAAGTGAAAAGTGAAAAGTCAAAAGCGTAAAGTCAAAAGCTTGAGTTTCGAGATCCACGTTTCACGCCTCACGTTTCACGTTTCACGCTTCACGCCTCACGCCTCACGTTTCACGCCTCACGCCTCACGTTTCACGCTCCACCTCGCCCTCGCACACGCGCAGCACGCGCGCGTTCTCCAGGAATTCGGGCGCAAAATCGTCGAGGTCGGTGGTGGTGATGATGGCTTGTGTGGCGTCTTGCACGGCTTGCGCGAGCGCGGCGCGGCGCGCGGCATCGAGTTCGGACATCACGTCGTCGAGGAGTAGCACCGGGTCTTCGCCGGTTTCCGCGCGCATCAGCGCGACTTGGGCAAGTTTCAGCGCGAGTGCGATTGTGCGCCCCTGCCCGCGCGAGGCGTACGTCGTCGCGTCCATCAGGGTCGAGTCGTGATCGCGCGTGATCAAAAAGCGAATGTCGTCGCGGTGCGGGCCAACGAGCGTCATCGCCGCGCCCAGTTCGCGCGGACGCAAGGCGTCCAGGTGCCGCGCAAAATTGCGCGCGATCTCCGCGTGGCGCGTTTCTGGCGGCGTTGCCCGGTCGAACGAGACGCTGGGTTGGTAGACCAGTTGGAGCTGCTCGCGCTGATCGGTGAGGCGTGCGTGAATCTCCGCAGCGAATTGATTGGCGCGCGCCAGTGTTTCCGCGCGGCGCGCGACGAGATACGTGCCTTCTTCGACGAGTTGCCGGTCCCAGATGGCAAGTTCATTGGGCTGGTACGCGCGTTCGCGAAACTCGCGCAGCAAACTATTGCGCTGTTCGACGACTTGGGCATATTTCGAGAGCGCGCGGCTGTAGCGCGAATCAATTTGCGTCAGCATCGTATCGAGATAACGGCGGCGGTCGCCGGGCGAGCCAAACACCAGGTCGAGGTCTTGCGGCAGAAACAGCACGGCGTTCAGTGCGCCGGCGAGATCGCTGGCGCGTTTGCTGACGCCGTTGACCTTGATGCGTTTACTGACGCGTCCATTCGCCTTGCGCGTTTCGTTTTGATTCTTTTCTTCTGGCGGCACCAGCACAATTTCGATGCGCGTGCGGACGCCATTGCGGCGTTCGAGTTCTGCTTCGACGCGCGCGAATGGAATTGGCTCGGTACTCGCGCCCCAGCGGACCAACTCGCGTTCCGCGCTGGCGTGCGGCGAGTGCGCGGTCGCCAAATAAAAAATCGCTTCGAGCAAACTCGTTTTGCCGCACGCGTTCGCGCCTTGAATCAGCGTAATGCCGGGCGTCAACGCGAGTTCGAGGCGCGCGTAATTGCGAAAGTTAGTCAGCCCCAGCCACGTGAGATACATCGTTCATTCCAATCTGACTCCATTTTAGCACGAACTAGGCGAAAATCAAATGCGTGGTATAATGCGAATGGCGAAGTGCGAATGGCGAAGTGCGAAGTGCGAATTGCGATACGCAGTATGCAATACGTAATACCCCCGAGGACACAGATGACTCATTCCAGCATCGGCTATCGTTATTTCAGCATCGTCACCGGCGTCTTTGTGACTTGTCTGATCATCTCGAACATCATCACCGTCAAGATCGTCGCGGTGGGCGATGTGGTGATGTCCGCCGCCATTACGATTTTTCCCATCAGTTACATTTTCGGCGATATTCTGACCGAAGTGTACGGCTATGCGCGCTCGCGCCAAGTGATTTGGACTGGCTTTGCGTGCAACTTGCTTGCCGTTCTCGCGATTCAAATTGGCGCGTGGTTGCCCGCCGCACCATTCTGGGAAGGGCAAGCCGCCTACGAACAAATTCTGGGTTACGCGCCGCGCCTGCTACTCGCTTCGTTCATCGCGTATCTGGTGGGCGAGTTCACCAACTCGTTCGTCCTCGCCAAGTTGAAGATCGTCACGCAAGGCAAGTGGTTGTGGACGCGTACCATCAGCAGCACGTTGGTCGGCGAAGGATTCGATACCGCGCTCTTTACGCTCATTGCTTTCACCGGCACGTTGACGCCGGAGGTGATGGTCAACATTTCGCTGACCGAGTGGACGCTCAAGTGCTTGTACGAAATTTTCGCGACGCCGTTGACGTACGCTGTGGTGAATTACTTGAAACGCGCCGAGCGCGAAGATTATTACGATTACCACACCGATTTCAATCCATTCAAGGTATTGGAGGTCTCACGATGAAAATCTACGATATTTCGATTCCAATTTCGCCCAAGATGCCCACCTACCCCGGCGATCCGCCGGTGGAGATCAAGCCGATCAAACGCATCGGCAAGGGGAGCCGTTCGAACGTCTCGCGCGTGGCGTTCGGCGATCACACCGGCACGCATTTCGATCCACCAGTGCATTTCATTCCCGGCGGCGCTACGATAGACCAGCTCGATTTGAGCGTGCTGTACGGTCCGGCGCGCGTGGTGGATTTTACGCGCGTCGCGCGCGAGATTACTGCGCGCGATTTGGAACGCGCGCGCATCCCCAAGAACACAGCGCGCCTTTTGTTCAAGACGCGCAGTTCCACACTGTGGGAACGCGCCGGCTTTCAACGCGACTATGTGGGCGTCGCGTGGGACGCGGCGGAATGGCTCGTCGCGCGCGGCGTCAAACTGGTTGGCGTGGATTATTTGAGCGTCGAAACGTATGGCGCGGTGGAACCGCGCACGCATCGCACCTTGCTGGGCGCAGGCGTTGTCATCGTCGAGGGATTGAATTTGCGCGGCATCAAGCCGGGCAAGTACACGTTCATTGGCTTGCCGTTGAAAATTCAAGATGGCGATGGCGCGCCGGGACGCGCGATTTTGCTCGCGTGAGGTTGGCGTTTCCACCCAGTCGTGGTAAAATCGAGTTCAAGGTTTCAGGCGATTGGACAAGAAACTTTAACTTTTGGTAACTACTCCCCCTGTCATTTCGAGGTGCGCTGTTTGCACCGAGAAATCTCGTTCAAGCATTGCGAGATTTCTCGCTTCGCTCGAAATGACACCGTGGCTGAGTAGTTACAACTTTTGACTTGAAACTTGCTATGCCCCGCATCTACGTTGCACTCGACCTCGAAACGACCGGCTTGCAATCCGATCGCGATGCGATTGTGGAAATTGGCGCGGTCAAATTTCGCGGCGACGAAATTCTGGGGGAATGGTCGTCGCTCGTCAACCCCGAACGTCCCTTGCCGCACAAAATCGAACGGTTGACCGGCATCACCGCGCGCGAACTCGAACGCGCGCCGTCGCTGCGCACGCTCTTGCCACCGCTGACGCGTTTCATCGGCGAGCATCCGCTGGTCGGTCACAATATCCAATTCGACGTGGGTTTTCTTCAGCGCGCCGGTTGGACAACACCGCCGCCCGCGCTCGATACGTTCGAACTGGCGTGTATCTTGATGCCCTATGCCTCGCGCTATACGCTGGGCAAATTGATGGACGAACTGGGCATTGCCTTCCCCACGCGCCATCGCGCCACCGAAGATGCGCGCGCGGTGCAGCAGCTGTTCATCGCGCTGCTCGAACGCGCGCGCCGCCTCGATCCGAAACTCGTCGAAGAGTTAGCCAGGTTGGGCGAAAAATCGGGTTGGGCGCTCAAGTTCGCTTTCCAAGATATTTTGCGCGATCGCGCGCGCTATGCCTTTGCCGCTGGTTCGATTGGCGCGCAACTGGCTGCCAAGAACGCCGCAGCGGACGATTCGCTGGGGCTGTTGTTCTTGCGCGAGGAAGACGAGCCGCCGCTCAAGCCCAAAGCGCATAACGATCCGCTCGATGTGGACGCGCTCGCGCATCTGCTGAGCGAGGAAGGTTTGTTCGCGCAACGCTTTCCCGGCTACGAATTGCGCGCGCCGCAAATCGAAATGCTGCGCGCGGTGGCGCGCGCGTTCAACGACAGCGCCACCTTGCTGGTGGAAGCCGGCACCGGCACCGGCAAATCGTTGGCGTACCTCATCCCCGCCATCTATTGGGCGGCGCAGAACAACCAGCGCGTCGTCATCTCGACGAACACCATCAACCTGCAAGATCAACTCTACAACAAAGACATTCCCGATGTGCGCCAGGTGGTGCCGGTCGAATTTCGCGTCGCGCTCCTCAAAGGTCGTTCCAACTATCTGTGCCGTCAGCGCTTCGACAGTTTGCGTCGCAAAGAGAAACCGACTCTGGAAGAAGCGCGCGTGTTGGCAAAGGTGATGACGTGGTTGCCTTCGACGACGACGGGAGACAGCGCGGAATTGATTTTGATGGGACCCGCCGAGAACGCGGTGTGGGCGCGCTTGGCGAGCGATCCCGATGTGTGTTCCGCCGAGCATTGCGAGATACGCGCGCAGGGCAAATGTTTCTTTTACCGCGCGCGCGCGCAAGCCGAGCGCGCACATCTCCTCATCGTCAATCACGCGCTCTTGCTTTCCGATATGGCAACCGAAAATCGCGTGTTGCCCGAATACAAGTATCTGGTGATTGACGAAGCGCATCACCTCGAAGAAGGCGCCACCAAGGCATTCTCGTTCGAAGCATCGCGTTCGACCTTGGAGTTGATGCTGCGCGGGTTGGCGCACGAGCGCGGCGGATTGCTGGGAACGCTCGCCGGCGCGCTGCGCGGGTCGGACGCGCCGCCCAACGTCCAGCGCGAGACGCAGAACCTTTTGAGTGACGTGGCGGAGGATGTGGAGCGCGCGCGGCGCGGCGTGTCCGATTTCTTCAACGCGCTCGAAGACCTGTTGAGCCAAGACACCAACGCCAACGAGAACGACAGCAGTTACGATCGCCAGATTCGCTTGACGCCGGCGCGTCGCACCCAACCGAATTGGAGCCACCTCGAAGTGGCGTGGGACGCGTTCAGCCGTACGCTAATCAAAGTGCGCGATGGGATGGGGCGCCTCTACGCGGCGTGGGAAGATTTGGATACTTTTGAAGTGCCAAGTTACTTTGCGCTCGTCAGCGAAATTGGCGCGGCGATTCGCCGCTTGGGAGAAACGCGCACCCAGTTGGAAGCGATCATCGCCAAGCCGCAAGCCGGCGGAATCTACTGGGCGACGATTCACAAAAACAACAACGACGTTTCGCTGCACGCCGCACCGTTGTACGTGGGCGATTTGTTACAAAAGCAACTGTTTGCCGGACGCCACGCGACGATTCTCACCTCGGCGACATTGTGCGTGGACAAGAGTTTCGCGCACCTCAAGGCGCGGTTGGGCATCGGCGATTGGGCGGACGAACTCGCGGTCGGCTCCCCGTTCGATTTTTCGCGCGCCGCGCTGGTGGGTGTGCCAACCGATATTCCGGAGCCCGGACAGCCCGGCTATCAAAAAGCCGTTGAGGGCGCGCTCGTCGAATTGTTGCGCGCGACGCGCGGGCGCGCGCTCGTTCTCTTCACGTCGCTTTCGCAACTGAACACCACCTATCGCGCGATCACGCGTCCGCTCGAAGAGGATGAAATCGTCGTCATCGCGCAAAATCTGGATGGCTCGCGACGCCAAGTATTGGAAACGTTCAAGACGCAAGCGCGCACGGTGCTGCTGGGGACGCGTTCGTTTTGGGAAGGCGTGGACGTGGTCGGCGAAGCGCTCTCCTGCCTCGTCATCACGCGCTTGCCGTTTTCCGTTCCCAGCGATCCGATCTTTGCGGCGCGCAGTGAGACGTTCGATGATGCGTTCACGCGGTACGCCGTGCCTGAAGCCGTGCTACGATTTCGGCAGGGCTTTGGGCGGTTGATTCGCTCCAAGACAGATCGGGGCGTTGTGGTGATCTTGGACAAACGGGTGCTTTCCAAGAGCTATGGACGCGTCTTTATCGAATCGTTGCCGCCGGTCTCCAAATTTCAAGGAACGGTGAAACAGTTGGCGCAAACAGTTGCCGAGTGGATTGATGCGAATGAGAAATGAGCCATTGTCAATTGTTGATTTTGATGTATAATGCAAGCAAACGCCTCGTGGAGTGAGGAAATGGCAGAACGACCGATTCGGGTTTTAGTAGCAAAACCGGGTTTGGATGGACATGATCGCGGCGCCAAGGTGGTGGCGCGCGCGCTGCGCGATGCGGGGATGGAAGTGATTTACACCGGCATCCGCCAAACGCCGGAGATGATCGCCGAAGCCGCGTCGCAAGAGGATGTGGACGTGGTTGGGCTTTCGATTTTGTCCGGCGCGCATCGCGATTTGTTTCCGCGCATCGTCGAGCAGTTAAAGCAGCGTCAGTTGGACGATGTGATTTTGGTGTGCGGCGGCATCATTCCGGACGAAGATATTCCGGCAATCAAACAGATGGGCTTTGCCGGCGTGTTCGGTCCTGGCACTTCGACGCAAGACATCGCGGCATTTATTCGCGCGCAGGTGGCACAGAAACGTGGAGCGTGACGATTGGGTGACTCGACTGCGCGCCGGTAACGCGCGCACGGTCGCGCGCGCGCTCAGCGCGATTGAACGGGGCGGCGCGGAGGCGCGTCAGGTCATCACGGCGCTCTTTCGCTTCACCGGCGGCGCGCACATTATCGGGGTGACCGGCGCGCCGGGCACCGGCAAAAGTACGCTCGTCAACGAAATCGCCAAACAGTATCGCCGACGCGGACCACGCGTCGGTATTATTGCGGTTGACCCGACCAGTCCGTTCAGCGGCGGCGCGTTGCTGGGCGATCGGCTGCGGATGCAGGATTTGTCCGGCGATGCCGGCGTGTTCATCCGCTCGATGGCGACGCGCGGTTCATTGGGTGGGCTGGCAGCGGCCACAGCGGATGCGGTGAAAGTACTCGACGCGGCGGGGTTCGAGATCGTCTTGGTCGAAACGGTGGGTGCCGGGCAAAACGAAGTGGACATTGCGCGCAACGCGCACACGACGCTCGTCGTCGAAGCGCCGGGAATGGGCGATGACATTCAGGCGATCAAAGCCGGCATTATGGAGATCGCCGACGTGCTGATCGTCAACAAGGCAGATCACGACGAGGTGAGCGCGACGGTTGCCGCGCTCGAAATGAATCTAAACCTCAAACCGAAAACGGAAAACGATTGGCGACCGCCGGTGCTGAAAACGATTGCGACGACTGGCGAGGGTGTGGCAGAAGTGGTCGAGTGGATTGGCAAGCATCGCGCGTATCTGCAAGCGAGTGGGCAGTTGGCGGCGCGCGAGCGCGCGCGCGTGCGCGCGGAATTGGAACGGGTGGTGCAGCACGAGTTGATGGCGCGCCTCTTGCGCGGCGTGAACGGCACCAAAATCGAGACGCTCGTCGAGCAAATCGTCGCGCGCGAGACGGATGTGTACGCGGCAGCGGAGCGGTTGATTGGATGAAAACCACGCGCTATTTTGAGCAAGAGATTCTTCGCAAGAGACCCTACCTCAAACGCGAATGGTGCGAAAAGGCATTGAGGCAACCCGAGCGACGCGAAGAGCAACCTGATGGGCGTATTCGTTTCTGGGTCTTTATTCCAGAACTTGACAAGTATTTGCGTGTAGTCACACTCGAGGATGGTGAAACAGTGCACAATGCATTTCCGGATCGTAATTTCAAACGGAGTGAGAAATGAAATTCAAATACTATTCGGAAACCGATTCGCTGTATATTGACCTTTCGGAAAAAACCAGCACAGATTCAATGGAGGTTGCGCCTGGAGTTGTGTTGGATTTCGACGCTGAAGGTATTCTCGTGGGAATAGACATTGATCAGGCAAGTCGGTTTGTGAATTTAGCGCGTCTGGAGGCAGAGTCATTGCCTATCCAGAGTTTTGCGTTGCGGCAGTCGCAGATGGTGGAAACCTGATCGCGGTGCGCGAGACGGATGTGTACGCGGCAGCGGAGCGGTTGATTGGATGAAAAAGCAAGCCACAGAAATCGAACAACTCTTCCAACAAGCCGAACAAGCCATACAAGCCGAAGATTGGGACACGGCGATTGCGCGGTATCGCCAAGTACTTGAATTCGATCGCGCTTATCACGGCGCGGAAGCCAAATTGCAATGGGCATTGCGGATGAAAGAGATTGCCGCGCTGTACCAGCAAGGCAAGCAACACCTTGCCGCGCACCGTTACGCCGAGGCGCTGTCTGCGCTCCGTCAAGCCCGCGCGCTGCACGCTGGGCATTACAAAGATACTGATCAACTCATCGTGGAGGCACAAACAGCGATGCAAAAACAAAAGTGGCAGGCGCGCCCCGCGCGCGCATCGAACACGCGCAATGTGTTGCTCGTCGGCGCGCTCGCGCTCGGAATCGTTCTGGCATTTTTCGCATTGAGTAATTTTCTCGTGACGCCGTCGCCTACGACAACCGGTGGCGCGGCAAAACTTGCACCTCAACAAAGGAGTGAAATGTACAAATCAGCCCCGGCGATGACGATTGATGTGAACAAATCGTACATCGCCACGATCAAAACCGCCAAAGGCAACATCGTTGCGGAACTGTATCCCAAAGACGCGCCCCAGCACGTCAACAATTTTGTGTTTTTGGCGCGCGAGGGATTTTACAATAACCTGACGTTTCATCGCGTTGTGCCGGGCTTTGTGATTCAAGGCGGCGATCCGTTAGGCACAGGCACGGGCGGCCCGGGCTACAACATTCCGCCGGAAATCAAAGCCAAGCACAGCAAAGGCGCGCTCGCGATGGCGCGGCAGGGTGGTCCGGCGCAAACTACGCCGAGTAGCGGCAGTCAGTTTTACATCACGTTGGCGCCACAACCGGGACTCGATGGGCAATACACCGTCTTTGGTCAGGTGATTGGTGGAATGGATGTCATCGAAAAGATTATGATCGGTGACGTAATCCAGACAATCACAATCGAAGAAAAGTAAATTCATAGACCGAGCGAGTGCAGACTCGCGGGCTGGGGAGAGGTGGCTATGGCGCGAATGTTTGGTGAGATGGCGATCTTTAGCGGGCGGAGTAATCGTCCGTTGGCAAAAGCCATTTGCCGGCATCTCCAAATCGAACTGGCTGAAGCGGACATTTTCGACTTTCCCAACGAAAACATCTTTGTTCAACTGCGTTGTAGCGTACGCGGGCAAGATGTGTTCTTTGTGCAGGGCTTGTCCACGCCGGTCAATCGCAACATCGTCGAGATGCTGATTATGATTGACGCGCTCAAACGTGCGTCGGCGGGACGGATTACGGCGGTGTTGCCGTTCTATGCCTACGGTCGCAGCGACAAGAAAGATCAGCCGCGCGTGCCCATCACCGCGCGTCTGCTCGCCGATTTGATTGTCGCTGCCGGTGCTGATCGGTATATGACGATTGATTTGCACGCCGGGCAAATTCAAGGATTCTTCAGCATCCCCGGCGACGAGTTTTCGGCGTTCCCGATTCTCAGCGATTACTTGGTGGAAAAGAATATTCCGGACGTGGTTGTCGTTGCAGCGGATCTGGGCTTTGCGAAAAAGGCGCGCAACTTTGCGCGGCGGCTCGATGCGCCGCTGGCTTTTGTGGAGAAACGGCGCATCGGCAACGATCCCAAAGCCCAAGCCATTACGCTCATCGGCGAAGTGCAAGACAAGAACGCCATCATCGTGGATGACGAAGTGGATACCGCCGGCACGCTTGTCGAAGCAGTTGACTTGATCAAGCGAAATGGCGCGCGCAAGATCTTTACCGTTTGCACGCACGCGACGCTTTCGTCGCCTGCCGTCGAACGCTTGCGCGCCGCGCCGATCGAAGAATTCATCTGCACCGATACCGTACCGATTCCGCTGGAGAAACGCTTGCCGAATTTCAAGATTCTGTCCGTCGCGCCGCTTTTGGCAGAGACGATCATTCGCACGCACGATGGGCGGAGTGTGGGCGAGTATTTGCACGACACGCAGTAAGATTTATGATTTCAGATTTAGGATTTAGGATTCACGATTTGATCGCAAGACAAATCATAAATCCTAAATCGTAAATCCTAAATTGGAAATAGATGCTCAAAACTCTATACACCCGCCTCACCGGCGACCCTAACGAAAGAGAACTCAATCGCCTCAGACCGATTGTCGCAGAAATCAACGCGCTGGAACCGCAAATCCAAAAACTCACCGACGCGCAACTGCGCGCCAAGACCGACGAATTCAAAGCGCGCTTGAACGACGCGCTGCGCGAACCGCGCGCACGTGTGAACGAACTGCGCGAACAATTCGCCGTTGCCGATACCGATACGCGCCGCGCGCTGGAAGACGAACTCAAGCAAGCCGAAGAAGCATTGCTTGACGCGGAACGCGCCGCGCTCGACGAGATCTTGCCCGAAGCGTTCGCCTGCGTGCGCGAAGCCAGCGTCCGCACGATTGGCTTGCGCCACTTTGACGTCCAACTCATCGGCGGGATGGTGCTGCACGAAGGCAAAATCGCCGAGATGAAAACCGGCGAAGGCAAAACCCTCGTCGCGACGCTACCGCTGTACCTGAACGCGCTGCTGGGACGCGGCGCGCACCTCGTCACCGTCAACGATTACCTCGCGCGACGCGACGCGCAATGGATGGGTCCCATCTACCACGCGCTCGGTCTCAGCGTCGCCGCGCTGCAACAAGGCGAAGAGAAAAAAGCACTGCTGTTCGATCCGACGTTCCAAGCCGCCACGCGCGAAATGAATTTCCTGCGCGCGTGCGAACGTCAAGAAGCGTACCGCGCCGACATCACCTACGGCACCAACAGCGAATTCGGTTTCGATTATCTGCGCGACAATATGGCGTGGCGCCTCGAAGACCGCGTGCAACGCGAGTTGTACTACGCCATCGTGGACGAAGTGGACAACATCCTGATTGACGAAGCGCGCACGCCGCTCATCATTTCGGGTCCCGCCGGCGAAGCATCGGAAGAATACTATCGCTTGGCGGAACTCGTCCGCAAACTGTCGCCCGACCATTACACGATCGACGCGCGCACGCGCAACATCACACTCACCGAAGCCGGCTACGATCGCGTCGAAGAATTGTTGGGGCAGCGGCTCACCAACCCCGAGCGTCCCGAAGAAGCGGATGTGACGCAAGCCAAGTTGATGCACCACCTCGAAGCCGCGCTCAAAGCCGAATACCTCTTCAAGCGCGACAAGGATTACATCGTCCGCAAAGGGCAGGTCATCATCGTGGACGAATTCACGGGACGCTTGATGCCCGGCCGACGCTGGTCAGATGGTTTGCACCAAGCCGTCGAAGCCAAAGAACGTTTGCAGATTCAACCCGAATCGGTGACGTACGCTACCATCACGCTCCAAAACTATTTTCGGCTCTACAAAAAACTCGCGGGGATGACCGGCACCGCGAAAACCGAAGAGGACGAACTCTACAAAGTGTACGGCTTGAGCGTCGTCGTCATTCCAACGAACAAGCCGATGATTCGCGTGGACCAACCCGATCAGGTGTATCGCAACGAAGAAGCCAAGTGGCGCGCGGTGACCATCGAAGTGGCGCAAACCTACACGCGCGGTCAGCCCCTCCTCATCGGCACAACGTCGGTCGAACAGTCCGAACGCTTGAGCAAACGCTTTACTGCCGATAAACTCGATCTGTTCGCGCGCGCCAAACTCTTGCAAGGCATCATCGAGACGCGCGATGAGTTGAGCGATAAACAACGCGCCACACTCAAACTGATTCTGTCGCGCTCGCTCGATGAGCCGCAGGAAAATTACGAGGAAGCGCTGTCCTCGCGCTTGTTCCACGATTACGATCTGGACGCGGTGATGAGCGCGACGCGCAAAATGCCCGCGCGCGATCTCTTGCGCGCCAAGCAACAAATCGGCAAACGCGGCGCGGCGCAAAAACTGAGCGACCGCGAACTCAAGGAACTCGATGCGCTTCACGAGCGCGATCTGCGCTTTGCCGTGCGACTCGAAGAGCGCGGCTTGCGCCTCGATGGCGCGCGCGCGTTGTGCGACGAAATCATCGCGCACCCCGACGATCTCGCCAAAATCGCCGCGCGCTTCGGCGTGCCGCTCGAACTCGCGTTCGAGGTGTACAACGATTTGCGCCTCTCGCGCGACGAACTCAACAACGTCAACCGCGCGCTGATGGATTCGCTCGGCGATGTGGACGCGGTGCGCACCGAGTATCGCGTGCGCGCGTCTGATCTGGACATCATCGTCAAACGCTTGTTCCTGCGCGGCGAGGATGTGGCGCGCCTTGCCAAAAAACTGAACATCAATGCCGATCCGCTCGCGCCAGAGAACGCGGACGCCACACGCGAAATTTTCGGCATCGAACATCTCGACGCCATCGCGAAGATTTTGCGCGAGGGAATTCCGCACTCGGTTCTGAACGCGAAGGAACACGAAAAAGAAGCCGGCATCATCGCGCGCGCGGGTGAATTGCACGCGGTCACCCTCGCGACGAATATGGCGGGTCGCGGCGTGGACATCAAACTGGGCGGCGAACTGCGCGAGGAAACGCTCAACGAAATTGGACGCATCTTGCGACGCAATGGCGTTGACCCGTACAACCTCACACTCGATCAAATCGCGGACGCGCTCGAAAAAATTCCGCCGCAAGAGTACGAACTGGACAAGGAACATGTCGAACGTTTCAAGAACTATATGTTCCAACGCGTCAAGGTGCGCGAACTGGGCGGCTTGCGCATCATCGGCACAGAGCGACACGAGGCGCGCCGCATTGACAATCAGTTGCGCGGGCGTTCGGGTCGTCAGGGCGATGCGGGTTCGTCACGCTTTTACGTTTCGCTCGAAGACGAAATTATGCGGCGGATGGGTGGCAAGGGCTTGATGGATCGCGTCTGGATCGAAGATATTCCCATCGAACACGATTGGGTAACCAAGTCGCTGGAGCAGGCGCAAATCAAAATGGAAAGTTACAACTTTGACATTCGCAAGCACCTGCTCGAATACGACGATGTGCTGAACAAGCAGCGCGAAATCATCTACGGTCAGCGCTATCGCATCTTGACGAAAGCCGATTTGCGCGACGATGTGCGCAGTTGGTTCGAAGAAGAAATCGCGCGCATCCTCGCGGAGAACGTCAAGGAGACGGATGCCGCCGACGCGCGTTTGCTGCTGCATCTCGACGCGTTGATGCCGGGGTTCTTTCGCGCCGAAAACGATTTCTGGCCCCCCTACTCGCTCGCGCTGGTGCAGCGCGCGCTCGGTGAATCGCCCGACGCGCAAAAAATCGTGGACGCCGCGCAGCGCGCGCTGGAACTGCAGCGCGACTTTATCGTCCAAGCCATCGTGCCTGAAGTGGTGAATCAGTTCGAAGCCGAGTATCGCACCAAATGGGACGAGTTGGAAGATGTGGTGAAGAATACGTTGACGACGCTGCGCCAGGAAGCCGAAGAGCAACAACGCGCGCTCGACGCGCGCGTCGCAACGCAAAGCATCAGCCAGGCGATTGGAATGTCGCTGGATGTGCGCGTCGAACGCGGGATGGAGTTGAGCGAACGCGCGATGCTCAATGCGGCGCGGCGTGCCTTCGATGGGCGCGTCGTGGAGCAAATCGTTCGTCGCGTTGCCAAGCGCGCGAACCAGGAATTCGAATTTCGTTGGACGCCCAATGGTACCTTGAATTTCGATACCCTGCGCGCGGATCTGGCAGCCGCCATTGCGGACGCGTACACCCAGCAGGCGAACAAGCACCTCGCGGAGATCGAACGCGAAATCGCCGAACGATTCAAATCGGCAGAGGATTATCAAGGGACGCGCCTCGCGTTCCACTTGTTTATGCTCGCGCACACGCGCCACGCCGCGTTCGATCCGCGCACGCATCGGCGGTTGGAAGTGATGGTGCCGCGCTTTCCGTGGGTGCATCTCGCGGCAACCTACGTCCCACGTGACCGCGACAAGTTGCGTGATGAAATTCTAGAGTA